>Ga0247810_10000012_pt1 | contig 340544 bp, 278 predicted proteins | sample UWRJL119311C1_FD_179918 | JGI IMG/M metagenome (GOLD analysis project Ga0247810, IMG submission 179918) | Plant litter microbial communities from Arlington Agricultural Research Station in Wisconsin, United States - UWRJ-L119-311C-1 | ecosystem: Environmental > Terrestrial > Plant litter >...
GGGAAATGCAGGCAATGGTTGACGAGCAGGGCACGCCAAAGGGAATTTTCTGCATTGGCTACAACATTACCCAACTAGTGCATACCCAGTTGGAATTAGCCAGCGCCCAAACAGAAGTAGAAAGAAAAAAAGACCAGATGGGCGAAATCAGCTTTATGCAATCACATATCATCAGAAAACCTCTAGCAAATATCATGGGCCTTACATCGCTGTTATTAGGAACCAAGGAAGAGCTTCAACAACAGAACCTGAGCAGGTTGATTTTGGAGAGTACTTACGAACTTGATGGTGCCATTAAAAACATCACCAAGCTGGCCACTGAACCATAAATTCTTAGCCGTGAAATGTTAACAAATCAAATTTGGCAGTTTGCAAAACTTGCATAATACCGATGCCCTGAGCAGCTATTTGATCCTGCCCTGCTCATTCTCTAGTGCCGAACTTCTTGTCCTAGGCCCTTTTGAATTACCACTTGCAAACCTGTAACTGAAATTCAACCTCAGCTGCCTAGTTTCGAAATAACTATAATTGCGGATAGATAGACCCGCGACCTGTTGTGTGGAGTACCCTTTAGATCCCTTAAAGATGTCTGCAAAAACCAGTCTAAGGGTAGCCCTATTACCCATCAAATTACGTTGAACACCCAAATCTAGCTGCCCAGTGGCCCTATAGAACTGGTTTGCTCCAGCCAAGCGCCTAGAATTGTAAAAGCCCATTACCTCTGCACTGATCCGGTAAGGAAGGTTGAAAGTCTGCTGCAGGTTCAACCTTGCCGCAGTCTGCTTAAGGTCCAATTCCCTTGCTCCACCAAAATCAATATCGTTATGCAGACGGAAAAATACGCCATTGAAAGTTACATTCCACCACTGAGCTGGATTTAAAGTTTGCGTAAGTGTTAATGCCAGATGCTGCTGCACACCGAGGTTACGTGGAACCATTACAATTTTTGTATCATCGACAACATCGGTCACCTCTACACTAAAATCATCGGTATGGGTATAGCTAAGCCCCAAAATGGTGGAGTTTTTATAGACATATTGCAACAACATCCTATGGCTAAGTTGGGGAGCCAAAAAAGGATTTCCCTGCCAATAAGAAAGTTCATCGAGCAGGTAAATAAAAGGATTGAGGTTTTGATAGGCGGGCCTGTCTATCCTTCGGGAGTAACCCAAGGAAAAACTATGATCTGCCGATGGCTTCACGCTTGCCGAGAGCGATGGAAACCAATTGGTATAATTTCGTTTGGTGGCTTTCATATTTCCAGCAACCACAGAAACCTCATCCAGCTCGCCCCTTGATGCCGTGTTTTCGACCCGTAGACCGCCCTGAAATTGCCATTTTCCAATTGTTTTCTGATAATTCAGGTAGGCATTCGCAATTTGTTCACGATATACAAACCTATTAGACCGTTCAGGATCCCTAAATTCACCATCAGCCCTTATCTCCAGAAACTTTGAATCATTATCAGCCGATACGCTCGAAAATTTCAGCCCTGTTTCCAGCTTTCCCTTCCAAACTTTGCCAGTATAATCTACCTTAATAGCCCGCAGGCCAATATCTATCGCATTTAAGGAACGGTACAAGTTATCGCTCAGCACCAGACCATTGTCCTGGGTATACCTGTTGGTTTGCAGGTTACCTGCCCTTTTGGTAAAGTCTCCATAGTCTGCATCAAAATTGATGACCCTGCCCAGGGTATCTTCGTATTTGTAGTTCAGATTGATGTTATACCGCTGCGTTTTCTGCTGATAATAATCGTTAACGGCAGTCAATGTCTGGTCTACACGATCAGAATTAGCCAGGCCGATATCTGTTCTGGTATCAGTGACCCCTCCGCCAAAAATAAAGTTGCCATTGATCAAAACACCTACGGTGTTCTTTTTATCAATGGCAAAATCGGCACCCAACCTAGAACCCATCTTGTTCCGTTTGTCTACATCATCGGTAAAACTGTTATAGAACCTACCTTGCTGAAATCTGTCCGCACCATACAGATAGGAGTAATAACCAATAAAATGGCTGTAATTCCCAAAAACATTCAACCTGTCCTTCCTGTAGTTCAAAGTCAGGCCCTGATTATTCCTAAGATATACCCCATAGTTCAGGCCCGTCGTAAAAGCTGCTGAAAAGCCCTGAAGGTTAGATTTAATAGTTTTCACATTGATTAGCCCCGCCGTTCCAGAGGCATCGTATTTTGCACTTGGGCTGGTGATGATCTCTATGGACTTGATCTCTGAGGCCGACATTGATTTAAGCAATTCTGCCATTTCCCTACCAGAAAGAAAGGTCTGTTTACCATCAATAAGTATCGCAGCGCCAGCCTTTCCGTTCAAGGAAATGTTATTGTCTGTTCCAACGGTAACCCCAGGAGCTCTTGCCAACAACTCCAAGGCATTTGTTCCCTGTGCAGTAACGCTTCTAGCTACATTAAAAACGATGTTTCCCCCATCCATCTCAATCAATTTCGTACTGGCACTTACATTTACTTCCTTTAAGGCCCTGGCCTTTTGTCTGAGTACAAGCTTACCAAAAGCTTTCGCTGAACGATTAACCCCCAAGGCAGTAAAGCTGAACTGGACAGTTTCATAACCCATGGAGGAAACTGCTAAACTATAGCCCGAGCCAATTTTAAGCGGATGATAAAACTGAAATTTACCCATTTCATCGGCAATGGCACCATTTACCTGATTTGATCCTTCTAGCAGTGTGATGGTAGCGAATGGTACCTGATCGCCATCTGGACTGATCAGCTCACCGGTTAGCAGCGCCTTGATCAGGCTATCCTCTTTATTTAACAGGCTTTCACTGCCAATGACGATCATGTTTTCAGAAAGCATCCGATGAAACAGCTGTTTGGAAGCCAGCACCTCCCTTAACACGGTTGATACCGGAACATGCACAGCATCTACCCTGACCAACATGGTGTCCGACACCACTTCATCGCTGTAAACGAAGGTATAACCACACTGCTTTTGGATATCCCTAAACAGGGACTGCAGTGAAATATTTTCCTTGCGCAAGCTGAACTTACGGTCTTGAGCAGCTACGGTAAAATAGGCAAACCAGCAACATACCACCGTTAACACGATTTTCTTCATGCCCTAGTCCTTAATGGTTACCAACCGTTGGTCAACGGTATAAGTTAATGGATAGGAAAGTTTCAGCGCTTCCAATGCCTGATGTATGGTTTCGTTGGTGAACGTTCCACTAAATCGTTTCTCCTTCAAAATCTCGCTACGGATCTCAATCCTTACCTCATACCTCTTCTCCAGCTTCAGGGCCAGCTCACTTAGTTTCTCTTTGCTGAAGGTAAGGGTATCGGCCATCCAATTGGCATCACGGAGTAAAACAGCTTGACTTAACCTCACGATCTCGAAGGCAGCTTTGCTTTGCGCTGATTTGACAGCGAAAAAAAGTTTGTCATTGGGCCTTAACACGACCCTGTTTTGGGTATTTTTCCTATCGGTTACCGAGATAGAACCACGTACCAGTGCAACCTCTATGGAGTCATTTTCTGGATAGGCATTTACGTTGAAAGCTGTCCCCTTCACTTCGATATCGATAGCTCCAACATGGATAATCAACGGTACAGCTGCATTTTTGGCAACATCGAAATAGGCTTCCCCGTTGAGGTATACTTCCCGCCTGTTTTTCCCGAAAACCTTATTATAACTGATGGATGATTTTTTGTTAAGCCATACACTGGTGCCATCCTCCAGCACTTTGAACACTTTCTGCTGGGTAGCGGCCAGGGTTTGCCTATCCCCATCATTTTTGGAAAAGAACTGATAGGCAAATAGGCCCGCGGTAAACGCCAGTACCAAGACTGCCGCTACCTTAAATAAGGTAGTTGGCGGTAGCGCCTGTTTAGTCCCACGGTAATCGAACCTACCAGCAAGTTCTCCCTGTTCGAACTGTGCAATTTTCTGCCACGTTTTCGCCAGCTTATCCGTATTGTTCTCTTTATTATTGCCCTTGTCCAGGTAGGCTTCCAATCGAGTTGCGAGTAGCCGATAGCTTTCATGGTCCTCGATCGCCTGCTCCAATAGTTTGCTTTCCCCAGCAGCAATCTCTTTTGTAAATCGTTTTGACAATAATTCTATGAATTTATCCTTTTCCATTATTCAATGCTTATCAAACCAGGACACGGGATTTTAATAAATTACTCACTGCTGCTATCAAAAAAATAACACTTTTAGTTTCGACAGCACCTTTTTATTCGCCAGTTTGGACTGCGGATGATAGCCTAGATAATCGCTGATGGCATCCGCCAACACTTTCAGGGACCTGTACAACTGATTTTCAACAGTACGTTTTGAAAGTCCAAGTATCTGCGCCACTGCAGCATTGTCTAAACCGTCTTCCTTAACCAGTTTGAATATCAGTTGGCGCTGCGCTGGAAGGGAAGCTACTGCCGAATCAAGCAACCTAAGCAGTTCTCTATCCTCAATTGATGGTGTGTTTATTGAAATCCCCGATAACTTTAAATGCCTTTCCTCCTCCAAAAACAAAGCTGTTCTTTTTTTATCAGCCCTGATCAAATTCAGGCAGGCATTCTTCACCGAAACATAAAGGTACACCTGCGGATTTAATACCGAGGCAATTGTATCCCGTTTTAACCACAACCTCACAAAAAGTTCGGAAGTGATTTCCTCTGCAATTTCTCTCTGCTTGGTGTACTGCAGTGCAAATCCTACCAATCTCTCGTAATAGGCATTAAAAAGCTCGTCGAACGCAGTTTTGCTCCCATTTTTAATTTCATTGAACAACTGTATTAACCTACTTTCTTTTTCTTGCATCGAAATCAAATTAACAAACACATTATTGGTATCAGACCAATGACACCAAAATGAACAGTTATACTCACCCAAAGATAATATTCATTTCCAAGAGTGAAGGTTATGGGCCAGGGACTGACTTCATAACCACTAACTGCGGACTGGATTATCGCCGACTTTCAACCAATCGATTTTTGAAGTGGAATGCTCAGCGGGCATGCCTAGTGGTGAGTGGCAGGCATTTTAAATGAGCAACACAGATAATTCGGCAAGCTGCACCACATCAACAATAAATATGATTGAGCCCAACTGCTCCTCTTTGATATAGGTCCGAAACCAATTCCAAATATTGCAGCTTTGAAAAGTTGCTGGAGCTGCCTTCTCCGCTAGCACTATAGCGGAAATGCAGGCAGCCAAAAAATGCCCTAACCTGATCAAATAATATAGATGGAAAAATATTGCCATTTTTGCTGTCCAACAGATGAAATACCACTATCAATACGTATCTAGCTCTAGCGTTAGGATCGAGCTCATCCCAGAGATTAGCAGGGAAACCGAACAGGTCAATGCTTTAACTGATCAGCAGCTTGATGACCAATTGGTCTAAGCGACCTACCAAAAAGGCATCCAGCAGTATAAGGCGAATGCCATGCTCACCAATGTAAGGTTCATGAGCTTTCCAAAAGTAGCCCTTTGCAGCCATACCTGAACCTAGCTTCCAGAACAACACCACTTGCTGTGGTATTCTTTGTAAAAGAAGATATTGACACAATATGGGATTGTACTGCAATATATCAAGACAAAAATCTATGGTTATGTTCAATTAAATAGAAATCAGGGAAACATAAACTACAACGAACAATTTTTAATTATAGGTTGATTTATTAACTTAGTGATTTATTACGCCAATTGAACCAAATCATAAAACTTGTATTGCTCTGCCAATTTATTTTGATGACAGGACCTGTCCATGCGGGTCAATACCCGTCATCGAAGGGCAGACGCATGGACTCGCTGCTTAAGGTATTCATAGCCCACAAGGACCAGAGAACAGCAATCGAGACCAAATTGCAGCAACAGTACCGACATTCTAAAGACAGGGAATGGCTTGCCTTCACCGAATTGCTCCAACTCGCCAGGCTCAAGAATGACAATGTAAACCTAGTGGAGACATTCGCAAGCCAGGTGAGATCAAAGTACAGGGCATTTCCCAATATTCAGGCAAGGGCCTACCAAATATTGGCCTATCATTACTTTATCGGCGAGGCGAATTACGAAAAAGCCTTCGACTTTTACCTTGAACTGGAAAAGCTGCTTGAAGCCCAGGGCCCGCATGTGATAACCGACTATGCAAACTATTGCAGCGAAATCGCCTCAGCTTATTACAAGTTCAAAAATTACGAAAAAGCGATCGAACTTGGCAAAAAGGGCCTGTCCTATGCTCAGGATAAATGGGACTTCTATAATACCATCGGTTTGTGCTATGGGCAGCTATCAAAGCCAGATTCGGCTATCCGATATTTAAAAAAGGCTGTATCCGAGGCTATCGCAAGGAATAAAGACGACATCCACCGTACCATCTCCCTTGGCAATATCGGCTATGTGTATTACCTTCAGAAAAACTTTACAGCGGCCAGCCCCCTTTTGAGTGCAGACCTTGATGGGGCCATACGGATCGACGATAAGGGTCTCGCCGTTGGCTCTGCCATCCCTCTGGCGGACATCTACCTGCTCCAAGGAAAAACCGCAACAGCCGATTCACTGCTTAGGCTGGCACGCAAATACATCGGCCATAGCCAGCAATTGGAAAGACTTGAAAACTTCTATCCCATCCGCAGTAAATATTATCAGCGTTTGGGAAATGAGAAACTTGCCCTACGCTATCGAGATTCAACCATATGGGCAATCAAACGCAACGATTCGGTTTTTAACAGCCTGCTGGTGATGAGGGTACAGCAGCGAACTGATATGGCTAAGCTCGCCGAAGAAAAGATAAAACTGGAAAACTACCGAGATATTTCTCGCACCCGCCTGTGGGCGATAGCCATTATTTTTGTACTGGTTGCTCTGGGTTTTTATATAGTAAGAAGGTACAGGGGCCGCTTGGAAAAGGAAAAAAAACGTATAGAAGAGCTCAATAGGATATTGGTCCTGAGGCAGCGGCTAAGTGCAGATATGCATGATGATGTGGGAAGTACCTTGAGCAGCATATCGCTATATACCCATTCTTTATTGATGCAGCCCCAGAGCGAAAGGCAAAGAAGCGTTCTGGAAAAGATAAAACAGAATGCGCAGAATGCACAGGAATGTGTGGGTGATATTATCTGGAGCGTAAATCCCGACATGGACCTTATGGAACAGATCGCATCAAAGATGAGAGCACTTGGGGCCGACTTGACAGAACATGCCCATATCGGCTTTAGCTTTATTGAAACAGGAGACATAGCAAGCCTAAAGATAGAAATGTCTGCACGCAGGAACCTTTACCTGATCTATAAAGAGGCCATTAACAATGCGGTAAAGTACAGCCAATGCAAGCATATTTTGGTAACCTTACAAACCAGCGAGCAGAGTTTTGAAATGGAGATTGCCGACGATGGGGCAGGTTTTGATGGCAGCAAAAAACATATGGGCAATGGACTTGTAAATATGCAGCGCAGAGCGGATGAGATTAACTCTAAATTAAATATAATAACCAGTGAGAAAAAAGGAACGGTGATCCGTCTCATTTTTCCGCTAGCCGGGCATAGCTAATATTAGCCATATAGGAATTGTCAAATATCAATATTTTTGGGGATTGGATGGAATATCATCAGAACTGGAAAACTGAAACGCTACAGCGCATGAAGAAAAAACGAATTATCATATTTGATGACGATGCCAATCGAAGGGATAGTTTGTCCATGCTATTGAATATGTGCGCAGATATGGAATGCGCCGGAACGTTTGAAAATGCATCCAATGCATGCCAAAAGGTAGAACTTAGCTTACCAGATCTGGTATTGATGGATGTAGATATGCCACAGGTAAACGGTATCACTGGTACTCGAGATATCAAAGCGGTCTACCCAAGCTTGCCTATCATTATACAGACCGTGCTTGAAAGTGATCTCAACATCTTCGAGGCCCTTAAAGCCGGGGCCAATGGCTATCTTTTAAAGGCAACTTCACCAGAAAAGCTGCTTGAACAATTACGTGAGGCATTGCAAGGTGGAGCTCCAATGACAGGTAGTGTTGCCATTAAGGTACTACAGTTTTTTAAGGAAGAGCCCAAAACAACCCATTACAACCTCACTGACCGAGAAAAAAAGATCTTAAAGCTACTTGTTGATGGCCACAGCTACAAAATGATCGCTGATAAGAGCAGTATATCCTACTTTACGGTTTGTAATCATATCAAGAACATCTATGATAAGCTCCATGTGAACAGTGCAACCGAAGCGGTAAGTATTGCCATCCAACAACGATTGGTCAAAACCAGCTAGCCAATATTAGCTATTGCTGCTGAATTTGGTTTGTTATTCTTTTGGGGATTATTAATTAATCTTCATAAAGATGAAAAAAACATTTAACCTTCTCTTCACTTTTTTGCTGCTCAGCACCACGGCCTCTGCCCAGGAGGCGACCGTACCAGAAAGCCCAAAAAAACCTATGTCGCTTCAGGTACTGGCAGGCTCCCAGGGAGTTGGTGCAAACTTCAGGTATGTACTGAACCCCTCTGTCGGACTAAGAGTTGGCGGCAGCTATGCCTATGCAGGCATCAATGACAAGATCAACATGTCTGGCTTCAACTCCAAAAATAGATTATCAGGAAAGCTCAGTACCATACATGGTCTGGTTGAGCTGATGCCCGAAAAGTTCTTCCGTGTGGTAGCAGGTGCAGCCTATATGCCTGATGCACAAGGAAACGTCCATTTTATACCCAAGGATTCTCAAAGTTTCGAAGGTATTACCCTAAGTCCTGAGGAGATCGGTACTCTGGACTTCAATGTGGACTGGGGAACTTTCGCACCATATCTGGGAATGGGCCTGGGACGGGGCATCCCAAAAAAGAAATTCAACGTTAACATCGACCTTGGGGCCTATTACCTATCCTCTCCAACGGTTAAAGCAACAGGGACCAAGCTGCTTACCAACAACGATCCAAATGCTGCAATTATCCAGAACAACATGAAAGATTACCGCTTTTTACCGGTCGGACAACTAAACTTTAATTTTAAATTCTAAGCACCAGATGAAAACCATATTAAAAAAACTAACCGCAGTGCTAGCAGTCATCATTATATTATATGCTAGCTGTAAAAATCCTGCAGATGATGTTGAGATCATTGTAAATACCGACATATTCAAATCCCCTACCCTCATCCAATTTGTGAATGCTAAAAAAGGTGCCACGGGCCCGCAAGATTTCACGGTACAGATTATTGGGCCAAATGCCGATCTGGTACGTACCAGCACAGGAGGAAGAACCTACAAAGCAAGTTCTGGTCTTTTGAATTTGGTACTGGACCGCAATGCAAATCCTACGCAAACAAATCCAGTCCAATTTACGGTTTCGGCAACTGTTCCCGGTTTTGCTCCCGTATTCCAAGATGTCATCATTTACAGTGCAACCCAACCAACGTTTTATAAAGTTGCGGTAGCAGAATATGCCAATCCAGTTGCTGGTTCGTCATCCCTAGTAACTACCAGGGAACTAGCCAACGGAACAACAAACAGCGAGATCACCCTTACCACACCCACAAATACTGGTCTGACCTTGAATACAGGAATTACAATCCCCACAGGCACAAGCTTTTTCGACGCAACTGGTGCGCCTATCAGTGGAAGCCAATTGGAATCTCGGATCATATATTCGGGATCGGGAACCAATGGTCTAAGCCCAGTTTTAACCGGAGGAAATGTTAGTAGAAATGTAATTGATGCAAATGGCAAACCTATTCTGCCAGGGGCATATCTGGCTACAATAGGCGCCGTAACCATAGACATGTTTGCCGGTGGAAGGGAGGTTAAGAGCTTTAGCAAACCGCTAATCGTGGATATGGAAATCAAGCAGGGCATGATCAATCCTTCAACGCAACAAGCTATAAAAGCAGGCGAGACCATGCCAATGTTTAGCCTCAACGATGAAACCGGTCAGTGGAAAGCAGAGGGGAACGCCAATGTGATCACCAATGCCGCAGGCAGCTTATTTGCCAGAATGTCAATTACCCACCTCTCTGTCTGGGCCATTTTTGAACCTATCAAAGTTCGCGACTTTAAATTTACCGTCCATGACATCGCATTTCCAGTATTTGATTCCCAGCCTTTTTTCTGTCAGTTGCCCGTGACCGTTACTAGGCCTGCCAGTGCAAATGCGCAGACCTTTGGTATTTCTGGGGGCATAGGCACCGAGTTTGTTGATTTTGGTCCAGGGGAGACAACGAAAACAGTTACGGTAACTACAGAAAATTCTAGTGCCAAATCGATTACTGTGCAGCCTGTGGCTACTGGTTCCGATCCAGTACCAACATATGTCGAAAATGTGCTGAGCTCAGCTATCTCTTTTGGCTGTAACGCTGTTCCAACATTTAATTTCGTAGCTCCACCTGTGGCTGAAGTAATCAATGCAGATGTGTATGTGAGATTTGACTGCACCAATAAAAGCCTGCAGACCGGTATCAATGCCATTATCAAGGTAACCCCCGTTGGGGCAACCGAAGATCAGGCCCAGTTCTATAACCTGGTTAATGGAAAAGCCAGTGGCAGTATGCGAAATGGGGTTACCTATGAAATTGTGGCATCGGTCGATGGCACCACCTACAAAAGCCAATTTAAGGCAGATAAAAATAATTTCGTACTTCCCTCTGGATTTGACCTGAGCGGATCTGCGGCCTTTGATCCAGCAACAAACAGACTGAAGATAGAGGGCTTTGTGAGAAGGAACTGTAATTGATAAACAAAACGAATAGCAGAACATCGCTTAACTACCACAAGAGGCCTAAACCTCTTGTGGTCTAGTTCCTTTCGATAAACTCCATGGAGGCAGATCATATCGGTTCTTTTAGCTAACATTAGCGCTTTTTCTAACTATGCTATGTACCAATGTAGAGGACATCAATCCGGTTTGAGTGATACCGCTACCAGACCAAATTTAATTTTGTAGAACATGATAAAGGTAGATGATGAAAATATTGGCTATATCATATGTGAAAGCTCAACACCAAACAGGTGTTTATACTAATTGCAAAAATTAAAACTAACCAGACGATTATCTTTGATATCAGAAAGCATCCTCGAGTAACACTTTACAAGATTGCCAATTTTCTAAGCGAGCAAACCCGACCCTTACCTGTCTACTACGCCAGAATATAATTCTAAGGAAATAGTACAAGTCCAGATCACCATAATTAATCGGGTTAAGTAAATAAATTACAAATAGACATTAACTGTTAGGAATATAAGGTCCTCCAGTTTCTCCCCAACCCCATTTAGGCATCTGTTCACTTTGCCTAATCGGGTTTTCTGTTAGATGGGTTCAGCTACTGGAAACCTGAGCCTGCGAAAGCATGAATGCCAAATAAATACAGATGAATAAATTTTGTCCGCGAAGCGACAGTACCACTAAATAGTAGTAGAGAATAATACTTTACCCGAAAACCTTTGATTTAAAGCAACCCATTATCTCCCCCTCAATCACGAACGTAACACCGACGTACCACCGACGGTAGACCGACGGCAAACCAGCAGACCAAAACGCCAATTCCGACAAATACAGACAAATAGCGCATAATAGGTATAAATGCACCAAAACCCGTCAAACGCGACAAGCCCTATTTTTTTCCTCCCCACCTTTACACTACGCAATAATACCGGTAAACAAGAAGCGTAAATTTTAATTATTTAATCACATTTTAAAAACAGAAAGAAAATGGCAAAGTCAGAAAACAATGAGGTAATGTATGGTGCCCGCGGTAAAGTGGGAAACCTGGTAGTATTTAAAAATTTCGGAAACAACCAAACGGTAATTGCCAAAAGACCAAAAAGAGCGGACAACCCTATGTATACCGAAAAACAGCTTGAGGCAAAGCTTAAATTTAGAGAAGCGGTAGTTTACGCCAAGGGCGTCATCAACAACCCAGCTTTGTTAGCCGTCTATCAGCTATTGGCTAAACCTGGCACATCGGCCTACAATTTAGCTTTGGCAGATTATTGCAAAGCGCCAGAAATCAGCGTAGTTGATGCCGACAACTATCAAGGTCAGATCGGTGAGCAGATTAGGGTAAGGGCTATGGATAACTTTGGGCTTACCCAAGTAAAGGTGAGCATTTACGATGCCGCAGACCAATTAATTGAGAGCGGTTTGGCTAGCCAAAGTGCAAACAGCGTAGATTGGATTTACGATACCACTACCCTAAATAGCAGTTTGGCAGGCACTAGAATTACTGCCGAAGCTAAAGATACCCCTGGCAATACAACGCTAAAAACACTCGTTATTATTTAGCTTAAAGCCCATCCCTGATAATTGGGGATGGGCTTATTTTTATAGGCTTTAGAATTAAGGAAAAACAAGGTCTTAAAGCAGTTGGTTGTTGTAATAGATCTTAGCGAGACACGAAGACTAGATGAGTGGTAAGTAAATAAATTACAAATAGACATTAACAGCTATTCAACTGTTAAGGAATATAAGGTCCACCAGTTTCTCCCCAACCCCATTTAGGCATTGGCTCACTCTCCCCAATCGGATTTTCTGTTAGTTGGGAGTTGATGACAGCAAGGCGGGTACCCCATTCAATATAGCCAACAAATGCAGAGCGAAACTCTGGATCACTTTTTAAGCCAACTTCATCAGCAGTTTCGAGCAAAAGCTTTACCCAGCGCTGCCGTTGCTGCTCGGTCAGCATCTTTCCAATATGTTTTCCAATCATTGTTGCATGACTACCCTTTCCGTCTTTTGTATAAAGTTGATCTCCACCAAATACTTCGGCAACAAAATGTGAAACATGAACCACATGTTCAGCTGACATGTCTTTAAACACCTCGCTCAGCAGCTCATCCTTCAAAACCTTTTGGTAAAATCGGGAGAACAAACCTTCAAAGGTATAAATGTCGCCCGCCCACTCAAATAAAGTTGGTATCTCTTTCATATTGGTTTTATACGTTTAAAGAAATACCAAGATAAGTTATTCCGTACTGAAATAAAAGTTTGGTGATTTGGCGTACTTTCTGTGAGGAAGAAAATGGAAGGAACACTGCTAAAGTTGCACCTTGAGCGATTTCAGAGATGAAAAACTTATTGATAGGATTGGGACCAATATTACCCAGCCAATCCAGAAGCAATTATGAAAATGAAAAATTGATGAGTGTATCAATTTAATCTCAGAGAACATTCAAATCTAGCACGTTTTACAGCTCTAACAATCGAATGTAAGGGTGAAAGTTGTACCCTCACCGACAGCACTGTTCACCGAAATAGCTCCCCTCAATTGCTCTACCTGTGTCTTTACCATATAAAGACCCATCCCCTTTCCCTTGGTACCCGGGTGGAAACGCTTATATAACCCAAACAACTGTTTTCCAAACCTGTCCATATCTATCCCCATGCCATTATCGGTAAAATCAAGTGTAATCAGATTGTTCTCTATTCTACTTGCTATTTTCAGGTAGGGATCAGTCCCAGAACGGCGGTAATTGATGCTGTTCAAAATTAGATTATAAAAAATGCTATGGAGGTAGCTTTTGATGCAATAGATTTCTTTTACCTGTTCAAAATCGGTGATAATGACAAGCCTGCTTGAGCTGAGCAAATTGGCGATGGAGATCTTGATATCTGCAATTGTATCCGAAAAGACAACCATTTCCATCGCTTCTGCAGAGGCATTGTTGGTATTTAGAATAAAGTTTAGATCCTGTATTATACCTTCTAGCTTATGTGTAGAGATACGGAGTGAATCTACTACCTCATTCTGGTCTCCAATCAGATCATCAGCCTCCAATAAAGAAATTAGGGAAATGATATTCGCCAAAGGAGCCCGGACATTATGGGATATCACATAGGAGAATTGTTCAAGGTCTTTGTTCCGCTGGGTAAGATCTGTGATGAGCCGGCTCCGCTCCAATTCTGCATTTTTACGATCGGTAACATCAAGAGCAATACCCAACATGCCACGGCCCGAACCATCGGAACGCACAAAAGGAACCTTTACCGTATAATAATAGCTAATAGTGCCATCGGCAAAAGTGTAGGGCAGCTCTGGTATGACCAGTTTTTCGCCGCTACGGATTACCTGCTGATCCTGTGCCCTATAAAGCGCTCTCTCCTGGGCATTATCTCTCAAAAGATAAGATGGATCTGATAAAAACAGCTCTGCGCTGACCCCATAAAGCGATGCAAAACTTTTGTTCACAAAAAGATAATGGCCCTGGGCATCCTTTATAAAAATTCCCTGAGGTATCAGGTCCATGATCAGTTGAAGATTCTGCTCGGACTGGGATCTAGCGCCCTCAGATTCTTTGATCTGCGTAATATCATGCACCACCCCATGCATACCAATCGGTCTACCATCAGCGTCAAAGTCAAATTCTGCTTGCGAAAAAAAGTGCCTGATCGAGCCATCCCTTCTAATGATCCTATGATAAACAGCTGAACTGGACAGCGAAGCCCTCGCCGACTCGGACACCTCTTTCACCCGTTGGATATCCAATGGATGTACCATCTCCAACCACGCATCATAAGGATGGACATTTTCACTCACATCGAAGCCATAAAGCCTGCAGAGCTCTTCAGACCAGGTCGCAAGTCCTGTCGAAAAATCGATATCAAAACTACCTACATGTGCAATTGTCTGAGCTTGTTTAAGCCTGATTTCTGAATCCCTATGTTGTTTTTCCACTCTTATCCTAGCGCGTTCCCTTTGAAGGCTTTCAATGGCGAAAGAAATGTCAGTTGCCACCTCTTCCAAAAGGCTACGTTCCTGATCGCTGAAAAAACCTGTCTGGCCAGCATAAATGTTTAGCATCCCAAATATCTGATTGTCTTTTTTGATCGGCAGGACCATAAAGGACCTGATCGAATTCAGGTCAGCAAAATCACGCCACTGGTCATGCTCCAAACAGGCGATATCATTGCATATGAATGACTTTTGTGTAGCCAAAACCATGGATATCGGTCCTCTTTCCCAAATTACCGCGTTGGTAAACCTGGTCAAGAACTCCTTTGGGATACCACATCCTTGTGCAATACTGATAGTGGAATGATCACTGTCTAAAAGTCCAACCCAAGCTATGGGAAATTTCCCTACATCACTGGCTATCTGGCAGGCCTTCTCAAAAAGTGCATCCTCTGTATGGGTCTGTACAATGGCCTGGTTGATTTGGCTGATAAAATTATAAAGGCGATTTGCGGTCAGCGACCTTTCTTCTGCAAGATGGGCATCTGTTACATCCCTGAAGTTATCGACAATTCCCTTTACATTTTTATCGGCAAGGAGATTGGTTATCACCGCTTCGTACCAGTGCCATGTACCATCCCCATGCAACATCCTCCCCCTGTGGCCGGTAATGGGAACTCCGGGGTTTGCCATTACCTGTCGCATTACCTTGTCCAGCGAGTTAAGATCCTCAGGATGGGCTATCTTACCAATTTCCAATTTCATTGCCTCTGCAACACTATAGCCAATCACCTTGTTAACAGAAGATGACGCATAAACAATTTTTCCTTTGATGTCTAATATTACCACAGCATCTCCCGCATTCTCCCATAAGGTCTGGTACCTACCGCTCAGACGTTTGGACCATTTTGCTACATATCCTATCAGTCCAGCAATAACTAGGACCATTACAAAGCCCATTACCAGCACCATCATAAGCTAGCAAATATTCGAAAGAAAGAAAACTTCCGTTTCGATGTGGGCAATGGGAGGTTATTTGTGGCATGGATCATACTAGGGATATATTTTGGAAAGTGGTGGAGGGAATGACGAGTGGAAGTGAGCAGCAATTAACATACAAAGGAAATTGCTAAGGACTGCGGCTAAAGTTATTAGGGTTGATATTATTGATCAATAAAAGGCATATCAGTAAACCAGTCTGGCAAATGCAGCGTCCAGATACCACAGTATCGACAAGGGATCGCCGTTTATCAGATCTGCCCAGATTCCTCCAGCGCAATAAAAATCCGCTCCAATTCTTCGCCAAGTTCCAGGTCATGGGCCAGTAGAGCGCTAACCTGCTCCATTTCCATAAACGATAGTTCTTGCTTGGCATAGGCCAAAAGCATTCCACGCAATCTTACTTGGGCGACATTCAACATATTGGAAACAGTTATTAGGGTAAAACGAGGATATTGGCCTATTACGATCTAACTAAAAGACTTACCAAAACCCTAAATCAAAGGCCCCGGCAGTTAAAATAAGTTATCCTCGAAAATATCCTTTATCGCAATAAAAAGTATTTTACAGGCTAAACAAGATCAAAAGGCATCATTATCAATTTTCCAAGGATTGATCTCCGCCGGTACGCCAACGCATTATTTTTCTTTTCTAGCATGGGCTGGTTTCTGCTCTCCTGAGGTGCTTTCTGGACCTGGTGGGATGGCAGCACTACCAAATTCACCTGCGCAGTCCGATTTGTCTTTTTCTTTTCTGTTTTTTTGATCTGGACGTCCATAAAGTTCCTGATAGACACTACTGCCCTGATCTTTTCCTTCTTCGTCCCTTCCCTTCGAGCTCGCATTGTCCAATTCCCCTGTCTGCAAATTTTGCTTAAGTTTGGGGCTGGTTCCTTTCTGATTTTCCATGAGGATGATTGTTATTTTAGAATGGTGGCTAAGCGCCACCATCAATTGAACCATTCAAATCGCAGAATGTTTTGACAAACTCAATTTAAATCCTGATTATCAGCAAAATAGCAAGGACAGCTGTAGATGTACTTTCCGTACCCTTTAAAGGTTTGGCAGGACTAGAGTAGGTTTCAGCCCAGATACAGGCCCTTTATATCTACTTTTTCTTCGATAGTAGTAACGTGGTTTCGCTTCGAAATCCAATAAACTTATTTGTCATTTTACTTATCTGAAAAACATCAATCTCAATTTTAAATGATTATTCTCCATTCCAACCTGAAGGCTCAGAATGGTATATCTTACCAGTTCGCCTGCTATCAATGCTCCAATTGCAGAACGTTAGCGCCTAAAGGCTCTTCTTTTTTCCTTTGGAGCTGCTGATCAAAAACCGTTACCAAAATCTCCAGCGACCCGGTACTCACCTGGGCTCCCAGAAGATGCCCGCCATAGGACCTAAAATTTTTGTCCGCACCGATACCATGAACATGTAAGGACGGCCCCCCATCCTGCCAAGCTATCGAGCCGGTAAAACTTCCCATTTCCAGATTATTGAACTGCCTTGGTTTGAACTGTTTGGTTTTTGCATTAAAAAAACCAAACTTGGCGTTTAAAAAGCCAAGTCCATTGAAATGTGCGGCAGGGATTTTCTCTGCTATGGCCAATTTCTCCAGCTCTGCGAACACATCATCTCCCTGTCGCAGAACCACAAGATAGCCCGAAGCTACCTTGGTATATCTTTTTAAGGAATCAGGACCTTGCTGGGCAACTGCTGCCAGAGCGAATAGTTGGAACATTATCAAAATCAGGTAGGGTCTAATTTTCATCAGCTGTCATCGTTTTATGGATAACAACAAAAAGGCGTGGCCATTGTTTTCGACAGGACAGCACCCTTGATCTAAAAAATTCAGCAAAACTAAAAACCAAGGCGATTATAAATTGTTCCCCAAAAAAAATCCACCTATGAGAACTGCCAAAAAAACCGGAAAAATAAACCAGCCCCTCCTCCCTAACCCAGAAAAAAAGAAGGAGAATTGCATTGGGGAATCCAATAACAGTCATGTCAACAAGGGAAAAACTAAGAGGAGCAATAATACCGACAGCACCGGTGTCTCCCCAAAAGACATTCTTGAGCTGGTGAAGTCCAACGAGCCTGGATCCGAACCCAATTTAGCGCAGCCAGCTAAAATGCAGGATAGGTCCAGTAAATAATTCGATAGCAGCATAGCGCTACCGTTACAGACCGCTCCAGGATCGGGTGTTGAAGTTCCCACCAATTAACCTTAGATAGTCTATAAAAGATGCGAAAGAGCCGCTTGCCACCTATAGGCAGCTTCACAAAATATGGAACAAATTGAACTTATCACATTTAGGCCCTATTCCCTAGATACTAAACTACATTACAAAATATGAAAATCACATTCCACGGCGCTGCAAGGGCCGTAACCGGCAGCAAACATTTGATCACACTGGCAAACGGTACCAATATATTACTGGACTGCGGAATGTTCCAGGGCATGGGCGAGCAGACCGATGAGCTGAACAGCTATTTTGGGTTCAAACCTTCCGAGGTGAGTTTAATGGTACTTTCCCATGCCCATATCGATCACTGTGGCCTGTTGCCCCGATTGGTGGCCGAAGGTTTCAAAGGCACGATCTACAGCACGCCCGCTACCATGGCACTGGCAAGGATTCTGATGCTGGACTCAGCGAAGATCCACGAGCAGGATGCAGAATTCAGCAACCGAAATCTCAATATCGACCAATCCGAGCAGCTTCCACTATATACTGAAAAAGATGTCATCGATACGATGGGCCAATTCAAGGTGATAGATTATGGGGAAGAATTCCAAGTAGATGAATCAATCAATATCAAGTTCACGGACGCAGGCCATGTGGTAGGTAGCGCGGCAGTGCACCTAACGATCACAGAGGATCAAAAAACTACCCGAATTACCTTCAGCGGAGATATTGGAAGGTATGCAGACCTGTTGTTGCGTAGTCCACAGGTATTCCCACAGGCAGACTATATATTACTGGAATCTACCTACGGAGATTCCCTACATAAGGATCAGGCGCCCATTGAAGAGCTGTTGCTGGAGATTATCAACCACACCTGCAAGATTAAAAACGGAAAGGTGATCATACCAGCCTTCAGCGTTGGCCGTACACAGGAAATACTTTACGCGCTGAACAGTTTGGAAAACAAGGGACGCTTGCCTGCAGTCCCCTACTATGTAGACAGCCCTCTGGCCACCCAAGCCACCGAAGTGCTGCGCAGCCATCCGGAGGTTTTCAACAACGGGGTAAAGCAGGTGCTCAAGGTCGATGATGACATCTTTGGTTTCACAGGCCTGCGATACGTCGAAAGCGCAGCCGAGTCGGCCAAACTTAACCTCGATACACGCCCCTGCGTGATCATCTCCTCTTCAGGGATGGCAGAGGGAGGCAGGGTACGCCACCACATCAAAAACACCATTTCCAATCCTAAAAACACCATCCTGATGGTGGGCTACTGCGATCCCCATTCACTTGGAGGGAAACTGATCTCCGGTCAGCCCAGCGTACAGCTGTTCAACCAAGAATACCAGGTACGGGCGGAGGTGAAAGTGATCCGTTCGATGAGCGCCCATGGTGATTACCAGGATCTGCTGCACTTTATGTCCTGTCAGGATCCAGTCCAGAACAAACAGGTTTTCCTGGTTCACGGCGAATACCCTGTCCAGCAGCGGTTTGCAGACAGATTAAGGGAAAAGGGCTTCAAACATATAGCCATCCCAGACTACCGCCAGGAATACCGACTGGAATAATCATGTGGGTTTAATAATTGCTATAACCAATACCCATCAATTATAGATAACAAATTCTCCAAGGACGATCGTTCGTATTTTGTTTAATGTGCTGATATTTAATAAGGGATTATCTTCCAGTATGAGCAGCTCACCGGCTTTGCCTTTTTCTATGCTCCCCCTGTCTTTAGCCAAACCCATTAAGGTGGCCGGTACAATTGTTGCCGACCTGATCGCTTCCAGCGGAGTTAGACCCAGTTGCACATAACTTTGGATTTCCTCTGAAATAGTTCCTTCATTGTCCGTTCCGGCAACTATTGGAATACCATAATCTGAAAACATTTTGACAAGCCTAAAATAAAATCCTATTTTATTATCACCCGTCAGGCGATAGACATTTAGGGTTGGGTCCAAATAGGTGTGTTTTGCCACCATGTTGTCCAAAAAGGTTTTGTTCGCCGCTACAAGATCACCGGATGACCACTTGATATTATTCATAAAAGAATGGACATGGCTCAGGCTATTCAATCCGTTATTGATAAAGTAGCCAAGGGTGTAACCTGTGGGAAGATGGCCCACAACCTGCATTTGATAGCGTTTTGCTTCAGCAACAATCAGATCGAAATTCTTTTTGCTGACGCTGCTGTAAACTTTAATTTGGGTAAAACCAGCCTCATGGTACCGCTTCACATTAGCTTTGATCTCTTTTGGATTTGTGGCCAGCATGGTACCTAAAGTAGCTGGGGATCTACCATCCAACAGCCCTGCAGCGTATAAGTTGGGCGTAGGTATAGCGCTCTGGTCAGCCATGTCTTTTAGCTGCAGCAAAAGGTCAAACTCATTTCCCATATCCCTTATTGTTGTAACACCTGATAGTAAGGCTTTTTGAAGGTAGGAAGGGTGAAAAACATGCGCATGCATATCCCACAGGCCAGGGATTAGAAATTTGTTACTGGCATCGATCACATGTGCCGCAGGTGGAATTAGTGATTTATTAATTGAACCTACATAGGCAATTTTGCCATTGATGATCAATATCATCGTGTTTTTTTGCATTTCACCGCCCAGGGCAACGTCCACAATATTCCCTCCTATGATTGCAATTGCAGCATAGGGTTTTCCAACGGTACTGCTGCTTTCTTTGTAAGCTTGCAATAGGTATTGAGTTGATTGCTGATTAAGTGTACCGAACTGGGGTAAATATTTATCGGCAACCACTTCTCTTTTATCACCTTCGGTATCATTGGTCGTCATGAATACGCCATTTCCTTCCATATCCGTCCAGAATATCTCATCAAGGCCATGGTTGATCAGAAACACCCTGAGTTCTTTATGATTTGAAGAAGTGGTTGGTTGATTAAGCTCATGAATACTGATATCTGTTCCATCCAACGCAGATTTAACGAGCTTAGGTCTGCCGGCTTTGAGCCAATAGGCGATGAGCATTTCCCTCATTTTGATAGATCCATTGTTACCAAGGGGAAAACCACCGTTCACTGCAATCACTGTATCCAATCTCTCTTGCTTAAAACGGGAGGTGTGCCCGCTGGAAACTAATTTTAGTTTCGAACTACTGGCGTTTAAGCTACTAGTCAGCAATAATGCTTGCCCGCGGTCCATTGTGCGAATGACGATATGGGTAGTGTTTCCATCTGCTTTGTTTGATGAGGAGACTTCTTCGGTACCGATTTTATTTTCAAGTTTGAAAACGTGGAATTTTTGCACTTCCTGACTGAAGGAAGAGGAAATGTGGAAAATAAAACCTATTGAGAATGCTAAAGTTATCCAATATTTTTTAGTCATGGGTCATTGGGTTATATTAGTGAACTGGTTAGTAATCATATCCTTTTCATCCTCAAAAGCTAAGGTGATCTGCTGTAATTTTTGACCAGTATGCTGAGAATCTTTCACATACGGACAGACAATTTTATTTCACCTTACAGGTTGAAAAAACAGAGCGATGGCTGGATCGCCTGCATTATCATATTTTACCCATGGACGTATATCTACATTGGAAACCTGATGCGAAGAGCCAATAGAGAAGCTATTAGCAATGATAGCTTTTTTATTTATATCCGTTGCAGCTGTAGCTGACAACTGTAATGCATATTTCCCGCTATGTTTCTTGATACTTTCTAGCTGAATAGCATAGCCCGATTTCCCCAGCTCAATTATCCAATTTCTGGAGACTGATTTCTTGCTGGGCATTTCAAGGCCGACAATTATAACTTCTTGGGCATAACCTGCTGAGCTCAGTATAAAGAATAAGGTAAAAAACAGAAGATTTCTTTTTTTCATGATCAATTATTGTCTATCACTGATGCAAAGGAAATGAATTGATATACTGTAGCTATTTTTATTCGACCAGTGTGATAAAACCCTCCTACCAAATAGTTAGGTCAGATTTTAGTCGTGCAAAAATATCATTTGGTCGAAGGCAATATTTTGCGACCAAAATTTGTACGAGCTCAACGCACAGACGATACTATCTTTCTGGTAAAATGCATTTTTCATTTCCTCTCCATTATCGGAAATGGAAGAGCCTAATGCCACAGTCTCAACAAAATGAAACTATGATTAATTAAAAATATGGGACCGGTACGCGAAAATAACAAGAACAATTTTTTCAGGTTAACAACATCTGCTGAAAATAGTTGCGGATATTTTAAAGCAGCTCCAATACCTATCCAGCAGCCTCTAAAATTACTCAATAGTTTTAGTAGCGCGGGCAACACATGGGTGGAAAATACCTGATCTGTAGGATCAAGCCCCCAATTTTGACGTCATATAGGCAGCCTCAGAAAAATTGGCTACAGCCAATTACATAGTTACCTAAAGTCTTTAGGGTTACCAGGCAAAATATGTCATCCAGATTGACATATCCAGTTCCCCAGATTGCCCTGTTCCGATAAATTGATTAATATTCAAGATTACCATCCGGCCTAATGCAAACAGTGTTCTACCGTAAACGCCATGGTTAGATGAAAAAGCGCCTATCCGCCCTTTTGATCTAATTGTTTCATCGGCATTTTTAACCAAGATGCAGCTGGACTTTCCTATTCGCTGGGGCAATAATCAGAAAAATCCCATGCTGAAACTGATACAATAAAAATCCGGCCTGGACCAATTGCTTCGAAGCATAAAAAATTTTGTTTGGATTACTTGTACATAACTAATAACTTAGTGATATGATATTAAGACTTACCTTTATCCTGCTCGCATTTGTTTTTACCACATCAAATGCCCAAAAACTGCCATTAGCTATCACATTTCAGCATGCACAGCAGCAGGGGCTCACGATTGCCAAACTAGATAGCACCTACAAAAGTGCTGTAGATACCGATCTCAACAAGGCGGTCTTTAAATCCCCAACTGAACAACGGGCGCTGCAATCAGCCTATGCCAACTTACTTAGCGATCTGCAGAAGCACTTGGCCGCAAACAAGTTCAAATGGGAAAAACCAACCAGATGTTTTAATAGGATCTATTTTGCACCAAACGGTAAAATAGACTATTTCCTATACAATTTCATTCCCAAAGCCAATGATCCCAACCCTATCGCCGAAGAAAAGCGCATGCAGTTTGAAAAACTCTTGGGTTACTTTATTAAGAATTACCAATTTAAGCTTAGCGCCGATGTGAAATTTGCGCAGTGCAGTCCAGTAACCTACAGCGATTAGCCTGCCAAAATACAAATATGGTTGAAAACTCTAGATGGCAAAGGATTGGCCATCTTCTGATCATTAAGTTCATAATACCTGATCGCATTTTTCAGATCTCCTTTTTTAACTAAAATTCGGGGCAATAAACCGTATGATTCATCATCATCTGGATACAGCTCAATAATCTGTCTTGATAGCAGTTCAGCCTCTTTTATTTTCCCCTTCGACAAATAATAGTCGGTAAACTGATAGTAGGAGCTATAAAGAAGCAGGATATCGGTGCCATATGAATTAATGATCGCTCTCCTTTTGGCATTCAATACTTTAATGGGATTGCTTTTATCATAAAGCATCACCTTCCATAGCCAAACTATCAGAGAAATGCCAATCCTGGAACACAAAAGTCAAACCTGCAGTAAGACTTACCAGGGGAGTAGTCATGTGATTAAAACCCATCCATAAGTCAAAGTGCGAATTTTTAGCATTGGCATTCTGGGCACCGGTAACCAGCCCAAAGAAAATACAACTATTCCCTTCGTTCCCCAATCTGCTGGCGCCACATCGAATAATAAAGTCCACGCTCTTCCAACAGCTGGACATGCGAACCAGACTCTGAGATCTTCCCCTTTTCCAACACATAGATCTTATCTGCATGCATCACAGTAGATAACCTATGGGCGATAAGAATGGTCATCTGATTACGGGAACCTGAAATCTCCCTGATCGTTCCAGTGATCATTTCCTCAGTCAGCGAATCAAGCGCCGAAGTAGCCTCATCAAAGATCAATAGCCTCGGGTTCCTGAGCAATGCCCTAGCTATCGATAGCCGCTGTTTTTCTCCTCCGGAAAGTTTCATCCCATTTTCTCCAAGCACGGTATCTATCCCATGGGAAGCCTTTTCGATCAGCCCTGTTGCCGATGCTCTGGCAATAGCAACCCGGATTTCCAACTCGCTGGCATCTGGCCTAACAAACAGTAGGTTATCCTTTATCGTACCCGCATAGAGCTGGGTATCTTGAGTAACAAAACCAATCTGCCGGCGCAAGGGATTATAGCGAACCAGCGAAGAGGAAATTCCGTTAAAAGAGATCTCACCCCCCACCGGAATATAAAGGCCCACCAACAGTTTGACCAAAGTGGACTTACCAGAGCCAGAAGGACCAACAAAGGCAATGGTCTGGCCGGTTTGAATTGAAAATGAAAGATCATCGATGGCATTATACCCAGCTGTACGGTGCCGGAAAACAACCGAACGGAATTCCAGACTTTCCAATGGGCCAACTTCTACCGAATGTTCGGGACGCTGCTCAACCGACCGGGACATCAGGCTATCGAAGGTACGTAAAGATGCATCTGCCTCCCTGTATAAAATAATCATGTTGCCCAGATCCTGCAGTGGGTTGAAAATTGCCGTGGAAATAAACTGCATAGCAATCAGTTCCCCTGTAGTTAGCACCTTTCGAAAGATCAGCCACAACAGGATAAAAAGGATCGACTGTTTCAAAAGGCTCAAAAGATTTCCCTGCAAAAATGAAAGCATTGCCACCTTCTTGGCCTTCAGCATCTCCAGGTCGAATATCTTCATAGTCTGAGAGTTCAGTCGCCGGATCTCAGAAAAGGTAAGTCCCAAACTCTTCACCAGCTCAATATTCCTTAAGCTTTCCGTAATTACTCCCGCCTGGGAATCGGACTGCTTATTGATCGAACGCTGGATAAACTTGATCCGCTTGGATACCAGCCCTGTTAGCGATCCAAGCAGCAATACCCCCACAAAGAAAACCGGAACCAATAACCAATTTTTTTCCAGAGAATACCAGATCAGAAAACCTACGCCAACCAGGGCAGAAAACAGTACATTGATAAAGGAGTTCACGAAACGTTCGGTATCGGTCTTTACCTTCTGTAGTACCGATAAAGTTGAACCACTTCTGGAATCCTCGAATTCCTGAAAAGAAAGCCGAAGGGTCTGTTTAAGCCCATCATTGAAGATGTGCATACCAAACCTCGCTACAGCCTTCCTTGCCACAAAATCCTGTATGGCCCGGCAAAGCCTGGCAAGTACGGCTATACCCAGGGCCAACAATAGCCAGTACACAATTTCAGCAACCAATTGTCTTTCCGGCAGATTATCCCTGTTGGTGGCATAGCGATCAATGATTTCTCCAAATATCATAGGATCTAGTAAACTCAACACCTGAGCTAAAGCGGCCAGCAGCAGTGCCCAGAAGATCAATACCGAATGTGGACGAAGGTATTTCCAAAGAATTTTCATAAGGGAAAAGAGTTACCCTAGACTAACAGTCCAGTCTTGCGAATGTTTTTGATCTATCTATACCTCCCAAAAGCTGAAAAGAACAGCACATCGTATTTGCCGTTGATTACGGGGAGGCAGCAGCCATTGATTATTACCAAAGCAGCAATCTTATCAATGCAAAAAATTAACTTTCAGGGTGATGCAACTAAAGTTTTTTTCAGGTGTCTTTTAACTAGTGTGTTGGTTAGATTGATTTACCAGTCATCAATCAGTATAAAAAGCTATGAAAATCCTCTTAAAGACTACCATTATTATTTTGCTATCATCACAGGCGATTTTTGCGCAGCAGACAAAAAAAATAATACTTCGGACCAACAGCAATAAAGTTAGCATCAAAGAAGGCAATTCTACCTATAGGAACCAGTGGGTGCTTTCGCCGGAACTTAAACCCGACGTATTTGTCGCAAACCTTTTTGAAAAAACACATGAACACGTATTTTTCTCCCAAATCGATACACTTTCTTTCAAGGTACGTCCCAACAAGAGGTACGATTTTCTGATTGTCAAGGGTAGGAATTCTGCCTATACCCACATCAGCACATATGTTAATGAGAAGCCTACATCAGTAATATAGGTTGTAATTGAAGATATCTCCTGAAACTTACGCACTAAAACCAAGTCTGATGCCTATGACTAACTATCAATCATTACATGATCTCCAATTGATAGATCTTTTAAAAGAAGATGATGAGGCCGCATTTACCGAGATTTATAGCCGCTACGCAGAAAATCTTACGGGTTTTGCCAGCACGAAATTATACTCTCTTGCAGATGCACGTGACATTATTCATGACTTGTTTGTCACCCTATGGGAAGAAAGAAGAACTTTAATGGTTCACCGGAAATTAGAGAGCTATCTATTTACCCTAGTCAGATATCGTGTTATTGACAAAATCAGAAAAAACATCACAAAAGAAGGTTATGCAGGTATGACCTCTATGTTAAGCCAAAGTTACGGACCCGAGGTCGAAGGACAAATCGCGGCCAAAGAACTACAACAACAGGTTAATTCAAAACTGGAAGAGCTATCTCCCCGGGTAAAGGAAGTTTATAAATTGAGCCGAGAGCAGCATTTAAGTATTAAAGAAATTGCAGTTAAGCTGGAGGTGTCGGAGCAAACCGTAAAAAACCAGCTAACTGTAGCCCTAGGACACTTGCGTCAGTCAATAGGACAAATACTGGTGGGGTCTTTTATCTTAAGATTGTGGCTGTTTTAGCTAACATCTTCTCAAAACACATCTTTATTTAAAAAAAAATCATTTTCCTATAGTACCAAGTAGCGCTTCAAACGACTATTGTGAAATCCTGCACAATGAACCGTAACAAAGTAGAAGATTTACTCGACCGTTATTTAAGAAAGAAAACCACGCCTGAAGAGAATAACCTCATTGAACAGTGGTTAGAAGAGAATAGCAATCCCAATTCAGAATGGGAACAAATGAACCGTTCGGAGAAAGACAAATGGCTTTTCAACGTATTTGCAGATGTAGAAAAAACGGTAAAAGTTAAACCGGCAAAACAGGCAACTATGCAACCACAAAGACAGCTGTGGTATAAGGTTGCTACTGTGGCGGCAGCTTTGATCATCATTTCGGGATTTTATTCTGCTTGGACAAGCTTGAACGAACAGAAAATATCCGCAAATTCAGCTTCAATATCAACTGTTGATCATCAAGAAAAGCAGCTCACCTTACCGGATGGCAGCAAGATCTGGCTAAATTCTGGAGCGGATTTAAAGATCTCGAAAGCATTTAATGGCAAGATCAGGGAAGTCTATCTTTCCGGTGAAGCCTATTTTGATATTGCACATAACGCTGGGAAACCATTTATCATCCACACGGGTGATGTAGTTACCACTGTATTGGGTACAGCCTTTAACATTAAACAAGACATAAGTACACATACTGTTGAAGTTACCGTAGCGCGTGGCAAGGTAAGTGTTGCTAGGGGCACTAAAATGCTTGGCATACTCACGCCCAACCAGCAGATAAGCTTCAATACCCAAAACAGTAAATCCGTTCGATCCATCGTTGATTCTCGTATGGTAGCAGCCTGGCATCAAAATGAAATTCACTTTGATGATATCCGGTTGGCTGACGCAGTACTGGAACTGGAACAGCGTTTCAATGTGCAGATCAATTTTAAAAATGAAAAGCTCGAAGATTGTCGCTTTACAGGTACGGCATTAAAAGGAGAAAAGCTGGATAAGATATTAAACGTCATTTGTGCTTTTAATAACGCAACTTTTGAGACAAGGCCAGACGGAACTATCCTGATTGATGGCTCTGGCTGTAAATAATAGCAAAATAGGTATAGACTAACACCCGAGGTATATGACATAAAGTAGACATAAAGAAAATATAAAAGCTGTTTCTATCTTGACTGGATAAACATCGAGGTAGAACCTGTAAACCGACTGCAATCGGCTTACAGGTTTCCCGGAAACCGGGGTTTTAAATCATTGGGTAATCACTTAAAACAATCAAAAATATGAATATTTCTGCAGAGAAGCGGAATTCAGGAGTATTATATGCTTCAACCGATAACAAATTTTTAAATTCATTGCTAATTCACCAGTTAATGCGCATCAGCGGAATAGTAACTATCTTAATCATAACAACAATCGGAGTACTATTTGCCAATTCGAGTAGTGGGCAAGATATTGCCACTGAGAAGGTAGCCATTAATCTAGCGGATGAAAGTCTTGCCAGTGGTCTTAAAAAAATTGAGCAGCAGACCTCGCTTCGATTTTACTACCGCAAAGCGGAAATTAAAGAAATAACTAACCTCAACCTGACCTTGCTCAACAGGACAATAGCACAGACTTTGCAGGAAATGTTAAAAAATACATTTTTCTCATTCCGGCAAATAAATGGCAGCATATTGATCGAACGTAGTCCGCAAACCAGTTATGAGATCAAAGGGCGAATAGTTGATATTAATCATCATCCGGTAGCCCTAGCGAATGTGATTATAAGGAAAGCTCAGACAGATAAAATAATCCAATCTACGCAGACCGATACGGAGGGATATTTCAGACTCGTGGCAGCAGAAAAAGGGAATTATATAATTACAATTTCTGAGGTCAGTATGGATAGCTCGTCCATTGCCTTGACATTGGCAGACCTCCAGACGGTTCAATTGCCAGATATCATACTGCGTACAGCAACCAAACAACTTAAGCAGGTCACTATAAGCAGTCAAGCGCCTGTTCTTGAAAGAAAAGTTGACCGTTTGATCTACAACCTGAACAACACCATATCGGCGAACGGAGCTTCCCTGTTTGAAGCTTTGCAGGCTGCACCTCTCTTGACCGTATCCGACGGAGGCGTATCTATGGTAGGTAAAGGCAGTATGGCCGTTATGGTAAATGAAAAAATAATTTACCTAAGCGGAACAGATCTTGCAAATTACCTGAAAACACTACGAGCAGAAAATGTGGAAAAAATCGAAATTATTACCACCCCGCCATCGAAATATGAGGCACAGGGTAGCGGTGGTCTGGTCAATATTGTTTTGAAGAAAAACCAATCCCTAGGCTGGAAAGGATCAGTTGGTTCAACCTATTACCAGAATGCCCGGTCATCTTATAACAACAGCCTGGCACTATTTTACCGGTCTAAAAAAGTCAGCGGTTCTTTCACCTTTAATCAATCAAATTTTCGCAGTGTCATTACCGAATCAATTGATATCATAGGACAGGCTAACAAGACTATGAGTAACGAACAACGTTTAGGTAACAGTCCAAATCTGCAAACTAGTTTGAGCTTAGATTATGAGTTGAACAAACGCAACAATCTTGGGTTTATTTATAATATATCAGACAATAAAAGCACCACCAGTTTTAGCAATACATACAGCTTTGTTACTGGTAATTCTCTGGATTCAGTTTTAAAAACTACCGGTGAAATTGCCAGACCTTTATTTACAAAGACCTTAAATTTATACCACGATTTAAAGCTTGATTCCAATGGCAAGAAATTAAATAATTCAATCAATTTTTTTAGCAACAAACCGGAAATGAACAGTGACTTTATTTCGGTTTCTGATAATGTTTATGCCGCAGTTAGGACTAACAGCTTGTCAAAATACCGCATCTGGTCCGCTCAGTCAGATTTAACATTACCTTACAAATGGGCTAAAATAGAAATGGGGGTCAAATTCGCCACCTATAACAATGGGGCCAGCTTAACCTATGCTAACATCATTGGGAATGCTGCGCAGTTGGATAAAACACGCAGTAATGATTTTGACTATACCGAAAGCAACCTGGCCGCCTATTACGGCATGGAATCTGAGTTCTCAGAAAAATGGACGGCCAAAGCCGGCTTACGTTATGAATATACAATAATGGATGGCTATTCGCCTACTTTAGACCAGCGTAATCAAAATAAGTATGGCGCCTTGTTCCCCACAGCCTACTTGGTTTATAAAGCTGATGCCGACAATACCATTTCCGTAAATTATGCCAGACGGATCAATCGCCCAAGACTTAATCAATTAAACCCTTTTATCTACTATACAAACATTTATACCTCAATCACCGGAAATCCATTACTCTTGCCTTCCTATAGCGACAATTTTGAACTTAACTATTTATATAAGGGCATGCTTTCTTTAACTGCATTTACTCAACATACCAGCGATGCAATTTCCTCGCTAATTACGATTGACGGTCCGTTACTAGCTTATAGCACAGGAAATTTTTTAACCACAGATAATCTAGGTGCTTATGCGTCTTTTAACAAAACGTTATTTAAGTGTTGGGAAAACAACACTTCTGCTTCAATTTTTTATTCATCTTCAAAATCTAATATTTCTGAGATTCCAACGCAGAATGGATTTTCTGCCTCAATCAATTTTAATAATAGTTTCAAGATCAGCAATGGTTTGAGTTTTTATCTTAATTATACCCAAAACCTTCCTTCTACAACCGGGAATGTGTATAGCTATGCGCAACGCAATTTCAGGACCGGGGCAAGGTTAAAATTGCTTAAAAATAATTTAATCATAAGTCCCTCTTATTTGTTAGGTTCGGTAACCAAGTTTGATATACATTATAGTGATTTCGTGCAGACGCAGAAAACCGACTATAATTACAATACTTTTAATTTTAACGTTACTTATTTATTTGGCAGATCCAAAGTTTCAGGAAATAACAAAAACATATCATTCGATGAAAAAAGAAGAGCGCAACAGTAACAGGAAAAATACTGGGGAGCCGCTTGAATACCTGATGGGGATTCATTTCTGCTTTTGTAATATCAAGGATCCTTACCGATGAGACCCCCTATTTCCCGATACAGAATTACCTCTACCCCTTCTGACAATCTGGAGCTCCCCATCAGCGCAGCATCAACGTCATGCTCGAACCTCTCATCCCCATCCCCATCATCTGTGGCTTTGCCTGAAGATTGAGCTCTCAATGAGCCCACACCATCACCAACTGAATACCTCCACCGGCACCATTGCCAAAAAAAGTCAAAACCTCCGCCCGGTAGAACACCAGGCCCACAAAGACATACCAAACCAGATTGAGCACGACCACAGCGATCAGAAAACGCCCCCAAGAAAATTGCTGTAACATAAAATAGAAATCAAACCATCAGGCTCCATTGCCCTCAGAACGAGAGCAAAATTGGTAAGGCTGCAAAATTTCGGGTGACAATCCGCATGGTGCTACCATATGATTATAGCAGCAGATGTAAAATGTTGAAACCTACTGTCGGATTTTCCGTTAGCAAATTGGACTATTCATTATTAAATTTTTACCTTCATAGCAATTAATATAGGTCCAAGCCCTCATCGCCAGTCGAAAAATTTCGTAAGATCCTATTTCAATCTGCAGTTAAGAACAAGCCAGCTTGACTGCGTGTGTTGAAGATGGCCTAACGGAATTAGACCTCATGATATTTAAGTGTTTTTGTGTTGGGGGATGGTTGGGTGTATTGAATAGTATTAGCCCTTTAGCATTAACAGTTAAAGGTTTTTGTGATATGATGCGGAGATTAGCTGGTCATTCTCCGCAAAATATGCGGAGAATAATTTGATTTTTGCGGAGATTAGCTTAAATTTGATTTATGTATATACATCAACTCAAACAGTGGCCTAACTTTACTTGGGATGCTTCAACTTTGGCATTGCTGCTTAGCGAAGTACACCTTAAACAAGGTAAGCTGTTGGGGCAAATGGAAAAGTTAGGTTTCGATCTGCAAAATGAAGCCGTATTACAAACACTTACCAAAGATGTAATCAAAACTAGTGAGATTGAAGGGGAGAAGCTGGATAATGACCAGGTGAGATCTTCTATCGCTAGAAGGTTGGGAATTGAGATAGGCGGCTCAATACCCTCTGATAGAAATGTCGATGGTATTGTGGAGATGATGCTTGATGCTACACAAAATTATAAAGTAGAACTAACAGCTGATAGGTTGTTTGGATGGCATTCATCCTTGTTTCCGGCAGGTAGAAGTGGTATGGTTAAAATTGTAGTTGGCAGGTGGAGAGAAAATGAAAAGAATGACCCAATGCAAGTTATTTCGGGTGCAATGGGGAAAGAAAAAGTGCATTACCAAGCGCCAGATTCGGTGTTATTAGCAAATGAAATGCAGCAATTTATAGATTGGTTCAATAATGAAATGAGCTTAGATCCAATTATAAAAGCCGGCATTGCACACCTTTGGTTCTTAACAATTCACCCTTTTGATGATGGAAATGGAAGGATATCTAGGGCAATAGCAGATATGCAACTTGCCAGGGCAGATCAGACAGCCAGAAGATTTTATAGCATGTCAGCTCAGATTAGGTTAGCACGAAAAAAATATTATGATATACTTGAGAAAACCCAATCAGGTAAGCTAGACATTACATTATGGTTAAACTGGTTTCTTAGCTGCTTAGATAGCGCAATTGATGCAACTGCTATCACCTTAAATTCAGTAATGCTAAAGTCAAAGATTTTGGGAAAGGTAGACACTGATACATTTAATGAAAGGCAAAAATTAATGCTTGGTAAATTTTTAGATGGTTTTGATGGAAAATTGACATCGTCGAAATGGGCAAAAATCGCCAAATGTTCCCAAGATACCGCTGCAAGAGATATTCAAGATCTTGTAAATAAGGGCATATTGGTAAAAGATCTGGCAGGTGGAAGGAGTACAAATTATCTACTTGTGGATGGGTATCATTAAACTGATATTTAAAATTCCTACCATTGTATCTTTGCTTTAATATTTGATAATCAGCATTATTTTAATTATTGTATCATTATGTAGAAATCTCTGATATAATTGAAGAAAAACCGTTTTTCTTCGTCGATATTTTTCCAATCAGACAATTCTTTTTAAGGCTTTGGACATCAATTAAATGAAGAAGATGTAGAAAAAGCAAAGCTATCCAAAGACATTACTATCATTGCTCAAGGAGTTGTTTCATCAGATATTGGATAGGAACCTATTTGCCAACAAATATGGATCCGATCCTTACTTGATACCCGGATTCGATATCGAACGCTCTCAGGGCAGTTAGGGAGCGAATTCCAGCAACAGCAATTGATTACTCAAAATGACAAGACTAGTGATGCTTATTACACAAATACACATTGGAATACCAGATTGGATGATAACGAATAGCCCAAAGATTAGGTTTTAGCATGCGGCATACAAGCAGCTCCAATCAATGCCGCATGCTCGCCTTTTGATGAAATTAGCACAGTAAGATCAACGGACCTCACCTTCAGGTAATCCTGCAGCTGTGGCAGAAATAATGTCCATGCCTTTGCAATATTGCCACCAATCACCACACAATCCAACCCGAGCTCTCTATGTATCTTGGCCAGAAATATCCCCATATTATAGGCAAACTCATCAAATAACTGCAACAATGGACCTGAATGTGTTGCATTATCGATTAGTTCCTTTACATTTTCTACCCTATCGCCGGCTATATTGTTATATCTGGAAACCAACCATTTAGAGGAGAAAAGTTCCTCACAGGTAGTACCCATAAAACCATATTGCCAAAAGGCTGCATCATGAGCAACCCCCGCCACGCCGATTGCAGAACCAAAGCCAGTACCCAAGGTTATACCTAAAACATTTGGATATATTGAGGCTTGTCCGTGTGAGAGCTCGCCCTGTAAAAAACAGCTGGCATCATTTACAAAAACAACAGTTCTAGCAAGCCTACCAAGCCCGGTTAGGATGAGTTCCCTTACATTTAGTCCATATAGCGAATCGAACTTACCCATGCCCTGCATTTGGGAAATACCACCTGAATAATCAAATGGCCCTGGCATCGCAATAGCGATATGACCATCATTTTCAGCAAATTGAAGACTATCAGCCATCACCTTGCACCACTGCTTCAAAATACCAGCAACGCTTCCCTGAGAATCAACTTTAGTCCTAGATAAAGAACCTTCTACAATCTGCCCTGACTTTATATTAATGAGCGCTGCGGTGATATGGGAGCCTCCTATATCCACTCCAAGAACAATATCTTCTGCTATCATCTCAATTCTTAGATTTAATGTTTAAAAGACTTAACCTTCCATATAGTTCTGCAATGCAGGCTTGATCCAATAGCCATTTTGGTTTACGTTTTGCCTCTTCATTTGTGGCCCATTTTGCAGTTAGTAAACCATAGCGGTCTGCAGATTTTTCCCATGCCTCATCCAAGGCATTAGCTATAGAATAGATGTATTTTGGATCTTTCTCGATATGATATAGCGCCTCATAACCTCTAAACAACACCGTAACAAACCAAGGTAGATCAATTGTAGGGCTTAGCTTGCCGTTTTGGTCTGCAGTTGCAAAAAAAGAATGGGCATTTTTGGCCACTAGTTTGGCTTCGTTAAGGTAAGATACCTCACTAGTAAATTTGTAGAGCAGTACAGCAGATTCTAACATCGAACCCGTGTTATAGGTGTAATAAACTTCATTAACCTTTCCATCCATTTTAATATCATTGGAGTAAATGCCATTTGGATTGCGTAAGTTGCTGTGCATCCAATCATAAAATCGCTTACCCCAATCGAGATAAAGCTTTTCGCCGCTACATTGATAAAGTTTCAGTGCAGCTAAGGTAGCCATGCCATTGCTACAGGCAGGCTTTTGGTCTAAATGCCCTTCCAGCCAATACACACCTCCACCCAATCTGTCATCCCATCCACTAATGATAAAATCAAATACCTCTCTGGCCTTGGCCAGATATGCTTGGTCTTTGGTATTAAGATAAGCCTCCAAATAATCGATGCAGACCAGTGCATTATCGTCATAATAACGATCTGATTTTTCTAAAGTAGCTGGATAGGCCTGATAACCAACTGGAAACCTAGTGGTATCGCGATAAGCAAGAACACCTTTTGAAAGCGTGTCTAAAAACTTTCCATATCTATTTTCCAAACCATCAACCTTGATAAGTACGTTTGCAGCGGAAAACATACCCGAAAATGGCCAAAGAAAGCTTACGGGCTTTTCACCAACTGCATCCCCCTGAAAATAATTTAACTTAACATCGCCTCCAGAGGGGAAGTTTTCCGTAAAAAGGCCTTTGTTGATAGGTAATGTATATAATTTCCATATCTTTTGAAAAACACTATCTGCACGTTGGCCATAAATTGAGCTCACATCCGAAGATTGGGCAAAACCGGTTAAGCTACCCATGAAAATGAGCAGAAAAATCACATATCTCATCACTAAAAACTTAAATAAAACCTTAAGGACTTAAAATTATTGCGCAGAAGGCGGAGGCAAACTTACCCCCCAACTGCGATTAGGCTGATTACCCATTTTCATTACCAATTCACCTCCCTTCATCAGTACATCGCGGTACATCCAAGCATTTGTGAGCGCCTTTCCGTTCCAGCTTGCAGCTTGTATGTAGACATTTCCTGGCACATTATCCAAAGCTTTGATGACCAATTTCTTTCCATTTCCCAAGCTAACATCTGCCCTATCGAAAAGTGAACTGCCTATTTGGATGGTCGGACGAACATCTGTAAGACCTTTCACATCAAATAGTCCCAAAGAAGACATCACATACCAAGAACCGAGCTGCCCCTGGTCTTCATCCTGTCCATATCCATAGCCATGAATACTTTCAGTACCGTAAAACTCATCACAAATAGCCCTTGTCCATTTTTGGGTAAGCCACGGTGCACCGGCATAATTAAACAACCAGCTGATGTGCAGGTTTGGCTGGTTTCCATGATTATATAGCGATTGGATACCTGCAAAGGCATCGATAGTTTTACCACCTCCAAATGCATTTTTTTGAGAGATCTCAAAAATTCCATTCAATCTTTGGTTAAAGGTCTCCTTCCCGATTTGATCGACAAGGCCCTTTGGATCATGGGGCACGTAAAAGGTGTACTGTGTAGCATTGCCTTCCTGAAAACCCCTCCATGCCTGCAAGGGATCAAAATTTTCGATAAACTTTCCATCCATTCCCCTTGGCCTAATTAACTTCAAATCACTATCATATAATTTTTTCCAGCCAGAAGATAATGCACTCAGTCTGCGGTAGTCGTTATCCTTACCCATACTTTTTGCCATTTGGGCAGCAGCAAAAGCGCCAAAGCTATACTCCATGGTATGTGAACCGGCAAACCGCGAACCCGTGGAATCGGTAACATCTGCCTCAAAAAAAGGCACATAGCCTTTATCCAAAAAACTTTTTGTATCAAGTTTACCTGAGCCCACCAGACGATTGATATAGCCAAGTTCATTACCTAGAACAGCTTTGTAGGCCAAACCCAGATCATAGTCACGAATACCTGCTTGATAAGCACCAGCAATAGCTAGACCTACAAAATTAGTTCCTACACCAGATACGAAATTGCTATTGGCAATACCATCACCAAACCATCCACGCTCTTTGAATATCTCCAATTGGGTATGTACAAAATCACTGTAATGGGAAGGATAAGATAAAGCCCAGAGCTGGGTTAAGTTCCAAAAACCTCCCCAAATCGCGTCAGTGTTCATGAAGTTAAAACTAAATTTGCCATTCTTATCCCTTGGTAATTGCCCTATAGTACCATCATGTCTCGGAAAATTTCCATTTACATCACTTGCTACACCCCTACCTAAAAAGCGTGGTATAAACCGGTGTAAAACTTGACCAGATCTTTTTTGTTTTTAGTTTGTACTTTTAGTTTTCCCAATTCAGTTTGCCAATGAGATTGAGCTGCCTTTTTTGCCTTATCGAAATCTAACCCTGTTGCTTCGGTCTGAAGATTGAGTTTGGCATTAGCAATCGAAGTGTAAGAGAGCCCAACTTTAATTTCGATGGACTCCTGTGATTTGGTTTGATAATCTAACAATAACCCCGCACCAATACCATTTGCCGTATTTGATTTGAGGTTTACGTTAGCTTTATCAAAAGAGCCTACTTCTTTAGGTTTCTTATTTACCTCGCCGTAAAAATACATGGCCACAGTGCCACCTTCATCATAGATCTTTACATATTTGGGATAGGTTAATACATATCCTTCAAAATGAGTATCATCTATCATTCTCACCATCGCATCTCTAACTGGTCCGCTTTCTCCCTGAACACTGCCTACCGAGAAAACAATTCTTGACTGTTCTCCCTGTGGAAAAGTATACCTATGAAAACCAACTCTTTGAGTTGCAGTTAGCTCTGCTTTGATTTTAAAATCATCTAATAAAACCGAATAATAGCCCGGCTGGGCTATTTCGTTCTTTCTGTCAAAACCAGAACGGTATCCGCTACCAGGTTTATCCAATTCCCCAGGCACTGTCTTCAATGCGCCAGATGTAGGCATAAAGCTTACTCCACCAACCTGCCATTCGTGAAAATGTACAAAGCCTTCTATAGAATTGTGGCGAGTATCATAACCTACCGCTTCCCAACCCTGGTTATTCCCGTAACTACCATTAGTAGAGGGCGCTAATTTGGCCATTCCATACGGAACCGCTGCTGGCGTATAAAAAAACCAGCGGCTATGTGCCGTACCGATATTTGGATCTACATAACTCAAAAGGTCCTGAGCTGAAACACGAGCCAATGTACCAGATAGTACCAGTAAACCAAACAATAATTTTCTCATATACATATAGCTTATATTGTGCACTAAGTTTATCCTTCAATTAATATTTTGATAGCATGGCCTGGATACGCTGCATCCATGCCTGATCTACCGTTTCCAGTTCAGGTGATCTGTTCTGTCCATCAAATCCCGCAAAGAAGTAGTAACCAAATGTACCTTGATTTCTGTTGGCAATATTCAATCTGTCGATATTTTCCCTCGCATAGGTAAGCCAGGTTTGGTTTTTGTCTGCCTCATACAATCGTATCATGGCTTGGGAGCCCCAAGCACACCATGCCGGATTAATCCTAGTCTCTGCCGTATTAAACACGTATCCCTTCCAAGCTGCGTTCCACAAAGTGGTGTTCATTGCCCTACCAAGATTTTGGGCACGGGTCAGGTAAGATGCATCATTGAGCACTTTTGCAGAGATTAGAAAAGCCTCAACCATTATTGCGTTGTCATAGGTGAATTTCTCATTATATCTTCTACCCTCTCCGGCACCGTCAATCTTCCAGATATAAAGACCAGTCAATGGATCAAACATCTTCGAATTTAGCCAACTCTCCACCTGTCTAGCCCAATCCTTGTATTGGATGTCTCCCGTAAGCTCGTAAAGCTTAAGGAATAGCTGCAAGGCAAGCCCATTGGTCTGGGTAGGTTTTTCAGGCTTCAAGGTGTTCCAGTAGAACCCGCCTCCGTAAACGTTGTCCCAAAGTCCAGAACTGATCAACCAGTCTCCACAAGCCTTAGCTTTTGCAAGATAGGCAGCTCGATCTGCACCAGTAGTTATTTCATAGGCTTCTAAATACACCATACCGCTCAGTGCATTGTCATCAACGTATTTATCTCCACCTGCTCCAGAGCCATCCAGATTGACAGACGCAAAATATCCTCCGCGAGCATCCTTTTTATCCCACATATTTTCCATGAACTTGAAGGTATTATTCATGTAGGCAAGGTGTTTAGACTGACCTGCTGCCACCATTGCTGCATCAGCATAGATCTGGCTAACGTTATACCACTCATAACAATTGTTAGCGTGATTGGTTGTATTTGCCCTGTAACTAAAACTTGCAGTCAGCAGGTTATTGACGGTAAACGAATGTGTCTGTTGAGCTAAAAGCAGATAATCCGCCTTTGCAGGGGGAACAACTGGAGGAACAACTGGAGGTGGGGTGACAACAACAGGAGTCTGTTCGCTTTTCTTACAGCTACTGACAATTCCCAACAATAATACGAGCGAAACGGCATAAAGTATATTTTTCATGATCAGATTTTTAGCCATCGGAATTGCTCCCGGTGGAGGATGAATAAGCTTTTAGAGCGTAGTAACCGTATGGGTGTAAGGTCCATCGGCATTAAGACTGACCATAACTCTAACGGTTTTTCTATCAGCTGACGGATTGAACTTGTAGGTATTGTTCCACTGGTCGGCGGTAACCTGATTTAGGTAAAAATAGGAGGCAGATTGACCTACAGGACTTACGTTGTTGACATTCGAGCTTCCAAGATATTTTATCCCACTTGAGGTATGCAATGAGAACTTGTAGCGTTCATCCCTACCCCAAGAGAATTGATAAAATTCTACAGGAACAACTCCCGACTGCCATACTCCACCAGCGCTGTAAGTCAGCTGTCCAATCTCAGTGCCATAAGCAGACATATACAAGCCAATTCGTTGTATTTCAACTGCTTCTACAACAGCAGCAACATTGAAATCATATTTCAGGTAATAAACTTTTGCAGTACCTGAAACGGTAATCCCAGTTGTCCCCTCTTTAATTACCGCACCTTCAGCATAAAATTTCCTTGCATTCTGCGTGCGTTTATCTACTAATTCGTAAGAACCTGGTTTTAGCAATGTGTATATTTCAAAAACTCCATCCTCCACTTTTTTCATCTTGATGGCCTTTGTGATATCATTACCCTGCTCTGAGGCAGAACCAGTAAGAAAAAGCTCACTTGGTACCTCTGCAAAACCAGCTGGTCTTTCCAGCAGAAGGCTACGACTATCCCTTGCAACCACCCTGTTTGTGGCTTTTGAGGATACAACTGTCCATCTTACAGTACCTGTACTTGATGAGGCAATGCCACAAAGTGCTGCAATCTTAGTTAAATCCTTATGAGATATAGTCACTTTGGTCTGTACACCAGCGCCATCAGCTACTACGCGGAATGCGGGTTTGGAAAAATCACCGCCTTCCCTATCAAAAACCACTTCGTAAAGTATCAGTCCACCATCTTCGCTTCCTGCCGGGCTCCAGCTGAACTGCTGAACGGCCAGTGTATTAGAAGGCGTTAACTTAATTGCCAGCTGATTGGCTGGTAGAGAAATCGAACCGATTGCAGATATATTCTGATTGAGTTCACGTTCTTGTTTCTTGCAAGAACTTAGGCTGGCACAAACCAGTGCAAGCATCATAAAAACTACGTTTAAATTTTTCATTTCAATATTTTTTTAATAGCCTGGATTTTGTGTCAAATTTTTATTGAGGCTTCGCTCGCTTTGCGGAATAGCCCATAGGTAATCTCTTTGGGCACTGAACTTACGCTGCTGGGTGCGTATATAACCTCTATCAATGTTCTGATCGGCGGCAAACTTGGCACCATGGGCAAAACCATTCATGGTAAGCTCAGCAACCTTCCATCTGCGGATATCATCTACGCGTAGACCTTCCATGGCAAGTTCTGCCCTACGCTCCCTAGGAATAATCTCTGTAAGGCCTGTCCCGGGATAGTCCAAGGCACCAGCATCTGTAAAACCAGCCCTTGCACGTAAAGCTCCAATGGTTTTGGCCCAAATTTGCGCATCCATCTGCCCCAAACTGTTTTTAGCTTCGGCATAGCTTAATAAGACCTCTGCATAGCGAAACAGATGTAAATTATTACCCGAAACAAAACTCGACAAAGCACTTGGATCAAAATATTTTCTCCAATAGTATCCCGTAGCCGATGCACTTTGAGAACCCGGACTATATTCATCCAATCCGGGCTGAATAGGATCACTACCAGGTCTGATGTATATGGTTTTACTGGTATTGTTGGCATTTACCCATACATATCTGTCATAAACCACCGTTGCGGTAAGCCTAGGATCACGATTAACATAGGGATTGCCTTCTATATAACCAGATCCAGCTTCATTGATCGCCCTTCCATTCAACATAATATAGTCATCCACCAGTTCTTGTGTAGGGGCCATATTACTTACCCTACCGCCAACAGATCTTGGGGCAAAATCCCAGAAATTTTGCCATGTGCGAATGGTAGGTACGTATTGTAGAGAAAGAATGCTTTCGTTATTAGTTTTATTGACTGCTGGATCGCTAAAAAGTGCACTGTAACTCGGTGCAAGCGAATAGGTACCAAATATTGACTGTTGATCGATCAACTTTTCGCAAGCTGCAGCCACTTCGGCCATCTTGTTGCCCTGATAAAGCAGCACCCTGATCTGGAGTGCAATAGCTGCACCCTTAGTAATGCGACCATTTTCGCTCGCAGGCAGTTGGTCTTTACCAGGTAGATTTGCAATAGCGGCATCAAGCTGTGATAAGATAAATGCATCAACGTCAGCTTTTGAGGAACGTGGTATAGTTTGAGCTTCCTCCGGAGTAATATCTGTAACCACAAGTGGCACCCCTCCGTACCATTTGCTAAGGTTAAAAAAGGCAAATGCTCGAATAAACTGGTTCTCGGCTTTCATCCTGGCAATAGTGGCAGCCGGAAGTGTTTTGTTCTGGTCGATATTGGCAAGAAAAATATTAACAGATTTTATGGTACGGTAATAGTTAGACCAATCCCCTAAAAACTTACCTGTAAGTGCATTTGCATTACCGCTGGCAATTAGGTTAAGATCCCCAGAGGGAGAGTATGCATTATCTGATAACGCTTCTGGATCAAAATATAGTGAACTATTGTAGAGCAAACTGTAGTTGTTATTAAGCGCATTGGCAACGTTCACATCTACTGTCCAAAAGGTCAGGTCAGAAAACCTGTCGGTTGGGGCAATATCAAGTTTTTTGCACCCCGCAGTTGCAACAATCAACAGGGCAATCATTATTCTTTTATGTAGGAATTTCATTTTAAATAATCTAGGCATTGTTATCAAAAAGTTATATCAAGACCGGCACCGTAAAATACCGGAAGTGGGTATTGTCTAGCACTGTTTGAGCCAGAGCCAAGACCAACATTGTTACCAAACTCAGAAGTTTCAGGATCAATGAAGCTAAGTTTAGTTAAGGTGAACAAATTCTGCCCGATAAGCGAAACCCTAAAACGCTGCACACCGAACTTGGTAGTTACTTTTGTTGGTAGCGTGTAGCCAACATTAACGTTTTTTAGACGAGCATAAGCTGCATTGTAATGGTAAAGATCAGAACCTGTTCTCCAATTGTTGGTGTTTGATGGCGATCCGATATTTGCAAAAATAGGATAACGGGCATCCGGGTTGTTAGGCGTCCAATAATCGGTCATGTGCTGATATACTGTTGCGCCATAGCCGTAATGGAATGGCTCAACCAATTCCCCTCTCAAAAAAGCATCGCGCTTACCGACACCTTGGATAAACAACTGCATGTCAAAACCCTTAACCGCTAACCTATAAGTAAAGCCAAAGGTGTAACGGGGAAAAGGGTTGCCCAGCACAGTTCTGTCACTCGCATCGATAATTCCATCGTTGTTCAAATCCAAGAACTTCAAATCTCCAGGAACAACAGGATTTCCGGCTATTTTTGGCGAATTATCTATATCAGTCTGATTCTGGAAAAATCCATTGGTACGGTATCCAAAATACTGTGTAACGGGCTCACCAATTCTTCTAAGCAATTGAAAAACATCCTGATTAATGATCTGCTCGGTAGCACCACCAGAGAGCTCAAGGAGTTCGTTCTGGTTATCTGCAATATTGAAGCTAAATGTATGGGAAGCATTTTTCCCGCGTAGGTTATAACCAAGTGTAGCCTCCCATCCTGTGCTGTTTACCTTAGCCACATTGAAATCCGGCGTTGCCGCACCAAAAATCGCAGGTATATCCTGTCTAGGCTGAAGAATATCTTTAGTTACTTTATTGAAATATTCGAATGTAGCAGTAAGTCTGTTATCGAAAAAAGCAGCATCAAGACCAATATTAAATGCAGCCGCCTTTTCCCAGGTGAGATCCCTGTTAGAAAGTAGTGTACCTGCACCACCTACCGGCACGTTATTAAAACCATAGGCACTCGCATAATTGAAGTAAGTAGTTTGGTATTGGAAATTACCAACATTCTGGTTTCCCAAAACGCCATAGGTAGTACGCAGTTTCAAGCTGCTTACGGTATTTGCCAAAGATTTCATGAAAGGCTCGCTAGAGATAATCCATCCGGCACTTACAGAAGGGAAGAAACTACCTCGATTGCCTTTAGCAAACTTTGATGAAGCATCGTACCTAGCAGTGGCCTCAAAAAGATATTTATCTTTAAAAGCATAATTAACCCTTCCAAAAAGAGAAAGCAAACTATTAGAATTGATAGCCACACTGTTGTTAGAGTTGATCAAATCTACCAGTGTACCTGTGGTTGGTGTACCCAGCAACTGGTCGGTAAGGGTTTTCTGCAACTGAAATCCGCGTTGCGAAAAGTTTTCGCTTGATGCTCCTACCTGAACCTTGAAATCATGCGTTTCAATCCGCTTGGCGTATTCGAGGTAGAGTTTTGTATTAAAAAGCTGCGATTTGCTATTTCCATCAAGAACAGCTCTATCATCGCCATACACCCCAGAAGGTAGAAAATCAACTTGGGTTCTTCTATAAAATGTGCCATTGTTCTGCAAGGTTCCACCAAACTCGCCGGTAAGTTTCAAATCATCCGTTATGGAGAACTGACCGTTAAAAGCCCCAAAAATCTCATCGTTATCTGCTTGATTATAGCCCCCTTTTTCCAGTACACCGTATTCATTATACTGAGAGGCGATAGGATTGGTCAGGTAATTACCATTGGCATCCTGCCAGCTATAATTTAGCGGTACCCTGTTGGCATCAGCGAAAATATTATTATCACCAACACTATTTGTTTTATTTCGTGATTTGGTATAAAGTAAGATGAAATTGGTTTTAAACTTACCAATAACATTGCTTTGGTTAAGTCGCAAGTTATATTTTTGATAGCCGAAGTCTGATCCTTCTCCACCGTTTCCGATAAAATTACTTCCCTGCTCCTGAAAACCAGCAGAAATGAAGTAGGCACTCTTTTCGCCACCACCAGTTATACTGAAATTATGTGCCTGTTGGGGCGCCTTGCGCAAAAGGTTTTCAATTTTCCAGGTACCATCACCCTGATCTTTAAGTTGCTGTATCTGTTCGGGCGTAAATGCTGGACCTAGACCTGAATTAACCAACGATTCGTTTTTATAATAAGCATTTTCCCATGCAGGAACTTTTTCTACCAGCACGTTTGCATCCTGGATACCGTAGCTACCATTATAGGAAACTGCAGTTTTTTGGTTGAGTTTACCTGATTTGGTAGTAACAAGAAGAACGCCATTGGCAGCCCTTGAACCATAAATTGCAGCCGAACCCGCGTCTTTAAGTACAGTGACACTGGCAATATCACTTGGATTTAATGTATTTAAATTACCACCAACAATACCATCAACAACTACCAGGGGCGAATTATCACCCAAAGTACCTACACCGCGAATGTTTACCGTAACATTGCTACCTGGGTTAAGGTTTGTTTGTTGAATAATTAAATTGGGAGCTTCTCCCTGTAGAGCCTGAAAAGTATTTAATACAGGTTTATTTTCAATATTTTTCGAGTCGATGGTGCTAATAGCTCCAGTTACCGAGATCTTTTTCTGCACCCCATAACCTACAACCACCACTTCATTTAGGTCGTTTGCAGCTGATAAAAGTTTCACATCAATTTGTGTCCTTGATGAAATCGGAATATCTCGGCTTACAAATCCTAAATAAGAAAACGAAAGGTTTCCTGAGGCCAGGTTGTCTGGAACGATAATTTGATAGGCTCCGTTTACGTCAGTTTGGGTGGCAATGTTAGTTCCCTTAATCTGTACGCTTACCCCTGGAAGCTCTATACCCTTCTCATCAACCACCTTGCCCTTGATGGTAATATCAGCAATTCTCGTGGTTTGGGAAGTCACTGGAACCGGTGCTGCAAGAACTGTTGCAGGAATAGATGGCAGCAGAACTACCGCCACTAGGGCGAACTGCACAAAAGGCCATCGCTTGTTTTTTTTGAGTTGGTAAAGTTTAGGTATCATAATATTTGGTTAGGTTGTGATGCCCTGTAGACATCTGTGGTACATTTTGTGATTAAAAATTAATGGAGAGGTTCTTCAGCCTTATTGAAAGTATGCTTCCAATGGGCATCAATCTCCTCCAGAGAACGTCCTTTGGTTTCGGGAATAAGTTTAAAGGTTAGCAAAAGTGCCGGCGAACAACAAATGGCAAATATCCAGAAAGTCCATGCAGGACCGGCTCCATCCAGCATTAAAGGCGTTAGCTGTCCAACCAGAAAATTACCAACCCAAAGGGATAATGTAGCTAGCGACATGGCCTTGCCCCTGATGCCGTTGGGAAATATTTCTCCGATTACTACCCAGCATACCGGACCGAAAGAAAATGCAAAACAGGCAATAAATGCCAAAATGAAAATTAATATCCATGGTCCGGTTACTACACCAGATTGAAACAGAATTCCGATGACCAAAAGCGAGATTACTGCCCCGCCTATACCTACATACAACAATGGTTTTCTTCCCCATTTATCAATGGTAAAAATGGCAACAAAGGTGAAAACCACATTGATAATACCAATGGTAACCTGTCCGCCTAAAGCGTTATTAAGTGTAAAACCAGCCTGCTCCAGTATCCTTGGACCATAATAAATTACCGCGTTGATCCCGCAAACCTGTGACAGGAAAGGCAATAGTAACCCAATCCACAGTGCCCTCCTATAAACAGGCCTGAAAAGTGTTTTGAATGATTCTTCATCAGATTTTTGCTGAGAAACAAATCCCTGCAAATCAGTAGGAGCTGCTTGGGTCCCTTCGATTTTGGATAACACCTTGATAGCTTGTTGTTTTTTACCTTTTGTGAGCAACCATCTAGGTGATTCGGGTACAGCAAACAACGCCAGTAAAAATACCAGTGCAGGTAAAGCGCCTAATCCTAGCATTGCCCGCCAAGGCTGTGTAGTAAAAATACGACCAAGCTCTTCGCCAGAAAACCCCTCCCATTTATGATCTACTATAAAAGCATTTGAAAAATAAGCAACCACAATACCAATTGTTAATGCCAACTGATAGAGCGATACCATTCTGCCCCGAAGATTTGAGGGGGCAAGCTCTGATATATAAAGCGGTGAAACCATTGAGGCAACACCGATACCAAGACCGCCAACTAATCTGTAAGCTATCAAAGCTGAAAAAGATTCGGCCAACATGCAGCCCATAGCAGAAACCAAGAACAAAAGAGCAGATAATATCATGACAATCTTTCTACCATAGCTATCGCTAAGTTTGCCAGATGCAGCAACACCGATAATGCAGCCGAGCAAAGCACAACTTACAAACCAGCCTTCTGCCACGGCATCTAGACCGAAATCACCCTTCACTAAACCTATTGTCCCAGATATCACTGCAGTGTCGAATCCGAAGAGAAAACCCCCAAGTGCGGCAACAAGGCATACTAAATATAAATAGCCTTTTACACTGCCTGCTTTTTTTTGCTGATAGTTGATTGTATTTTCCATAGAGCTTATTTTAAGAATGCTTTTACAACTTTGGCCCTTTTAGTGCCACTGTTAATCAAGGTATAAGTTTTAGCAGCGGCCGGAACCACAAAAGTTTCGGCAAAAGCGAATCTTCCAGATGAACCATCTTCTGTCACTACGTCAACAAAAGTACCTTCAACCAGCATCAAAACATGACAACAATTAGCTGTATCTATGTGGATCTGACCATCAAATTCAAGTCGATGAACGTCGTAAAAATGATCGGCATGGGTAGGTAGGTGATAAATGGTGAAAGCATTGCCATTTTGTAATACAACAGGTTTAGAGATTAACTCCTGGACAACTTTTTCACCTTTTCTTGAAAAATCGAGATTACCGAAAGCATGTTCAATATTGATCGGACGAGGCAAACCATTCAGATCGGGCCTAAGCCAATCATACATTTTAAAGGTAAAGATATAAGGTGTAGCACTGATTTCTAGGACAAGGTTATTGGCTCCGGCACTATGTACCGTTCCATTAGGGATCAAAAATAGTTCGTGTTTTTTTGCAGGATGCAGCTGCACGTACTGTTCAATATCCAATTCCTGGTTATTGGCAATACTATTTTCTAGGGCCTGCTTAAAATCCTGCTCAACAATATCATCTTGAAAGCCCAGATAAACTCCAGCATCCCCCTTACAATCTAAAATATAATATGTTTCATCCTGTGTAATTCTTTCGCCAAAATTCTCCTGAATATACCTGAGGCTCGGATGACATTGAATCGAAAGGTTACCGCCGTCAAATGTATCCAAAAAATCAAACCTGATAGGAAACTCGTCGCCGAAGCGGGCATGATGTAAACCAAGGACATGATTGCCCTCCACAAACATCAGCAAATCAAAGGACACCTCTAACAGATGCCCGCTACTTTCCAGCACTATTCCATTTTCTGGAGCAATCAGTTCAAATGACCAAGCATAATTTACTTCGTTGGGATCAAGCTGGGGCATCTGGGCTTTCATCCACTGACCTCCCCAAGCGCCTGCTGCAAACCACGGACGGGCACGGAATACAGATCTTGACATCTTTTCAAGACCCTTTCTTACAGAATCTCCCAATGCCCAGTTGATATCATGGTCCCACTGTCCATCGGCAAAAACGTCAATTTGGTAGGCCAAGCTCTTTTTATGTGCATTCAGTAATACCCAATCCACAAAATAAAAACGCTTATACATTTCCATCTGCCCGGCAGTGGCATTTGATCCAAGATTACAGATTGTTCCCGCATTCATTCGGTGCTGTAACTCATTTTTCGGCAGATCGACATATACCAACGCCGCATCCCAGCCAGCAAGGGCGGCACCACAACCTATCAATAAATTTATATCCGCATTTGGATTAGACCTTACCTCCTGCAACTCATCGATTACAAATAGATCAGAAAGTTCCAGGTCAGTCCTTGTTCCCCACACTGATTCGGCCGTTCCTAGGTATGGCGCAACTAACTGATCGATTTCTGCTGCATTTTTCATAAAATCAGCCGCCTCAACAATATTAAATTCTAACCCCCTTGAAGTGATTTCTTTTTTGATAGCATCAATCATTCTCTCCCAACAAACTCCAACATAACCATCTACGACAGTAGTACCTTGTTTGATCAAATAATCGCACAATGAGCTGTAACCTGTAAAAACCTGATTTTCACCTAAGGAAAAGTAAGGGTAGATATCATATCCCTCTGGAGCGTTGATTTTAGAAGTATGCTCAGGCATGACCTCCTGCTCGGTTTTTCGAATAGGTTCTTCGATGGACATCATCAGATCTTCCTGCTGAAATGTATTAAATTTATTTTCTTCCATGTAATTAATGTGTGTACATAATAAACTTCACTGTATATTTAATTTATCCATCGATCTAACAGCAAATAATAGCGTTGTTGAATAAAAAGCATTCTATAAACTAATTGGACAAAGTAAAGTACATTCCATGATGCTGGAGCTAACAAAATATACCGCTCATGAATAACCTAAGAAATAGCCATCAAAAGAAAATAACACCTGGTTAGATCATACATTTAATAGTATGTATATACAAATGTAAAGTTTAATAAGTTATCTCCAAATTATTTATAAAAAAATTTATTAAAACCCCGACCATACAGCTACAAATACATAAAAATGATGGCTAAGCAGCAAAAACATGTACATACATAACCTTAAAATATATTTTTTTTCTATTATTGTATAGATTATGAAACTCAAGATCGACCATGAAAGCCAAATTCCTTTACATCTGCAGGCAGAGGAACTTCTCAGAGGGCTTATAGAAACTGCAGAGTATGCAGATGGCAAGCTGCTACCCAATGAGGTAGAACTATCGAAGGATTTGGGCATTTCCCGAACTACCCTACGACAGTCGATCAACAAACTAGTTTATGAAGGCCTGCTAGTTCGAAAAAAAGGGGTAGGCACTAAGGTAGTCGAATCAAAATCGCTTAGCTCTAAATCAAAAAACTGGATGAGCTTTTCGCAAGAAATGAGTGCAAGGGGAATTCCGATTAGAAACTTTGAACTACACGTAAGCTGGGTGCTGCCCGAGAAACGCATTGCTAATTTTTTCGGAATAAAAGAGGATAAGAAAATCCTGAAGCTTGTTAGATTAAGAGGCAAACCCGAAGGCCCCTTCGTATATTTCGAATCGTACTTTCATCCGAGCGTAGGCCTAACTGGGGATGAAGATTACAAAGCACCGCTTTATGAGATGCTAGAAAATACCCATCAAGTGATAGCCATGGTATCCAAGGAGGAAATCAGCGCTCGCCTTGCAGACGATTTCATCGCAGAAAAGCTTGAAACGACAGTTGGAGCTCCAATTCTTTTTCGAAAGAGATTTGTTTACGACATTGACGAGAAGCCCATAGAATATAATCTTGGTTATTACAAGGCCGACAGCTTTGTGTATACCGTTGAGAGTAGAAGGGAATAACATAACCTATGCAGCAAGACAATAAGGCGTAGCTGTCAATCTTATCAAGAAAGCTAAATCATATAAGTTATCCCCTAATGAACAAAGGGCACATTCATTGGTAACCCACCCCAATACCGAATATATGACAAGCCGAAAATAGTTATAAACCACCATTTACTTATTATCAACTCATCACTAAATGAGGCAATAGGACAAGTTATGCACTTCGGCATGTTAAAAGAATACCTCTCCGATCTATCTGATGCTGTTATAGATCATTCCGGAGAAATTTACCAGTACAAAGATGGTGAGACGATCACATCATGGAAACCTTATCACGGTCTAAAAAACAATAATAGCAGCGAATTTTTCTTTGCGGTGAAGGCACAGCTTGATGAATGCAAACAAATACAACAGCAAATTAGGTCTCATCCAATATTTTAAGGCGATAATACACTCTGGCATGGCATCAGCGGGGAGATAGGATCACTGGGAGAAAACATCTTTACCGGAGATGTGCCGAACACCAAAGCAAAGACACAGGTGCTTTGTAATCATCAAAACCCAGCTTTTCTCATATCCAAAGATCTGGTAGCTCACTATTCTTGCCAACAAACCTCAATATAACAACATCAAGAAAATATTACTTAAAAGAAAAACTTCCTGCAAGATCGTGTTGCAAATGCAAAAAATTGATAAATAAAAATAGAATTTTGGATTGCCCCTATAACAGAACATCCGTTCAACAGCACTTTTGCAGGCACATCTTTGGCATAGTCCCCTACCCTAGGAATTGATCGACCTTTATTCACCACCGATCGCTTTAAGACCATCCTTTCCAACAGCAAACATTTCCTTGCTCTGGTCGAGATTTGCTCTATTTAGATCCCCTGTTATTTCAATCCAAGCACCTTCTTTTACCATATGCTCTATTACCCGGTTATCAATTAACATCGTTTGGTTTTTTTTGGGATCTGTCAATCTAGAAAAGAAAACCAATCCATCTACTTGTTCGATCACCACCACGCTTTTCAAGGTCTGATATATTCTTGTCATCTTCTACTGTTTAAATCTCTACGGACAATTGGTCAATTAGAGCAACATTCATCAAAATGTTTTCCAAGATCATCGATCATTCCTAGCAGTTTTGGCTTTTAGACCACTTCAAATTAGATGCGCTGATTCAAAGCACTATACAACAACCCAATGATCAGGTCGCCCCGAGCCCAAATCCATAGGCATATGCTTTTTATTACATTAAGGTCCTCTTTGGATGTCCATCAGCAAACTGATTGTGGCAAAATAAGCCTATGGCTCATATTTAAGATTTTTATTTTGTCTATAAGCCCCATCCAAAACCAGTTGAGGAGCCCATCATCCTCATCCAATAGATCAAAGCAAAAAATAGATAAAAAAATAAGCCACTCGCATTCAGCCAATAATCCAAACAACAGCAAACCCAACCATCCAAACGGGTGAACATTCATTAGATTTGTACCATGAACGCACAACAGCTCCATGACCTTGAACACTGGTTCACCACCGTAGAAATGCCAGCAGCCCCGATCTACCTCAACCCCTCTACCCGGATCAACCACGTCCAAGACTTCCTAGATAGCCACTTCTACGGGCTGAAACAACAGCCGCTCACCAAGATCACCCAGCCCCTGCTGGACAGGTTGCTGGACTTCAAACTTCTGATCGAATCCAACCTTTGATCCCCCTATATCTACCTTGAAATGTAGACCCTGCCAACACCTTTTTTTGAATGCCCCATATTGCAAAATGGACGCTGTCGGCCATCTAGGAACGTAAAAACCAGCAGGGATAGCGCTAACTGCCGAACGTAAAATTTTGCCATTTCAAAGTAAAGTATCCCCTACAACCCATAGCGATCCGAAAAAAATTGATTAGCTTAGAATAAATCCCCAAGCCTATGGAAAGCATCGATCCAAATGACCAGACCAACCTGAACCAGACCAATGAGCTGATTGAAAAATCAAGGGAAATCAGGGAAAAGGCAAAAGTTGCCATGGAAAAACTAAACGAGCTCAAATCACAGTCGGAACAGATCCTCCATCATGATCCATCCTCGGAAATCAAGCCGCAATAGACACAAAGCTCATCAAAACCACAATAGCTAATCTGGCAGAACAAAACCTTCAGGATAAACCCTATCCCTAGCCCAGTTAAACAATGGCATTGGCCAGATGGCATTCAATGATCAGACTGCCTATACTTTCGGCAAACGTCCGGTCATCTCCATCCACTGCCCTCCATTCCATTACCAGCGTACCGGGATGGGGATAGATCTCACTAATCAGCGTTCCACCCGATAGCACCTTAAAGCTGCCCTTCTCCTGGGGAAGGATATGGTACCTTTTCCCCTTTAACACCACCTCGAACATTTTCATCATAATCCTGTTTATAGAACAAACCACACGAGCACAGAATTGTTCCCTATAATGTCAAATACATTCCAACGATGGCCAGATCAATGAAACAGGTACTCTTTTTTGGCGATAGCCTGACTGCCGGCTACGGACTAGGTTCACCGCAAACACAATCCCTGCCCGCACTGCTTTCCGAAAGGGCAATTAGCGATGGTAATGCCTTCCATTTCATCAATGCGGGGATCAGCGGCGACACTACCGCATCGGCACTGATCCGCCTACCTAAACTGCTCCAGTTGCCTTCGGATATTATTGTTGTTGCCCTTGGCGCAAATGATATGCTAAGGGGCTACCCTGCTGACACGCTTGCCACCAACCTGGAAAACGTTATCCAGCTGATCAAAAAAGCGCATCCCCAATCCGGCATACTTTTACTGGGCATGGAACTGCCCAAATGGATTACCGCTAAAGAGGCAGATGCCTACAGAAATATCTATGCTAACCTGGCAAAACACCAGCAGCTCTCCTTTCTTCCATTTCTGCTCGAAGGGGTGATCGGGGATATGCGGCTAAACCTGCCAGATCGGGTACACCCCAACGCAAAGGGCTATCAGCTCATTGCCCACAGGGTATGGCCACTGCTAAAAAAGTTGTTGGATACTGTAGCATGATCAATAAACTTCAAAATACGCCTAGTTGGACCGTTAAATGTTCCAACTAGGCGCTATTGCTCGGAATGTACGTCTTGGTAATTGGGGCGCACCAGTCCATCTGTCAACAGTTTCCACTGCGGATAAGCCAGCCCAACCTTGGCAGACCAGCCCACCATCGTATTTCTTAGACTGTCAAATACGCCGTCCAACTTGGTATTGGGCAGCTCATTCCTTCCATGCATTTCCGCTCAAACAATATCCTGGTCCCTGCCCGCAATAAAAGTAGAGCTGGCCGGATCTGAAAAAAAGTGTGCCGTACCCGCCTCGGGATTAAAAGGGCTCGGGCATGGCCTTACGGTAAAACCCATCCACTCCTCCATTCCACTTATTCCATTATCCTCTATCCTTTCGATCCGGACCCAATCATAGCCCTCCCCGGCACCTGTTCCGGGTCCAGGAATATCGATCTTGATCAGATTTCCCACCTCCAGCCTAAAACAAGGGCTGCCGTCTGGAAAGGTCAGCTGAAAAGTAGTAGCAGAAGTGCCACATACCAAATGCCAATTACTGATGTCTGCAAGCCTTAACTTCACCAATTGATAAAAAAGAATGGCCACCTTTTGGCTGTGCAAAACGCTCTCAGAGCGAACATCCATGCTCCTGCCCACTACCTGTTCAGGTACTAAAATATTTTCCATAGCTAGTTTTTCAGGGAAACACCATGTACTGAAAATAGTTGCAGCTATTTTAAAATAGGTCGGAAATCCATTTGAGATAGCAATTGTCCAGTTCTGGCGCACTTGCATCTATGGAACAAAAAGCTCGGAAGAAGTAAAAAATCCTTATCTCTAAAGAAATCATCCTAAAAATCCCAATAGGAATACCTTCATGTTATCAAAGGCTAGGGCCGGTCAGAAATAAAAAAACTTCATCAGCACGTCTACTGTTGAGGTCTTTTACAGCCGCTTTAACAGGTTTCTGTACCTGTTCTTTTCACGCAACTATCCCCGCCATCCAGCGGGCCCTATTAAATAACTATTCCCCTAACAAGCAAAACAAGAGCAGGTTTTAGTTTAGGTACCGAAAATCAACAACTCAAAGTGGTCGACAGGGGAAAGAGCATACATTAAAAAATCCAACATCCAAGCCCACAGAAAGTCCCAAATGCCCCGAATCCCAGCAATAAACCTTACCTATCTATCAGCAGGATAAAATGGTCTCCACGATCATCGCTAGCCTCGCCAATGGCCTAATGATCCGCCATCAGAATTAAATAGGCATTGATATGCAACCAAATTTCAGGTACGATCGTCATCCTCCAAACACATCATCCAATGATCAGATCACTACTCCCTTTTTTATTACTGTTTATCGGCATTGGCCTTCGGGGACAAACCATTGTACAGGGTACCATCAGCAGCCAGCACAATATCCCGGTTCCCTACGCCGCTGTAGGTATCAAAAACTCCAGGACCGCCGCCCTGGCAGATGAAAACGGAAGCTACAGGGTGGTCATCCCTGACAGTTTAGCACTTAAGCCTATCATCTTTAGCGCAATAGGCCATGTAGAAAGATCGATGAGCTTAGCAGAACTTAAGAAAAATAGCAATGTTGTGCTCCAAGAAAAGATAGAAACGCTGAATGAAGTAGTTGTAAACGCCACCATCTTCAAACAAAAGACCATCGGACAAAGGTCACGTCCCATGCTCACCTTTTCCAGGATGTTCGACCAGAATGTTCCCACGATCGAACAGGGCAGCATATTTGAGCTCTTCGCTCAGACCAGGTTAAAGTCATATGGGTTTTATATCATCCCCAGTTCAAAATTTAGCAAGATCAAATTAAAGCTCAATCTATATAGCGTTAATGGGGATATGCCCGAAAAAACGCTTCTTCACAAAACCATACTTTTCGAGTGCAGCACCACAGGCTGGCAGCGGATCGACCTGGACCCATATGATCTTCAGTTCAGGAACATTGGTAAAATTGCGATTACCCTGCAGCTTGTGGACCATACCCCCCTTACCGATACCGCTTTCGTATTTGGGCTATCCGGTAAAAAATCACTCGCCAAAAACCTGCTCTTCCGTTATCAAAGCCAGGGAAACTGGGAGGCCAGTGAAGGCACTTTCATCTCCAACCTGGAGTTGGCCTACAGTAGCTCGGGAAATAAAAAGCAGCAAGTAGATGAAAAAGAAGATCCAATCAACGACCAGGACAGTCAACAATTGGACGCGCTGGTACAGGTAATCGGCCATAGGGCGGAGGCAAAGAAAACGATGTATGGAAAAAACAGGAATGGAAAATACCTGGATGTTCGGGATGGGAAGATCTACTACGAGGAGTACGGGTCTGGAAGACCACTACTGCTACTGCACGGAAATGGGGGGAGCATCGCAGATTTCTTTCAACAGATCCCCTATCTTTCCAAGCACTTTAGGGTGATCGCAATCGACGCCCGCGGCCAGGGACGAAGTACAAACCTTGCTGCCGGCCCCTACAGCTATGGCCAGTTCTCCGATGACCTGCTACAGTTGACCCGGGCGCTCAAACTGCAGAAGGTAAGTATCCTGGGCTGGAGCGACGGCGGAAACACAGGCCTGTTATTCAATGCTGCCCACCCCATGATGGTCGAAAAGCTCATCACCATTGGCGCAAATTTAAACCCAAATGGCATTAAGGAAGAATTCCTGGCTTCGCTGACTGCACAGCTAAAGGGAAATACCCAGGGGGCTGACCTCAGGCTGATCCAGCTCATGCTCGATGAGCCCCAGTTGAGTTCAACCGAACTGGAAAAGATCAAAAACCCGGTACTGGTCGTTGCAGGCAGTACAGATCTGATCAAAGAAGCACACACAAGGATGATAGGAAAAGCTATCAAAGGAAGTAGAGTGGTAATCATCCCCGATGCAGGCCATTATGTTCCATTCGACCAACCAGCCAGATTGAACCAGCTGGTCCTGCAGTTTTTGGAGCAGTAGCAATTCCAGTTGGTAGATCATCTCATCGACATCGGCACATACGCATCCCCATCATCAATCCGCTTATTCACCACCCTTGCCATCTCATCCAGAAACCGGGTCTTGGACATCGATTTTCTCCGCTTGATCTCTGTAAACCTCCTAAAGTACCTGCTCAGGTTGATCTGGAAACACTGCTCATACACATCCATAATATCCGAAAGGTCCACTTCCCCATTATTGATCTGCCTACAATCAAATATCCCATAGGCCAGCTCGATCAGGTTACAGCTGTCCCCCGTCCATCGCAGCTCCTTCCCCTTTTTGCCCCTCACCGCACCAGCCCCCGCCAAACTGGGCACCTGCATTTCTGTAACAACTATATCCCGCAACCTTTCCAAAGCGATGAACTTAGCAAACAAAATAATCTCCTACGGTACAAAAAGAAGGATCCAAAGGAGGTACATCCGCCCCAATAAAACTGATCATGATCGCCGGAACACCCCCTGCCAGCAGTTCTTCTACCGCCCGGGCAATGCCACTTTACCACCTCAACCAGTTTTGCTTTCTTTAACTTTTCTTCCCCTTCAACAGTATATAACGTGTAACCCCTAATCAATTGGGATAGATTCGATGCCGTCTATCAGCCATACAGCCTTATACCTACTTAAGGTGAAGACTAAATTTATATCTCCGATAATTAAAAATTCTACCAAAGCTTTATTACCAATAATATAGGTATGCTTAATTTCTCCCTTGGCAAACCGAGCAAAAATTTCGTTGCCCTCAAAACCTAAAATTAAATCCGACTCCAGACTTGGTATCGGTCCAGCATAATCTATAAGCGGATGCTTGATCAAAGAGTTCGGCTACCGTAAGATAGGTTTCTCGTAAAATACCAGTAAAAGTTTTGGAAACCAGTTTTGATGCTTTCAGTTTGTCCAAGTATACGTCAACCGCAGCCATATCGATTTTAACCCTGTCGTTCACTGTTAGGGTATCATCTTGAAATCCAACTACAATCTTGCCGTCCATAAGTTGATCCTGGTTGATGGAATACCATGTTAAAAAATCAAATATCGTCTTCTTAATGGCACTATGCTGATCAGAATGTTTTGATTTTTGACCAAAGGCCTGCACACCTATCAATACTAAAACCAAGATATTTGATACATATCTTTTCATTATTGTAAGCTTTAAGGGTTCTTATAATAGGGCATTAAGATTTGACGCTTGGCGATTTAGGGATTAAAGATAAATTTACTAAAAGATTGGAAAGGATGGAGAAGGTTTCTCTGCCATTTTTGCCAAGGCGCTGTTATAGCCAGTTTTATTTCCACAATTTCTACCATTGCTTTTTTGTCGTTAGCGGATTCTCCTTCTGCAAGTCAACCGTTATAGTTCCCTCCTCATCGATTTCCCATATTGTAGCAACTTCGATACTAATTGAGTTGATATTTAAAAAAATGTCTGCTTGTTGGGCAATGAGCGAGTTATCGGCTGTATTCGAAGAGTCGCCAAGTCTTGGTAAAGAAATTATTGAAGTATCTTTGGTTTCAATTCTTCTTATCCTGTCAACCAGAATTTCAAAGGTATCTTTTATGTAGGTCGTTTTAATGTCTTTTGCAATATTTAAGTTTTCGTCAAACATAAAATAATCCGTTAAAGGTATGGAGAAAAATTGTTCGTCTCTTTTATCGAATAAAACATTTCAGAAAACTGTTCGGTCGATTGCTGAAGTCCGATGATTAGCCAATTATATATTTGCTCTTGCTTTGTCATTATTGTTTACATAGTCTGTCCAGCACTTGGCGATAACATCCCGGAGCTTTACAAAGTTTGGTGGCTAGAATAAAGTTACTAGAAAATCAGAAAGGTGTAGCAAAGATTGCCGCCCAATTTTGCTAAACAGATGTTATCGGTAGTGTTTATTCTGTCCATAGTTTTTCGTAATGTTTTATCTAGGTCTTTAATATTTTTTCAACTATATAATTTTCAGCAATAGTATCAAAATAATTGTCGTGTCCTGAGAAGTGAAAATGCTTGTAAGTTCTTTTGTCCCAATCAAGCCATTCTTTATATATTTTCGCTCTTTTCATAATCATTTCGTTTAACCATAGTGAGTTTTCCATTATATAAATTGAAGATTTGAATTTCCATTCTTCTTTCGGATAAATTTCATAAAATTCAACGTCCAAAGACTTTATAGCCCAAGCATTTTCAAAAATTATCTTACCAATGTAGTTTGAATATGTTGGTTCATTTTCTTCCCAACAGTCAAAATATATATGACAATAATTTCTTGATTTTTCAAGAATTACATCTCCTTGTGGGTCTGCCCAAATTGGAAGTTAAATTTCTGCTAAGTATTGTTCTTTCATTTAATTTATTCTTGATTGTCGAAGTAGTGTTTGGCAACATTACTGCAAACTCCTAAATATAGGCAATGCATTCCCACAAAGACAAACGTTACTTCTCCCTAGAGCACTTCGTAAGCAGCGTATATTACCTTGGATAAGGTTATACGCACTTAAATTTCTGTAGATAAGATTGATTTGGCTGTTGTGTCGATAACTTGAGCGTTGGTATGGGTATAAAAAATAGATTGATCCTTAAGGATTTGAACTATTCGGAACCACACGGCCTTCTATTTCACCTTTCTTCATCTGCATCCCTGTCCAGTCTACCAACTTTCAAAAGCTTTGCCAGATCTCCGCCTTTCCCATTCACCCAAGTCTACCACCCCATCTATTATTTTAAAAATCCCCTCACCCCAATTGGAATCCAGCAACCTGACAAATATTTTCTTCTGGTCGAGGTTTTGACCAGTGAATAGCTTATGTCCTACCCCATACAAAGCCTTAGAAATAAAATCGACTAATAATAGACATTGATCAGCCCATCAGTGAGCACCTTTGCATCATTACTATCACTAGAACGCGAAGCCAACTCTGCGCTAAAAGTTCCCTTGATCAACCTCGCTACCGGATCAAAAGAAGTAATCATTACCACTCCAGCGCTACCCTCCTTTTGGGTATCTTGGCTACTTACCAAAATGGACTTGTAACCATTATAGCGGATACTATTTCCCGAAGTTTGATTACAAATGTAAGTACCTGGCCCTGTGAAATTCCCTATGCTAATGGAGAGCTGATATTTCACCGTAGTATAATGGGCTTCGGGTATACCACCACCTGCGGTATAATTGGTAAGCTGCAGCAGATTGGAACTAGTGCCCCAATTAGCTTTCAATATCCACCCTTGAAATTCCCCATTTACCATACAGGACAATGCATAGCCTTTTTCCTTTGCCGTAATCACCCCAAGCCCGGTAGTTGTCCTGGCCAAGATCTTCACCGGTAGCGGCGATACCGCAAAATGCTCGGCAGCGGTGAAATACATCAAGTAATCTCCCGCAGGCACATCCCTAAAAACAAAACTGCCGTTAAGTGCATCTGGTATAACCTCATACTGTTTTCCATTGACAGTGCCAACCAATAGCATATTTTTGATCGCACCCAGGGGAGCTGTACTTCCAGTTAGGGTTCCGAGCAAACTTTCTGCCGGGACAACAGTAATCATCGGAGGGAGCACCCTATCAACAGTCTCATTTTTTTTGCTACAGGCACTGACTAAAAGCGAGGCACAAAGCAGGCAAATTATATATTTTTTCATAACACTTAGCTGAATACAAAGTTAGGTCATAAACTACCGGACACAATACCGCAATCTGGGGGATATTTATGAGGCTAGAAACACTATGCGGGGAGAACCTTGGCAACCTCATTTCTTCAAGGTCAGAATAAATCACCCAATCTGGGTGATTGTTTTGAAGAGGTACTCCACTAACTTTGAGGAAAAATCAACTTATGAAAAAAGTGATCTTGCTGCTAGCTGCCATGATCAGCATCCTAAGCTGCGCAAAGGATCAGCAAAAGCTTGCTACTAGCCCCTCAGGAATCATTACTGGGCGTATCTACCCAATTCAGGCAGCTGCAAGGGTAAACCTAAGCGATCAATATGGGCAGGTTTTGGTAGCGAAGGTATCCTCACTAGACGGAAATTTTAGCTTCAGGGAACTTCCCGAAGGCAAATACCTATTGTCCACTCCACCACATCCAATCTTTTCTTCGATCAACCAGATTGAAGTAACACTTGCCAAGGGCCAAAACGCCAACCTCGGCACTATACATCTCCCAGAGCTACCACCTAACATGGGATTAGTAGTAGGCAAGCTGCTGCCTGTAGGCTTTGGAAAAAGCATTACCGTTATACACATGGCTAGCGGCAAACAAACCATGATTATACCCAATGGGCAAACTGGAAGCTTTTTAGGTAACCTAGCCAGTGGCGCCTATACCATCTCTTTCCAAACTATCGCCTCAGTACAGCCACCACCAAATTTAAGCATAGACATCATGGGCAACCGGGTAGATCTGGGAGAACAGTTTTGCAAACCTCTTCATGCAGCCAGTATTAAAGGAAAACTTGTACCCGCAGCGGCAGCGGCAGGGATTACTGCTATGAGCACTCTTGGCGGGCCCGCCATAACAGGGGTACTGGATGCAAGAACCGGTGAATTTATCTTCCCAGCGCTAGACCCAGGCAGTTATGAGCTCAGCATCAACACCCGTGTTCCCTATCAGAGCATCACACCTATAAAAGCAAACCTGGTGAACAGACAAGTTCTAGAACTAGGCAACATTACCTTAGCAAAAGATCCTACGATCAGTTTTATAAGCTATAAAGTGAATGACAAGCCCTATTTACGCTATGGACAGCGCTGCGATTTCACGGCTGGCGTGCTCAGCTTCAGCCTTAGTGAACGCTACACCAGTATGGCCGATACCAAGACCTGGTTAACCACAACCTTTTCCCTAGCCCAGCCAAACATCACCGGTCCTGGAAAATACACCCTTTCAGTTAGCAGTGGTTCCACTGCCGGCTTTGAAGAAAAAAGGAGTAATCATACCGTGCAACTTTGGGATCTTCAGCCTCCAGCTGCTGTTGGCCAATTGGAAATTACCAGCCTTGATCCCCTGACAAAAACCATTAAAGGAACATTTTCTGCAACCCTAGTCCATAAAAGTTCATTAGCACAAGCCCATAAAATTATCAGCGAAGGCTCTTTTAGTTTCAACTATTGATCAGTGGCCACCATAAAACTAAACTTAATGATCTACGCAGCTGTTAGCCCACTAAGCAAGCAACAAAAAAATATTTATATTAGTTGTTATGAGATTTGATGATTTGATCAGGTATTTCCTCCCTACAATGCTCAAGGGCAATGCTTCGCATCCCGATTACCACGAAATCAGGGTAGTGCTGAGCGCTATACTCATTGGACTTCCCCTGGTGCTACTTTTTCCGGCAGTGCTTTATTTTATAGGGCGACCGATAACAGGCTTTCTGATCAATGCGGTACTTCTAGTGGTCACCCTGTTCAGCATCAAAAATTTCGCACATTACCGTATCCCCCTGAGCACAACGGCCCTAGTTACTTATTACATCATCTACAGCTGGATAAAGGATACTGGACTGATCTATTCCTCAAACCTTTGCATGTTGCATATGTACCTATTGGCAGCGATCCTAGCGGATAAAAAATATGGCTGGTATGCTGTCTTCACCAACATTTTGCTATTTATATTGATCTACTACCAGACCATAGCTGAAGTGCCAAACCTCCCCATCGATGCCGCCCTTGGCAGCCCCCTTTATGCACTGGTGATGAACGCACTGATCACCATATTTTTTGGTGGATTTTTAGCCTACCTGCAAATGGACCAGGAACGTGATCGTAGAGAGCTAAAAGCCCTGCAAGAGCAAAAGATCACCATTTTGGATAAAGCGGTAAAAAAACGCACCGAGCAGCTCAACACCATGAGAGAAGCATTGGCTACAGATTTCCACGACGAAACGGGCAACATGCTTTCTGCAATCAACAGGCAGGCCGCCGTGCTCGAGCTCAGGCTTGGCACCAATCCACAGTTGCAGCCCATTGTTGAAAGTATTGTCCAGAACAGCAATGCCCTTTATGCGGCCAGCAAAGATTTCCTGTGGCACCTGAACCACGATAGCGACGATCCCACCGAACTTTTCCATTACCTTACCGCCTACGGACAATATTATTACAACCAGTTCGATATCGCATTTTCTGCCCTTGACCAATATTGTAGCCCCAGGTTAATGGATACCCAAGCTGCCATTAACCTGATCTATATCTTCAAGGAGGCAATGACCAATGTCGTTAAACACGCCCAGGCAAGCGAAGTAACCTTCGAAATGGAATGCCTGAGCGATCAGGTCATCTATCTGCTTAAAGACAATGGCTCTTGGAAAATACGTAAAGACCATCAGCATCATTATGGCCTGGAAAACATTAAAAAAAGATGTGAAAAAAATGGCTTTGTATTCTCAATAGCCAGTACCCCACAAGGCACTCAGCTTAAAGTAAATGTACACACCCCTAATGCTACCCCATAACATGCATAACCCAAAGCGAATTACCATTGTAGAAGATAACCCGGTAATCAGGGAAGGTTTTGCAGAGCTCATCTCTGCAAGTCCAGCCTATCAATTGGCGGGCCAATACAACAACTGCGAACAGGCCCTAAAAAACCTGGAGACCGACCAGCCAGACTTGGTGTTGATGGACATTGCACTACCTGGCATGGATGGCATAAAAGGAACTGCCCAGCTTAAAAAAAGAAGGCCACATTGCGTTGTACTTATTATAACGGTATTAGAAGACAGTACCAAGGTGTTTCAATCTCTCTGTGCTGGCGCCGGAGGGTACATTATCAAAAATTCAGACAGCACCGACATCCTAAAGAACATAGCCGAGGCCTTTGCGGGCGGGGCACCCATGAGCCTGAATATTGCCAAAATGGTTGTCCAATCATTCAACCGTTCTCCCAATTCACCCTTATCTGCCCGAGAACAGGAAGTGCTGCAAGGCATAGCAAGCGGAAAAAGCTACTCTAAAATTGCGCTCGATCTATTTATCAGCAAAGAAACCGTAAGGAGCCATATCAAGAACATCTATCAAAAACTGGCCGTTAACAGTAAATCAGATGCCATTAAGGTTGCAGATGCCAACAAATGGCTCTAGGTGAGCCAAGTTCAATAAACGGGCTAAGCCCCTAACAGTCCCTAGTTATACATCGCCGTGAAAGAACCGTTAGTTAGTTGTTGGATACCCATTTTTGGCGAATTGCTCGCCACAAGACTTGCTTGGAATGTTCCAGTGATGGTTTTGTTCACTAGATCTATATTTTTTACCACAACTGTCCCATTTGCATCTTTACCAAGCCTGGTCCAGGTGTCATTGGAAATGCCCAGTCCATAAAGTCTTTGTGAATAAGTGATCTTGGATGTGCTGTTAGCATTGCATACATAGCTTCCTGTTGTGCCGAGCTTGTCTAGGCTGATCGTCAAACTGTAACTTCCGTCACCAATACTGTTCATTACACCCCTGACATAGCGTCCGGCTAAAACAAATTTTGTTCCATCGTATGTAGCATTGCCATCCATACGAAGACTTTTGCCATTTGCCGTGAGGGATAGGAGCGAAACGACCGGAGCGGGTTCGAAGTTGATGAATCCAAGATCAGCAGTCTGTCTGGTGCTAATGACCACATACGCTCCCAGCGGAGCTTTGAATCCATTATTGGGCTGAAAATAAAGTAACCACTTACCGGGCGGCAGGTTTTTGATCTCAAATTTACCAGTTGCAGGATCGATAACCCCTGGATAGCTGTTGGTGCTATAAGGTTCCATGCACTGAACTAAACACGTAGATGCGGCCCGGTAAGGACTGATCATTCCAACGATGTTACCGTTCTCAGGATTTGGCATCAGTATAATCGTACCCGCATCGGTCTGGTTACCAGTGATTACTTTTATGGCCTTGTTCTCAAGTGGCAGGTATCGGTTATTGGTTGACAGGGCAAGCGAATAATTTCCTGCAGGTAGACCAGGAAAATAAAACGCCCCATCAGCAGCCACATGGCCATCCACGATCACTTTTTCACCACTGGGAAACGTACTTACCACCAGAAAGATGCCCGGGCCAGGAGCTGTGGTGAGTTTGCCCGAAATACTGCCATCTGTTCTTATAGGGTTCATGCCTGCCGGTTGTTGAGGCTCTACATTGGGCCGGGGCGTATTTTTCTTACTGCAGCCACCAGTCACTATCAAAAGTATTAATGCATAGAATAGTAGTTTTTTCATAGGAGTATGGAATGTTAATACAGATGTTTATAATGTTGCAATACAGCCCTATCATTTATAATTTGCTTCGAAATTACTTCGATAGCCTGTCTACACCTTGATATTGACAGCATCTTCACATTGTCTAGATTTTCGTGGCACTAAGGTAAAGCTTACGTTCAAGGTAGGCAATCCTACATTATGGGGGATTTTTAAAGAATACCTATAAATAGTTCTAAAGCCGTACTGAAGCAAACCAAAATATACCAGAACAGTAATTCTGGACATCCGCAACTAAACCCGAAAAGTACTCTCTATGAATATGCAGAATTCGTAAATGACAGACGAAAAGCTTTATGGATCTGCCCCATATTGGAGATCAATGTAATTGGTAGCGGGAGATCATGAAGCGACGAATTAAAAACCAAATGCTTTAGCCTAAAAAATCACCCATTCTGCGGTATTGCCCAAAACCGCCACAGTGTATACTTTTGGCGAAAAAGCTTATGGACCATTTTTACGTTGTTTTCACATCATTGCTGATGATTTGGCTCATTATTCCCTCGAAAAGAACAGGCAGCAAAAAGATCGTCCCTATGAGATCAATGGGATCACTTACCGGCAATATTGACCCTTGCCAACCCTATCGCATGGCAATCAGCACTATCCATCCCCTATCAGTGGAAAAACTGACTGCCTTGCCCCATGCTAGCGGGGTATTCAGATTTGCTGAGTACCCGTACGAAGAGGGACTTCCTTCTTTAGCAATTTCCAGGGAGCCACTGGAGATCAATTGTCCAGATAATCAGCCTAAAAAACTGATGTCTTCGTTGGAAGACTCCACTATTACCCAGAGTTTAAACCCTCTGAAAGTTCCTATTGAAATTGATGCCAATGTAGGTCTTGAAGCTACAGATAACATGTTAAGCATGCCTACCCAGCCTGGCATAAAAGGAACCGTTATGCTAAGGGAAAGACCAAGGTGGCTAAACAGCGAATTAATAAAAGAAGCTCAGGATCATCAATATCGATCTGATCGAATACATAGCAGGCAATTTTGTGGTCATAAATAGCCTTGAACTGATTATTGGCCTTACCTACCGAGACACTTTCCTAGAGAGGATTAATTGATGCAGCCAGTAGCATCGCATAAAACAAACAACATTCTTTAAAAAACGTCACAGATGCACAGATTATGGAATGTAAAAATAGCCTTTTCCAATATGTGCATACCTAGCGTATGAAAGTTTGAAGGAGTTGAACCCTTTGCACCCAAAATGTATAGTCTCCGCTAAGCTAGAAGAAGAGCGAACGCAGACAGCATCTCTAAGAACTGTTCATGACGCTTGGATATCTACTTTCAGCCCATCTTCAACGATGCAGCGCATGAACCCGTTAATGTCCACCGTCCATACTTTGAGAAAACAACAATCCATGTAGCAATAATGTCTTATCTCCCTTATAAATATGCCGTCAACAAAGTAAGGATAGTTGAAAACGCTTCGTTTTCAACTATCCTTACTACCCCCCCCGATCACTGCTCCTGGACATTATTTGATCAAAACCTGCCCACCCGGCAGATCATATTCTGGTTATCCTGCTGTACCTAGGTAAGCAACACTGAAGTCCAGCATGTTCACTGTTTCCCACAGCTATCATTAAAAGACCCTGAAGACCCAGTTTTGTTATATTAATTTTGCTTTTTCAAGGTATATTGTTTTCCATCTTCAGTAAACACCAAGGAATTTTCACCGGGGATGAAGACCATTGTAACATCCCAAGGCTCACATTTAAACCTATGGTCGGGATACGCATCCATAGAAAATGCGCTGACCGGAGAGCCCGCATAATGTGCGGCCAACAAGTTCCCTTTTTTAAAGACCACTATTTTATTGGGATAGTCTGGGCCGGAATAGGTACCTGCAATTTTGTCCAGCTCTTGGGGATTAGCGAGGATCATTTTATTTACAGGCAGCTTTATGTCATAAAGTATCTTTCTGACCTCGCTAAGGCCGACTTTCGAATTAGGGGTATTAACGTTCTGCAACAGGATAATGGTTTTATCGCTGTCCGGATGCCTTTCGATGTAGGTGATGTACCCTGCCCAGCTACCGGAATGGTTAACAATTTTGCCATACTTTTCATTCTGTGACACAACCCAGCCAAAACCGTAATCGTTTGCCTTTCCGTTTTTTGTTTTTACCGAACCAAAGATCTCCTTTTTATCCTCCACATCAATGAGCTGGTCGGTGTACAAGGCCCTGTCCCACTTTAAAAGATCTTCCAGATTGGAATGGACCGTGCGGGCCCCGACAACGCCATCGAGGTAATTATACGTTGTAAATTTATTTTCAATGCCATAAGCGGAAACGAAGTTCAACAAACTATCCGTTCCATAAGCCAGTGCATGGTTTTTGATTTTTTCAGGTGCATAGACCGGCCGGTAGATAAAGGTGTTTTTCATGTGTAGCGGCCTGAAAATATTTTCCTTCAGAAACTGCCCATAGGTCTGTCCTGAAACCCTTTCGATAATGGAAGCCAGTAGCGCATAGCCGGTATTACTGTATTGCGATTTCTCATTGGGCTGAAAATCCAATGGAGGTTTATATTTAGCGAACTCCGTGATTACATCTGCATTGGTGGCTATTTTGGTCTTATCCCATTTCTCCCGGAACACATCCACGTATAGATAATCAGGCACCCCGCTGGTGTGGGCCAACAGGTCCCTAATGGTCACATCCTTATAAAAAGCCAGCTCGGGCAGATATTTAGAGATCGGATCATCGTAATTTAATTTACCCCGTTTTTTTAATAGGACCATGCCCATAGCAGTAAACTGCTTGGAAACCGAGGCCAGCTCAAAAACACTTTTCGGGTTTAGTTTTTGCTGGGTTACCGCATCGGCAAAACCATAACTTTTTTTAAAGATCACCTTTCCTTTTTCGGCGATCAGCACATTGCCGTTAAAAGAACCGGAGGCATGCAGAGCCTGATAGACAGAGTCCAGCAGGTGGATCTTTTCCGTATGATCATCGGTTTGGGCCATGGATAGCCTGCTGTGCAGGATGAATAAAATAACAATGGAAGTTTTGAGGATATTTTTCATTTTTGTGGTTTAGGTGAAAAGTTCGGACATAACAATCCCTGTCCCGCCCCTGGGGCAGAAAAAATTGGAATTCAAAAAAAAAGTGAATACGGTTAGCTAACTGTCAGTCAGGGGGCTTGACAGCGGTGTCGTTTAAATATTGCCTGATCCGTTCATTGTTGGCCTGTAGTGTTTTCTTGTACTGCACCATTTCTTCATTGTAGGCCTGTAGTTCTTTTTTGTATAGTACCATCCGTTCACCATAGGCCTGCATTTCTTTTGCGTACTCGCTTTGCGCTACTTCAGGTGTAGCAGTTACTGCTAGAGGAGCAGATGAAATCGAAGATATACTATCCTTTTGATACATTTGGGAAGATACCGCATGAGTATGTTGAACTACAAATAGTGCACCAGGGGAGCTTTTTCTTCTAGCTATCCGCTGGGTATGCGGTCCCAGTGACTGGTCTCGGGTAACTATCATGCCCCTTTTCATGGGATGCCGTGAACCAGAAAGCTTGGAGATCGCCAGCTCTTGCTGCAGGGGAAATTTAGCGTCGCTGAGGGAAAACCATCCCATTAGCAGCACAGGGAACAGATAAACCAACAAGTACAGCCCGCCCCGCGGGGATGAAGCTATGGGACGGCCTGTAATGCGGCCGACCCGGGCAAGAAGCCGGTCTTTTTGGCCGGTAAAGGCGAGCGGAAAAGCCCGGCGATAAAGGAAATGTTCCTGAAAGCTGACCAGGGCCTGTACAAAGGTCAGCTTATCGACATGATCAAGGGCGATATCATCACAACAATGTTCCCGCTGTATGCGTAGTTGCGCCGAAAGCCATCTTAGGCCCGGGTTGAAGAAAAAGATCGCTTCCATCATAACCTGGATCAGGTTGACCAGGTAATCTTTCCGACGGATGTGCGCCAGTTCATGTAGCAATACCGCTTCCAACTGATCGGCGGGCAGTGAGGCCAGTACACCCAGCGGCACCAAAATAACGGGTTTAAGCATACAGATGATAGCGGGCACTTGGATTGTGGAGGATTCCAATAGCCTCACCCCACCCCTGATTCCCAATAGCATAGCCAGCTCATCCAGCCGGTGCTGCCAATAGGGGTTTGTTTCGCCCCTGGCAGACCGAGCCAGCCGGTAGTTACTGGTCAAGTCCCAACCAAAACGGCCCGAGCGGACCAAAAAGGCAATCAGCCATGCCCAGGTGAGCAAGGGCCACCAGGAAAAAGCCGATACCGAAGCGCTGGTAAGTGGCGAACCAGGCATCAGGCCGGTCGGCACCGTGCGTAGCTGAAGCACCAATATACAGCCGCAGGCCACAAGAAAAATAAAAAAAAGGAAAAGCAATAAGTTATATATCACCGCAGCGCTCATCTGTTTGCCATACCGTAACAAGAAAACCGCTGCCATATGCAACAACATCCCCAGCCATAACGAATGCAAGAGCATAAAGGTCCAGGCCCGGAAGAGCCCCGATCCCGCAAGGTCAGCCAGCAAAAGGTACGGACCCTCTATCATTTTTCTTCGATGTTCTTCAATAATTCCCTGATCTTGTTCAGCTCTTCGGCAGAAGTATCCTCATTGCCCAGCAGGGCGACCACCAGGCTGCTTGGCGAGCCCTTGAATATATTTTCAACAAAGCGGTTCAGTACTGTCTGGGTTAGTTCACGCTCGGGAGGAACAGCGGTATACAAGTGGCGCATCTGGCCTTCATCGCGCACCAATATCCCTTTTTCATGCATCAGCTGCATCAGTTTAAGGGTTGAGGTATAGGCCACTTCGCCTTTTTGCTGGATCAGTTTATCGTGTACAAAGCGCACGGTGGACGGACCGTATTGCCAAAGAACCTGCAGAACATCAAATTCTGTTTTAGTCGGAGTATAGGCTGCTGAAAGTTTCAAAGGTTGCATAAAACAAATGTACGTATTTAAACGTACGTTTCAACAATCATGTTCCATTTTTTAATAATTACACTAAAATCGAGGTGTTTATTCCAAAAAGCCTTTTACAGTTTCCGCGGTAGCACCGAAGTGGATGGGATTATTAGGAACCAAGTATCTAACCAATACAGATAAAAGTATGGTATTCCATTCCCGGAAGAAAGCCTCTGCAGGTCTATGCTGAGCCTTAATTAAATAAATAATTTTAAGCTTTGGCTTATTTCTACCATAACCATTGTCGGTGATGCTTAAGGACTCCAAGTTCCCTAAAGCATTGTCCTTGAAATCAATGATCACCTGACTGGCGTGTGCACCAAAACCATTCCAGACTTACTCGGCAATAAACTGCTTTTCATTATAAGCTTTCAACTGGATAAACTGCTATCAATTGACGCCATCTTACGAACAAGATTTTTCTCCTAACACTCTTTTATTTACGAGCATATATTTATTGACAATTGATGTAAAGGGGTCAAGATAGTCGGCTTGTTTAATTCATATATTTGAGCGTTAATTTAGATAAACGGGAATAGTAATTAAAACCATTTCCGCTCAATATCTTTACCCAGAATAGTTTCATTTAGCAAGCCCAGTAAAATATCAGAATAGCAATCAGGAAAATCAACATGGAACTTGTAAGCAAATTCATCATCATCTTTATTTTTACCATCCACAGTGTGTGGACATAGATAAACTGGGTCGTCGAGAAAAAATTGATTCGACATTTTCATTGTATTCCCTAAAACCCCTGGTCATGTAACCCATTAGTACTATTCCACCGTTTAATGACAATTCATTTTAAGTATGATGAAGACAAGTTATCTCTATTGCTTGTTCAATATCGAACATTGGTTGGTCATTAATGAACAGCATATGCTTAGTGAAAAGTTAATAGGTGGTTTTTTGGGATTTTGAGACCAGTACTAATATTGGCATGCTAAATGACCATTTTCATAAATTTACATCTATGAAGAATTATATACCTGTCGTATTCATCGCTTTTACATTTCTATTTTCATGTTCATTAAAAAGGAATTCAATTCGTTCCAAACCACTGTCGTTGATAGATAGCTTGAAGGTGGTGTCCGATAGTGTTAAAGTTGAGGGCATAACAATACATAACTTATTTAAAAGCCAAATTTTGGCTCATCGTAATGTTGGCAAATATGATAGCGCAATGATTTTACACGATGTGTACATGCCACACAAGCAATTATGGGACAGCTGTTATGGGATGATCTTTGGATCAGATAACGCTTCCAAGTTTAATACTTCTAGTGGAATGATTGCATGGAACAAAATGCTGTATCCAGAAAACAAATCTCTTTTTGACAATAAAGCTAGAGAATTATTGGCAATGAATTTAGACTCAATTCTAAAGGTGAATTTAAATAGATTCAATGAGATGGTCAGCTATAAACCTAAAGCCGTGATTAGTATAGTGTTTACGCCTATTCAAGGGATTGGTTTTGGTGGGTGCAATGCAGAGCAATTTGCACTTGAACTGAATTACAAAAATAACGATCTCGATTACACGATCAATAAAGGCATACCACATGAACTCAATCATTTGGCTTATGAACCAAATAGAATGAAAGACCCCAAACATGAAACTGCATTGGCACAAACTATTGATGAGGGCTTTGCGTGTTATTTTACCTGGGTGTTTTTTGACGGGACTATTTCCAAACATGAAGCGGTTGAGAACATGTCCGAAGCAGAATGGAACTGGTACATTGCCCATGAAAAAGAAATATTCCAAAAGGTTAAGAAGTATTTTGAGGAAACAGGTGAAAATCCGTTATTGAGCAATAACAAATTCAAATTATTCCCAGATGCTCCTAAAACTCTTTTTTATTGGCTAGGATTTAGAATAATAGAAGCCTATGTTAAAAATCATGAGCCAAATTCTTGGAAAGACATATATAATTTATCGAGCGAAGATATTTATAAGCGTAGCGGATATGGAAATCAATTCAGCCAGTAAAAAGTCTACAGTGGTTTTTAATGTTGACCCCTTATGCACCTCTCGAGGCAATTGAAGCGAAATACAAACATAATCTTGGCGATATCAAGATCGAAAGATTGATGGTGAGTTATAGCTGTATTAGTGTTTATAAAAAATAAAAAGCTAATCCAGTATATAGTTCCAAGTCCTATTGTTTAATCGGCATTTTAAACAAGATGCTGCTGATCCTTTCCCACATGCCGAAAGGTCCAGGGAAGAGCTATCTAGTTTTGCTTTCGAAAACATGTATTGGCATGTTCCTAGATAAGACTTTTCTAGCTGATAGGATTTCCATATTTTTGAAATGAACCAGTCGAATCCATATAACTGCCACCACCTATATTGATAGAAACCGGGGCAATTACCCACAGTGCCAACCTTGCTTAACTAGCGGTTGAATGAGCCGTACAAAACAGTTTATTGAGCTACACAGTAAAGTTTGCCCGGCTATTTCCATATAACTTTACATCAAACAAAAATCAAAGATATGAGAACAATAGTTATGACCGGGGCAACATCAGGGATTGGTGCGGCCGCATTAAAGCAACTTACCTTACCCGATACCGATATACTTATTGGTGCACGCCACAAGGGAAATGATCTTCGGGAAGGAACACAAGTGCTACCACTGGACCTTTCGTCTCTAGTAAGCGTCCGCACTTTTGCAGACAGTGTCAAGCAACATTTGGGAGACAGCAAAATCGACATATTGGTACTAAATGCAGGGATTAAGGCCACCGATAACAGACAGCGAAGTGAAGAAGGTTTTGAACTGACCTTTGCCACCAACCACCTGGCCCATTACCTTCTGGCAAGATTGTTACTGCGAGATATGGCAAAGGGAGGTAAAATCGTTATCACCACAAGTGATGCACATGATCCAGCAGTTGTCCCTTTCGGACCAAAAACATTAGATATACAAGAATTGGCCTACCCCACCGATAAAAGCCCGAAAGGGATGGCGTTCTATGGCGCAACAAAATTATGTAACCTACTCACTGCTAATACCCTAAAGGCAAATGTAGATCCGCAAATGAATATCAGTGTGATTGCATTCAATCCCGGATTAACCGGGGATACTTCTTTAATGGGTAAACAATCTGTATCTTTAAAACGGATAGTATCAATTATTCGCCCATTGTTCCACATCATCAGTCTAATCAAACCAGCATATTTTATGGGGACGGCAAAAAATTCGGGAGAGGCATTGGCAGCACTTGCACTAGGGGACGCTGTACTGCCCGATGGAAGCATCTATGCCTCGCTCGTGCGTGGAAAACTTACTTTTCCCGATCCATCACAGCTTGCCCAGGACAAAAGCCTTAGCGACCGGTTATGGAAAGAGAGTGCGGCAATGGTGGACCTTGAAGCATAGTAATTAGAGAGATGAAAAAGTATACCGAGCACCTATTTTCCGAGTCCATTGTCTATTCCCTGGCTGCAGCGAAGCTAACTGAATACGATAACCTGCTTACAGAAAGTGTCCTATTATTGCAGCTATCTGGAGAGATGACCTTTGAAACCTCTGAGGATAGTATCATCGCAAAACCGGGCGAGGTATACCTTGTAAGAAAACACCAATTCGTTAAAACCACCAAAACACCGAAAGATAACAAACAATACAATGCCTTGATGTTCATCCTAAAAGAAGATATCCTCAGGGCATACGCGCTTGAAAAACAACTGGACAACCTTGCCAAATACCATGGCAAAAAAAATATCCTACTTGCCCAGAACACCTATCTGAAAGGGTTCTTCGACTCCCTGCTTCCCCATGTGCAGTATCCAAAAACACTGGAGCACCCACTCAGTATCCTAAAGGTTAAAGAGGCCATTGAACTTTTGCTACTGGGAAAACCAGAACTTAAAAATTTCCTTTTCGACTTTTCCGAACCAAATAAAATTGATCTGGAAAAATTCATGCTAGCTAATTTCAGGTTCAATGTTCCCATCGCCAAATTTGCGAAAATGACCGGACGGAGCCTGGCTGGTTTCAAACGCGATTTTCTAAAAACATTCGACCTGTCCCCACGACAATGGCTGCAGCATAAACGGCTGACAGCAGCTCACCATGAACTTGAAAAGAAAAATAAAACACCATCTTCAATTTATTTGGAACTTGGCTTTGAGAGCTTGTCCCATTTTTCTTCCGCATTTAAAAAGCAATTTGGCTATTCACCCACTAAGATAAGCAGGCCTTCCGAAGGTTCCAGTTCTTCCTGAACAACTCAGCAGGGTTCAACCCTAGGGCTGAACGGTAAAGACAACTTAAAAAATAAAATTGAAGCCCTAACGCCTCTTCAATCAATTAATTTAAGATAGCTCAACTAAGATAATCTAGAATTCCCATCAAAAGTATTTTTCCACACAACCAGCTGATTGCCAACAGCATATACAGGCTACTATTTAAAGACAAAAAACTTTTACCAACAAGCTCAATTGGGCCATTTGGGATCGTCTTAACAGTTACAGAGATGAAAAGATCTATCGGTAAAATCTTTTGTGATAGGCCATGTCCAACATCTCTCTGTGGTTTGGATGTGCAATTGCTATTAACGCCTTTGCCCGTTGCTTTAAACTCATCCCAAAAAGGTTTACCTTGCCATACTCGGTTACGATCCAATGCACATGGCCACGAGTAGTTACCACTCCCGCTCCCTCTTTTAAAAAAGGGACAATCCTACTTATTCCCTTACTGGTCTGGGATGGAATGGCAATGATTGGCTTGCCACCCTCAGACAGCGATGCGCCATGTATAAAATCCATCTGGCCACCAATGCCAGAAAACTGTAGCGTGCCGATCGAATCGGAACACACCTGCCCGGTGAGGTCAATTTCTATGGCACTGTTAATGGCCGTAACTTTCTGGTTCTGTCTGATAATGCTTGTATCATTTACATAACTGATGTCCATAACTCTAATGGCCTGGTTATCGTTCACAAAATCATATAGTTTTCGTGTTCCTGTAATGAACGAAGTCACAGACCTGCCATTATTAAGTTTCTTTCTAGTGTTGTTGATCACCCCACTTTCCAGCAGCGGAATAACCCCATCAGAGAACATTTCGGTATGGATGCCTAAATTTTGGTGTGTGGTCAGGTTTTTAAGGACCTGATCCGGAATGCTCCCAATCCCCATCTGCAAGGTCGCACCATCTTCGATCAATGAAGCCACATTAAGCCCAATTTTTTCAACCGCCTGGTTGACCTGCCCTGAATAATCCACCTCTGGCAGTTCAGCATTGTACCAGACCATGGCATCTATTTTCGAAATATGCACAAAGCCATCACCATGCGTACGCGGCATCAGGGGGTTTACCTGGGCAATTACATGTTTCGCCATCTCAACTGCAGAACGGGCAATATCTACAGATGTACCCAATGTGCAATACCCATGTGAATCTGGAGGGGATACCTGTATCAGGGCGACATCAATGGGTAAGATATCTCTACGGAACAGTTGCGGTATCTGGCTCAAGAAAACAGGCACATAGTCTCCATTTTCGCTATTGGCAACATTCCTTGTTGCCGCAGATACAAAAAGGGAATTAAAGAAGAAACTCTCCCTAAATTCAGGTGCATCGAAATTTACATTCCCCAAGGTAGTGATACTGACCAGCTCCACATTTGTAAGTTCGCGATGCCTTTTCTGCAAGGCATTTACCAAGCAAACCGGTGTGGCGGCGCCGCCATGTATAAATACCCTGTCTCCAGATCCTACAACTGACAGGGCTTGCACTTCGCTGATATAAATGGGTACTTTCATGTATTCAAAGCTATTTATTGATCAAAAATACCTTGCATCGACAGTAAAACCACTGATCTTAATCAGGCTAAAAACTGATGCTTATCATTAAAAACCCTATCGTTAAACCCAACGGCAAGGAGCAGGACCAAAATGAGCGCTGTATTTGACCCAGCTCCAAATCTATTAGCTCTAAATTCGGTTGATCCGCAGATTTTGGAACTGCTCGGGCAGAGTGCTGCCGAACTTGACCAGATGATCAGAAATATCATCATCAAGACAGCAACCATGTAAAGATCAAATAATCCTGATCCGGATAGGTCCTTTGATATTGTCGGTATCCACAGGCTCCCCTTTTTGGGTGATCAGAACTTTTCCCTTTCGATGCAACACCACCGCTACTTCCCTGATCTCCTTCATGTGCTTTCTCCAATCATCCGGAAACATCATTCTTGCAAGCTCAGATGGACAGGTGCTCTTATCAATGCCCCGCTGAGTAGCGATAGCTAAAATAAGCTCTGATATAACTGCACCTTGTCGCATATCAACTTAACAAGCAAACCCCTCTTTTTGATTTGACTGTATGTAAGATTATCACAGCACTAGTAAAATCAGGCTATTTTTTTCCAGACTGTTCTCAAGCTCAACAAGGCCCAATTGACAAAATTAGCTAGTTAAAGTTTTGCTTTATAACTAAATGGACTTATCCAATATATATGATACGTATGATAAAAAAAACTACTCTTTCAATCAATAAAAAAACCAGGCAAACTATAATTTCTAAAAGTTGTTAGCCATTCATGGAAAACTACGCATCCACCAGTCAGCTTTTAGCCAACAGTACCTTCTTCTACAACATTACCATTGATATGGAAGGAAACTATTCCCACGTAAGTGATAGTTATGACAAAAACTTTGAATTCTATGGCGGTTCCCTATTGGGCAAACCATTTTCCATCACCCTCCATCCACAGGATATAGAGATATGCAGCAAAAGTGGCGAGCAATGCTTCCGCCAGTTGGGGAAGCTCATCCCGGTAACCCTGCGCAAACACGATGGCATGGGCGGATACATTTTTACCCAATGGGAAATGCAGGCAATGGTTGACGAGCAGGGCACGCCAAAGGGAATTTTCTGCATTGGCTACAACATTACCCAACTAGTGCATACCCAGTTGGAATTAGCCAGCGCCCAAACAGAAGTAGAAAGAAAGAAAGACCAGATGGGCGAAATCAGCTTTATGCAATCACATATAATCAGAAAACCTCTAGCAAATATCATGGGCCTTACATCGCTGTTATTAGGAACCAAGGAAGAGCTTCAACAACAAAACCTGACCAGGTTGATTTTGGAGAGTACCTACGAACTTGATGGTGCCATTATATTCGCTTTCAACCCGGCACAGCCATGGTACCACCATTAGCGATAGAGCTGCCTGCAGCAGGTAAGAAATCAGATAGGGTCTAAATAGCCCTCAGCACCTTTTTATAGTATCAGTGCCAATGGCTTAAACTTAGCATCTAGTATATCTGTAATTCAGGAAGATCATCACCGCTGCGCAGCAGAAGGAAAAAACGTTGGTGATAATGATGGGCCATTCCATAAGCAGAATTCCATACCAGCTCCACATTGCGTTCCCTGCCAAAAGGACAAAGAACATACCTGGGGAGACCGCATCTGCCTTTTTGTTTTTAATGATCTTGAAGATCTGCGGAAGTGAGGAAACAGCAGTGAGTACACCTGTGGTAACCCCGACGATGGTCTTAATATCCATATTTGGTCAACTTTCCCACAGAACAAGTCCTGGGAGATTTTGTTTCTCCTAATTGACCCCAAGAATTATCTTTTTTTCAGCACCTTAAAATGCCAAGGCGATCTGGATCAACCCGTGCCGCAAGCTGCAAGCCTAACTGAAGTACTAACCCAATTGAGACCTGAACAATCAGCTGTCGATTTCTTTCAATGGACTAGGATTTGACGATCGGAAGTGTAAAGTGGAAACTCGAACCCTTACCCAAATCGCTTTCAACCCATATCTTGCCCCTATGATCTGCAATGATTTTTGAGCTTACAAAAAGCCCCATACCCAATCCCGAATGGCTCGACACCACGTCCTGGGTACGATAGAACTTTTCAAAGATCGCCCCAAGGTTTTCTGAGGAGATGCCCATTCCATGGTCTGTGATGGATATACAAACATGTCCATCTTCCAAGATACGTGTAGTGATGATAATCTGTGTATGCTTGTCCGAATATTTTGCAGCATTGCCGATCAGATTGGAAAACACCTGCTCTAGGCGAAGTTCATCGATTTCAACCAGCACATCATGACCAAAGCTGTCCAACAGCTCATGATTGGGAAGGATCTGCCTCATTACAACCAATTGTTCCTGCAGAAAGACATTAAGCTCTACCCTCTCCAGATTATATTGCAGATTACCATTTTCTATCCTTGAAATATCCATCAACTGCTGCACCAGGGTCATCAACTTGGTCGATTGCAGATCGATCTTATCGAGCAATCCCCTGAGCTTTTCTGATATGGGCTCCTTTGTTGCCTTGGCAACCTGGGTATAGGCCTTGAGCACGGTCATCGGCGTCTTGATCTCATGACTGGCAACTGAAATAAATTCAGTTTTCTTTTCATCAACCAATCGGCTCTGTTTGAGCTCCTCATCTTTGAGGTCAGCCATCCTGTTCAGGTTAACGTTCCTCAACTTGATCTCTTCATAGGCATTCAATGGCTCCTGGGATTCGAAGTATTTGCCCAGCAGCTCAATCTTTATCTTGTCCAGCCTCAGTGAACGGGGAATGCCGATCTTCATTTCAATGAGGTTTCCTTTGACACCATTGATAAGTTCGAACTCAGGAACCAGTTTTTGTGCGTAGTAAAAGCCAGCATCTGCATTGGTAAACTGGACAGCAGCATCAAAACTGACTGTAGCCACAAGGCTATAACGGGTTTTATCCTGTAATACACCAATTACCAGAATACCCCCATCGGTATGTTCGATCAAGGTCCTGGAAATTTCCGAGACCGCGGTTGCAAAAGTAGTCTGTGTGGCTATGGTCAGACCCAATTTTTCGGCCACCTTCATTGACCGCTTGTGGGCAAGGACCAGATCCATCTGGTTCTCCAGTGATATGCTAAGAACCTTTATCATTTCACTTTTGCGATTACTATAGACATATCATCGTTTCTTCTGGCATGGTCCTTATAGATCGCCGCAGCCAGGATGCTAAGATCATATTTATACATCATCGGGTATCTTGTCATGTCGATACGGGTCTTGATCCCGTCAGAACACAACATTACCTGGTTAAACTCATCGGCGGCATAGATCTGGTCATTGAGCGTGTTTGGAATGTTATGACCTACAATGCCATTGTAGGACATGTGGTTTTTGAATATAACCGGCCCGGACATCCTAGCTGCAATATTCCCTACTCCAATGGTATGCCAGGTTTGCTTGATAAGGTCGTAGCCAGTGATATTGATCACCGCACCCCTTGTCTTTTTTATGGCATGATGGATAAACCTGATCGTTTCAGCTGGACTGAAATCGGGAAATATCTTAAATGCAGCGGCAGCTTCGTTGACCGCATGGTTAGCATCCGGACCATGTCCCAGACCATCGGCGAGCATCATCTTGACATATTTATCGGTCTTTTTGAATACAAAACCATCACCACTGGTGCTTTCCCCAGGCTTGAACACCACCAGGGGCCTGATGAGCAGACCTTTTTTGGCATCTATCTTTTCAGGATTGTTGTAGATCCTGCTGAGCGCTATCGTACCCCATCCGATCTGCGAATACAGTTCAAATACATCTGACAGGCGCTTCATGCTTCCAAGACCATGACCCAGGGTATTGGACGTAGATACCCCATCGACCATCATTTTCGAGGGATTGATCATCCCAGGGCCGTTGTCAATACTGATCAGCTCGATATAGGGATTGCCCCCATTTGGGAATATGCCCAGCAGCAGCTCACCGTCATCACTATATTTGTAAAGGTTGGAGGTCATTTCAGCAACGATCAGATCGATCTGGTTGGTCCTTGACTCGCTCAAGCCAACTTCTATAGCCCGACGGTGGATCTCTTTTTTGATGAGCGAAAAATAGCTCCTATCATCGGCCCTGAAACTGATATGCGTTGCATCAACCATTAGCCCATTTTATAATTGTCACCACTGTACCCTCACCAACCTTACTTTTGATATCAAATTCATTTACCAGCCTTTTTGTTCCGGGAAGACCAAGCCCCAAGCTTCTTCCGGTAGAGAAACCATCCCGCATGGCAGCCTCGATATCCGAAATACCGGGGCCGTTGTCCGAAAAAGTAAGCCGGACCCCGTTGTTCCTTCCCGATGACACTATTTCGATCATACAGGAGCCGCCACCCCCATACCTCATCATATTGCGTACCAGTTCACTTGCAGCGGTTAGCAAACGGGTCTGGTTGACCAGGCCCATTTTGATCCTCACCGCAACCTCCTTGACCCTGTTACGCAGATATACCACATCAGGTTCCTTGTTTACCAGTACGGTATCTTTACTCAGTGATAGGATCATTGTCTTGTTGATCTAGTTCATCTTCACCTTCGGTATCATCAATCATGGATTTTAAAAGGTTCATGCCCTTTTCCATGTCAAGCGCAGTATGCACACCTTTCAAAGGCAGCCCGAGCTCGATCAGAGTGATGGCTACCGCAGGCTGCATGCCCACGACCACTGTTTCCGCATCAAGTATCTTGGACATACTGGCTATATTGCCAATAATCCTTCCCATAAAGGAATCCACTATGGAAACTGCAGAGATATCGATCAAAACACCTTTGGCACTGGTCTTATTGACCATCTGTACCAGATCCGCCTCTAGGTTCAGTGCCAGGCGATCATAAAGATCGACCTGTATGGTCACCAACAAAAAGGCGCCCATGCGAAGAATAGGAATTTTATCCATTTGCAGCTTAAGATTTATTGATCGAATTTATTCTTTTGACCTCTAAACGCATAATCTTGAACGAATAGGCCAAGGCACTTGCCAATGTTGCCTTTGTGATGATGTTGGATAGATCAATGCCCAAGTGCACAACCGTTTGGGCAATTTCTGGCCTTATGCCACTAATGATACATTCAGCCCCCATTAGCCTGGTAGCGCTTACCGTCTTGATCAGGTGCTGTGCAACCAGTGAGTCAACTGCCGGAACCCCGGATATGTCCAATATAGCGATACTCGAGCCGGTCTCTACAATCTCCTGAAGCAGGTTTTCCATCACCACTTGGGTCCTTGCACTGTCCAACGTACCGATGATCGGTAGGGCAAGTATGCCGTCCCAAACCCTGATCACAGGCGTAGAGATCTCAGTAATCTCATCAGTCTGTCTTAGGATCACCTCTTCACGACCTTTGATAAATGTCTCAAAGGTAACAATGCTCAAACGGTCCATCAGCCTGTTGATCTTTAGGCTCTCTGCAAAAAGCAGGGCCGGATCCGAGGCAAGTTCGGTTTGAAGCACTTCCAGCAGTGCCTCTTTCAACGAGAAAACAAAATTTCCGGTCTCCCGTGGAGAAAAGCCCTGACGGGCACGGGTAATGGCAATCCCACCAAGAATTTCGATCACCGGACTCCATTCATCAGAATCAAGATTAGTAAAATTTTCTCCCGACAGGTTTCCCACAAGTGCTGTGATCAGCTCTTCGGATTGGCCCCTAAGTTCATCATTGGAGATCAGGTCTTCTCGAAGGCCCTCATCATCCAACTGGTTTTTCATCCACAGTTCAAGGATGTTGTTTTTCTTTTTTTGTAGCAATTGATGCGTTTTTTGTGACATGTTAGAAGGATACAGATTATACGTTAGCCTATAAGGTCCAAACTTGACAAGTTGAATTAATTGCAAGAAAGTTAGCTAAAGTAATTGGTTTAAAAAAATCTAATTATAGCTTGTAAATTAGTGAAGATCCATTTCCATTGCTTAACCCCTGAACAAGAAAACGTTATCTGAGCTCAGCGCGAAATGACCGTAATGAGCCGGAAAAAATCACGTATTTCCCTAAGTAAAAACCACCACCACCAGGAAGGGCGGAGATGCGGTCATCTAAAACACGCATGTATTGTTCATATGATGGATGGATGCGAAAATACTGCTATTTTAGCCGCCCAACAGATGAAATACCACTATCAATACGTATCCCACACAAGCGTCAGGATAGAGCTTATCCCCGAGAACAGCAAGGAAATGGAACAGGTCAGTGCTTTAACAGATCAGCAAATCGATCACCCGCAGCTCTCAGCGCTCTACCAAAAAGGCCTCCAGCACTATAAGCAAAATGCCATGCTCATCAATATAAGGTTCATGAATTTTCCAAAAGTAGCCCTTTGCAGCCATACCTGAACCTAGCCTCCAGGAAAATGCAACCGTGTATAGAGATAATCTGTCCATAAAAGCTAGTGCCTGAGATAAAAGATTTCCTGCAATATACAGCACAAGATCACCAGGCCAGCTCTGTAAGAGCATGCTGGCAGCGTTAACGTGATGTAAGGAATACCAAAAAACAGGATCGGAAATGGGCTGGAACAGAGCGCAAAATAGTCTTGCATACAGCTAATAGGAAACGTTCTGCTCCTCGCCATTTCCTTTGCTAGGTGTAGATTTGGCCCGTTTCTTGTCTCTTTGACTTCAGATTTCACCTTCTGCTTTGCACATTCAGTCTTCAGCAGCTCAAAGATCTCGCGTTTGATCTGCTTATAGTTTTCCTCTACATTTCTGCCGTCACCTTTTTTACCATCGGAATTTCCTTGTAGCCCTTCTCTTCAAAAGCAATCGTATCATGATCATTCTGGATTTCAGCATGAAACATCTTCAACTTGATCTTCTGCTCGGGATTATCTGCCACCACCCCTACAAATTCTCCAGAGCTTAACGTTGCAATCTTGCTCGCAGGAATCGCATAATCCATTTGTGTCGCCTTGGTAGTCGACGTATCCGATTAATTAATGCTCATCGAATCTTTAGCTTGTGAAATCTTGCCAAAATTCTCCGACAAAGTCTTTTCTGGAGTTTGATAACTACTTCTTAATTAATTTATAGTTGCCATCTGCTTCGTTTTGCTGTAAGCCATAGCCATCATTCAGTTCCAATAGCCAACCATCACCTGTTATTTTTTTTCCTGCTATCATTGTAGGAAGCGTGATGGAAATTTTATCCCACCCAGCAGCCATTAATGCACCATTTTCTACCGTCAATATGCCCCAAAGGTCGGTAACTCTTATCTTGGGATAAAATATTCCTTGATCTGCTATCGGTACGATGTTCCTAGGGTCGAAAGAAACATTCATCTTGGTAAACTGTATTTCTAAATGCGCTTGTTCAATGAATTTGAGTTGGTATGCAGCAATCAGCTTTGTTGTTTTTTCCTCTCTTTCGGTTTCCTGCTGCAAAATGAGCTCGCCCTGATAGCTCCCTGCTAACTCTTCAACCGCCTTTTGTAAATCAATGGGGATATCGATATCGAAAGCCTGCGCAAAATAAGCTGTCAGATTGGTTTGGGGGCTGATGGTTTTGTTCCAGTTCTTGTTGGTACCATAAAGGAGGTATCCGTATACCGGAATGGTTTGGTAAGCAAACGAGCGGACAAAAGTAGGATTGATCAAAAAATTGTTGTGCTCCTGTATAAAATGGTCTTTTAACTGTTTATCAGCTCTTCTGCTAATGGTTACGCCGGTAAATTCGGCCATCCCCTCATTCATTTCCAGTAAATTTTCAGTACTGTCTGCCCCAGGATAGCGATGATGTCTGTATTTCCTAAAAATCATTGCATTGGTTAAATGTTTTTTAAGTTCTTTGTTGGTTGTGGATTGCACTGCTTTTTGAAGTGCCGCTAACTCTAGGCGCAGATAAACTCTCCCATTTTTCTGATCAAGATGGTTGTTATTGGGATTATGTAGCGCAAACCCAAGAGCGGGCTGCGCAACATGGAATAGTTCATGGGCCAGGAGCTTAATCCTGTCTTGCTCATTTGCTGCAAGTGGAAGCATGATCATCGCCCATTTTTTTCCATTAAAATCAACAGCGGTATTGGCAATATTTAGATGAGCTGGCAAAATCCCCGAAAACATACTTCCAATAGGTTTCAACATACCAACCGAATCTGGCTCGTTAGCAAAGACCTGCCGGGTTTTCGGATCAACCAAAAGTATGGGGGCGTATAAGTTTTTGTTCCATAGCTGCTCGCCATTTTTTGTCGCCGTTTTGATCTCGCTGAAAATAGTAGACATATTTTGCAATAGGGATTGCTGCTCTTGAGCTAAAATACCTTTTGCAAGCAAAAAAAATAGTCCCACTAAAATTGTTTTTTTCATTATATCATTTCTTTTTTGAAATGGCCATTATGCACCAACCTGCACCGATAACTCACCCCCGTAATCATGTGCTCAATAAGCACATCACCTAGATGATGGGTATTGGCCTTGTAAAACAAGTAGCTAAATGGGTAAAAATGTTGCATGAAATCGGTGCTTTTTTTTTACGATTGATGAGGGTTTAGCTGTGTAGAGGATTAGCTGTTGAGTTGTTTGGAGGTTTAGTTGGGCATATAGGCCTGGTGGCTTAGGTTTGCTCAAATTTTTAGCCCCCTACCTTCTGTTAATTTTAAATCCATAAGCAATTCATGATCTTGTTGGCCTTCACCTGCCTCAATGGAATTTACCCCTAACAGCCCACATTCTGCGTTAACCGAATGGATTGAATGTTACTGGATGATGCACAGCTATGATAGTCTCCCCTTAGCCCTGTCTTAGTCCCTATCCCATGCCTATCCCATAGTGTCTTAGTAGTACCATAGTAAAATGTCGTTTTAAGGGGATTATAGTAAGACTATACAGGCAAACAGTAGGAAATGACGGATAATGGAGGGGAGTTTGAATGATCGTTACTGAGCCAAGGGATTTGCTTTATTCAAAATTGACATCATAGTTTATTGGTTCATTAGTTCATTTTTTCACTCTTAATTGAGTTCATTAGTAATTAAAACGAACAAAAGCTAATCCATCAGATCTTAAGCTACCGCTTATTCTTTTACAACAACCTACTTCCATTCTAGCCAGTGCTCAAGCAATTATTTTTAAAATCGGCAAGCAATTCACTATCTTGTTGGGCCTAACCTACCTCAATGGAATTTACCCGTATCAGCCCACATCCAGCTTTAGCAGAATTTATAGAATGTTATTGGATGATGTACAGCGATGATAGCCTGCCCACAGTAGAGAAGATTATCCCTGATGGCTTTACAGAGCTTATTTTCAACTACAGGGATGTTTATCAATCTCAAATTAGCGGGCATTGGAGCTTGCAAAGCCCCAATTTATTAGCAGGGCAACTTCGAACTTATTTTTACCTGCAAAATACAGGCACTACAGGTTCTGTAGCCATTAAACTAAAACCAGCCGCACTAAGCCAGTTGTTTGGTATGAACATGTATCAATATGTAGATCAAATTGTTGATTTAAGCAGCTTAGCTCATCCAATGCTAAATGGTTTAACCGAAAAAATCAATACAGCAGTTGCCTTAAAGCAAACCCAACAGGGGGAATTAATTAAAGAACTCCTAGACAATTACTTTATGAAACTTGTACCAAGCGCTACAGCAAACCCTTTAAAGCAGCCCTTAGATTTGATCTTCCAAACGAATGGAATGCTTACTGTGGCAGAAATGGCTAGTGCAGCTGATGTAAGCGAACGACAATTGGAACGTTTGTTTAAAAAGTACATTGGACTTTCTCCAAAATACTATGCCCGCATCATCAGGTTCAATTACATTTTTAAATTGATTACCGCCAAGAAGTGCAGCTGGGCCGAAGTGGTTTACCAATCTGGATATTACGATCAGTCGCATTTTATCCGCAATTTCAAGGCCTTTACTGGCGAAGATCCATCCGCTTATTATTTCGAGGAAAAAAACATGGCCAACTTTTTTTTAAATAAATAGGAATACCAGTCGGCTTTGTACAATACGATAGCCATCAACTCGCTTATTTTTGATCAAAAAAACAAAATGAAAAAGACAAAGCTATTATTAACGCTCGTAATATTGCTAATAGCAATCAACAGCAATGCGCAGGAAACGATCAAGCAAAAATTTAAGAAATTAGAATGGTTAATCGGCACCTGGGATCGTACCAATGCGGGAGCTGGTAAATCTGGTTACGAAACCTGGTCTAAAGTTTCGGATGTGAAACTGATTGGTAAAGGCGTAAGTTTAGAAGGGAAAAAGATTGTTTTCGTAGAAAACCTTGCCTTTATTGCCGTAGGAGCTGATCTTTTTTATACGGTTGTAGTTACTGGCGAGAAAAAACCTGTGTATTTTAAGCTTACCGCTTTAAGCGATGATGGTTTTACCTGCGAAAATCCGAAACATGATTTCCCAAAAAAAATAACTTATCGTCGCAGTGGTAATACCGTTAAGGCTGTAATTTCTGGTAATGGGCAAAGTATCGACTATATTTTTGTGCGTAAAGCAAATGCAAAGGTTCATTAAATAATTACGCATAACCCGCCTGCCTTCGTGTAGGCAGGCAGGTCTTTCATCCTAACGCTACCAAGGCAAGGAGCTTTCCAAAGATCTTCCCTTGCAGCTGCGCTAACTAGAAAATCACAAAGTCGGCCTAAAAACCTAGCGCATTAAAGCGTCAATATTATTCTTCAAAACCTTAAAACCGAGCCAAAGCAATGAACATCTAGCCTTAGCTAGCTATACTAAAATGCCCATGATTTGAATTCAGCTAATCATTAGCTCATATATCAAGCGATAAAGGAAAATACTCATTTTCTACCGCACCGTCGGCAAACAACTTCACTATGGCGTAGCCAGGAGGTGTTTCCTCATAGAAATACGGTCCAGCTGATTGTTTGTCTCCCTTTCCCCACCAAAATCCGCTCATCGCACCATTTAGGAAATAATTCACCCCATTATACTCAACCCTATCCAAAAGGTGTTGGTGCCCACTGAAACAGGCTTTAACCTTATCCTTGTGTTTATAAAATAAAGCTTTGAGTTCTTTATAATCACCATGTTGTCCGCCAGCCCAGCTATTGGTAACCGAAAGCATCGGGAAATGGGACATGAGTACTACAGGTGTATTGGGACTTAAATTAGCCAAACTCGTTTTTAGCCATTCCATTTGCTCTGGGTCTAAAGTTGTTCCTTTGTTGTTCCCATCCAATATAAAAAAATGCCAACCCTTGCGGTTAAAGGTATAATATCGGTGTGGCATATGTAATCGCTTAACCACATAAGGAATTCCGTACATCTCGTCTGTTTTTGAAGGTGCTTTCCACCAAGGGTCATGGTTGCCCACACAACTGTATACTTCCACATTGGCTTGTTTAATGAAATTATCCCAGATGGCCCATTGTTCAGTCACCATCTCTCTTGTTACATTATCGTAGGAAGCATCCATAATGGAGTCTCCACCGTTCAAGATAAAATCTACCTTATGCTTAAGGGTTTCTTGCAGGCATCTTTTGGCAACCTCTGGAACATTGTTTTGACCATGGATATGCACATCGGTAATGTGCGCAATGGTTAGTATTGGTTTTTTTAAACTAACTGGGTTGGCCAGGCTCTTGGCTTCTGGAAGGATACTAAGTGTACCCATTGCCAAAGCGCCTTGCATAAAATGTCTTCTTTTCATTTTAGCTGGTATTTATTGTTAAAGAAATAATTGGCGCAACCCAAACAAAGTATGTAGTGGCAAAACTAGGCGATGCTTGTTAAGCTGTAGCAAAGCGAATGTTAAATGATTATAAAGCCTAGCTTTATCTTAATTAATGCTGTATTTTAGAAAAAATTTGAGGTATGGCTGAAATTATCATTACCAGTATCGGCTGGCTTGGCGTAATCTTATGTACATTGGGCTACCTATTGTTAAGTACCAACAAGATTACGGCCGAGTCACTTAGCTTTCAACTGCTGAACATTGTAGGTGGGTTATGTCTGGTTGCTACAGCCATCAACACCCACGACCTACCCAATGCAGCGGCCAATCTACTTTGGATGTTTATTGGAATATATGCGCTGCGACGCCAATTTAAGATCAAAAAGGCCAGTAAAAAAACTAGAGCTTGATCCCTAAGATCTGGTAGGCAATATTCTTATAGTAAACTAAACGTTCGTTGTAATTCTGTTTGTTGTTTTCTAACGAGAGGTAAAAATAAGCACCGTCTACCAATACAAAGATCAGGTCTGCAGCATTTTTTGGATCTTCAACCTTTATCAACCCTTTACTATTGCACTGTTCGATTATCCCCGAAAGGGCTAGGCGGAGAGAATCCAAAATCGTTTTATATTTTGATTTGATCTTCTTTTCACGAAAGGCAAGGGCGTAAAAAGTATAAAATAGGCCGTCATCGAAAAGCAGGTTCCATTTCTTGGAGAATAACATTTCGATCGTCGTTTCCAGATCCGAAAGTTTCACACCGTCCTTATTCTTAATGGTATAGATCAAAAGATAGCGCTCCAAGATATAATCGATAAGCGAATAGGTCAACTCTTCTTTAGTTTCGAAATAATGAATAATTAAGCTGGGGTTAATATCCATCACTTTTGCAATTTTAGCAATGGAAGTATTTTCATAACCCTCCTTCTTGGCTACTTTATAAAAGACTTTTACGATTTCCTGCTGTCTGGTCTGTTTTAGACTTTTCCTACCCATATTAATAAATAACGATTGGCCAAACTACTAAAAAAGTATGAAACCGAACAAAATATTTCTTAATAGATTGAATGTATGTTCAATTAATCTTTTAATTAGACCTTAACCTCGACTTAATATGATATGTAGAATTTAGCGGCACGCAATCCAACATAACAATTCTATTAAAACAAACTACAGTTAACAATGAAGAAACAACTACTTTTTTTTAGTGTGGAGATAAAAAAACGCCATCCCCTTTTATGGATGGTTTGTCTTCTCTTAATTAGCTCGAACGCTTTCTCGCAGGTTAAGACCGTATCGGGAAAACTTTCTGATGCCGAAACAAATACCCCAATTGCAGCTGTGAATATTGCGGTAAAAGGCACCAAAATAGCTACTGCAACAGATGCCAATGGGATGTACCAATTAAATAATGTACCCGTTAATGGTATTCTTGTATTTACCTACGTAGGTTATAAACAGCAAGAAATCTCAACAGAAGGCCTAACTACAATCAATGTCGCGTTAACATCAGACTTTAGCGATCTTAATGAGATTGTTGTAGTAGGTTTTGGCACCAAAAAGAAGCTGAACATCGCTGGTGCCATAGACCAAATCTCCGGCAAACAGTTAGAATCCCGTCCAGTAGCTAATGTAATGCAGGGCTTACAAGGGATTAGCCCTGGTCTGAATATCCGATATGGTGGCGGAAGTCCTGGAGCATTGCCTGTGATCAATATCAGAGGTTTTACTTCGATCAACGGAGGCTCGCCACTAATTGTAATTGATGGAATACCTGCTACCAGCAATGATGATATGCTTAGACTTACCCCTGCAGATATCTCCTCGTTTACCGTATTACGTGATGCTGCATCTGCAGCAATCTATGGGGCAAGAGCTGCATTTGGTGTAATTTTAATTACTACCAAACAGGGTTCTGCTGGCAATCAAACCATTAGTTACAATGCAAATACCTCTTGGGGCAAGCCAACTGTACTACCAAGACCGGTAACCGATCCCTATATTTTTTCGAGGGTACTGGAAACCTCAACAGACAACACCCCATGGGACTATGTAAACTATTCTGATGAGCACTACCGCTGGGCAAAAGAAAGATCGGATAACCCTTCCATTGAAGACACAAGATTAAATCCGGCAGACCCAACCAAATGGGCGTACATGGGAAATAATGATTGGTACAAGTATTTCTTCAACGATGCTAGCTTATCTCAGAACCATACCCTTTCCCTATCTGGCGGCGTTAACCTGAACAACACTCCACTTACCTACTATCTTTCGGCAGATTATGCCAATGAAAATGGTTTAAACAAACTAACCGACGACTTTTGGGATAGATATGGTTTAAGGTCTCGCGTTGCTTTTTCACCCTTAAAATGGCTCAGGGTAGATAACAACTTAAATATATATGAAACCAAACGTGCTCTGCCAAACAATAGCATCACTGATCTTTACAACCTGCGCCCAACAGATGTTGCAAAAAACCCAGATGGCACATGGGCCAACACAGATGCTGGTAAGCTTGCAGCCAGACTGGTAGATGGGGGAAGTAACCTGCAAACCATGTTTGGGTTCCATAACATTACTGGTGCGGCAGCTACGTTCTTAAACGGCGACCTACAATTAAACGCCGACGCTTCCTTTAAAAGAGAATTATGGAAATACCACAATGATTCCAAAAAATATAAAATAGGTTACGGCCCTGGAGATGTCAGGGAAGAAGGCGGAACGGGCTATGTAAGAGAGAGCAATGGTTACCTGTATAACAATGCATTTAACATTTATAGCACCTACAAAAAAACCATAGGAGATCATTATTTCAGCGCTATGGTGGGCTATAATAGCGAAAATTATAATTATTCGACCGTTACTGCACAAAAGGACGTGTTGATTTCTTCTTCACTTCCCTATTTGGGATTGACCAGTGGTACAGCCGCTATCAGCGCAAACTACAGCGCCTTTGCCACCACTAGTGCATTTAGCCGTATCAACTATACTTATAAAGATCGTTACATCTTAGAAGGTACAGGCAGGTATGATGGTTCGTCGCGTTTCCCAACGGCTCGAAGATGGGGCTTTTTCCCTTCTGCATCTCTAGCTTGGATAGCAAGTTCAGAATCATTTTTCAAACCACTGGCACCTACCCTATCTACCTTTAAACTGCGCACTTCCTATGGCGATCTAGGTAATCAGAACGTAGGTGATTTTGGATACATCCAATCTTTATCTACGGGTATTTCGGGTTACCTTATTGGTGGAAGCAACCAGAACCAGATCATTACTGGTGCGCCAGGATTATCTGTAGATCCCAATACCTATACTTGGGAAAGAGTATCAACCCTAAATATGGGTACCGACATCGGACTGTTAAAAGACAAGTTCAATATTACCTTTGATTATTTTATCCGCGATACCAAGGGAATGTTAACCGCCGGACAAGTACTTCCAGGAGTACTGGGAACCGCAGTTCCTAGACAAAATGCAGCAGATTTGAGAACTAAAGGTTGGGAATTATCAGTAAGCTACAGAGATCAGTTTATGGTAGCCAATAAACCTTTCAATTTCGAGACCAAAGTGTTCTTGGCAGATTCCCGTTCAAAGATTACCAAATTTAAAAACGATCAGCAATTATTCTCCAGCTATAGGGTTGGACAGGATCTGGGCGAAATCTGGGGATTGGAAAACGATGGTTTCTTTAGGTCAAAAGATGAAATAGCTAAATTAGACCAAACCTCGATCATCCCATGGGGCGCACTAACCATTGTTGAGGGTTGGCCAAGATATAAAGATTTAAATGGAGACAAAAAAATAGAGCAGGGACTTAGTGCAAACGATCCGAAAGACCTTAAAATTATTGGTAACAGTAGTGATCGTTATAGTATAGGTGCCAATTTCAATGTAAGTTGGAGTGGATTCGATCTATCGGTATTTGCACAAGGTGTACTTAAAAAAGATTTTTACCCGCACCGTTACCTATTCTGGGGACCTTTCCAACAGCCTTACGGAAATGTATATCCATGGAACCTGGATTATTACAGAGGCGCAGCCGATTCTCCAGAGCAACGTGCAAAACATTCTGCGGCCTATCTGGCTGCAGGGCTGGCCGATGCAAATCCCAATTCTGCCTACCCTGTGCTGCAATCATGGCTTGCCGATGCAAACGAAGGAAAAGGATTAGACATTCCACAGACCAAATATCTTTTAAATGGTGCCTATTTAAGGATCAAGAATATTTCTCTTGGCTATACCCTACCAGCAACTGTTTCCAAGCGCTTTAGGGTAAACCGCTTACGCGTATTTGTAACAGGAGAAAACCTATACGAATTCTCATCTATAAAAAAATATGTTGATCCAGAGGCGGTCAATCAAGGGCCAGATGCCACTGCATATCCATTTCAAAGAAAATATGCGATTGGCTTAAACCTAGATTTCTAAAAACTCAAAGAAACAATCATGAAAAAATATACATATATCTTATTTCTTGCAGCTATTGCCCTATTTGGGGCATGCAAAAAAGGAGAACTCGATCGTTTTCCCCAAACATCCATCTCTCCCAACCTATTCTTCAATACTGAAGAAGACCTAGCCTTATACGTTAATGGGCTATTGTCTCAACCCGATAGAAACACCTATTTGAATGATCAAAGCAGTGATAATGTGGTGACCACCGCAGCCGTTGAGGTAAAAAATGTAATGGCCGGCAATACGAATGCCCAGAATTTAAATGCCGGCTGGAGCTGGACAAGGTTACGTAATATAAACTATCTGCTAGACAATTACACTAAAGCTGCAGTAAGCAGTCAGGTAAAAAACCATTACGCAGGACTTGCACGCTACTACAGGGCAGAATTTTACCTAGATAAGGTGAAGCGTTTTTCGGATGTGCCATGGTATTCGACTTCCCTTAATCCTGATGATGCAGCTTTGTACAAAGCCCGCGATCCACGTGCGCTGGTAATGGACAGCATCATGGCCGATCTCGATTTTGCTTATAAAAATGTACGCGAAACGGTTCCGATTGGCACGCCTGGCAAATGGGCAGTAGCCACTGCCTATGCACGTGCAGCATTGTACGAAGGTACTTACCGAAAATATCATGACGAGCTAAACCTGGCAGGCACTGCAAACGGATTTCTGGAAAATGCGGCCAGAATATCCCTGAGCATCATTGAATCAAAAAAATTCGCCATTCACAATACCGGTAAACCTAACCAGGATTATGGCGTATTGTTCGACAGTCAGGATCTAACTGGCAATAAGGAGGTGATATTGGTTAATATTTTTGACATGGCAAAAGGTAAAAGCCAAAATGTAAACTCGGTAGTTTTTGGCGAATACGAGCAGGCTCCTGCCAAAGATTTGATCCAGTCTTATTTGATGAAAGATGGCACCCGTTTTAATAACCAGCCCAATTTCGACAAACTTGGTTTTGTAAAGGAATTTGAAAATCGTGATCCCCGCTTGGCACAAACAATTGTTTATCCAGGCTGGGTTAGGGCGCCTAACACCACGCCTTATATCCAAAGTTTAAATAAGAATTTTACGGGCTACCATCAATTAAAAGGTTATGTAAATAGTACAGATGCTGCAACCTTAAATGGCGTTGACTTTCCGGTATACCGTTATGCAGAGGTATTGCTTACCTATGCAGAGGCGCTAGCAGAGCTGGGCACCCTAACACAGACCCAACTGGACGAATCAGTAAACCTGCTCAGAAGAAGAGCAGGAATGCCTAACCTATTGATAGCGGAAGCGAATTCATCACCAGATCCATCATTACAGCAGCAATTTACCAACGTTACCGCTAATGTTGGGATTATATTAGAAATCAGAAGGGAACGCAGAATTGAATTCGCCTTCGAGAATTTTAGATATGATGACATCATGAGATGGAAAGCCGGAAAACTATTGACCAAAAATCCAGAAGGCATCTATTTTGCAGGCTTGGGGAAATATGACCTAACTGGCGATGGTATTGAAGATATTATCTTAATCAATAGAACTGCTACAATTCCTGCAGAAGACAATAAGGAAAAGAACAGTTTAGGGATCAAACTAATTTACTATAGAACAGGGCTTATTGGTTCTGATGCTACCGTTTATCTGAAGGATATTAATACCGGAAGCAATATCGTTACCGAGTCGGTAGTCAGAAATTTTATAGAGCCTAAATATTATTACCGCCCGATCCCTCAACAACAGGTGGTACTTAATCCTAATTTGAAACAGATTTTTGGTTGGTAATTAATCCTATGATGATGTATAAAAAACTATTCACTTTAAGCCTGATTTTCTTAAGTCTTACTGCTTGGGCACAAAAGACAAAAAAAACTGTATTTGTGATTGCAGATGGCATTTCAGCAGATGTGATCGAAAGATTGGCCCTTCCCAACATGGGCAGGATTATCAAAACCGGAAGCTATACACGTATGACTGTTGGAGGAGAAAAAGGTGGCTACAGCCAAACCCCCACCGTTTCTGCTGTAGGCTATAACAGCCTGTTAACAGGTACTTGGGTAAATAAGCACAATGTGCCCGACAATGCTATAAAAGCTCCCAATTATAACTACCCCACTATTTTTAGATTATTGAAAGATCAATATCCGCAGAAAAAGACGGCAATTTTCTCAAGCTGGACGGATAACCGAACCAAGCTTTTGGGGCATCAGTTGGCTGCAACAGGAAATCTTGAAGTAGATTATTCTTTTGACGGCTATGAGCTCGACACCATCAAATTCAAACAAGACAAAGGAAGAGATTTTATGCACCGTATCGATGTGCAGGTAACAGCTGATGCGGTAGCTACCATCAAAAACAATGCACCAGACCTATCATGGGTTTATTTGGAATATACTGATGATATGGGGCACATGTACGGAGATAGTCCACAATTTGAAGAAGCTGTTAAAAAATTAGATCTACAGCTGGGTAAAATCTATGATGCAATTGCCTACCGTGAACAAAAATTTAACGAAGAGTGGTTATTTGTAGTCACAACAGATCACGGAAGAAGTGAGGCAGATGGTAAAGGGCATGGTGGACATTCACCTCGACAACGAAGCACCTGGATGATTAGTAATTACGCAGGCCTGAACAGCTACCCCACCTATTATACTCCTACAGTTGTAGATATCATGCCTTCTATTGCAAGATTCATGAATATTACCATTCCAAAGCCACAGCTTTGGGAAATAGATGGCACAGCATTTATTGGCCCTGTCTCAATCGCAGATGTTACGGTAAATTATGTAAATGGAAATGCAGATATAAGCTGGAAAAATTTAGACAATAAAGGCACTGTAAAAGTATGGGTATCCACTACCAATAAAGTTAAAGAGGGCGCCAAGGATGAATACATGCTCCTGACCGAGGTTCCAGTAACGACCAAACATGCCTTCGTTAAGCTGGATAAATATCCCTCTTTATTTTATAAGATTGTTTTAGAAGCGCAGTTTAACGCTACCAACAAATGGATGGTGCTCAACCCAAAAGTTAAATAAAAGCAAATCGATACCAAAGAACTATTTGTTCAAAAAACAATCAGATGGGATAGGCTAGAAAGCCCAGATCAGAAAAACAGGAAGGCACAAAGGGCTATTCAATTACCCATTGTGCCTTTTTGCTTCTAGCGCAGTAGCATCTCCTAAAGCTGCTAGCGTCAGAAATTAATGTGATTAATGCTGAATGGAAATTTACTTCTGGTCTGTAACCCATTGGAATTATCCTTAAATAAAGTTTTTAAGCGGCAAGAGTTAAGCTAACAATTTTTTAATATCCAATTTACGCAAGCCTTGTAACTTGTTAATTATTTCAACCAATTATGTTCAAAAAGCTATTAATTTCAGCAATCGTCTTATTATCGTTTAACCAGGACCTAAAATCACAACAGACTAAAGTTCCTCGAAATCCAAAATTGGGCATTGGTGCAGCAGCGATCCTAGGCAACAACGAATACGGACTGGGATATTCCCTCAACTTCCAATCAGCTATCAACTCCGTTCTGAATTGGACGGCGACAGTTGAAAAAACAAACTTGCAAAGCACATTAAAAGTAATGCCCCAACCCAAGTTCGAAAATTTGGTAGCTAAAGCTGGAGCCAAATATTATTTGAGCAAACCGTTTTATTTTTCGGGTGAGGCCGGTCTGGCATTTGATCAGCTTCATGCCAACCATCGTAGCCTTGCATGGTCCACAGGAATGGGTGTAGAAACTAATGTATTTGGAAAGTCATCCATTGAACTTGGTGGAAAATACGAACAGTATCGATCCAAAATCCCACTCAGTTTTTTTGCCCTGAAAGCTACATTCAATTTGGGATTTTAGGACTTTCCCAACACCATTCTTTTGCGATTTCATAATCCAAGTACCTCTGCACTTGAAGATTTTCAGCCGAACACTCGACAAAACGTCATCTCGAACGCTGTTTAGCGGAGAGATCTGTTAAGTTCTGTAGAAGATTCCTCCGTGCGAAAAGCACGTTCGGAAAGACGACTTTTGGAAAAGGACGTTCGAAAGGACGATTTGTGAACCTAAGGATTTCCCTACCTATCACCATTTTAACACAGCCCTATAGGGCACTTTTACCTGCACCATTTGAACTGTGGCCTCACCTATTTTTATATTTTTAGCTACGCTGTGCTCCAAGTATAGTTTTCGCTCTTCAGTTAATGGAATTACGTGCAACAAAAACTTTTTTGTTTCAGCACTGCTAGTTGAAACCACTGCAGTTTGCATCGTTTTTCCGAAATAAAAATCATCGTTAACGAGTTTACCATTTTCATATAGTGCTCCTGTATCACCAAGGTACTGGATATCGAGCATTGCAGCTGATGGTAAATTTTTCAACGTAATTGCCCAATATTTTGAGCCGTTTATGGGAGTAAGATTGGTTTGATACTGTGCACCAGGAGAACTAGGCAGATTTTTCTCGTTGCGATCGTCTGCTGGTAGTAACACACCTTTATTCTGATAGGCACTGATATCGGTCACTTCCAGCGCGCTTACCATCGGATTTATTGCTTTTAAGGTTGAATTCAACTTTGTAAAAGCGCCGTCTTTACCGTAAACAAACCCTTTGATGATACCTGATTTCAATGTTGGATAAACCGAAAGCGTGAGAGATGGATTGCCGATTGATTCGATGTGAACTGAGTTATCACTAAATATCAAGTTCCCTTTAGCTAAAAAGAGATAGTCAATTTCGTTAACTTTTCCCTTCCAAGCATCCAAACTTTGTGTCGCTGTTAGGGTGAGCACATTAATTTGTTTTCCATTATTCAGAGTCAATGTTGTAAAGCAACTTGTTCCGGGTTTTAATGCGTCTATGAGATAGCTATCTTTTCTTTCGGTTACTCTAGCGGCGATACTCGTTACTTTTTGCAAACCGGCCTTATCAAAAACGTATGATGGAGTAATTCCCTCAGGCGCAAAAAATACGTAGGTAGGTATTTTCCCAGCGAGCACCATCAAAGGTTGTACCGTTGCGAAGCGAAGATTTGCCCCTTCAACATCCATGTTAAAAGGCAGTATAACCTGTGTACCTGATGAGATATTAAGCTCATTTTCCGGAAAACGAAGGTGTTGATCAGCATTTAATTTAAGGTCAAATCTTACTTTGTGATCCTTCATTTTTAATTGGCGCTGAAAATTGCTTACAAATATAAAACCGCTTTTCCCTTTTGATCTTACTGCAAACCGCAATGTTGTAGAATCAGCCGGATCCGTTGCTTGTTGATCAGCGAACGAAGTACGATATTGCACAAGTCGATCTCCAAAATCATTTAAAAAACTATGTAGCACTTTGAGCGAACGGTACGACGGCCTAACCTGCCCATACTGCCCCAGAGCTGCTTGAAAATCATAGCTGATGATCGGATAATCATTTGGATAATTGCTTGCTTTCGATTCCTGAAGTGTAGTTTTGTTGCCAATTGGATTTGAACCACCGTGGTACATATAATATCCCATTAAGTTTGCTCCTGCGCCAATTTTCACATAAGCCAAAGCACTTACATCATCCTTTTCAATTAATGGCCTACGATGATAGGTTACCTGAATTCCTCCTCCCATTTCCGCAGTGGCGTAGGGATATAAATAACCTTTATAACCTGTGGTGTCTTCCTTATGTTGCCCTAATAAGTCACTTCCAATAGCAGGATCGTTTCTTAGCATGCTAAACATATAATTGGCCGAAAGCGGTAATTTGGTCGTTTTTTTATCCCATGGTGCTTCTGGGTAAGCTCCCCAAACAGGCACCAGTTCCGTTTGTTTCAAGTTTGAACCAGGCCACCCCGTAGACGTATAAAATGGCACATCAATACCTGCTTTAACGGCCATCTTTTTTAGGGTAAGGATATGTTCTAATCCTGAAGCACTGTTAAACCTAAATTCATTTTCGATTTGTGCACCAATAATTGGTCCTTCGTCTTTGAAATACAATCCTTTAAGCTGCCCGGCAATGGCATCGTATAATTGCTGAACGGAGCCCAAATATTCGGGATTGCTTTTTCTCATGTTGCCACGTTTTACCATCCAATCGGGGAAACCTCCGTTGCGAACTTCCCCGTGGCACCAAGGACCAATTCTAGTGACGACAAATACGTTATGTTTTTTACACAGTTCCAAAAATGCTTTTAAGTCATTATTTCCCTTCCAGTTAAAAACGCCTTCCTGTTCTTCGTGATGAATCCAAAATACATAAGTGGCAATAACATCAATGCCCCCAGCCTTCATTTTCAATATCGATTCCTCCCATTTAGCGCGTGGATATCTCGAAAAATGGAATTCGCCCATCACCGGATACCATGGTTTTCCATCTTTGATAAAATATAAACTATTGGCAGAGAGGCTATGCCCGGCAGCGTTTGTGTTTGTGCCTAATTTGAGGTGGCCGCTAACAATCGTAGTTTGTGATTGGCTAATATCAGCGGTATAAGTTTGGGAAAATGCAGTATTGATTAGCGTTATTAAAAAGACTAGGAGCGTAAACAATCTATTTCTCATTCTTTTTGGGTTTATTTTGATTAGAATTTGGCTTAAGCTCATCCGGACTATCATTCGTGTAAGTACTAAACTGGTATTTAGACGGGCTGATTAAAATATCCTTCACCAGCTCAAAGGTAGCTTCATTTTTGGGATCAAATTTTTCGGTGTTCATGTAATTGATTAAGCTGTTGTATAGTTGGCGGGCCACTGGTTTGACGTCATCTATCCCAGGTTTTAAATCGGCACTGGAAACCATCAATTTACCTTTCCCCACTTTCGCTTCAAATACGAGCGCTAATCTACGGTTCAGGAACCAGGTATCAATTGGTTGTGCCAAGGGTCTAAAGCCTTTTGGAAAATCCTCCAAAATCATTACCTGTGCTTTGTTAGCCATTTCCCACCACTGCAAATCACTATAAAAATCCGTCGGAAACTCACTAAATGCGGCACTTTGATTGTCGATCAGCATGCCGGTTACATGTGGCGGCCGCATTTTAAACCACGAAGTATTCCAAAATACGGGAGTAAATGACATGGCTACTTCTTTGCCTTTTACCACTTTTCCCGCAGCATTAAAAAACACCTTCCCTCCATCTGCCAAAACCGCTTTGGCTTTGTCATCAAATTCGGTAGTGTAGTAAACTTCGGTTTTAGCAGTAGCTGCAATTGCAGGATAGACCCAGAAATCCCAGTCGTTCGCAAAACTGGTTCCCGCTATCGTTACTGTTAATTTCAACTTGCTCGCTTTAGCAATTTCATTTATAGGAATGGCTATTTCACCAACTGGAATCCCTGTGCCGTAATTGATCAGTTGCGTTTCGATATTTCCTTGGGCGATTACTTTTGATCCATCGGTAACCGTCCAGTCGAAAGTTTTGTTCGTTAATACTTCCGCACCAAAATGGGCTACATCGATTTTTACGTTTAGTTTTTCATCATTGGTAAACACAAATTTTGGAAACCTAGCTAATGGCACTGTGCTGTTGCAAAAGCGAGCAAACTCTTTGGCCGTAAGGTAGCCCTTTTCTTTCCAAAAAGCATTGAGTACACCAACTAATGCTGTGCCCTGCCCTGGGAAGTCTTGCAATCCTAGCAACTGGAAACCGGCATAATTGGGGGTACGTAAAACCTTTTCAATTTCATTTTTATAACACAAGGCTTGCAACTTTCCGGAGGCCATTAGAAAAGCTTTGGCCTGATCGCCCATACCCTGATCATTTAGGTCCTCTTCAAATAACTCAAGATTTTTAGCTTGGTAAATCCCTTTGTAATCTTTAATCTCATCGAAGTTTGGAAACACACACCATTGTCCCATTTCGTGGGCTACAAAGGGCACAGTAAACTTATTGATGGCCTCGCTAAAATCTGAGATGGATTCTGGTCTTTTATTCCATTCCAAACCTCTAATGCCACCTCTTACCTGAAATTCTGCATTGGGTACAATAGGCCAACTGCCACCAACCGACATACCTGTGTAAACCCTCCTACTGTCTTTCTTCTTCCAATAAGCTATAAATTCGTTCAAATATTTCACTTGATCGCCCGCAGGTTCATTTCCGGCAGCTAAAAGTGCAAATGATGCGTAATTACCGTAATATTTCGCCATGCGATCAGTTTCTTCGTATAGGAACTTATCAATCGGTAAGCCTCTTCCAATACTTACCCCATGATTTGGCCAGCTTGGTCCTTCGGGCTGAATATAAAAACCCATCAAATCTGCCGCTTCAAATGCAGCTTCTGGGGGGCACCAAGAATGAAAACGCATGTGGTTTAAGCCATGTGCTTTTGCAACGCTATAAATTGCTTTCCAATCCTCTACTGAGGTTGCTGGATACCCGGTAAGTGGAAATTCGCAGCTGTTTACGGTTCCCCTCAAAAATACTGGTCGGCCGTTAATGAGAAACTGATTGCCCTTAATCGAGAATTCTCGCATACCAAAAGTAGTTTCCTTTAAGCTAAGGATTTTATCTTTTTCGGTAACTACAGCATTGAGTTTATACAAGGCAGGATTAAATTCATCCCATAATAACATGCTATCACCAATCTTAAGGTTTACCCTAAATTCTTTTGTCTCTCCTCCCACCAACTTTATCGGTAAGGTAAATTTTGGCACTTCTGAATTGAGCTGCGTATTAAAACTCTTCGCCGAAACAGCCACTAACCCATTGAAAACTATTTTACTATTATTTTTAAACCGTAGCTTTACCACAGCTGTTTTTGTAGCGATATTGGGATATACCTGCAAATCAGCTAACTGCAATTGCGCTGTGGCCTGTAGTTCCATCTTTCCGATAATTCCGTTCCAATTGCCTTGGGTATGATCAGAAACACTATGCGAATCAGGACCAACGTTGATGAGCTCTGGATCGTTATTTACTCGAATTGCAATTGCATGTCTACCTGCAGATAAAAGGTTCGTCAAATCATATTCGTGTGGTGCCACTAAGCTATTCTGTTTACCAATGGCTTTTCCATCAACCCAAACTTGTGTTTCGATATGTGCACGTTCTAAGAAAAGAACAATTCTTTTACCATTCCAATTTTTCGGAATATTCACATCTCGTTTGTACCAAGCCACACCTACGTAATGTTTAGCTGGTGTAAGCCAAAAAGGGAGTTTGATATTGCTCGCTTGCCTATACTTGGCTAAATGTGGATTAAAATAAAATGAGCTATCGTAAATAGTGCCAGTCCATTTTGTTTTAAGGGTGATGTCATCACCTTTTAAATTCCCTGCCATTGAGCCAGGCAACTTTACCGTTTCGGCAAATTGTTGTTGATACCATTTTTGTTTGATTCCCAGATCTTGTTCATCAATTTTAAACTGCCATATTCCCTGCAAAGAAATTTGCTGCGCATTTACCTGCGAAATGGCAATTACCATAAATAGTAGCAAAACACTACAAGTTCGTACTATCAAATTCCTCATTAATCTCTTCTTAAATTCCAACAACTTCATTTTTAAAATCAGCTTTCAACAACGCTAAATGAATCTTTGCGCCAAAATGCATGGCATCATGTTCAATAATTTTATTGAACAATGATTTTGCTTCTTCCCTTTCGCCTATTCCAGCAAGGCCAAGCGCAGTCATATAATAACAGTGGAGTTTATTGCGGACGTCCAAGTCATCATCAAAAATGAGGAGATTTGGAAGCGAAACGGCAAAGTAATCGAGCACAACGTGATCATTTTGATGGAGGCGACCGTAATCGATTAGGTTTTTAAAAATCGTGTTTGCGCTTTCATCCTCACCAAGTTTACGCCAAGCCAATCCCTGATAAAAAATCTTGTCTGGTTGTTGGTCGTTGTAAAACATGGCTGCGCCAAGTTCTGAATTTCCGGTAGTTGCTTTTTTAAAGTAGGCTTTTGCTTCTTCTTGCTTGGCTAATTGTTGATAAGCTATTCCCATCCAATAAAAAATATCATTTTCGGCCGCACCGTACAATTTACCTTCCCCTAAATGATGTGGAAATATTTGCGCTTGTTCCAATAACGAAATTGCTTGTTCATCATCTCCATTTACCATGTTTTCTTTAGCCAATGCTATCAATGCATACAGGTATTGGCCAGAGACTTTTCCTTCGCCACCTTCCCAAGGGTGGAATTGCCTTGTTGACAATAAATTGTAGGCCTTTTGGTGATTACCCAAAACATTATAAATGTAGACTCGTTCCAGATAAAGATCATCACGTTGTACAGTTGTGTTTAAATGATTTTCTAAAAATTGAAGTCGCTGTGCAGGCGTTCTGTTCAGCCTTTTATAAAGTTGATCGAGTTCCATTAATACCCTAGCATCACTATTATCAAGAGCAAAGGCCTTTTCAAATTCAACTACCGCTGCCAATTGATCATTAAATTTATTAAAATAAGCAATGCCCAGGTTTCGGTGTACGGTTGGAAATTGATCATCAATTTTTGCTGATTTTTCCCAGCAAATCCGGGCTTCTTCATATTGTCGCTTATCGTACCACAAATTACCAAGATAATAAGGCGCTTTTGCATCTTCATTATTGTGCGCCATTGCATAGGTTAAGGCTGCGATATCTTCTAGTTGATTTGGGAAACAAAGATAAGGGTCAGTATGAGCTGCTTTTTCGAGGTAAGCTTCTGCCTCGCTAATTTCGTTCAGTTTTTTGGAGCATAAAGCCAGATGATAGTAAACCATTGGAGAAGAACCTTTTAGATCTGCATATTTAAGTAATTGAACAGCCTCTTGGTAAAGACCTGCATTTGCATAATCTAACGCGTAGTTGAGCAGGTTTTGATCAGTACCTCTGCATAGCTTGAGCATTTCGTCTAGATCGGAAACTGCATCTAAATCATGATCAAGCAATTGATTAAGCAGGTAACGCTCGAATAAAATTCCGAGGTTAAAACGATCTCTTTCTATTGCTTCGGAACAGGCATATAGGCCCTGTTTCAATTGATTTGTTCTTCTCAACACTGCAGCTTTTAGCACACAGGCTTTATTGTTGCCCATGTTCCGATCCAAAGCCTTGTTTAGATGCTCCAATGCCAACTCATAATCGCCACGTAAAATATCAATTTGAGCTACAGAGAAAAATGCAGCATCTTGCCAGGCTTTGCTCCAAGTGGCTTTATAAAAAGCAGTATAAGCTTCATCAGTGCGTGATTGATATTGCAAACATAAGCCTAAGTTGTAATAAGGTTCGCTATCGTATGGATTTGGGTTTCTGCTAATCGAGGTGGCTACGGCTTTGCGCAAAAAACTTTCCGCTTTTTCAAATTGCCCTCTACGCAAATACCATGCGCCGAGTGCATTATTACTCCGCATGTCGTGCTCATCTCTAAGCAAGGCTTCTTTGTAATAGGGAACCGGACTAAACGTAGCATGTCGATATTGTTCTAAGTGCTGCCCGATTAAAAAAAGCTGTTCATTGTTTTCAACCTCTTTTGGTGGCAAAGCAGGCTTTGCGGCAAGGGGCATTTCATTTTTTCTATTTTTTGAAGGCTTGTAACTGATCAGTTCTTTTCCTTTAGCATCGAGTACTTGGAGTATAAACTGATCTTCGTTAACATCGGCAGAAACGGCAACCGATTTTTCGAATACAATTTCTGGAATCAGATCTACGGTAACCTCGAATAGCTTTGTGTTTGCGGTAGCAAATTTAATCCTGCTAACTGGTTGAGAATTGGTTACCATAATCTTAACCACAGCTTCATCACTTGAGCGATCAATGGTTAGTAAAATATCTTTGGTCGCATTTTTTACCTGTCCCAATTCTCTATACGGGAGAAAATATTGCGTGAAAGTTTTCTCTTCGTAGGGCATCAGCCATGAAAAATCGGGTTGATTGTCGGTAAAAACCCCTGTCATTAGTTCAATATAAGGTCCATCTTCATCCGTTAGGTTACGATCCCAAGCCTGTCCGAAATCGCTATGCCCCCAAGTCCATTGTTTTTTACCTGGAGATACGTGGTGATTGGCTACATGCAGTAATCCACCCTTGGTATCGTGCTCGTAACCGCCCATAAAATCATATTCAGAATTGATGGCCATATACGAAGTTGGTACCGGAATATTTTTATATCTCGAAATATCGGTTCCTGGCGAATAATCAACTTTATAGTAAGTGCCAGTGGCGATAGGAAATGAAGACACATCACGTTTGCCATGGTCGAAAACCGCGTTTACATCTGGCGGGAAAATAGACTGATAATCGTCGTTAACTTTTACGGCAGGATTTGCCCACCACAAAAAGGTTTGCGGCAATGGTGTTCTATTATAGAGCTTGGCCTTAATTTCGATGTAAGCTCGATCCGGATGCAAGGTAAAGCCAACCATTCCTTTGGTACCGAACATGCGTTCAACTTCGTTAATCCATACGGTTTTACTGCCATCATCGTTCGCACTGGTTGAAAAATCAATCGGCTCAAAAGTACTTGGTCTGTGGTGCTGTGGCCAGTTAAATTCAATTCCGCCCGAAATCCACGGTCCTGTTAAGCCCACCAATGCGGGTTTAACCACTTGGTTGTAATACACAAAGTGACGATCTTTTAACTTATCATAGGCCATTTGGATCCTTCCACCAAGTTCAGGCAGGATCATCACTTTTAGGTAACGGTTTTCTAGGAAAAGTCCCTGATAGGCTTTATCCTTTTTCTCGTCCTCAATTTTTTCAATTACCGCATTGGGATAAACAACACCACTGCTGCCCTGATAAACACGTTTCTCAAAAAACATTGGATTTTTGTCGGGTTTTCCAATGCCATAGGTAGGGATGATTACTTCTTCCTGCCAAACTTTTACCCCTGAATTGCTCATTGTGGTCGTTAATTTTTAATGTCCGATAAATGTATTTTCTAACTCTTCTAGTGTTTTCCCCTTTGTTTCCTTCACTTTTTTAAGGATGAAAAGAAACCCTAAGAAACAAATAACAGCATATAGGTAAAATGGCCCATAGGTACCCAGTTTCTCTGCGAGAATGGGAAAGGTAAATACCAGAATAAAATAGGCACCCCACAGGGATACGATAGCTACAGATGAAGCCAAACCTCTAATGTGATTAGGGAAAATTTCTGAGATGAGCACCCAGGTTACTGGTGCCAGTGAGCTGCCATACATGCCGATGGCGATTAAAACAAAGATGGAAACCAGGCCTGCAGCTGCACCGCTTTGCAACAAGTAGGCCAAGATCACATAAATGATGGAAAGTCCAATTGAGCCGATCAACATCAGAGGCCTGCGCCCTAGTTTATCAACTTGCCACATGGCGAAAATGGTAAAAACCAGGTTAACTATCCCAATGGCAACAGTTTCGAACAATTGTCTGTCCAAGCTTGCACCAACTGATTCGAAAATAGTTGAGGTATAGTTAAAAACAACATTGATTCCGCAAAACTGTTGAAACACGGCTAAGGTAATCCCTACTAATACCGCCGGACGAACGCCTTTTGCAAATACCGCAGCGTAACTTTGTTTGCCTACATGATCGGCCATTGAGCGTTTGATATCTCCCATCGTGGTTGCTACATAAGCTGAAGAACCGATCTTATCTAATATTTTCTCCGCTTTTTCGTTCTTGCCGATGCTCATTAACCATCGCGGACTTTCTGGCAACCATAATACGCCCACTAGGAACAATACCGATGGCACTACACCCAAGCCAAACATCCAGCGCCAGGCATCTGGACCAAAATCAGCCAGTTTATAGTTGACGAGGTTGGTGATTAAAATGCCGATCACAATGGTTAATTGGTTGATGGCTACGTTACGACCTCTAACTTTTGCAGGTGAAACTTCTGCAATGTACATTGGGCTCAGCATGGATGCCATTCCAACACCGATACCTGCGGCAAAACGCATCACCACAAAAAAAGTTAATCCGTTTGAAAAAGCCATTCCCAATGAAGAGATTGCAAATACCAAGGCTGCAATGGCCAAGCCGGGTTTTCTGCCATATTTATCTGCGATTTTACCAGCTGCCAAGCAGCCAACAATACAGCCTAATGCCAATGAACCAGTTAAAAAACCTTCCCACCAAGCATTGAGCATAAATTCTGCGCGTAAAAAAGGTAATGCTCCTGAAATAACAGCAAAGTCGAACCCGAAAAGATATCCCCCAAGGGCAGATATAAAAGAAATACCTATGATGTAGGCATTATTGAAACGTATTGTTGAAGACATAATAAAGCATATTTGGTTAGCTAAAATTAACGACATTATCACTTCTAAAAATGGATTAACCAATCCGATTAATGGATTATCTTACCAAAATTCATTTATTTTTGATATTATTACATAGTTTAATGGAGATAACAACCATGGAAGCAAAAATTCAGGAAGGCTTTTTAGGTCAGTCAATGCTGATTGTTACGCCATCCAAACAAAAGCAGTTGGCAGCACATCCTTTTTGCAGATCGTTATTTGCAACAGCAATAGGTTATTATCCTTTGGCCTCATACCACGACAGGGAACGTGAAAACGGAAGCGGGGATTATATTCTGCTCTATTGTGTAGATGGACAGGGATATGTTGAAGAGCAAGGACAGAGAATACTCCTGAACCCAAGTTCGTTTTATATTTTATCCAAAAACATTAAACACCACTATGGAAGCATTGCTAAAAAGCCATGGAGTATCTATTGGTTACACTTTAATGGAGAGAAGGCCGACCTGCTCTACGAGAGATATACTGAAAGCAGACATCCCAATACGCTAGAATATGATCAAGAACGCGTAGATCGGTTCAATTATTTGCTCAATACACTGGGCAATGACCTAACAGATGCTACTATGGTTCTCCTATACCTAAACTTGCTCCATCTCATCACCTCTTTTACCTATTTAAAAGGCAATAAAAAAGATTTCCCAGCTGATTCGGTTTCCAAAACAATTCGGTTTATGAAGGACAACGTAAACGGAAATTTCCAGATCAAAGAATTTGCAGACATGACCAACTATTCAGTAACCCGATTTTCCCAACTCTTCAGAGCTAGGACTGGCTATGCACCCATGCAGTATTTTCTTCATCTGAAAATTCAGGGAGCTTGCCAGTATCTTTCATTCTCGAAGATGAACATTAAAGAAATCGGACAGACGCTGGGGTTTTTAGATCCTTTCTATTTTTCAAGAATATTTAAGACAGTTACCGGAAAATCACCACTGAATTACCGAAAGGATAATGAAAACCATTAATTGAATATTATCAATTGTGACATTTGAATGCTGATTTTACTCAAGCGCATTTTTATCTCGCTGAAAGATAATAGCTACTCCAACAACCACTTTTTTGCCGTCTGGATTACTCCATCACTTTTACTATTGGTCAAATCATCCACAACCACATCGGGCATGATCATATCCTTGTAGGGCTTTCCGGTTCGGTCAGAGACGAATTGGACTGCAAGCAGCAGTTGCGAGCCATTGGATAAATAATAGGTTTGATTTGCTGTGGTATAACCTGCGGAGGGCTGTCCAAACGTTTTCACATTTGGTAGTCCAAGAAAGGAGATCGCTGTCATTTCTCCACTACTTCCTGTCATAGAGTCGATAAGAACCGCAATTTTAACTTTCTTATTCTCAATTTTATAATTATTGATAGTTGAGGAATTTAACTTTCCATTCTGGCTGATCCACGGTTGTTTTTTATTGGAGTTAGGATCCACAAAATAACCGACTGTTCCATCCTCAATGAGCGCATTCAGGCCTGCAAGCATAGGCCACATATTTCCTCCAGTGTTATGCCTAAGATCCACAACCCAACCTAAAATCTTTTGTCCAGAATCAATTCTTTTTATTTCCGATCGGATCGTATTGGCAAAGGCTTTATCTTTTGCAGCATCAAAGGTGAAACATGCAGGAACTTTTATCCATGCTATTCCCTCACCAAGATAGTCGGCTTGCGGCGCAACTGCTACGGGTGTCTCCATAATTTTGGATATAGATTTCTTAGCTATAAAGAAAGAGTGCTTATCTCCGGCTTTCCTTAGTTTTTGGGTAAAAAAATCGAATAAAATTTGAGTATCCGTACTATCATTCCCATTTAATCTCAACGCATTAGATTCTCGGGTAATTTCGTTCCAATCAAGGGAATTGGTGAACATTGAATTCTTTTTTACGATCTTAAAAATCTCCCTTTTTAGTTTAATTACTTCAGTGCTCGGTAAATTTTTATCCTTCTGACCGTACATAAGGAAAGGAGACATCAAAAACAGGAAGAGAATATATTTAATCATTATGTTCAATCAATTTATTAATAATATAGTTACTTGTTGCAATGGCCAGGCAAACAGCCTAACCAATTTATTTAGAAGTTATCGCCTTGATTTCTTCCAAGGTATATGCCTTATATATTACACCCAAGCGAAGTGCATTTGCTTCAACAGTAGAGTCAAAACCCGCTTCCTTTCTTCTTTTGTTCACATTCTTTGGATCTTTGATCGGTACTACATAGTTGAAAGCTGCCATTTTACCCGTGCTTGGTTTTTTTACCATCTTCATAAAGACCTGTGTACCGTAAATTTGTTCTTTACCCTCTCCGCTAAGTTTCCGATCCAGCATCATAGCAGCATACTTAAAGGGCAGTTCTCCTGATTTTCCAGCTTTTTCAATCAGATCGTAATATTTATTTATTTTATTAGAATGTTGTATCACATAAAATGCTGCTGTATTTTCAGGTTCACCCACTATCGATTTACCTGGATAGCCATACTTAACAATGATGCGTTCCACCTTGATGATATTCAAAGAGTCGATTTTTTGCATGATCAGCCATGAGTTTTGATCAAGTTCTACTCTAGGATAGTTTAGTTGCTTGGCCAAGCTATCTTTTCTCGCTGGTTTCACTTCCGTATCTAAAAACTCCCTGATGCCCTGATCGCTTTTTAAAATCGTGTCTAATTGTCGCTTCAAATCAATATTTATGCTTTGAGCTGAAGTGGTTAAGCTTAAAAATAAGATGAATGGCAAGAATAACAATTTCATATTTCGTTAGTTCAATGCTCAAAATTAAGTGTTAATCCAAAGCCAAAAAAGTAAAAATCGGACAATTTTATAATAATTTAAAAACTGAGCTGCCATTTCCAGCCATAAAGGAAGCTTTATTAAATTGTCTTGGCGTACTACCAGTAAATTCTTTAAACTCTTTACTGAAATGTGAAGAATCGAAATAATGTTTGGTCGGTGAAAATTTATGATAGGAGTTTGTGTGTTTAGAATACTGTCGATCAAGTGCATTTCTAAATCGCAATATCTTTTTGTAGGTAGAAGGGCTGCATCCATAATATTTCTGAAACTGCCTTAAAAAATTTCGTTCAGACATACAGGCGGTCTCAGCCAACTCATGCACACTTAATTGCGCTATTTCTGCAACGCTGCCAAAGTCCCATTTCACCGGGTCTACTGTATTTTCAATCAGATTCGACAACAAAAATGCTTCTAACAGGGCGATTCTTTTTTCTGGAACTTCAGAAAAAAGTCTTGATGCAAATTCATTCCATTGAGGTTCAGCTAACAATTGGAAAGTTTGACCAGCCATTGTTAAAAAAGGCATTCCGAAGAAATAATTGATGCCACTAGGTGTAAAATTAATACTGATTTCTTCTACCGCTTGCTTATAGGTTACTACAGTTGGACTAGTTAACCTCCCTAATAGGATAATCTGAGGACACTTCGTTTCGTCTTTTTCAAAATTTATTTCGTCTCCCTGTATCTCAAAGGCTGTATGATTAAAAAAAGCTAGGCACGTTCCCAAATTTGGGAATGCCATATATTTAACGGGAAAGCGTGCCTCTTTAAGTGATATCGTAAAACTGCTCACGTATCTTTTTAGTTTATCCGAAGAAGGGATGATGTTGGCAAACATTCTTTAATTTAGCTATAATAAATTTTAATTCGACAAGTTATTAATTTTTGAATAGTTATGCTCAGCTACCCTAATTTCCAATAAATGACGTTCAGGGGCTCGTCCAACTATGGCTACACCTATTGGAACGATTGGCTCAACCCTTTATTACACCAAAGCTAGTTTATACTAGCTATATTAGGATTATCACGATATCAAATTTAGCGTTAATGCAAAATTCAATCTATCTTTATAACAAAAACATAGTTATGAAAAAAATAAGAAAAAATAATTTTTCTAAGGTTATGATACTATGTGGCATTTTGGCTATAGGATGTCAGCCCTCCAAAAGCGATAAGAATAATACGACTATTAGGCAGGATACGCTGAGCGACAAATTGAAAAATGCCAATAAAGTTGCTATTGAAGTAAAGATCAGTGTAAACCCAGAAATATACCCTCTTGTCGAAAATCAAATTAACATCAAATATAGCATTAGTAACCATTCGTCGTCCGCTATTCAATTCGGAAGTGCTTTTACAATAGAAAAACAAAACGATTTGCTTTGGGCAGAAGAGCCTTTTATTGACACAGTCGGTTTTGAAGATATGTTGTATAGTATTGAGCCAAAAGAATCTAAGGATTTTCAGATTCCGCTAACTAAACTTTTGAAGAACAAAAATTTATCTCCAGGAACCTATAGGATTAGTAAGAAAATTTGGTTGGCAGATCAAAAAAAAGACTCCGTACCGATCTATGGTCTATTTGAGTTAAAATGATCCTATTGATAGCATACGCGAAATCATCAGTATTACCCATTCCCTTTGCTACTAGGCTTCAACCCAAGAATACAACAAGCCTTGTGCTTTGTTAAGCCATCTGTACCCTCACATGTGGATAAACCTCTTGGTCACCAATGCGGAGATCCTGCAGTATCACCTCATCGGAGAAACCTTTGGAAAGAAGTTTGTTGTTCTGATATTCAAAAGGAAGCAAGTTCAGTTCTTTTAAGTAGATATGAAGTTCAGATCCCATGGAACGATGCAATGTCGATAGCGAGAGGAATACTAAGTGTAATTTAACCTACTGTAAATTAAAACTCAACGTAGCGAAGGTTAAATTCTCCTGCTGTGATAGCTATTGAAGTATTCGTGGTTTCATTGAAACCATTAAAAAAAATCTCCCTGTAATTGTTTTTCTTGATTTATCAAATGAGACGATTTCAACTTCTCCCACGAAGCCTGTCTTGGTTTTAAATTCGCCTTTGAAGTCGTTTTTGCTATAATATCCAAACTGCATGGTGGGCATGTTAAGCTTGTACTTACCAACAGAGATTTTAGTACCAGGAGTATAAATACCAAAGCCAATATCTTCATGAGACTTGGTATTTAAGCCCTTAATAAATAATTCTGTTCCATCATTGGTTAGGTGAGCTTCTGCTTCCCTGAGCTTAAGATCCCCACTATATGGATTCCATGTATCGCCATTTAGTTTACAGGAAAAAGCGATCGAAATTTCATCTTTGCTCTTTTTGCACGATCCGCTCGTAAGTACTAGGGTTAATAGCAGAAAAAATAGATAATTTTTCATTGAATTTTCCTTTATGCTGATCAAGTATACAAAAAAATTAAACTTATAGAACAATGATTAATAGGGGCTTCACTTATAAAATTGCTATTGCAAATTTGGGTACAAACTCAAGCCATCGCTTCTTCTTCCTCGAAGCTTGCTTTTTTATTTTACCGCTGCGCATCCAAGCAAGCTTGGGCTTAAAGGAAAAAACTTTCTAATCCATAAGTAAATCTTGTAAATCAGGATGAGCTGCGCTGATCCTGTAAAGGGGTTTTGGAGACAAAATCAAGCCTTCGCCTCTCCTTCCTCGATGCTTGTTTTTTATTTTACTGCTGCGCATCCAAGCAAGCTTGGGCTTAAAGGAAAAAACTTTCTAGTCCATAAGTAAATCTTGTAAATCAGGATGAGCTGCGCTGATCCTGTAAAGGGGTTTTGGAGACAAAATCAAGCCTTCGCCTCTCCTTCCTCGATGCTTGCTTTTTTATTTTACTGCTGCGCATTCAAGCAAGCTTGGGCTTAAAGGAAAAAACTTTCTAATCCATAAGTAAATCTTGTAAATCAGGATGAGCTGCGCTGATACTGTAAGGGGGTTTTGGAGACAAGCTCAAGCCTTCGCTCCTGCTTCCTCGAAGCTTGCTTTTTATTTTACCGCTGCGCCATCAAGCAAGCTTGGGTTTTTAAAACGAAAAAACTTTCTAGCCTATAAATAAGTTTTGGCGAATCAGGATGAGCTGCGCTGATACTGTAAGGGGGTTTTTGGAGACAAAATCAAGCCTTCGCCTCTCCTTCCTCGATGCTTGCTTTTTTATTTTACTGCTGCGCATCCAAGCAAGCTTGGGCTTAAAGGAAAAAACTTTCTAGTCCATAAGTAAATCTTGTAAATCAGGATGAGCTGCGCTGATCCTGTAAAGGGGTTTTGGAGACAAACTCAAGCCTGCGCTTCTCCTTCCTCGAAGCTTGCTTTTTTATTTTACCGCTACGCCTTCAAGCAAGCTTGGGCTTGCTGTAAAATAAAAAAGCCTTTTCTGCTGTGCAGAAAAGGCTTTTGTTTGTCGGGATGGCAGGATTCGAACCTACGACCTCCTGCTCCCAAAGCAGGCGCGATACCGGGCTACGCTACATCCCGAACTTAGGTATCACCTTTTTTGACCCTTATTTAAAAGTGGAGTCGAACTTTTGTCGGGATGGCAGGATTCGAACCTACGACCTCCTGCTCCCAAAGCAGGCGCGATACCGGGCTACGCTACATCCCGAACTTGGCATCTTCTTTTTTGACCCTTTTGCGAAGGGATTGCAAAGAAACGATTTTTTATTTAAAAAAACCATTAATTTGAAGCTTTTATTTAAAAAGCGGAGAGGGCGGGATTCGAACCCGCGGTACCGTTGCCAGTACGACAGTTTAGCAAACTGTTCCTTTCGGCCACTCAGGCACCTCTCCTTTTTACTCTCGAAATGTCCCTTTCGAGGTTGCAAATATAGCAATTCATTGATGTTTGCAAAAAAAAAATTACACAGTTTGTTGATAATCTATGCGCACATGATAGATACTCATTAGCATCGTCTTGAATATCAGCTTTATAGTTTCTAAATCTTTTAGCGTTAAATCGCAATTATCTAACTGATCTTGCTCCAATTTGTAGTTAATTATCCTTTCAACCAAATCATTTATGCTCTGAGCATCTGGATTTTTCAGACTTCTAGACGCCGCTTCTACAGAATCAGCCAGCATTAAAACACCAGTTTCTTTAGAAAAAGGGATCGGCCCGGGGTAGCGGAAAATATTTTCGTCGACAAATTTTTCGGGAGAATTCTTTAAAAAAGATTGATAAAAATAATCTACCCTAGTGTTACCATGGTGTGTCCTGATAAAATCGATTACATTCTCTGGTAATTTATTCTTCCTTGTAATTTCAATTCCTTTATGCACGTGTTTAATAATGATCTGCGCACTTTGTTCATAAGGTAATTTATCATGAGGACTTACCGCTGTATTTTGGTTCTCGATAAAGTACTGCGGATTTTCCATCTTACCAATATCATGGTACAATGCTCCCGCCCTTACTAGCAATGAATTTCCACCAATCTTAAATATCGCAGCTTCTGCAAGGTTGGCAACTTGTAAGGAGTGCTGAAAAGTGCCTGGCGCTTTAAAAGCAAGCTCCCTAAGCAATTTATTATTGGTATTGGTTAATTCTATTAATGCCACATCAGATGTAATCCCAAACACTCTTTCGAAGGCGTAAATTAATGGGTAAGCTAACAGTGATAATAACACACTAAATATAAACGGTAAAAAGTTAGCCCATTCTATATGATCAAATGAGCCTTCTCTTAATAAAGCAATACCTACAAAAGCTACAAAATAAGACGTTAAAATAAATGATGCAGAAATAAGCAACTGCTCTCTTTTAATTAAATTTTTGATGCTATAAATAGCTACCATACCTGCTGTAGTTTGGTAAAAAACAAACTCAAAGCTATTTGGCACAAAAAAACCTGCAATAAGTATCACCAACAAATGTAGGTTTAACGCCAATCGAGTATCAAATAAAATCCTGATAATAATAGGAACAATGCAAAAAGGAATATAGTACAAACTTGGTAAACTCAGCTTTATTGCCCAAGTTAATGCCAATAACATAGAGGTAATTACCAACAGCAATAAAGACAATTGCCTGTTATCTGCAAAAATATCTTTCCTAAATAAGTAAAGGAAAACCATTAATAACGTAATTATAAAGCCAACGAGCAATACCTGCCCCAAATAAACCAATCGGTTATCACCTATGGTTTTGGTTTGTGCTTCGTAGGTTTCCCTAAACGACAATAGTTTTTGGTAAACTTCATCATCTACTATATTTCCTTTTGCTACAATAAGTTCGCCCTTTTGCACCATACCTTTAGTGGTAGATAGACTATTTACCGTACTATTCTGGACAATAATGGTCAGCCCTTCATCGAAAATTATATTTGGCTTTAAATGGCTTTCTACTAAATCTACAATTGCATCCTTAATTCTGATATTGGTAGAACGGTAATTGGTTCTAAAATAATCTAACGCAGCTTCTGTGGTAAAAACATCCTGAGAGTTTTTCTTAACAGAAACATTATTATCAATTAAAGAAAAATCGTAAAACTTACCATCTTTTTGGTGCTTTGCAGTTAAACCAATTATACCCCTTTTGTAAACATCCTGTAGCATTTTCAGTGCCGATTGTTTAGCCAATTCCTTTTCATTTTCTGGCAAGGCTCCAGACTTCCATTTCACATCAAACTCATTCAAAAATGCTTCGTTCTGTCCTTTATAAACATCTTCATTATATTTATAGATGGGCAAAACATTGTTAAGGGCGTCTGTTTTATCGATTGCTAACTGTGGGGTTGTTTTGAGTATGGCAAAACTAAAAGGAGATATTAAATCCTTATTTAACCAAACTTTTCCCTTCTCAAATTCATATCTAAATCGCGGTTGTTTGGGCAAATAAAGTGTAATTACAAATACGCAAACTACCATCATTACATACTTGATGTTCGAAGAATATTTGCGGTAAAGTACCTTAGGATTGTTTCTGATTTTAGCCAAAATTGAAAAGATTGATTAACCCAAAATTAAGATTATTTTTTTCATTAGCGTATGATAAGTTTCATTAGGCACTAAACCCTATTAAATTAACAACAAATATTTCACTGAACCTCTTGCTTTTATCAAGTTAAATGATTTTATTTGTGATATCAAATTAATATCATTATGCAAACAGAAAAAATTATCAATCCACCTTCAGGCTATTTAACGCTATTTGTTTCATTAGTTTTATTGGCAGGAGGCATTTATGCCTTAGTTAGCGAATACTTTTGGATAGGCGGAATTGTTTTAGTCTTAGATTTTATTCTGGTAATGCCAGGATTGATTATCGTAAACCCAAACGAATCAAGAGTATTAACCCTATTTGGAAAATATGTAGGCACTGTAAAATCTGACGGTTTTTTCTGGGTTAATCCATTAACCAGCAAAAGCAAATTGTCTTTAAGAGCTCGTAACCTTAACGGCCAACAGCTTAAGGTGAACGATAAAATGGGTAATCCAATAGAAATTGCAGCGGTAATTGTGTGGCAGGTTAATGAAACCGCTAAAGCGTCATTTGCTGTAGAAAACTACCTACAATACGTAAACATCCAAAGTGAAGCCGCGGTAAGGCATTTGGCCAATAGCTTCTCTTACGACAATATGGAAGATGAAAGCGCAGAGATTACCCTTAAAGATGGTGCAGATAAAGTATCTGTGCTTTTGGAGCAGGAACTTACCGATCGTTTATCTAGAGCAGGTGTAGAAGTAATTGAAGCTCGGATATCCCATTTAGCTTATGCACAAGAAATTGCAAGCGCTATGTTGCAACGTCAGCAAGCTTCTGCTGTTATTTCGGCCAGAAAATTAATTGTAGAAGGTGCTGTAGGTATGGTAGAAATGGCATTGGCCAGGTTATCTGAAAAAGGAATTGTAGACCTTGATGAAGAACGTAAGGCAGCAATGGTTAGTAACCTTTTGGTAGTGCTTTGTGGAGATAGAAACGTACAACCCGTAGTAAATACAGGCACCTTATATAATTAATGGAATATCAAGAAAAACAAAAACTTAGATTATGGTGGCTCTATATACTCTTAGGTATAGAAGCCATCATCATTTTGAGCATTATTTTCTTAGATAAAGGCGGCATGAGTTTGCAAGATCTTAAAGATGTATATTTTTTGCCCATCTTCTCCATCCTACTGCCTTTCATCATTGTTTATTTTGTAACCGAAAGCGAGTTAACATTGACCATCAACCAAACTGGTATTACTTATAGGTATTGGCCTTTTACCAAACAAAGAACAATTATTTGGGACCAAATTAGCAAACTATACATCCGTAAATACGATGCTTTTAGCGAATACGGCGGTTGGGGATTGCGTTATAAGCTCTGGTTTAAATTTAATGATAAAGCCTTTATTTTTAACGATGATACATTAGGCATGCAATTAGAACTAAGCAACGATAAAAAAGTGCTGTTTAGTACCGATAAAAAAGATGAGCTTGGCCTTTTTCTCATCAATTTAAAAAAACAATACAACATAGGAGCTATAGAAATAGATGTCAGAGAAAGATAAAAAAGCCTTCGTGTTAAGAATAAATCCATCCTTGCTTAAAGAAATTGAGCAATGGGCATCTACCGAGTTTCGTAGCACAAACGGACAAATAGAATACCTTTTAAGCGAGGCCATCAAAAACAAGAAGAAAAGCAGAAAAACGAAGGATAACGATCAAATTCTATAGTAAAACTTCCTTATATTTTTTATTAGAAAATGAAGGTTAGCATTCCATGGCATCTTTAGCCCTGCCCTTTGCTAATCCCGATAAATTGGGAACGCTCGCAGTCAGGTTTATATCACAAAGCCAATGCAATAAGTCAAAAACCTAACAATTGTAGCATTATCTGTGGTCAATTTCTTAAATTGCGGCACCAAATATTTAAAAATCATAATATGAAAGATGTAGTAATTGTTGCTGCCGTTAGAACACCAATAGGCAGTTTCGGTGGTTCATTAGCTGGGTTTTCAGCAACCCAATTGGGCGGATTTGCCATTAAGGCCGCCGTAGAAAAAGCAGGTTTAAAGCCTGAAAACATAGAAGAAGTTTATATGGGCAATGTGTTGTCTGCAAACCTTGGGCAAGCTCCTGCAACACAAGCAGCAAAATTTGCCGGCCTGCCAGATGTGCCCTCAACAACCATTAATAAAGTTTGTGCGTCGGGTATTAAAGCCATTATGTTAGCTGCTCAAAGTATTGCTTTAGGCGATGCTGATATTGTAGTAGCTGGTGGGATGGAGAGTATGAGCAATGTTCCTTACTATTTGGATAAAGCTCGCAATGGTTACCGTTTAGGTCATGGTCAAATAACAGATGGTTTGATTAAAGATGGATTATGGGACGTTTATAACGATTATCACATGGGTTCTGCGGCAGAGTTATGCGCCTCAACTTGTGACATTACACGTGAAGATCAAGATAAATTTGCCATATCATCTTATCAAAGAGCACAATCAGCGCAGAAAGATGGAAAATTTAAGGAAGAAATTGTAGCTATAGAAATTAAAGATCGCAAAGGGGCAATCACCTTATTTAATGCTGATGAAGAACCAAACGCTGTTAAGTTTGATAAGATACCAGGCTTAAAACCAGTATTTAAAAAAGAGGGTACAGTAACCGCAGCAAACGCCTCTACTTTAAATGATGGCGCTGCTGCATTGGTTTTAATGAGTGCGGCTAAGGCACAAGAATTGGGAATCAAACCTTTAGCAAAAATACTAGCCTACGCTGATGCGCAACAGGCTCCTGAATGGTTTACCACAGCACCTTCTAAAGCAATTCCATTGGCTTTAAGCAAAGCAAATTTAAGCACAGCTGATGTAGATTATTTCGAAATCAACGAAGCTTTTGCGGTAGTTTCTTTAGCTAATAATAAAGAGTTAGGCTTAGATGAAGAAAACGTTAACGTAAATGGAGGTGCAGTTGCAATTGGTCATCCACTGGGTGCTTCTGGTGCCAGAATAGTGGTTACTTTGTTATCGGTATTGGCACAAAACAATGGCAAAATTGGTGTGGCTGGCATTTGCAATGGTGGCGGTGGCGCTAGTGCAATAGTTATAGAAAACTTAAGTTAATAGAATTTCCATCATAGTAAAATAAACTGTTGGCAACGAAACCAACATAAGGTATCTGTACTATTAGCGTACTTGCTGATGTGTTAAATATCTTAAAATAAAACATTTACTTAATGTATTTAGCGTTAAAAAAAATATTTGTAGTCATCATTGTTTGTTGTGCATTTACTAAAACCAATGCGCAACAAACAATTTCTACAGAAAATAGGCTCAAACTAGCGGCCTATCAAGATACACTAAGCCTTATCAGTGAAGAAACATTTACCGCAGTTGACGATAGCTCCCGCGCAGAGAAAAACACGCAATTCGTTAAAAAATTCATTGCTGCTTTAAAAACTCCAGGTTCTTTTAATTACGACTTTGATTCGCTAAAAAGAATTTCAATCTTAAAATCGCCCGACAATGCTTTTCGCATTATTACTTGGTTTACGCCAACTCATGAAGGAAGTTACCGTTATTACGGAACCATCCAAATGCCTACCACAAATGGCAGTTTAAAACTTATCCCCTTAACTGATGGCACCAAAATAATAACAGATCAAAATGCCATTACCACTCAAAAAAATTGGCTAGGAGCCAGATATTACGAATTGCTACCAGTTATTGTAAATGGCAAACAACCCTATTATCTTCTTTTAGGCTGGAAAGGTAACGATCAAAAAACCACCAAAAAAGTGATCGACGTACTTTCTTTCGAAAAGGATGAGGCTATTTTCGGCAAAAACATATTCGAAACTGCTAAAAATTCGGCACTAAAAAACAGAGTGATTTTTGAATATGCCAAACCCAACACCATGACACTTACTGTTGATAAAAAAGTGAATATGATCGTTTTTGACCATCTTGTACCATACGACCCTAAAATGGTTGGCAAATTTGAATTTTATGCTTCAGACTCAACTTTTGACGGTTACAAAATCACTTATGGTAAATTATCCATTATGGAAAATGTGGAGTTAAAAAATGAAGCATCTGCTACCGATGAATTCTATGGACGGCCCGTAAAAGCATCAGTTGTAAATTCGAGACAAAACTAAAACCCAGCTCTCTTATTAATATTTGATACTCTGCATACCTATCTTTATATTGCAGATCGATTTTTAATTGTCTATGACTAAAACAACTACTACAAAACATCCTAAAGGGCTAAAATTTCTTTTCCTATCAGAAATGTGGGAACGTTTTGGCTATTACCTGATGATTGGCATTTTCACTTTATATCTTAAAGATGTAAAGGCAGGATTCTCAATGACTGAGGCAGAATCTGCCGACCTATATGGAACTTTTATTGCCTTGGTATTTTTAACCCCATTTTTGGGTGGTCTTATGGCCGATAGGTATTTCGGTTATGCAAAATCAATCATCATTGGTGGTTTAATGATGGGTGTTGGTTATTGTTTAATGGGTGTGCATAGTTTATCCATGCTTTATCTTGCCATGACTTTAGTTATTTTCGGTAACGGTTTTTTCAAACCTAATATCTCTACCCTTCTTGGTAATATCTACTCTACACCAGAATATGAATCTAAAAAAGATGATGGTTATAATATCTTCTACATGGGCATTAATGTTGGTGCATTTATCTGCAATTTCTTTGGCGCTGCTTTATATATTATGTTGGGCTGGGAATATGCATTTTTAGCAGCAGGAATTGGTATGTTTATAGGCGTTGCGGTTTTTATCATCGGTTTAAAGCATTACCGGGCTTATGATGTAAAAAAAGGGGTTCAGGAAGGCGATATGTCTTTTCTTAAAATCATTATGCTTATTCTTTTACCTTCTGTAATTGCTGGTGTTATTGGTTGGGTATTGCCAGGTAAATTATTAGGTCATGCTTTGGTTGGTTCTAGTTCTACCGATGCTTTTATTTTTGCCTGTATCCCAGTTATTTATTTTTACAGTACCTTATATTTTAAGGCTAAAAAAGAAGATAAAAGACCAATTGCTGCCTTGCTAACCATTTTTGCTGTAGTAATTTTATTTTGGGCAGTATTTAAACAAAATGGAACCGCTTTAACTACTTGGGCAGACAGATATACCAATAAAGAAGTTAGTAATCCGATAGCTAAAAGCACATTTTCAAGCTTAAGTCTTTCTCAAAATGTAACTTACCAGAAAGATAGCATCGCTTTGTATGACAACGCGTTTCGCCTACAAAAGGTTGATGGCGTTGTACAAAAGGAATATAATTATCCTACCTATTTCAAAAATGTTCCTGCTCAAGAATTACCTCAAGAAGGTGACAAAGTAGAACTTTGGGCAACCAATTTAAGTCAATCTATAAACCCAGGCTGGGTTATTTTATTAACGCCCTTAATTGTAGCATTTTTTACTTGGCTACGTGGCAGAGGTAAAGAACCAAGCACTGCCTCTAAAATCATCTTTGGTATATTTATATCTGCTATTTCTGTTTTGGTAATGGTTGCAGCCGTTTATGCAGGCAATAATGGCTCAGAAAAAGTCTCTGTCCTTTGGCTAATGGGCAGTTATGGCGTAATTACTATAGGCGAACTATTTTTAAGTCCTATGGGATTATCTTTAGTATCAAAACTTAGTCCAGTTAGGATAACTTCCCTAATGATGGGTGGCTGGTTTTTGGCAACTTCTATCGGCAATAAACTTTCAGGCGTATTAGCTACCTTATGGGATACTTATAGCGATAAAGCAAATTTCTTTTGGGTTAATTTTAGCCTATTATTAGGATCCGCTATTATAGGTTTTGTATTGCTAAAATGGCTTAATAGTATCATGAAAGAAAAAGGAATAAAATAGTTACGACAGAATACGAATAAACTTGCTTAATTTGCATTTTAAAAAAACACACAAAACCCTAAACTAAAAACATGGCAGTAGAAAACTCTTCCAGCCTGAGCCAAGATCAGGTCTTAGATTTACACCTAGAAAATAGTGGTGTAGCAACAGATAGACTTATTAATCATCCTGTTGGACTATTCGTATTATTCTTCACAGAGATGTGGGAAAGATTTAGTTATTATGGAATGAGAGCCTTATTGGTACTCTTTTTAGTGAGTGAAGCCAGTAAAGGCGGCTGGGAATGGACAAGGCCAGAAGCTTTAAGTTTATATGCATGGTATACTGGATTGGTATATTTGACTCCAATTTTAGGGGGTTTAATTGCCGATAAGTTAACGGGTTATCGCAAAGCGGTAATTTTAGGTGCATTGATTATGACATTGGGGCATGCATCTATGGCGATGGAAGGCATTAGCTCTAACTTTTTCTATTTGGGCTTAATTTTAATGATGGCTGGAAATGGCTTATTCAAACCAAATATTTCATCAATGGTAGGCCAATTATATCCTGCAATAAGTGATAAAAAAGATGCTGCCTATACCATTTTCTATATGGGCATTAACTCTGGGGCGTTCTTAGGGATATTAATGTGCGGTTATGTTGGAGAAAAAATAGGCTGGCATTGGGGTTTTGGTTTAGCAGGTATATTCATGTTCTTCGGCATGTTGCAATTTTATTTCGGACAGAAAATATTTGGAGTAATTGGTTCTGCATTAAATACGGCAACTAAAAAAGTGGAAACTAAGGTAGAAGAGTTACCAAAAAAAGTGGTTACAGAAAGACTATTAGTTATTTTCGTATTATCAATCTTCACTATTTTCTTTTGGATGGTATTTGAACAAGCAGGTGGTTCTATGACCATCTTTGCAAAAGATTATACATTAAGAACTTTAGATGGCAGTGCAGGCACTATTTTTAAATGGGCAGACGCAGCCTTAACAATATTCCCTTTGTTGGCAGTATCTGTGGTATTGTTTGGTCTCGCTAAAAAAATATTTGCTAAATACCCTGCTACCATTATTTTTACTGCATTGAGCTTTGTAATTATTTGGGGCTTGGCGATTTGGAAAGTACAGAAAGAATTTACTGCAGTAGGTACTGAGGTTCCAGCATCATGGTTTGGTATCCTTAACTCGTTCTTTATCGTTTCTTTAGCACCATTTTTCTCTAAATTATGGGAAACTAAATTCAATCCAAGTGGACCAGTAAAATTCGGTTTAGGATTGATGTTTGTAGGTTTAGGATTTGCAGGATTGGCTTATGGCGGTAAAGATATTGCCGCTGGAGCGTCAGTTGCACAGGTAAGTATGTTCTGGTTAATATTTGCTTATTTCTTCCACACCGTTGGTGAGCTTTGCGTTTCTCCTGTTGGCTTATCTTATGTAAGTAAACTAGCCCCTGCAAAATTGGTTGGTTTAATGTTTGGTGTTTGGTTCACCTGTACTGCTATAGGAAACTGGTTAGCTGGACAAACAGGTGGTTTAATTGATAAAATTAGCACCGAATACTCTATATCCACCTTCTTTTTGATATTTACAATAATTCCAGTTGTTGCTGGACTGCTGTTATTTTTACTTAATCCACTATTACGTAAGTGGATGAATGGCGTTCATTAATGCTATTTAACATCATTTAACCAAAAGCCCGTAAATAAATTTTCGGGCTTTTGGTTTTTAATAGTTAATTTCGCCAAATTAAATTGTCAATGGCTAATAGTTTATGGTTCATCACATCCCTAAACACTTTAACCATTAGCTGTTAACCATTAACCATAAGCCAAAACAAGTGTCTGATAGCTTAGTCATCATCCCTACTTATAACGAGAAAGAAAACATTGAAAAAATTATTCGAAAAGTTTTTTCTTTATCCTATGCATTCGACCTTTTGATTATCGATGATGGATCGCCAGATGGCACAGCAACGATAGTAAAGGAGCTACAATTAGAATTTCCTTCTCGATTGTATATAGAGGAAAGAAAAGGAAAATTGGGTTTAGGCACTGCTTATATCCACGGTTTTAAATGGGCATTATCGAGAAATTTTGAATATATTTTTGAAATGGATGCTGATTTTTCTCATAATCCAGATGATTTACTTAAACTTCGTGAAGCTTGTTTGCCTGTAGAAGAGACTGGTTTTAATGGTGGTGCTGATGTTGCAATAGGTTCGCGTTATGTAAAAGGCGTAAACGTAGTAAATTGGCCAATGGGAAGGGTATTAATGTCTTATTTCGCTTCAATGTATGTACGCATCATTACCAGAATACACATACAAGATGCCACAGCAGGATTTAAATGCTACCGCAGAATTGTTTTAGAAACTATACCTATGGATAAAATTAAATTTGTAGGTTATGCTTTCCAAATCGAGATGAAATTTACGGCAATTAAATATGGTTTCAACGTGGTTGAAATACCAATTATATTTACAGATCGAACCGAAGGAACTTCCAAAATGAGTACAAGGATTTTCAGGGAAGCTTTTTTAGGCGTAATCCAAATGAAAGTGAATAGTTGGTTTAGGAATTATAAGAGATAGGCTCATCAAAATTTTTCCCCTTCAATAGATAGTACATAATGATAAACTTTTGGGTTATGAACCTTTGACCACCAACTATTGTCCATTAGTCTTTCTTCCTATTCGACCTTATCATCAATCCAAAATCTTGCTTCTTATCCATTGCATCAACAATCATGATTAATCGTTTAGTTCTTGTTGGTTCTGTTTTAGCAGTATTTAACCAAGAGATAAAATAATTTTGATGGGATTTAGCCAAAGAGCGGAAATGCTCCAATAATCCATCTTCTTGTTCCAGACAAATTTCAAGATCTTCGGGCATTTCTATTTTAAAATCAGCATCAAACTCTAACCTTAGCTCAACAGTTGCTCCTTTTTCTTTTTGCAATAATCTTCTTAAAGATTTATTAAAAGGAACGATGAAGCCTTCTCCCTTAATTGGCATTATGCTCATGCCATTTACGGTTACCCCATCAATTAATCCTCGTACACGAAAACCAATTCTCGAATTAGGTCTGATCTGATCTGCTATATCTTGCGGAATAAAAACATAACTCCATCCGGTTTTTTCACCGTTGGTATCATATCTCTCTATCTCTGCTTTTAAATAAACCATTTTTTAAAATTAGATAAAAGGTCGAACCTTTAAGATATGAAGAAATTTAAGTCATTTCCTAAATCATCTTAATTTCTTAATGTTAAAAACCTCTAAAACTTCTCTTCTACACCCAATCCAAAAAGTGCAAAATCATATTTAACCGGGTCATTTGGATCAAATTCTTTTAATTTGGCAGTTAACTCCACTGCTGTTAACCAATCAGTTTGTTTGCGGCTAATTAAACCTAATCTTCTGCCCACCCTATCCACATGTACATCGCAAGGGCAAATTAATGCAGCAGTAGGTAAAGTGTTCCATACGCCGAAATCAACGCCACAATTATCTTTACGAACCATCCATCTTAAAAACATGTTCAAACGTTTACAGGTTGATTTTTGTAGAGGAGATGAAATATGTTTAAATGTTCGCCTCGGAAAATCTGGCAAACTAAAAAAGTAGCTCCTAAAATGGTTTAATGCTTTTTCTGCAGTAAAATCTTCTGCTACAAAATCGTTTAAAGCGCAGGGCGATGATGTTACTTGTACATAATTTTCCTCGTTGTACTTTTCTGGCAAATAATCTGCATTTAAGATTTGCTGTTGAGGCAAAAATGCAGTTTCTAAAGTATCAGACTGGAAATAGTGATGTTTAAAAAAAGAAACAAAATACAATAAATCTGTATCGTTAAATGTTCGATGTTTAAATCCCAAAAGCCCTTTTAGATCATCATCGCCATGGTTAAGCATAAATTCGTAAGGTTGATTATCCATCCTTAAGAAAAGCTCATTGCACTTATTAATGATTGTTCTACGTTGGCCCCAAGCTAAAATTGCCGCAAAAAATGCAGCAATTTCAATATCTTGTTTTATTTTATATTGATGAGGTATACAAATAGGATCATTAGCTATAAAGTTAGGCTGATTGTATTGCCTTACCTTAAAATCTAAAAAATTCTTAAGCTCGTTAAACTCCATAATAGGTAAATTGTTAAATGCTTAATTGTTTATATTGCTTCAGTTAAACAATTTAAACAGTTATACAATTAATCGCCCAAGGCCTGTTCCAAATCTGCTAACAAATCGTCAATATCTTCTACACCCACACTTAAACGCAATAAGTTATCTGTAACCCCAACCTTTTCTCTGGCTTCTTTAGGTATAGAACCATGTGTCATTGTAGTGGGATGATTAACTAGAGACTCTACTCCTCCCAAAGATTCTGCTAAAGAAAAAACTTTAAATCTTGAGGCTATTCTGAAAGTTTCCTGCAAATCTGCATCCTTTAAAGTGATAGAAACCATTCCACCGAAACCACGCATTTGCTTTTTAGCAATATCATGATTTGGATGATCTTCAAATCCTGGCCAGTAAATTTTGTCAATTTTAGGGTGATTTTTCAAATAATGGGCTACTTTCTCTCCGCTTTCACAATGCGCTTTCATACGTAAGTGTAAAGTTTTAATCCCTCTTAACACTAAGAATGAATCTTGCGGTCCAGGTGTTGCGCCACATGCATTGTAAATAAAGAATAAATCTTTATACAATTGCTCATCATTGGTTAACAATGCACCCATCACCACATCTGAGTGACCGCCAATATATTTAGTAACAGAATGCATCACAATATCAGCTCCTAAATCTATTGGGTTTTGTAAATAAGGTGAGGCGAAAGTATTATCAACTGTTAGAAGGATTTTTTTCTCCTTCGTTATTTTTGCAACACCTTCAATATCGATAATACGCATTGTTGGGTTGGTAGGTGTTTCTATCCAAACCAATTTAGTTTTGTCATTAATATAAGGAATGATATTTTCTGGCTTAGATAAATCTAAAAAGTGGAATTTAATGCCATACTTTTCATAAACCTTAGTAAAAATACGGTATGAACCACCATACAAATCATCGCCAGTTATCACTTCATCTCCAGGTTGTAGCAATCTCAAAACACAATCAGTTGCACCCATTCCGCTGCTAAAAGCCAAACCATATTTACAGTTTTCTAAAGCCGCTAAACAATCTTCTAAGGCCTTACGTGTAGGGTTTGTACCACGAGAATATTCATATCCTTTATGCTCTCCTGGCGATTTCTGCCAATAGGTTGAAGTCTGGTAAATAGGAGTCATTACTGCTCCTGTTGTAGGATCTGGTTCTTGACCCGCATGGATCGCTTTTGTTGCAAATTTCATATCTAATTATTTTGCTGTATTTCTGAATTAAACAAATAGCCTAAACGTTTACCCGTTGGATATCCGCTAGCTGCTATTAATGATTGTTTTTGATGCAAGGTTACATCTTTAACTTGTGCAAATGGTGGTAATAATAAATCAGAATTAAGGCAAATTAACATTGCTCTTTCTAAAATATCAGATATGATAACCTCACTAACCATATTAGCCGAAAAATCATCATATAAAAACCCTAACGTACCTTCTCCTTCAACCAAAAAGTGTTTTTCTTTGTTGATTAGAACCCGTGCAATTAAGGAACCCTCATCAGACAATCTGTTATATTTTATTGAGTCTGCCAAGAAATTGTGAATGTAAATTACACCACAGTAACTTAAATTTTCATCATTTTTAACATATTCACTTTGCAAGATAGAATGCCCAGTCGTAAAATTAAAAATATTGCTATGCATAGAAATCATCAACATATCTCCAGAAAATTTGAGATGTGATTCGAACTGATTAATTTCCTTATAGCTTACTTCTACAGATGGATCCTTAGTATTATAATCTTGATAAAGTTTAGCCGCAATTTTAGAAAGCACCCCTTTCATCGAACCAAAAACCTCAGCAGTACTGCGATAGATGGCTTGTTTTAAGGAAGCTTTACTTGCTAACTTGTTCAGTATTTCTTGATAATTATCTTCCATATTTTGGGATATGAGATAGGAGAAGTTTGATATGAGATTAATTTAATGAGCCAATTTAAGTCTCAAATCTCATATCTCAATACTCACATCTAGTTAATATGCTCTTGCAAACAATACTCGCTGTATTGATGGGTTACCTGTAACCATACAAACACCGTCTTCTAATTTATTGTTTAAAGGAATGCATCTTATGGTTGCTTTTGTTTCTTCTTTAATGCGTTTTTCTGTTTCGGCAGTACCATCCCAGTGTGCAGAGATAAAACCGGTTTTAGCATCTAATAATTCTTTAAATTCGTCGTAAGAATTCGCTTCAGTAATATGTTCTTCTCTAAATTGATGCGCTTTATTGTATATATTTTCTTGGATTTCGTTTAGCAAATTGGCAATGTAAATCTCTAATCCATCTTGCGGAACAGTAAACTTCTCTTTGGTATCTCTACGAGCTAACTCAACTGTAGCATTTTCCATATCTCGGCCACCAATTGCGACTCTAATAGGCACTCCTTTTAACTCATACTCTGCAAATTTAAAACCAGGGCGTTGACTATCTCTGTCATCATATTTAACAGAAACACCTAATGCTTTCAACTTCATTTTCAATTCTTCTACAAAAGTTGAAATCTTTGCTAAATCTTCTTCACCCTTATAAATAGGAATGATAACCACCTGAATTGGCGCCAATTTTGGAGGCAATACCAGACCAGCATCATCACTATGTGCCATAATTAAAGCGCCCATTAAACGAGTAGAAACGCCCCATGAAGTAGCCCAAACATGTTCTTGTTTACCTTCTTTACTGGTAAATTTAACATCAAAAGCTTTTGCAAAATTCTGACCTAAAAAGTGAGAAGTTCCAGCTTGTAAAGCTTTTCCATCTTGCATTAAAGCTTCAATACAATAAGTATCTAATGCACCAGCAAAACGTTCTGTAGGTGTTTTTCTACCTTTAACAACAGGAACCGCCATCCAATTTTCTGCAAAATCTGCATAAACATCTAACATTCTTTCGGTTTCTTCTACTGCTTCTTGCGATGTAGCATGAGCAGTATGCCCTTCTTGCCATAAAAATTCTGTGGTACGTAAAAACAAACGCGTTCTCATTTCCCAACGTACTACGTTAGCCCATTGATTAATTAATAATGGCAAATCTCTATACGATTCTATCCAACCTCTGTAGGTATTCCAAATAATGGTTTCTGATGTAGGACGAACAATTAATTCTTCTTCTAATTTTGCGGTTTCGTCAACAACAATGTTTCCATTGCCATCATTTTTAAGACGATAATGTGTCACAACTGCACATTCTGTGGCAAAGCCCTCTACGTGAGCAGCTTCTTTAGAAAAATATGACTTAGGGATGAACAAGGGGAAATACGCATTGCTGTGGCCAGTATCTTTGAATTTTTGATCTAAAACAGCCTGAATTTTCTCCCAAATGGAGTAACCATATGGCTTAATTACCATACAGCCCTTTACAGACGAATGTTCTGCAAGGTCAGCTTTTATAACAATGTCGTTATACCACTGCGAATAATCCTCATTTTTGCTTGTAATACCTTTGCTCATAACTATTTGGAACGTTTTTTGTGTTAAATTACTTGTAATATTGTTTACAAAGCTATAAATTTATAGCTACAATTTAATTGTACACACAAACAAAACACACATATCGTTAAATGAGCTTATGCAAATCTGACGAGAAGTTAAAATTTAAAACATACACAAATGAAACCTAACCATTTATTCACCAGTTTGCTCGCGGTAACAGCCTTGTTTGTTGCCTCCTGTTCAACCCCTAAGTTGGCAAAGAATAATGCCATTCAGGACGACGTTTATAACACAACAGCCCAGGCTAAGGAGTATATTGCTCCTGCACCAAGACCTGAGCCAATCCAATATCAGGATGAAACTACGGTAACAGAAGATAGTTATTACGGTAACAGCGACCCTTATTATGATATGGATTACACTTCTCGTATTGATAGATTTTACTATGCCAGTCCATGGAGATCTTATTTCGGATATAACGATTTTTACGGATACAATTCTTTCTACAGCCCATATAGCTTTGGTTTAGGCGGCTTTTATGGTAACGTTTATAACAATTGGGGCTATAACAGCTATTTAAATTGGGGCCTTTATGGCGCACCTTATTTCAGCAACTTCTGGGGACCATATTCATGGTATAATCCATATGGTAGCTTTTACGGAGGAGGCTGGGGAGGCGGAGGCTTCTACGGTGGTGGTTTTGCAGGTGGCGGAACAAATGCCAACTACAAACCAAGACCAGCTAGAGGTAGTGAAAACGGAGTTGGAAGAGCAAATGGCACTTATATGGGCGGCGGTACTTCTAGAGCTAACGGTACCAATGCTAATGGAAATACAAGTGTAGGCAGAAGTAGAGCAGAAATGTATAATCCTGCAACCAATGGTTCTACTAGGCCATCTCGTGCTAATGGAAATACCAACAATGCACCAACCAGATCTGAAGGTACACAATCTAGACCTACACGTTCTAATGATGCACCGCAACAATCTAGACCAACCTACAATCCACCAGCACAAAGTTCTCCTCCACCATCAAGTAGTGGTAGCAGCAGAGGTGGTGGTAGTTCAACTAGCGGTGGCGGCGGTGGCGGCAGACCAACAAGAGGCGGAAGATAATCTAAATTAGCATTTCAACACAGATGAAAAAAATTATAACCACAGTACTGGTAGCTATAGTAGCTACCACAGGTACTACTTATGCGCAATACGCAAGCGATGCTCTCCGCTTTTCTCAAACAAATTATGGTAGTACAGCGAGATTTAAAGGTTTAGGCAATGCACAAATTGGAGTTGGTGGAGACATGAGCTCTTTGGGAGGAAACCCTGCTGGATTAGGTCTTTTTACAAAATCAGAATTTAGCTTAACACCTGAGTTTAACCAGAATGGAGCAAAGGCGAATTACTTAGGGCAAGGTACCAGCACAAATAAAAGCCAGTTAAACTTAAATCAATTAGGTGTTGTATTTTATGCACCTACTTATAAACAAAAAGGGCAAGATACCAAGAAGGGATTGATTAGTGCCGTTTTTGGATTAGGGTACAATAGAAATAATGATTTCAGTGTAGAGAATAACTATAGTGGAGCTAACAACCAAACTTCGATAGCTGATTATTTTTCGGAGATTGCAGGAAATCAAGTTCCAAATGCTTTAGCCGGTGGAACTTTGGAGCGTATGGCTTACGACAATTATCTAATTAGTTATGATAATGCTTTAGGTAATTATTATCCAGAAACGTTTGCTGATAATACCAATAGTAACTTACAACGTAAAAATCAAATATCCTCAGGTTCTACTTCAGAGTTTAATTTCTCTGCAGCTTTAAACATCAGCAACCAGATCTATATTGGTGCAAGTATCGGTTTAGTAGATATTAGGTATAATAGCGATTCGCAGTACGAAGAAAGTGGACTAGCTAGGGAATATAACATGAACGGTGATTTAACTGGCAGCAATATTAATTATAAGCTGTTATTTAATCAGAGCCAAATTACAAAGGGTTCTGGAGTAAATGGTCGTTTAGGTATTATTTTCAGACCAGTTGGCAACTTTAGATTAGGTGCTACTTTACAGACACCAACTTGGTTTGTAATAGATGATAGCTATACCGAGGGCTTAGATAATAGAGGTACAATAAGAGGCACGTCAGACAGTGAAACATATGATTTCACTTATAATTTACGTACGCCATTAAAAGGATCTTTAGGTGCAAGTTATATTTTTGGTGGCCAAGCTATCCTTTCTGCTGATGTGGATTTTGTTGATTATGCGAGCATGCGTTTTTCTTCAAACTCTGGTAATGGAGACAATGGCATTATTATGGATAATAACAATGCCGTTAGAAATAATTACAAAAGTGCTATTAATTACAGAGTTGGTGCCGAATATAAAATTAATACCATCAGTTTAAGAGCAGGTTACGGAATAAATGGAAGTCCATACAAGAATGAGGACTCTGACGCTTTTGATACCAAAATGTACAGCGCTGGTTTAGGTTATCGTGTAAATAATTATTCTTTGGATTTAGCTTACCAAAGAGTTGAAAACAGCAATAATTTTAGTCCATATAATTTAAGCACAGGTAATGAACCAACTGCTTTTATTGAAAATACTAGAAACAACGTGTTTTTAACTTTAGGTTTTAGGTTTTAGAAATCCAATACTTATGTAAGTAAGGGGCTTCAGATTATTAAATCTGGAGCCTTTTTTATATCATTATATTTTGCTGAGTGCCCCATCCTTTTCCCAAAAGCGATCTATCTTTTTTTCTACTTCTTCGTCTTTGATGAGCTCTGGTGCGTGATGTGGTTTTTTACGGGCATCAATAATAATTGGCCCATTGCATCCCCAGTGTTTATCACGAGTGAAATCATTAACACCATTAATATCTGCTGCAGGATTACTCCTAGTAAATGTGATCCATACTAAATTATTAATACTTGCTGCTGTAAATTCTGTATCATCACAAACTACAATAATTGGTAAAGTATCTAATGCTGCATCCTCCAAATTTATTTTCAATGCGTTGATATCTTCTTTAGCAGTTTGTTTATCTAGATAAGGATTTCCTTTAATGGCCAATATGCCTGGTTGCGCAATTCTTGCATCATCAAATCCTTTGGGCAGTTTCAATCCCAATGGTAAGCTTTGCGTCAGTTCCCTTCTTTTCTCTCCTGCTGCAGCAAATACCACTTTACTTCCTGTATTTAATCCATCTCCAGAGTAATCTAAAGTATCAATTGTAGTATTGGTATAAAAATGTAAATCTTTTGTAGTATCTAGTCTTTCGAGCATATGCTGTAAAAAATCGGTGATGTTATTAGTACTTAATTGCTCATTGTCTTCCCTAGCTGCAATGAATAGATACTTGGCCAAACTTAACTGGTTTTTACCTAAAATATGGTTGGCAATGGTTAAAATCTCTTGTGGCTTACGTTCTTTTAAATAAGGCGTATAGCGCTCACTTCCAATAGCAAACAACAAAGGATGAACACCTGCAGCATCAACCGCATTTACTTCTTTTAGTCCATGTATTTCTTTAGGCATTGCCGATCCGGTAATCTCATGAATTAAAGCACCAAAACTTGTATCTTCTTGTGGTGGTCTGCCAACAACGGTAAAAGACCAAATAGCATCTTTTTTATGGTACACATTGTGAACTTTCATCAAAGGGAAAGGATGCGTTAAGCTATAATATCCTAAATGATCTCCAAATGGACCCTCTGGTTTATTTTCTTGTGGATAAACTGTTCCTGTGATTACAAAATCTGCATCTGCCGAAATACAAAAACCTTCATCATCATAAAAATAACGGAATCTACGGTTACCCAATGCTCCAGCAAATGTAAGTTCTGATAAACCTTCTGGCAAAGGCATTACGGCTGCTAGGGGATGCGATGGAGGTCCGCCAACGAATATACTTACCTTTAATGGTTTGCCTTTGGCATTCGCTTTGGTTTGATGTATACCAATACCACGATGGATCTGATAATGTAAACCTATTTCTTGATCAGGAATATAATCATTACCTGCCAGTTGTATGCGATACATCCCCAAGTTCCCATTCATTACCCCTGGCTGATCTATATCTTCAGTAAAAACTTGCGGCATGGTAATAAAAGGACCGCCATCCATAGGCCAATTTACAATTTGTGGCAAACTGCTAATGGTAGTTTTTTGAAAAGTACTTTTAAATAATGATTGCTTAAGCGGTAATGCAGAAAGCGCAGTTAAGCCAGCACCCGCATATTTAAAAGGGTTTTTTAATGCTTTAATGGGATCAGAGCGAAGTGCAACTAATTGCTCTACTTTGGCCAAGCTATCTCTAAACATAAACTTAGAACGTTCTAATGTTCCAAAAAGATTGGATACAGCCGGAAACTTACTTCCTTTTACATTCTCGAATAACAAAGCTGGCCCCTGTTCTTCATAAACACGTAAATGAATAGCAGCCATCTCTAAATATGGATCTACTTCTTCTCTAATACGGATTAAATGACCATGTTTTTCGAGGTCGGCAACACATTCTGCTAAATTTTTGTATCCCATTTACGCAAAAATATAAAGATGGAGTGGATAAACAGTCATGCTAAAAAAATATTGCAAAAAAAATCCCCACCTTTTGAGTGAGGAAAATTTATCGTTAGTAGTTCTTTTATTTCTTGCCAGCAAAAGAACGCAACATCCAGGTGGTTTTCTCTTTAAATTGCATAAAGCGGTTAACCATGTCATTCGTACCATCATCACCTGCATTGTCTGAGGCTTCCATCAAATCGCGTTCTATTTCGATAAGTTTGGCCATATCTGCTAAAACTTCATCAACCATGAGCATGTCATTCATCCCTATGGTATCAACTTCTTGAATTGATGATTCTTTAATGTAATCTGCAAAACGGCTGTGAGGAGGTTTACCTAATGTTAATACACGTTCTGCAATTTCGTCTATGGTTAATTGAGCATTGGTGTACAGCTCTTCGAATTTGATATGAAGCGTAAAAAAATTTTGCCCTTTGATATTCCAGTGGCATCCTCTTAACTTTTGGTAATGTATATGGTAATTAGCTAGATAGTCATTTAACATATCTACCACTGGTTTAACTTTTTTTTCGTTTAAACTTATTTCTTTTGCGTCCATGAGAATTTGATGGTTTTTAATAGTAAAAATAGATAACAATCCACATTAATAATGGTTTGCTAAAAATAGAATTTTAGAACAATAGATATGTCATCTAACCGTTTAACATACATATTTACCATAAAATATATTATTCGTATAATTGTGTTTCCAAATATTTAAAGATTTTAATGCATAAAATATATACACTACTACTGGCAGGCCTACTTTCTAGCATTTCTGCTTATGCCAGTAATGCCGTAGATTCTATAGGCGTAGAAAACAATAAAGGCAAAAAAGTTATCATTTATAAGGTTGAAGCTAAAGAAACCTATTATTCCATTTCGAAAAAATATAACATTAGTTATAAAGATCTGATGGAATTTAATGATAGTCAATTTCTACAAATTGGCGTAACCTTAAAAGTACCTACTAATTTACCTTTTAATGGTAGTGCTGCCAATAATGTTTCCACTACTCCTACTACTACCGTAACTGCCTCTTCTTCTAATGCAACTATAATCGAATACACTATAAAGGCAAAAGATAACTTAAATATGTTGGCCGAAAAGTATGGCACAACGGTAAATGAAATTAAAAGTTTAAATAACTTAACCTCTATTAATTTACAAATTGGGCAAGTATTAAAAATCCCAAATGGGTCAAACATTATTGACGAGCAACCTGCTACTGTTAACAATTCTGCACTTTATCCACCGAAAAAGGAGAAGACAACTGCAGTTAAAGCAGCAGAGCCAATTGTAGAAGAAACAGCAGCTGCAACACATGTAGTTAAGGCCAAAGAAAACTTAAATTTAATTGCTCAAAAATACAATACTACTGTTGATGAGATTAAAAGTTTAAATGGATTAACGTCTAACAATTTAAGAATTGGTCAGGTTTTAAAAGTTGCTGGCACTGCCGATGAAGTAGCAACAACTGAAAAGGTTGTAGAAACTCCAGTAGTTGAACCTAAAGTAAAAGAGAAAGTTATATACGAGAAAAAAGCTGAACCTAAACCAGCAATTACTGTAAATTCATCAAATGGAGATATAGAACATACTGTTTTACCTAGCGAGACCATTTATTCGATAGCTAAAAAATACGGTGCTACCACTTATCAAATTACCACATCAAATAACTTAAAGAGTAATGATTTAAAGGTTGGTCAGAAACTGATTATCAAAAATGCCAAACCTGTTGGTGTTAATGAAGTTGAAGATGAGGAAGAAGGCACCTCTGAAGCTACAGGAAATACGATTAAAGATCCTGCACTCAAGGGTAATCCTGGTAGATATGGATTAACTCAAGTTGAAGAAAAAGGTACCGCTGTTTGGATTGAGGATAAAGATTTAGATCCAACTAAAATGTTGATTTTACACCGTACTGTACCTGTTGGAACGGTAATTAAAATAACCAATCCAATGACGAACAGATCTACCTTTGCGAAGGTTGTTGGTAAATTTACTGAGAATGAAACCACAAAAGATGTTATCATTGTAATGACAAAAGCAGTAGCAGATGCTGTTGGTGCTTTGGATAAAAGATTTTTTTGTAATATAAATTACGGCGCTCTAGAAAATGAACAATAAAAGTCCTTTAATTATCGGTATTGCAGGTGGAAGCGGTTCGGGCAAAACTTTTTTTTTAAATAGCTTTTTACATCACTTTAAAAATGATGAAGTAACATTGCTTTCTCAAGATGATTATTACATTCCTGCTGGCGAAATGACACAGGAAGAAAATAAGCTTTATAATTTCGATCTCCCTTCTACTATTGATGATGAACAGTTTTTAATTGATATTAAGAAATTGATTAAAGGAGATGTAGTTTATAAAAAGGAATATAACTTTAACAATCCATTAGCGGTGGTTAAGATTTTGGAAATTAATCCTGCACCAATTATTATTGTCGAAGGACTTTTTATCCTTCATTTTAAAGCAATTGCAGAACTTTTAGATTTACGTATTTTTATAGAAGCTGATGAAGATGTTGCATTGCAGCGTCGCATTAAACGCGATGGTATGGAACGTGGCTATCCTGAAGATGATGTGTTGTACAAATGGGAAAACCACGTTGTTCCTGCATACAAAGAGTTTTTGCTTCCCTATAAAGACCAATGCAATAAAATTGTGGTCAACAACCACGATACACCCGACGACATTATCAGAATTACCGAAGAAATTACGGATGAGTTAAAGACTAAGTATTGTTAGTAGTTCTGTCATTCTGAACGCAGTGAAGAATCTCTAAATGAGATTCCTCGCAAGCTCGGATCCAATAGCTATTGAATAACCATTGACTAACCCAAATCCATTTCTGGCACATCATCAGCTGCATAGAGCTTACCTAATGTAGCATTTTTAATAAACTCTACGCTAACACCTGGCGCTCTTTCCAATAACTTAAATCCACCTTCGGGCAATACATCTAATACGGCAAGCTCAGTAACAATTTTCTTGATGCATTTTACACCTGTTAATGGAAGCGTACAGGCCGGTAATAATTTGCTTTCTCCAGCTTTATTTACATGTTGCATGGCAACGATAATATTTTTGGCAGAGGCTACTAAATCCATTGCACCGCCCATTCCTTTAACCATTTTACCGGGAATTTTCCAATTTGCGATATCTCCATTTTCGGAAACTTCCATAGCACCTAAAATAGTTAAATCTATTTTCTGAGCTCTGATCATTCCAAAACTCATTGCAGAATCGAATATAGACGAACCTGCCAATGTGGTAATGGTTTGTTTACCTGCATTAATCAAATCAGCATCTTCCTCTCCTTCAAAAGGAAATGGCCCCATACCTAACAATCCATTCTCCGATTGTAGTTCTACATTAATTCCTTTAGGAATATAATTTGCAACTAAAGTAGGGATACCGATTCCTAAGTTCACGTAATAACCGTCTTTTATTTCTTTTGCGATACGTTTCGCTATTCCGTCTTTTGATAATGACATAAATATTTTTTGAATGATTGAATGTTGTACCAAAGGCTCCTAAGAAGTTCCTTGGGAACATCCCCCTTTGGGAAATGAGTAAATTATTGAATGTAGGAAGGTCAATTAGCTTTTTGAAAGGTAAAATGAACCAATAAACTAAGTCCTATTCCTTCTTTCTAACTGTTCTTTGCTCAATTCGTTTTTCATAAGCTTTACCCTGAAAAATACGATGAACGTAAACTCCTGGCGTATGGATTTGATCTGGATCTAATTCTCCGGCTTCTACCAATTCTTCTACTTCAGCAATAGTGGTTTTACCCGCCATAGCCATAACAGGATTAAAATTTCTGCTTGTTGATCTAAAAATAAGATTTCCAGCAGTATCGCCTTTCCATGCCTTTACTAAAGCAAAATCAGCATCAAAAGCATATTCCATTAAATAATCTTTACCATTAAAATTTCTAATTTCTTTGCCTTCGGCCACTTCTGTACCTACTCCTGCCGGCGTAAATATTGCAGGCATACCATATCCAGCAGCTAAACAACGAGTAGCTAATGTACCTTGAGGAATTAATTCAACTTCCAACTCACCACTTAATAACTGACGCTCAAATTCTGCATTTTCACCCACATAAGAGGAGATCATTTTTTTTACCTGACGTGTTTGCAACATTAATCCGATCCCAAAATCATCTACCCCTGCATTATTTGAAATACAAGTAAGATTTTTAACGCCTTTGTTTACCAAGGCGGTAATGCAATTTTCAGGGATGCCACATAAGCCAAATCCACCTAACATTAATGTGCTTCCGTCTGTAATATCTACAATAGCTTCTGCCGCATCTGCTACAACTTTGTTAATCATATCTGCTGTTTTGTGGCTAAATTATAAAGATATTAGGCGGCATCCAAATCAATTTAACAATATGATAATTGTAAAAAATACACTAAGCTTAGGAAAAAACAGCTTTCAGAAACATATTAAAGTTCTCTTAGTAAAGCTTTTTAAATTCTTCGCGTTTTTTTATTTGCACCTAACATTCACATCATCGGCATGTTACGTTAGCAAAGCTATTCTGGCTAATTTTTATTGTCACACTTTATGGTTACCACACGTTTCCAATACTATAGATGAAACCTAATAACAATAAAAAAATGATCAATAAAAATCCTACAAAAACATTCTTAAACAGATTTTCATTATTTACCTTAATTACAATAGCACTTGTTGCCTGCAAAAAAGATAATGGAGATTTGCCATCTGTTGCAAATGCTAGGGTGTCGCTATTAATAGCATCTCCAGGTGCAAATGAACTTTCTTTTTTTGTGAACGACAAAAAATCAACAACTTCACCACTATTGTACAATACCGTTGTTAATTACATGAGCGTTAGCTCTGGCGCTCAAGAACTTATTTTTAAAAATAAGGAAGCTACAGAAACATTAGCAAAAACAACTGCCAATTTAAAATCAAATAGTAATTACACACTCATTTTCACGGATAAATTCCCAAAAATTGCAGCAATTTTTGTGGAAGATGATCTTTCCGAAACAGCAAAAGACAAAGCTAAAGTTCGTTTTGCAAATTTAAGTCCTGATGCACCTGCATTCGATCTTTACATTAATGGCAAACTAGAGTTAACTTTTAGCAAAAAAAACTTTAAAGAAGTATCCAATTACTTAAATATCGATCCGGGTAATAATATCAAATTCGAATTAAAAGAAAACGGAAAAACTGAAGTACTTTCCACACTAGAAAATTTCAACATCCAAAGTGGTAGAATTTATACCTTATGGGCAAGAGGAATAAAGGAATTGAACACTACAAATACATTAGGCTTAGAAGCCATGACCAATCGTTAAATAAAAAGCATGATAAGGTCTATTCCTTATCATGCTTTTTTTATCTCAAATTAACATAGGTGATTCCATCACCACCTCTATCTGCATGTTCATCTTCTAAACTGCTTACTTCTTTGTATCGTTTAAGATGTTCTCTAAGCAATTTCCTTAAAATACCATCGCCTTTACCATGTATTAATTTTACGGATGGAAAACCAAGCATAATAGCTTTATCCATATAGTTTTCTACTTCTTGCACTGCATTTTCTCCACGCATGCCTCTAAGATCCAATTCTGGGCTAAAATTGATAATGGCTTCAGACATTCTACCAGAGAACGAATTGCTTTGCACTACTTTTTTAGCTTGGCGATTGCTTATTTTCTGTACCCTATTTTTCTTCACCACAGAACGTAAATCGCCCAATGCCAACACCACATTATCTCGGTTAATTTCTAAAACTTGTCCGCTTGTTTCAGTATTAATTAACTGCACCCAATCTCCTACTTCTATAGTCGAATTATCCGTTTTTACAATTGGTTTACGTTCTTCTTTAACTTCATTTTTAGCTAAGCTTTTCTGTAAATTCTGTCTTAGTTCTTTGGTTACTACTTTATCGGCTTGTTTTTCTTTAATTTCGGCAATTGTATTTTCAACCAACTTATTTGCCTCTCTAACAATATTTTGCGCTTCTAACTTAGCTTCTTTAATAAGTACTTTTTTATTTTCCTCTAAAAATAATTTGATTTTCTCGTTCTCAGTAACCAAATTTTTTACTTTGTTCTGCTGGTTGGCTAGTGTAATTTTAGTTTCGTGAATTTGTCTTTTTTCTTTCTCTAAATCTACTAGTAAACTATCGATACTATTTTGGTTTGTACCTGTTTTTTCTCTAGCCAAGGCTAAAACTTCCTTTTGTAAACCTATATTTTGTGCAATTTCAAAAGCATAAGAACTTCCTGGCTTGCCAATATCCAAAATGTACAAAGGTTTCATTTTGGCGTTATCAAAAAGCATGGATGCATTTTCTAAACCATCGGTATTACCTGCAAAAAGTTTTAAATTAGAGTAGTGGGTAGTAATTACGCCTCTCACTTTTTTATTATTTAAAACCTCTAAAACTGCTTCTGCCATTGGCCCGCCAAATTGGGGATCGGTTCCCGTACCAAACTCATCAATTAAAACCAATGTTTTTGGTGATGCATGAGCTACGAAATAGCGCATTTTAGTTAAGTGGGCACTGTAGGTACTTAAATCAGATTCTATAGATTGATCATCACCAATGTCTGCAAAAATCTGGTCGAAAATTCCCATTTCACTTGCTTCATCTACTGGAACCAATAAACCAGTTTGCAGCATCATCTGTAATAAACCAACGGTTTTCATACACACAGATTTACCCCCAGCATTAGGGCCAGAAACCAATACAATCCTCAAATTTTCATTGATGTGAACATTCAAAGGAACAACTGTTTTCTTTTCTGCTGCAAAAGATAATAACAACAATGGATGCCTAGCATTAATCAGCTTTGTTTTAGCATCTTTTAACAACACTGGCATATTTGCCTGAATATCAATAGCAAAAAGTGCCTTGGCTCTAACAAAATCTAGCTTGGTTAAAAACCCATGATAAGATAGCAATAAAGGTGTGTAAGGTCTTAATTCTGTGGTTAAAGCAATTAGTATCTTGATAATTTCTCTACGTCTATCAAATTCTAAATCGCGGAGTTGATTATTTAAGGTGAATACCTCTTCTGGCTCCAGATAAACAGTTTGTCCACTTGCAGACTCATCATGTATAAAACCTTTTAATTTACGCTTGTTCTCTGCCAATATAGGGATACACATCCTTCCATCCCTAACGGTTAAGCTACCATCGGCAACCCAGTTTTTACCCAAAGCCATTTTGTAGATAGAATCCATCCGCTTACGCACATCTTGTTCTCCTTTAGCAATGGCAGAAGTAATTTCTTGCAATTCTGCAGAAGCATTTGGTTTCATTTTCCCTTTTAGATCTAAAACCTTCTCAATTTTTTTAAGAATATCTTTTTCTATCGGTAAATGTTCAAAAAGAGCTTCTAAATTTGGGTAAATCTCTTTTCTTTCCTCAAAAAAACGAAGCACAGAAAAAACTGTTTGTAACGATGCATAAATTTGGAAAAGTTCATCTTCCATTAAATAGGCACCTTCTACCCTAACTTTATCAGCCAATACTTTAATATCAAAAAAGGTATTAATTTGTAATGGCTCTTGATTTTCTAAAATACTCTTAAACTCATGGGTTTGACGCAAAAATTTGTTAATCTTGTCGTACTTAGTCATCACCTGCATTTTATTCACTAATGCTTGGCCCATTGTACTTAAACAATGTTGATGAACCATTTGCCTCACCTCATTAAAACCCAATCGCTCTTGGCAGTTCTCTGGATATAACATATTATAAATTAAATGAATAAACGTTGAATGGATTGCTATTTACAGCAAAATTAACCGGAATAACAGGATATTCATCCAAGGATAAATATTTCTTACCCTTTGCTAATAATTTATTCTGTGCTCTCCTCGATTCTTCTTCTACAACTTTATCATTTTTTCTTTTTTCTTCAGTAAATAGTTTGGTTACGTTATCATAGATTTTATCTAATACTTCAGGGTGGCTATAATAGTAGGTCATACTTGTAGCATACATTGCCGAATCTATATCGAATTTTTTATAAATACCTTTATAATAAGATGAAGCAACCCGAGTAGCTGTGTCTTTACTTGTAATTGTTGTAATATACCCATCTACTACGTGGACATCAAACAATACTTTTTCCATTTTATCTGGTTGTATAATCTCTCTTGGAATACCTGGTTTGCAGGCATATAAAAGCAAACATGATATAATGAGGACAAAAAATCTTTTCATTATTAATAAAACCTTTCTTATTTCTTAGTCAAATTGAGCTAAGGTTGTTAATTTTACCAAAAATACTGATAAATGAGCATTACAGATAACTTATTGAAATATAAAAATGAATTAACTAACGAAGGAGTTAAATTGGTCGCTGTTTCTAAAAACCATCCGGCAGCAGCTGTACTTGAAGCTTATGAAGCTGGACAACGCATTTTTGGGGAGAACCTGGTACAAGAAATGGTTGATAAACAAGGGCAGCTACCACAAGATATTGAATGGCATTTAATTGGACATTTGCAAAGCAATAAAGTAAAATACATTGCCCCTTTTATTAAATTGATTGAATCTGTAGACAGCTTAAAATTGCTGAAAGAAATTGATAAACAAGCCGCTAAAAACAATAGAGTAATTGATTGTCTATTACAGATTTACATAGCAGATGAAGACACTAAATTTGGTTTAGGATTTGATGAAGCGATTGAGCTTTTACGCTCTGAAGAATTCGAAGCACTAAAAAATGTAAGAATTGTAGGATTAATGGGTATTGCAACAAATACTGCTTTAGAGGGACAAACTACTGCTGAGTTTCAAGAATTAAAAGTGCTTTTCGATGGAATTAAACTGAGCTTTTTTAGGAAGGAAGAAAGTTTTAAAGAAATTTCGATGGGTATGTCTGCAGATTATAAAATTGCCGTTGCTAAAGGCAGCACTATGGTAAGGATTGGAAGTAATATATTCGGAAAAAGGGTAATTAAACATTGGAAAACCGAGTAAAGGCTAAAGCTGAAAACCAAAGCTGAAACCTGCCTGCTTCGGGCATGGATTAAAGCAAAAAACAACATAAGAAATGGATATAAAGATAAGAGTTGCAATTAAAGAAGATTGTATAAGGTTACTAGAACTGATAAATGAACTAGCGCTTTATGAAAAGGCACCAGAAGAGGTTACTGTAACTTTAGCCGAATTTGAAGAGGCTGGCTTTGGCGACCAACCAGTTTGGAAAGCTTTCGTTGCCGAACACCCTTCTCCTTTAGGAGAGGGGTTGGGGGGTGAGGTTATCGGTTTTGCCTTATTTTATACGAGATACTCAACCTGGAAAGGTTGCCGTTTATATTTAGAAGATTTTATTGTAACAGAAGCATATAGAGGTAAAGGAGTAGGCAAAATACTTTTCGAAACCGTTATTAAAGAAGCTAAAGAAAATAATTATAACGGAATGACTTGGCAAGTTTTAGACTGGAATGAACCTGCTATTAATTTCTACAATAAATACAAAGCACATATAGAAAGCGGTTGGTTAAATGCATCTTTCTCTAAAGATCAGGTAAAAGACTTGATTTAAATTTGGATTGTAATTTTACACATAATACCATAATGATAAAAAGATCTTAAATAAAAAAATATCAAATAGATGAAAAAATTAGGCTTATTTATAATCATACTTTGCTTGTTTATTGCTTGTAGAAACGAAAAACGGAAAGAGCAAACAAATGCTCAGCCTAACAAGGTCGATACTTTATCTTATACTTATGATTCGGTTAAAGTATATAGCAAATATGTAATTAAGAACGATCAAGGAACAGATACTGCAAAAGCTATTGTTAAATATCCTATTTTTAAAAATCAAGCACTCAATACTTATATTAACAGACAAGTGTTGAATTATTTTTCTGAAGAAGATCACTCAGCAAGCTCTTCTTACCAATACATCACTCAAAATTTTATAAAGGGTTACGAAAGTTTTTATGCAGAAAACAAGAATACCCCACAATGGTGGTTCTTGCTCATTGACATTAATGTTATAAGGCAATCTAAAGATTATATTGCCCTTAAATATATCCACTCAGATTATGTAGGTGGTGCACATGGTAATACCAATATTTCATACCTTAATTATAACCCTAGAACAAATCAGCCAATCACTTTAGATTCTTTAATCGACATTGATCAAAAATCTAAATTATTAGCTATTGCAGAAAAACAATTTAGGATGAATGAAAAACTAACTGCAACAGAACCATTAGGTGATAAATATTTTTTTGAAAAAGGTATCTTTGCCTTGGCGAATAGTTATTATGTAAGTGAAAAAGGTTTGGTTTTCCTTTATAATCCATACGAGATTAAAGCTTATGCCGCAGGAATAACAGAGTTAATTATCCCCTTTTCGGCTTTAAAAGCGATTGCTATGCCAAATTCAATTCTAACATCTACAAATTAATGCAAGTATTTAAATTCGGTGGTGCTTCTGTAAAAGATGCAGCGGGTGTCAAAAATTTAACCAAAATTGTCCAAAATTACCCTTCAACCCAATTATTGATCGTGATCTCTGCAATGGGAAAAATGACAAATAAGCTGGAAGAACTTACTTGGGCTTATGTTAGTGGTGATAAAAAAGCGCATCAGCTATTTGAAGAAATCAAAGCTTTTCATTTCGAGATCATTACATCTCTATTTGAAGATCAAAAAAATCCTATATATGATGATATTGCCAATACCTTTGTAGAAATTGAATGGCTACTTGAAGAAGAAGCAAATGATAGCGCAGATTATTTATACGATCAAATTGTGTCTATTGGAGAACTGGTTTCTACTAAAATTGTAGCCGCCTATTTAAATCTATCGGGAACTTTTACCATCTGGACTGATGCCAGAAGTTACATTAAAACAGATAATAGCTACAGAGATGCCACTGTTATTTGGGATAAAACAGCTTTAGAAATCCAGAAACATTTGCCAACTTATTTAAACAAAGGGATTGTAGTAACCCAGGGTTTTATTGGTGCAACTAGCGAGAATTTTACCAGTACTTTGGGCAGAGAAGGCTCTGATTATTCTGCTGCCATATTTTGCGCCTGTTTAAACGCAGAATCGATGACGATTTGGAAAGATGTACCCGGGGTTTTAAATGCGGATCCAAAATGGTTTGATGAAACTGAAAAAATACCAGAACTTTCCTATCATGATGCAATTGAACTTACCTATTACGGAGCAACAGTAATTCATCCAAAAACCATAAAACCTATTCAAAATAAAGGCATCCCATTATATGTGCGTTCTTTTATTAACCCCGATGAAGTTGGAACTGCCATTACGAATACGGCAACTCCATTACCTGTAGCTTCCTTTATTTTTAAGGTTAATCAGGTGTTGATTTCTATTTTCCCTAAAGATTTCTCTTTCATAATTGAGGAAAATTTGAGTGACATATTCAATATTCTGCACCGAAATAAGGTTAAAGTAAATACTATGCTCAATTCGGCAATTAGTTTTTCTGTAAGTGTTGATAATGAGGATTCAAAGATCAAACAATTGATTGCAGATTTATCTGGCACATTTAATGTTAAATACAATAAAGGTTTAGAATTGGTAACTATTCGCTATTATAACCAGCAAACTATAGATAGAGTTACTGTAAATAAAGATGTATTGCTTGAGGTAAAAAGCAGGCACACTTGCCAAATAGTGATGAAGGATAAGACTGAAAGCTAAAACAGTAAAGCAGAAAGAAAAACTAAATGAACAAATATATTTTAGCTGATGAAGTGCAAAGCTATATCAATATGCATATTAATGTAGATGTAAATCAAATTGCATTAGCTAAACCTGTATTTAAAAATATCAGTTCTGCAGAATTAGCTGGGCAAATTGCTGCGAAGAAGAAATCGATAAATAAGTTACCAACTTGGTCTAAAACTCCAAAAATATATTACCCAGTATTGTTATCTATAGAACAATGTTCTTCTGAAGCTACTGCGGCTTATAAGGCAAATTTAGCTGTCGGCGATAGATTAGTGGATTTAACAGCTGGTTTTGGTGTAGACAGTTATTTCTTTGCAAAGAAGATTACACAAGTTTATAGTTGCGAAATTAATACAGACTTAGCTACTTTAAATGCCTACAATGCGAAAACATTAGGTGCTGCCAATATTAATGTCTTAGCCGAAGATGGAATCGAGTTTTTAAGAAATACCAATTTGGCTTTCGATACCATTTACATTGATCCCGCTAGGAGAAGCAATAGTGGTAAATTTTTCAAATTAAAAGACTGTACACCAGATGTAACTACACATTTAGATTTATTTTTAACGAAAGCTAAGCGCATCATTATTAAAACTGCACCATTATTGGATATAACTGCAGGTTTAAGCGAACTTACAAACGTAAGTGAAATACATATTGTTAGTATTAAAAACGAATGTAAAGAATTGCTATGGGTTGTGGATAGGGATTATCAAGAAGAAGCAAAAATAACTTGCCTAACCTTAAACAACATTACTAAAACCTTCTCCTTCCCTATTTCTGGTTTAAAAACCAGCAGCAAAATTGCTGTTACAAAACCTAGTGGTTATTTATATGAGCCCGACGTGGCCTTGCTAAAAAGTGGTGCGTTTAACCTCATCGCCAATAGATTTAGTTTACAAAAACTGCATCAACAAAGTCAGCTTTATTTTAACGAAAGCATTAACCCAGATTTTTTAGGTCGCATTTTCGAAATTAAATCGGTGATTACGCTTAATGAACTTAAAAAAGAAAAAGAACTAACGGGAAACGTAATTGTAAGGAACTTTCCAGAAAAAGCTGAGAACTTGGTTAAAAAATATAGGATCAAAGCAAGTCATGATGATTTTATCATATTTACAGCTACGGCTCAAGGTAATGTGGTAATTAAAGCAAAAATTGTTCAGCACTACTAAATGAGAGAAAGTTAATAGCTAATTGCTGATTGCTGATTGTTGATTGTTGATGGTTTGGTCTCATATGAATCTCGATTATTAATAAACAATCTAAAAAACGCAAATAAGAAGGTTAAATAGTCCATAGATAATAGCTTGGGTGTTTAAGCATAACCATTATGAGTAAATTCTAGAATACACTAGTTTGTAATTAACGTTGATGGCATCTCTAGGCATCGCGACTATTAACTATCAACTATGAGCCAATATCCAATTTGATAGTTACACATAGGCATCACAGCTATTAACTATCGACTATCAATCATGAACCAACCCCATCCAATTTTAACATTCTTTAACATCTTTTAACAGCTAAGACATACTTAATGAGGTATTTTTGGTTAAACCTAAAACTATTCTCATGAAGCAATTCAACCGTATCAATACCGCCTCTGGTTTCGTAATTTTTGCCATAGCCACCTTAGTTTATTGGCTTTGCATGGAGCCTACCCTCAGTTTCTGGGATTGTGGTGAATTTATAGCAGCATCCTTTAAGCTAGAAGTTGGTCACCAACCTGGTGCTCCACTATTTTTAATGATCGGAAAACTTTTTTCTATCCTGGCAGGAAACAACACTGCTAAAATTGCCTACTGGGTAAATTTTGTTTCTGTAATTGCCAGTGCTGCAACAATTATGTTCCTTTTTTGGACTATAAATGCCATCGCCTTAAAAATAATAAAGAAAACTGCTGGGCATTTAACACCCTTACAAATTTGTACTGTGATTGCAGCCGGAACTGTTGGTGCTTTAGCCTATACCTTCTCTGATACTTTTTGGTTCTCGGCAGTAGAAGCCGAAGTTTATGCCATATCCACTTTGTGTACGGCAATCGTATTTTGGGCAATTTTAAAATGGGAAAATCAGATGAATGACAGATGGGTGCTGTTTATCGCTTTCATGATTGGACTTTCTATAGGAATGCATTTATTAAGCTTATTGGCCATTCCAGCGATAGCTTTAGTTTACTACTTCAGAAAAACACCTAAGCCAACAACTTGGGGTACCATTAAAGCATTTTTAATAGGGTGTTTGATATTAGGGTTTGTTCAGGTTGGTGTTATTCAATACATCGTACTATTTGCTGCAAAAGCAGATTTATTGTTTGTAAACACATTTGGATTAGGCTTTGGAACTGGAGCATTATCATTTATTGCATTATTGGTTGCTGGCTTAAGTACGGCAATTTATTATTCTATCCGCAAAAAATTATACAAATTAAATTTAGGCCTATTGTGCTTTGGGCTAGTCCTTTTTGGCTTTAGTTCTTATTTCATGATCATTATCAGAGCCAATGCAAAACCCAATATCAATTTATCTAACCCAGATACTCCAATGTCTTTATTTGGTTATTTAAGCAGGCAACAATACGAAGGTAAACCACTTATTTACGGACAAACATTTACTGCACAGCCAGTTGAAGCTAAAGAAACTGGTTTAACCTACCGTAAAGGGGATAAAAAATACGAGGTAAGTGGAAAAAGCTATAAAACTATTTACGATAAAAACATGCTGTTCCCACGAACCTACAGCGATAAACCAGCACATGTAAACTTCTACAAAAATTGGATGGGCCTAAGTGATGGTGAAACTCCTTCATTCTGGAAAAACTTAAGCTTTTTTAACAGCTACCAAGTTGGTTTTATGTACTGGCGTTACTTTTCATGGAATTTTATAGGTCGTCAGAACGATGAACAAGGTCATGGAGAAATAAATCATGGCAATTGGCAGAGCGGCATTAAGCCATTAGATGCCTTGCATTTAGGTAATCAGGATCAATTACCAGAAAGCATTACTGCTAACGCAGGTCATAATTTATTTTATGGTTTACCATTAATCCTGGGCATTTTAGGGATAGGCTATTTGTATAGAAAAAACAAAAAAGATGGGTTAATTATAGCCACATTCTTCTTCTGTACTGGGTTAGCCATTATCCTATACATAAACCAAGACCCTATACAAGTTAGAGAAAGAGATTATGCCTATGTTGGTTCTTTTTATGCATTTGCAATAGCAATCGGAATTGGAGTACTTGCGATTAAAGATCTTTTAGCTAAAATGGCATCTAGCAAGATGAGCCTAATTGTTGCTACCACAATTTGCATGCTTGTTGCACCTGTCCTAATGGCAGTAAAAGGTTGGGACGACCATAATAGAACAGGGAAAACTACGGCGATAGAAATGGCTAAAAACTACTTAAACAGCTGCGAGCCGAATGCTATTTTATTTACCAATGCCGATAATGATACTTACCCTTTATGGTACGCACAAGAAGTGGAAGGCATAAGAACCGATGTACGTGTAATCTGCCTACAGTTTTTATCATCCGAAGCTTATATCGATCAAATGAAAAGACAACAAGGTTTATCAGCTCCTTTACCTATTAGTTTAAAAAATGCACAATATAAAGATGGTGTTAGAGATTATTTGAGATACTACGATTACGGTATTAAAGACAGTGTAGAATTAAGCGACCTATTGGCCATATTAGCATCTGATAATAATGAAGACAAAATACAGATGAACGATGGGAGTTTTGACAATTTCTTGCCAACACAAAATCTAAAATTTAGTGTAAATAAAGCGCAGGTGTTGGCTACAAATACAGTAGCAGAAAAAGACAAAGCACAAATCGCTACCGAAATGAAATGGAATTTCAATAAAAAATTCGCACTCAAATCAGATTTGGCTATGTTCGATATTATTGTGCATAACAATTGGAAAAGACCTATCTATTTCTCTGTTGGCGTTTCTGATGATACCTATATAGGCCTAGATAAATACCTTTACCAAGAAGGTTTTGCCTATCGTTTACTTCCATTAAAACCAAATGAAAACCCGAAAGCGGATAAAATGGACCAAACCAATAACTCCTTGGCTTATCAACATTACAAAAAATTTGAGTTAGCTGGCTTTAAAAATGCAAAGTATCTTGACCCTGAAAGTAGAAGAATTTTGCAAGGTACCTGGAATTATGCCAATACTTTAAGCAGTAATTTGATACAAGCAAATGAAGTGCAAAAAGCAAAAGAGGTGTTACAAAAAAGCATGAACCAATTGCCATTAACCAATTCTTCAATTTCAGATACACTGGGAAAAATTTCTTTGGTTCAAAATCTTTATTTCTTAAAGGATAATAAAAATGCAGATCAAATTACAGCTAACACTTCAAAATATATTGCCCAAGAATTTGAATATATCCTATCCTTAAAGCCTGAAGTACAGCAAACTTTTATCAATGATATTAGAAGAGGATTATATGTATTGCAAAATTTAGATCAATTAACAGAGATGCATAATCAAATTGGCTTAAGTAAATCATTAAAAAAACAACTTAAAAATTACGAAACAAGATTTACCAATAGTTTGAGCTAAAAAACATAAAGCCTCTTGAAAATATCGAGAGGCTTTATGTTTATGTTGATTTTTAAGATACCGGAATTAAATTTTCTTAACTTTTACGGCCTGCAGTCCTTTTTTTCCTTCTGCAGTTTCAAATTCAACTTCATCATTCTCTTTAATGCCATCTATTCCGCCCACAACATCTTTAAAGTGAACAAAAATCTCTTTATTGCCATCATAAACAATAAAACCATAGCCTTTTTCGGTATTAAACCATTTTACTTTTCCGGTATTCATAAAATTTGCAATTGTATTGATATTAAAATTTAGTTTTAGTTATTTAAAGTTAATTATAAAACATTAAAATCAATAAGCAGTTTTAAAATTATTTATTTGGTTGTGGTGTAGTTCTCAAATAAGGCTTAATAACTTGGTGTCCTTTCGGAAATTTTGCTGGTATATCTTCCGTTTTAATGCTATTCATCACAATCACATCCTCACCATCTTTCCAATCTGCAGGCGTAGCTACGCTATATTGAGCTGTTAACTGCAGTGAATCTATTACCCTTAGTACTTCTGTAAAATTTCTTCCTGTTGATGCCGGGTAGGTAATCATTAATTTTACCTTTTTGTCTGGAGAAATAACAAATAAAGAACGCACGGTAGTTGTTTCTGAGGCATTTGGATGGATCATATCATAAGCATCGGCAATTTTCTTGTCCTGATCTGCTATAATTGGAAATTCTACATTTGTATTTTGAGTTTCATTAATATCACTGATCCAACCTTTATGCGATTCTGCTGAATCAACACTTAGCGCCAATACCTTTACATTTCTCTTATCGAACTCTGGCTTTAAAGAAGCTGTTCTCCCCAATTCTGTAGTACAAACTGGTGTATAATCAGCAGGGTGCGAAAATAACACGCCCCAGCTGTCGCCTAAGTATTCGTAAAAATCTATATTGCCAATAGATGTTTGTGCCTTAAAGTTTGGCGCACTATCTCCTATTCTTAAACTCATAATTGAAATTTTATGTTAAAAATTAATATAGGTTGAAGTTACAAAAAGTCTATTAAAGTAGTAGATTACTTTTTGGAATAAAATTTATCCGTGACAAATCGCTACCCAAATGTTTATTGAATTGTTCTATCGTGTAATCTGCAATTAATGGGGTATCGGCTTCATCATGCTGGTGCAAAAAGAAATACACATTTGTTAGTCCCTCTTCTAACCATTTTTTTATTCTAATTACCCACTCATCTACCCTGGCTTTATCAGAATCTAAATACTTACCACCGTTACCTACAAACCTGATAAAGGCCTCAGGAGTGGGTAATTCCATGTGCAAACAATCTCTTCTACCGCTCGCATCGGTTATGGCAGCACCTTTGCCTAATTTAGACAACATGTTAAACAATTGCTTTTTAGCATCGCCAACAAACCAATCTTTATGTCTAACTTCAATAAAAACTTTTAAATCTTTAGGCAGTTTTTTTAGATAATTCTCTAATACTTCTATATTGTTCGGTCCAAAATTATCGCTTACTTGCAAAAAGCATGGACCTAAATATTTACCAAAGGCAGAAATAGCCTTGATGTACTCGTCTGTTAAAAAATCCGTGTCTTTTAGGCGTTTAATGTGCGTAATGGTTCTAGAAAACTTCGGACAGAAAATAAAATTTTCCTTAGTATTTTCGGCAGTCATGGCTACCCATTTTAAAATCTGCTCTTCTTTAGGGATACTATAAAAAATAGCATTCAACTCTATAGAATTAAAATGTTTAACATATTCGCCCAAAAAGTCGGCTTCTTTAATTTTCTTCGGATAGATTAATTCTTTCCACTCCTTTCGGCCCCATTTGGCACAACCCACATAAAAAGCTGGATCGGCAGCTGGTTTAACATTTTTAAAAGTTAACTGAGTTTGTTCGCCATCTGGTGGCAAAGTAAAATCAATTGTATTAATTTCCGCTTCGGTAACTCTCCCAAATTCCATATCAATTCTATTTAAAAAGAAAAACCCCAAAACTTTATTAAAGTTTCAGGGTTCTCAAATTTATCATTATTTAGAGTTAATTATAAACTTTCACCATAAAAACATAATCTTGTATTTTCGCTACTTGTTTATCTCTTTTTAAACCTTGTAGCAAACTTTTCTTACCATAAGCCACTCTTTTAGTCAAAGAATCTTGAGGAATAGCGTTTAAAGCCTCCATAATATATCTAGATTTTACTGCAAAAGCAGCACCATCAGTTTTATGCTCTTTACCATTAATAACCCCAACAATATTACCGTTGTTATCCAATAGCGGACCACCACTATTACCCGGATTAACCGGTATTGCTATTTGATAAGCTAAAGTATCTCCATTGATACCCGTTTTAGAACTTACATAACCGTCTCCTAAAACTACATCATCTTTAGGATAGCCTAAAGTATAAACCTGTTCGCCAATACCTGCACTTGTTTTTTTGATACTATAAGGCAATACACCTAAATTTCTGAAAGACATGTCTACTACTTTCAAAATTGCAATATCATTAATGGCATCGGTATAATAAGGTTTAACTTTAAAAGAAACACCTTTACTATTCTGTACATATAAAGAATCAGCACCTTTAATTACATGATAATTGGTTAAAATATAGCCATTACTAGAGATAGCGAAACCACTTCCACCAAATTTTGCAGGCGCCAATGTATTGGTTTGCACTTTGGTATTAAATGTTCTTATTAAATTATTCTGAGAGATGTTAATCTGATTAACCTTTCTATTTAATGCTTCGAAACTACCCACAGTTTTGGTTTGGCTCTGAATAGAATATAACATAATCATTGCCAACACTAAAAACGAAGCTGCAACAGCAAAGGCAGATTGATTATTTCTCCAGAACCTTACCAATTTAGACGAGTGCGGTTTTACCTGTGCACTAATTGCCGCAACATCAATTTGATCGTGTGCAGCATTCATCCTATCCTTTAATAATAAGATATCAGCGTATTGCTGCATCGATTCTAAGAAAACCTTATGGGCAACAACTTTATGATCTACAATTGGGTCATTATTCCTTAATTGCTCAAAAGCTTTATGCTCATCAGCAGTAAGTTTACCATTTAGGTAATCTTCAATAATCGCTTCTAATTCTATCTCGTTCCTCATTTTATGACTGAAAAAATAACTTTTTTAACCTTTGTAAACACTTATATTTTTGTGTTTTGGCATTATCAGTATTGGTATAGCCAAACTTTTCACAAATATCCTGCATCGATAAACTATGGATATAAAAATCCTGAATAATCGTTTTGCAAGGTTCGCCTAAACTTTCCAAGGCTACTTTCATCTTATCAAACTGCATGTCCTTTTGTTCATGCTGTTCTACATCTTCATCAATGGCCAGTACATCTTCAAAATCGGCAATGTTATTTGTTTTTTTACTCTGCTGTGCAAGCTTTTTTAACCAAATGCGTCTGCTAACAGAGTACAAATATGTTTTTAACTTACTACTAAGCTCAAAACTGCCGCTTTTAATTTTATTGTACAAAACAATAATGGCTTCCTGATACACATCTTTTGCGTCATCTTCATCGCCGTTATTATTTAAAATAAATTGTAAAATCATCGGATAATAGGCCGTATACAACTTATTTAGCGCTTCTTCTGAGTTGTTAAGTATACCTAATACTACTTCTCTATCTGTTGGAACTGAACTGCTTAACTTAATACTCACCAATTAATACATTTAAACGTGAATGGTAACCCAATGATAGGCAAAAAAAATATTTTTTATTTTTAAAATGACATAAACATCGCTATTTCTATCATTTGAAAAGCAATGGCAGCAATTCTTATTAATATAAGTCCTGTGCCATAGGCACTCCTTTGGAACTGTACACTCCTATAAAGCTAAGCTTTCGCTTAACATTATACCGTTACCATCAGGTTTATTTAGCCACCTTCTGTGCAAAAAATAATCAAGCGTTAATACCGAGAAAATGCAAATGGTAACCCCTAAAAACAAAATTTATATTTCCTTAAATCAAGGGTCACCTTTTTATTTTTTACGCATTAATATTCGAAACTTAAATATTAAAACCATGAAAAATCTAATTAAATTAGGCTTTGTAGCCTTAGCATTAAGTGTATCGTTATCATCTTGCGATTTTTTTAAGGGATCTGCATCAACTCCAGCACCAGATTCGCTAAAAAATGATTCTTTGACTATAGGTTCTTTAAAACAAGATACTTCTACAATAAATAAAACGGTCATTAAAGTAGATTCAAGCGAGGTAATGCCACAAAAAAAATAAATTTAACTTTTTTTCACAATTGCGGGTTACCTTTTTAACTTTGCGGTATTAACATGTAAAATTAATTAATTATTTAAACAGAAAATTAAAATGAAAAATTTCTTCAAATTAGGCTTTGTAGCTCTAGCATTATCTTTATCAGTTGTAGCTTGTAACTCTGAGAAAAAAGCAGAAGGTGCTGATTCAACTGCTGCTGATTCATTAGCTTCAGTATCTGATTCTTTATCTACTGCTGCTGATTCAACTGCTAAAGCTGCTGATTCAGTTGGTAAAGTTGCTGATTCAGTTGCTAAAACTCCAGCTGCTCACTAGTCAAGAACTAAAATATCAAAAAAGTCTCCAGCATTGCTGGAGACTTTTTTGATTCTAAGGCTTTTTATCAAGACACTCCTACTTAAAAATACCCGATAAATGTTAACTTTGCGACTACATCAATTTAAAGCAAATGAATTTATCTCCGCTCCAAGCGATTTCGCCAGTAGATGGTCGTTATAGAAAAACAACTGCGCAATTAGCCAACTATTTTTCTGAATCTGCACTAATCAAATACCGTATTTTTGTAGAAATAGAATATTTTATTGCACTTTGCGAGGCAAAAATCCCTGGCTTGGAACAGTTTGATGCAAATCTATACTCTCAACTAAGGGCTATTTATCAAAACTTTAATGGTAGCGATGCACAACAGGTAAAGGACACCGAGAGTATTACCAATCATGATGTGAAAGCTGTAGAATATTTCATTAAAACTAAATTTGACGAGTTAAACTTACAACCTTACAAAGAGTTCATCCATTTTGGCTTAACTTCTCAAGATATCAATAACACAGCTATTCCTTATACCTTTAAGCTAGCCTTAGCAGAAAGTTATTATCCTGCTATTGAAGAACTGATTGAGAAAATTAAAGGCCTTGCAAACGAATGGGCAGATGTTCCATTATTAGCACATACCCACGGTCAGCCTGCTTCTCCTACCAAACTAGGTAAAGAGTTTATGGTTTTTGCAGAAAGATTAAATGTACAACTACAAAATCTAAAAAACACGCCCAACAGCGCCAAATTTGGAGGTGCCACAGGTAATTTTAATGCACACCATATCGCTTATCCACATACCAATTGGGTAGAATTTTCGAACAACTTTGTGAACGAAATTCTAGGCTTAAGCAGAGCACAATACACTACACAAATAGAACATTACGATCAGTTTGCAGCACAATGCGATGCCTTGAAGCGTATCAATAACATCATTATTGATTTAGATAGAGACGTTTGGGCGTATATCTCTAAAAACTATTTTAAACAAAAAATTAAAGAGGGGGAAGTAGGGTCTTCGGCCATGCCCCATAAAGTAAACCCTATCGATTTTGAAAATGCAGAAGGAAACGCAGGGTTAGCTAATGCATTATTCGAATTTTTTGCGGCCAAATTACCAATTTCACGCTTACAGCGAGATTTAACAGATTCAACCGTATTAAGAAACGTAGGTGTACCAATGGCACATACCATTATTGCTATTAGCTCAACTTTAAAAGGTCTTAATAAAATTATCCTTAATAACGATGCTATTGAGGCAGATTTAGAGAACAATTGGGCTGTTGTTGCCGAAGCCATACAAACTGTTTTAAGACGCGAGGCTTACCCAAATCCATATGAAGCTTTGAAAGACCTAACGCGTACTAACCAAAAAATTACCGCACAAACTATGTCAGTTTTTATAGATGGTTTAGCGGTTAACGATCAGATTAAGGCAGAATTAAAATTAATTACACCGTTTAACTATACTGGAATTTTTTAAATGTCGACTTATTTATATAACGCAACAAGATTTCTAGTTAGTTTAATTGCACTTTTATTGTTTTCTAATATTTCATTTGCACAAAGTGGAAGAACAAAGCAAGAAAAAGGTTACTTTAATATTACCGAAATAGGCGCTTTTTTTGGAACTTCTAACTTAAAAGCTTCAAGCATAAGCGATAGCTCGCCAGTTAATGTGAGAAGTTTACGTACGATTAATGGGCTTTTCATTAACCCGAAACTAAGTTTAGGAATTGGTATTGGCTTAGATGGTGTTGATACTAAATATTATGGCTTCCATAACACATTTAATGTTTCTGCTGATGTTAGGTATTACCTTAAGACAGCTCACGATGGCTTTTTTTTATATGGCAATGTTGGTCCATCATTAAAAATTGATGATAATTTTGAAGAAGGGCTTATGGCGAATATTGGCATAGGCCACAAATTAACCATTGGGTCTAGTTTTGTAATTGTACCAAGCATCGGCTATTACCATCAGGACTACAAAAAAGGAAATGTCAATTTTAACAATGAAACTGTTGCATTTAAATTGGGTTTTTTATTTTAAAGCTTGATTTTTGTTCTAAAATAGATATGACCTAAAATAGACATCTATGCACTACAAATAGATTTAGAATTAATTATTTTTGTAGCATAAAATTAAAGACATGACTATTAACGTATATACAGAGCAAACCCCTAATCCAGCCACCATGAAGTTTATGGTTAATAAACTTTTAATTAATGGCAGCGAAGATTTTGCAACAAAAGAAAGTGCCGAGCATTCTCCTTTTGCTAAAGAATTGTTCAAATTCAACTTCGTAAGTGGTGTATTTTTCGCTAGTAACTTTGTAACGATTACCAAAACAGAAGATGCAGATTGGGCAGATATTGAAGCTATTTTAAAAGAGTTTGTTAAAGGTGCTGTTGAGGCTGAGTATAAAATAAAAGAAAACATAGCAGAAGAAGCACCAGCTTTTGAAGGTAGCGATCTTGAAATTAAAATTCAGCAAATCTTGCACGATTATGTCCGTCCTGCCGTAGAGCAAGATGGTGGTGCAATTAGCTACAAATCTTTCGACGAAGGTGTGGTAACTGTTGAATTAAGAGGAAGTTGCAGTGGTTGTCCATCAAGTACCATTACATTAAAATCTGGTATTCAGAATTTATTACAACGTATGGTTCCAGAAGTTAAAGAAGTAGTTTCGGAAGCATTATAAATTCGGAAAATTAAATATTACTTGAAAGGCTTGATTTAAACATCAGGCCTCTTTTGTGCTTTATATATTCGTCAGTTTTTAGATAAATCAGCAATTTAAAACATTTTAAGATGATTTAGCTTTATAAGTTATGGAAAAACTTCTTTTTAAAGACTGGGAAAGCCTCTATCACATTGCATTTTGTGCCTTTATCTCCTATTTTGTATTATTTGTATTCATTCGCCTAGCGGGAAAAAGAACATTGGCAAAACTTACCGCCTTTGATTTTGTGGTAACCATAACTTTAGGTTCAACCTTATCATCGATGATATTAAATAAGGTAACGATAACAGAGGGTTCAATTGCGCTGGTCATCATTATTGCCTTACAATATGTATTGGCCTTTTCGGCTAAAAAATCGAAAAAATTAGAAGAGATTATCAATTCTAAACCTACCCTATTATTTTATGATGGCAAATTTATAACAGATGCAATGGATAAGGAAGTGATTACAAAGGAAGAAATTTATGCCGAAATTAGAAAGTTTAGACTTTATAGATTAGAAGATGTTAAGGCGGTAGTAATGGAGTTGAATGGAGAATTGACCGTGGTGAAAAAGGCCGAACTTGCCAGCAAGCATCACTCTTTAACTGACTTATCTAACTAATTCACAAATATTTAAATTTGTAATACTACTTTTGATAATAACTACCAACCTGTTGATTATTTATGTTTTTCAAGGTTAATTTATGATCTGCAAAGATTCTAAATTCTCGTTTTAAAATAATTGCCCTAGCTGTATTAGCGATAAAAATTGTATCATTTTGGAGATGATATCTTTTTACTTGATCAAAAGCTAATACATCTGGCAAGCCAATTGGCTCTCCAACTTTCCACCAGCTTTTTTGAATAAGCTGATCTGATAATCCATACTTCATTAGAAATAATGAAGAAGAAATTGCTAAAAGCAATAAAATCAAAATATACTTAAATCTATCTTTCATGTTGGTTCTTTGCTAACAATTACTGCATTTTTTATTTTAATAGCACTAGCTTACCTAAATGGTTAAATTTATAGGCATAACCTTTCCAACTGCCATTAGATTTGCAGGTTGTACTTAACTGCTTTCGTGTAAGATCCCGTTTCAGATTTATAAAATAGCCGCAATCGTTAGCTCCCTTGGGTAATTGAAGCTGATTGAACTTTTTAGTTCTGGAATCATAAATAAAAACATCATATACCGTATTTGCTCCCTGACCATCAGTTACCGAAAAAGAAACATCGGCTATGCCATCGAAGTTATAATCTTCAATACTCACATATCTCACCCTATCATTCTCCTCATCAAGAGCACTTAATAAATAATCATGGCTAGTACCATCTTTATGGCGAATGGTTAAACTGTCCTTATAAGTTATGTAATAATGAAATTGAACATCATTTGCCAAAACCATTGATTTCCCAGTATATACGTTGTCCTCTATCAAACTCAATTTAAATCGTTTGCTATCCTTATACCTTAAATAATAAATATCATCGAGGTTACGAGGCCATTCAGTAAAACCATATTCTCCAGTTACTTTACCCTGATAGATTTCTAAAAATTTATAGTGATAAAAGTCTGGTTGTCCACTTGCCCTTTCCGAACTATCAATATCTAAAGATTTAAATTTTAATGCCATAGGTTGTTGCTGGCCTTTATACCAAACATAACCACCTTTTCTATCCTGATAACCTAATTCTAAATAGAAGGGTTTAGTAGAACCTACTGACTTTAGTTGCATTTGCGCTTTAGGTGCAAATGGTAAAACCAAAAATAAAATAATTATGTTTTGCAAAACCCTATTCATCACCAATAATTTATTTTCTCAAAGTTGATATAGCATGGTTAATAAAACTCCATATATGTATCATCAATAGCTCTCTCCGTTTGGTATTTGATATTTCTAGCTACAATGCTTTCCTCTTTTATGTCTTTATTAATCTTGTACAAATTATTATCGGAGCAGAGATAATAATAAAACCCATTATAGTATTTAACCTGCCCAATTGTTTCCCGATCTGTAAAGTATTTCTGCTTTAAAACCCTGCCATTATCCTGGTCAATAACCAGCAAATAATGAGGGGTATTTGCCACAATCACATCACCTACAATTTCCACAGATTGTAATAAGTTATTCTTTACTGAACCCATTACTTTAGTTCCATCTGCCGCTATGTAATCTTTCGCTATCTTATCAACCTTATTAGGAAGCGAAATTTTCCAGTTCAACTTACCATCAGCTTTGCTAATAGAAACCATAGTTGTATCTCCATAAATGATATCCTTTTTGCTAAAATTAAGCTTCGTTTGCTGAAACATAGGTATATCTGGTTTATATTTCCAGCTCAAATTTAAATCGCTGTCTAAACAAAACACGCCACCATTTTCATCAAGTACATAAATTAAGTTGTTATTTACCACTGGTGCCAAAAAAGCTGGTGTTTCTAAATCAAAAACAGCTATTCGTTGTCCATTGTTTAAATTTAAAGTTCTAATAGAGGAGCTATTATTTATGACCACTTTATTTTGGAAAATTACAGGCGAACAATAAATAGGTTGAGGAATTTGATGCGTCCATTTTACCTTACGAGTTTTTAAATCAACAGATTTAAACTCTCCTTGGCTATTGCCAAATATAAAATTACCGCCCTGTATAATTGGATATTGCGCAAACAACAAATGCGTTACTCCGGTAAAATCGTAACCATATTCTGCCTGATTGGGCGAAACCTCGTCGGTATACAACCAATTAATTTTCCCAGTAAGTTTATCAATTTCTACAATTCTTTTATCGGAATATGCCCTTAGTATTGTTTGTTCTGTTTGCGTAAAGTAAGTAAGTTCATCGTTATCCTTACCATCAACTACTTGCCATTGTAATTTGCCTGTAGTTAAATTGATATTGTACAGATCGCCATTATTAGTTGCGATTAAAAGGTTGGTTTTTAGAGGTTCCCCCTTTTTGTTACAAACAATTAAAACGATGCTCAATAAAATGAGATATCCATAATAGGTTACTCTCATTTATCGTTTGTTAAGTTTGTAATCAAAAGGAATAGTCTGACTAATATCAGTTACATACCAGGTATCAGGATCACTCTCAAACTTTACAAAATCATAGGCTGGTAAAAAGGGAAGTTGAATATTCATCAAATTGATGTTCTTGCTATTAAAACCTGTAACCATCATGGTAACACGAGCTATCTCTTGTCCATTTTTTTCCGTATTTTGCAAAGGTGCATTATAGGCTTTCCCACCCCTTAAAGTGGCATCATTATCTTTTAATAGTTTGATAGCCTCTTCTCCAAACCTCTGTATAATAGCTTGTTTAATTTCCAAATCATTGGGCTTATCGCTAGCTAAAGTTAATTTGGTGAAATCAGTTCTTCTTATCATTTCTAATTCTTCCTTTACCCCATCAGGTATATAATCGCCATTTTTTATTGCATTTACCCACATTAAAGTATCTAAAGGAGTTTCTGGAGCACTTGCAACTTCAATAGTATCGCTAATTGAAGCTTCGTTTGCTAGATCTGCAGGAATCTGATCATCTGCAGAAGCATTGTAAGTTAGATTTGCCCAAACACTTTTTACATGGTGCGGGATGTGACTGAAACCTACATAAAATGCCAAAGCAAAGAATAAAACAATTAGGATAGCTAAGGTGATTAGTGTTTTTTTAAAGCGTTTAAAGAATGAAGGTTTGTTTGTTTCCATAGAATTATTGTGTTGTTTAACGATTAGTAATCATTAGTCAATGTTTTTTATTTTCGAACAAATTGTCCAAGCCATTAATTATTTATACTAAATATTAATGTTTCAACTTCAATTATAAAAAATCTAATTTATCTATAAACGTATTCTAAAAATTGCTAACCTACTATTCGCCCTGCGCTAACCTATATTTGCAGTAGTTAAGCTATTATTCGTATATAGGTTTAGATGAGTTAAAAATTTCAATTCTCTTTTGCAATGTCTAAAAACACAATTCTTAACGAGACGCTAAGACAGGGGGTTGAGAGTGTAAGGATTTGGTTGGTGATTAAAAGACTATAAATAATGGCTGTAGAGTTTAAAAATTAGTTGATAATTAATAGACAATGGTTGATGTTCTGGAAATGTAAACCCTCTACCTACCTACCTCGTACCTTATTTAATTCTTATTACAACAAATAATACAAATTATGCGTTTAGCTGATAGATTTATTTCATCATGACAAAATTAACTCGCATAGCTACGCTACTTTTTGTTAACTTATTTTTAATCGGCTCACTTGCCCATGCGCAACAAGTAAGCACAAACATCAAAATCACAGGGATCAAATCTATTAAAGGAAACATTGTCATTGGTGTATTTAAAGATCAAGTTAGCTTCGAAAAAGAAAAGGCGTTTAAAAGTTTTATTTTCGATAAAAAAGCTTTAGTAAATGGCAACTTGAATGTAGTTATTAAATTAGAACCGGGCATCTACGGCATTACCTTGTTAGATGACGAAAATGCCAATAATAAAATGGAGAAAAATATGATCGGCATACCTAAAGAAGGTTTTGGATTTTCGAACTTTTTTCTAGAAAAACTTAAAAGACCTGTATTTAACGATTTTAAAGTAAACCTTATTGACGCACAAAATAAGGTAGACATTAAGGTGAAGTATATGTAGCTCTTCAAAATTTAAATCCATTAGCCTATTGAAAGCTACAACATTTGTCAATTCAATTTAATGTTCAACTAAGTATTTAAAAATAATATAATCGATTTAAGATTATCAATATTTACTTAACCAAGTAGAACTAATTTAATGGCAAACCATAGCCATTAATATTCTCTATTTAAAATCTTTAGTTGTAAGTACCATAAATGAGCTGGGATATTGTACTACAGCCTTATCTTCGGCAGTAATGAAAAACCTTACGGGTTGGTATTGAGAAATTGCAGTTAATGTTGCTTTTCTGGTGCTGGAGAAATAACCTGTTGAAGTAACAACCTGACCTAAATTCTTGATGCCATCTTGCTTTGTTTGCATCCATAGTACATAAGTGGCTTTAGGTGGTGTTAAGCGAGCAGGTTCTGCCAGGTTTTTAACGCTCATAACAAACATTAAGTTTTCATTTTGATCTTTGGTAATTTTTACTGTGCCCTCTGCTGCAGGAACAACACTAGATACATTGAAACGTACATTTTTAGAGCAAGATGCCAATACGAACATCAAGCAGAACATCAAAATATAGGGAAAACTGAGGAAGATTTTTTTTTTGGTAATCGCGATTTTATACATAATCATCAATAAGCGAATATGATGCCAAATCTAAAATCAGCTAAATGAATTACAAATAAGCTATTAATCCTAAAGCTAATTTACTTTACTGATAATTTAATAAAGAAAAGATAAACTAAGCTAAAACTAAATGGCCGATGAGGTGTTTGCCTTGCAACAAAACAGATATCCATGGCAAAAAAAACATTGACACCAGCAGAAGCTGCGCTGCCAGAAAATGCAAAAACAGAAAGTTTAATAGCATATAGCGCAGATGCATCTAAACAACCGATGACAACAGATCACGGGGTAAAGATTAATGATGACCAGAATTCGCTTAAATCTGGTGAACGTGGCTCTACTCTACTTGAAGATTTTATCCTCCGCGAAAAGATTACCCATTTTGATCATGAAAGAATTCCAGAAAGAATTGTACATGCTCGCGGATCTGGAGCGCATGGTGTATTTAAATTATATAAAGCTATACCAGAATTAACCAAGGCACAATTTTTAAATGATACAACCATTGAAACTCCCGTGTTTGTACGTTTCTCTACTGTGGCTGGTTCTAGAGGATCTACGGATTTAGCAAGAGATGTAAGAGGCTTTGCGGTTAAATTTTATACCCAAGCAGGTAATTTTGATTTGGTTGGCAACAATATGCCTGTTTTCTTTATACAAGATGCACTGAAATTTCCAGATCTTATACATGCTGTTAAACCAGAACCAGATAATGAAATGCCTCAAGCTGCATCTGCACACGATACTTTTTGGGATTTTATTTCATTGATGCCCGAATCTGCGCATATGATAATGTGGGCGATGAGCGATAGGGCTTTACCAAGAAGTTACCGCATGATGGAAGGTTTTGGTGTACATACTTTTAGGTTAATTAATGAAAAAGGTGAATCTCATTTTGTGAAATTTCATTGGAAACCATTATTAGGCGTACATGGTGTTGCTTGGGATGAAGCTCAAACTATTTCTGGAAAAGACCCTGATTTTCATCGTAGAGATCTTTGGGAGGCTATCCAAAGTGGGAATTTTCCTGAATGGGAATTTGGTATTCAGGTAGTTCCGGAGGCAGATGAATTTAAGTTTGGCTTCGATTTATTAGATCCAACTAAGCTAATTCCTGAAGAATTGGTGCCGGTACAAAGAATTGGTAAGTTAACATTAAACCGCAACCCAGATAACTTTTTCGCGGAAACCGAACAAGTAGCCTTTCATGTTGGACATATTGTACCGGGAATAGATTTTACTAACGACCCATTAATGCAAGGTAGGCTGTTTTCTTATACAGATACCCAGTTATTGCGTCTTGGTGGACCAAATTTTCATGAAATTCCGATCAATAGACCAATCGTTCCTGTACACAATAATCAACGAGATGGGCATATGCGCCAAACGATAAATGTTGGCAAAGTAAGTTATCATCCAAATAGTTTAGGTAATAATGACCCGCATCAAGTAACTGCAAAAGATGGTGGTTTTACTAGTTATGGCGAACGAATAGATGCTAAAAAAGTAAGAGCAAGAAGCAAAAGTTTCTTCGATCATTTCTCACAGGCTAAACTATTTTTCAATAGCCAATCACAACCAGAAAAAGATCATATTATTGATGCATTGAGCTTTGAACTTGGCAAAGTAAAAACGACAGCTATTCGCGAGCGCATGCTAGGTATCTTAACACAAATTGATCAATCGTTAACTAATAAAGTAGCAGCGAATTTAGGCATGGTTGCACCAACCAAACCTTTGGAGCCGATTAACCATAGCATTCCGGCAGACGGAAATCCTGAGGATTTTCAATCTTTAATTGTTGGTCCAACTATTGAAAGTTCAGCAGCACTAAGCATGGCTAGTACAATTAAGGATAATATAAAAACTCGCAAAATTGCTTTTTTAGTTGCTGATGGTGTAGATGAAGTTTCATTAAATAATATGAAAAAAGAATTGGAAGCAGCAGGTGCCGTGATCGAACTTATAGCTCCTAAACAAGGTAAATTGATAACTGATAAAAATACCAATTTAATAATAGATGAGAGTTTACTTACCAGTTGCTCTGTTTTCTATGATGCCGTATTTGTACCAGGTGGAAAAAAGAGCATCGCAAGTTTGATCAATGAGCCAGATGCCATCCATTTTCTGAATGAAGCTTATAAACATTGTAAGGCAATTGCTTTTGCCAGCGATACCAACGAATTGCTTGCTCAAACCTATTTTGCTAAGGCAAATAAGAGTAAACAGAAAGATGCAGGGTTAATTTTAGCAACTGATAAACAAGGCGCTAAGGTATTTATTGATGCCATTGCCAATCATCGCTTTTGGGAACGAGAAAAAGCAAGAAAAATTCCAGCATAGTAATTAATCCAAAAACGCCCGAGATATATTCGGGCGTTTTTGGTTATAAAAATTTAAATTTTAGGCGACAAGTTTAAGCCCGTAATAATTCTACTGCTTCTTCATTTCCTTGCTGTAGCGCTAAATCACTAGCAGTTAATCCACGGCTGTCGCAGATATTGGTATCAGCACCACTCAGCAATAAAAGTTTAACCAATTCATTTCTACCGAACATTGTTGCAAACATTAATGCTGTACCACCATTTCCATGTTGCAGGTTCAAATCAGCACCATTTGCAATCAACAGTTGTGCAATATCTAGATATCCTTTAAAAGCTACTCCCATTAATGCGGTATTACCACCTAAATCTGCAGCATTTACATCAGCACCAGCTTCAATTAATAATTTAGCCGCTGCTAATTGATTGTTATAACAAGCTATAATTAACGGAGTAAAACCTTTTGGATCCTGCACATTTAAGTTTGCTTTTCCTTTAATCAATTCTTTAAGAACGTCTAAATCGCCTATGCGGGAGGCATGAATTAATAACTCTGGTTCTAATTCCATTATAGTTTAATTTTGTAGTTAAGATGAAGTATATTTAGTTAATCAAGTAATAAATATTATCATTTAACAAGTGTTATAAACTTATGTTTTAACTTTTGTTCCTGTACCGTAAAACAGCATTTTTATGCAGAGAATGATATATCCTAAGTTACTCCGTTTTTACAGTTTTTAACTTAAGCGATTTTCCATTTATAATTTGATAGGTAGTGGTGTTTATAAAAGGATCATTTTCGAAAAGTTTAACTTCTCTTACCAATAAAATTTTCTGCTTGTACCATTGATAGTAGGCATAGATTTCGTTTCCATTTCCATCGGCCTCTACTTTAAGCACTTCTTTTTTTACAGGGTCGAATAACAAAAACTCCATCTCATTTAATTGAAGATGTTGTTTAAAACCTTTCGTTACCGGATCGTAAATAAAATACAAAAAAGCAAAATCACCTTTACTTCTCTCTGGAAAATTGATGGGCACTTTAAAATCTAATAGGCCATCAAAATTGAGATCTTCCACTTCAATAGCTGCGTCTTTTGCTAGCGAATTATCATCAAATTCCGTAAAAATCCACCGCATACTTTTATTCACCAAAATCTTTAACACTACAATCTGATAGTATGGATTTGCAGTTTCGGCAATAGTGGCTAATTTCACTTTGTTACGACTAAACAAAAAAGTGTAAGCTGAGGGATTAAACGCATTTAAATTCTCTCTACAGCTAAGTTTCACTGTTAACAATTTGTCTTGCGCAGTATTTTTATCCTTTCGCCAACTACCATTTAAGCTCATTTCAGCAACGTAAGCCAACCTGAAAAATCCTGTTTGCTCATATTTTTTCTTTTGTGTATTGTAGGCACTTTCTGTTAGTAAAACTTCTCCATCTTTTATTGTTCCAGCTAAGTAAATGCGATTTTCACTACCATTTTTTAAATAATAGTAGCTCCCGGTAATGCAATCGCTTTCTTTGGCTATTTCTAAAGTCATTTCAATAGGATAATTAGCTATTGAACCTCTAAAATGGAGTACGGTTGTAATTTTGGCTTGCTGACCATATCCTTTTACAACAAAAGCGAAGAGGAAGAATAATAACAATAGTTGTATTTTTTTCACGTGGTAAGATGTTTCCATTTCTATTAAACATACTGTTTATTGATTTTAACTTCTGGCCTGTAAATGCAGAGATACAATACCAAAAGAAAGAAATATTCTAATGGTTTCATCAACCGGTAAGTTATGTTTGAGCTTTTAGCTGTAGTTATTTTTCTGGAAAGTGGATAACCATATTTATCGTACAAAGCCCTAATGATACTATGGAATTTTGGCGTACTCTCTTGAATGAGTTCTTCAAAGGCATTCGCAATTAGCAACTGTCTGTTCACTACAATTTCATGTCCATGTCTTTTGCCAAGCCTTAACGGTTTTACTACTTTTGGATCGCCACAAACTGCTATGGTACATAAATAATGTCCTCTATGATCTAAAAACGGAGGATGTGTTTGCTGCGAAAAGTGCCAGGTGGTGGTTTCGGTAAATACTTTATTTATAGAATTGTAGTCTTGCCCAAACAATAGCAAAATAGCTACTACTCCTACAAATACCGGAAACAACAAAACCACTACCCAAACAGGTTGTAAGTACGCCTTTGACATTTGTACATTTAAGTAGTTGAGCAAGCTATTGTTGTAGATTTTAGAAACTGCCAATTTGCCTTCGTTAACAATTACTTTGTAACTTAAAATACCTGCAACAGCAATGTACATTATTGGTAACAGAAAGAAAAAGGCTTCTAAACCATAGTTTTTGGTATTTTCTGAAGTTTGCATAATGATTGCAAAACTTATAAACACACCAATTATTACAAACACCAAAGCCAACACTAAAATTAATGGAGGTAAATGATTTTCTTTTAACCAAAGTAATAAAATTGAACCGATTGAAAGACCGAAAAAGACAATTAGGGTTAGTAGATGTTTACTGGCAAAAGGTGTATATCCTCCGTCCACAATATCAATTGCGGTGTAATAATCTGCACTACACATTGCCCAAGCAAAAGCAAATAAAACTAATGCTACTGAAAACAAATAAATGATGGCAAACTCCGCAATTTTAGTTGATTTACCTACCTTTCGGCGTATGTTTTTGTAAATAAAATAGCCTAAAAATGGCAATGCGATAAGAAAGAAAACAAGAAATAACTCCATATCAAAATTGCCTAACTATTTAACAATAAATGCTTCACTCTTAACAGGTTCAAAGGCCTTTTCTTCTTCGTTCCACAAAAAGGCGATATAATATAGTTCTTTGCTTTCATCGGTTTCCTTACAGATAGAAGAAATGAATAATTTACTGTGGGAAGTATAAAGAGCTCTTTCTACCGTCCAAAAACACATATTTTCTTCCCCTAATGGAAGATCATATATTTCTCCATCATTTACATCTACCATAAAACCCATTATACAACCTGCACCACAACCAAAATAGATAGCAATGTAATGCCCTGCAAAATTTACCTCACCAGTTTTATATCCTTCTAGTATTCTAGTTTTAAATTGTTTTGCTTCAGGATAGTTGGCAAAATTAACTTCAGCCTTAGTAGTTTGACTTAAAACTTCCGAAGCATATTTAGTAAAATTAATGCTGTCGGTTAAAACTATTTCATCATCTTCAGTAGAAGTAGTAGTAGTAGTTGGTTCAATAACTGGCTTTACTGTGGTATCATTATCAATAGCAGAAACACTAACACCTTCAGTTTTAATTGTAGTATCTTGCTTACTTGGCTTTGAAGAATTAGAGCAAGAGCAAAATAAAAAGAGGTAGCACAATATCCCGTATTTTAACATAGGTTTTGAGTTGATCACCATGCGTAAATGATTTTAGTAGTTAGGTAATTACCTTTAAAATTTGAACTCCGATCATCCTTCAAGTTGTAATTAGCTATATAGTACTGTGTTCTAAATTTAAAATGAGATCTTGTACCAACGTAATATCTAAAACTCAAACCAGGACTAACATATAGCGATCCCTTGTCTACATCAATATCTTTGTTTGGATTATAATAAGTGATGTTTCCATAACCCAAACCACTACCTGCTTCAATAGAAAATCTATTTTTAGCATATAGCTGATAATCAAAATCTAAACCTATTTGGCCTGCAGCATAACTATTGCGCTTAATTAATTCATTGTTGTATTTGATTAACAAAGTATCTGTTTTTTTCACATTAACAATGATATCAAAAACTAAACTCACAGCACCATTGCCACTTTTAAGTTCCATAACCAGACCTCCCATTATAGGATGACCAAACACTTTATTTTTCCCATCAGGAAACCAAGTACCAGTACTTAAGCCCAAATAAAATCCATCCTTTTCTGTATATATGCTTTCTTGCGCTAACAAATGGGTTACCGAAAGCAATAGTATAATAGCCAATATGCCAACTTTTCTTTGTATTATTTTCATTTGGATATATTGATATAACTAAACTAAAAATTTTACAGCTATAATTTACAAGTGCTTATTATTCGCTTATTTAATAGCTTTATTTGCCTATCTAGATTTATTATTCGTGTAGTTAACCGCAAATCGATAATGACATTAGTTCGTTTTTAAAATTTGCGCAATTTTCTGATCTAAATCTAATGTATCAGTATCTTCAAATGATTGTCCAACTTGTACTATCTTGTTATTTTTTATCCTATAAACCGTATAACTATTTATGCCAGCATAACCATATCCCAAAATAATTTTGTGCTTTTGATGATAAGTTGGATTAGTAATCTCGTCGAAACCAGAGACCTTGTTCAGCATTTTAGTTTTAGGATTGATTAAATACAAATTGTAATGTTCGTTGCTTCCACGGCTACCGGTAGTAGTGAATAGCAACAAGTCTTTTACACCATCGTTATTATAATCATCATACCTAAAATTGTCTTTTACCACATGCATAAGTAGATGCTCTTTCCACATTAGCTGATCTTTTGCGCTTGTTTTTTTACCGTAATAAATTACTGTATTTTTAGCCATTGGCGAGCTACCTTCCGGATTAATATCATATTGAATAGCCAATACATAGTTTTGATCAGCAAAAGGATAAATATATTGCCATTTTCCTTTTGCATTTGGTTGATGAAATACTTTACCATTATTTTGCGTAGGCATTTTTTGCTGATTTACAGGATCATTGGCAGTCGTTATAAAAGTAGCTAAAGCAGCAAAAATTGTAGCTATTGTAAATCTCATTTTAATCAATTACTAATCAATAAAACCATTTTTCTTCTGATATTCCCACAGTTCTTTATTGTTTTCGATGTATCGAGATGGTGTATCTATATAATTTGCTTTACTATCATATCCACTTTTCAGTAAAGTTTTAACACTATCGGTTAAGTTTGCAAAAACGGTGTTGATATAATCACGTTTACTTAACAACTTTTCGTAATATAAATCATCTGATAAAGGTTCTTTAACTTTCAATTCGGTTTTTAATATCACCCTTTCTAGATTAACACCTCTTAACCAAACAATGATGTTCCCGTCATTAGCCACACCTACCATATAAGCTAATCCTTTTTTAGTGCCCGCATAAGAAGAAAGTACCAGAAATTGCTTGTTTTTTGAAGCAGATTCGAATATCATTTTCATTTCTTTAAATGGCAGATTTAAGGTATCTCTATAAAATTTTTCATCTCTATAAGAGACATAGTTTAGCACTAGTTTTGAAGGTAATAGTTGGTTTTCTGCGTGATTTACTTTACCATAATAATCATTCCAATTCGAAGTAAAACTATCAACTTCTTCGCCACCAACTGATTCAAAATCATCATTATCAAGTAAAAAGTAAGCTTCTTTTAAATGAATTGGAAATGTTGCTGGAGCAGTAATGCTAGCCGAATAGTTATATCTATCCCAATTGCGGTTATGAATGAACGAATAAATAATTGCTAGAAATAATAAAATTGCAATGGTGATGTAAGATTTATTAGCTAGGTTCAGTTTCATAACATTTAGTTTTTAAATGCTCCTGCCAAAGCAATGATATAAAGTGTTAAGCCGACAAGTACAATGCTGATTACTAACAAAATGCCAAAAATCCATCTGGCCAATTTATTGCCCTTACCCGGATAACTGAAAACATAAATACCAATAAGAATGGTGGCCACCCATATCATTACAGGTATTATTAAAGCTTTAGCATCGTTACTGCTTGCCACATTGTTATACAAAATTGCCGCTAAAACGACATTCAATACAATTAAGGCTAATGATAAATCGCTATTTTTTTGCTGTCGAATTTCAGGATCTACCTTCATTTTAATCAATATCTTACAAACGTATTTACCTAAACTACAATCTTTATTTAATATTGATTTAAACTTTTATTATTCGCACATCAATTATTAACTAATTGTACGCTTATCTTTACTATTCGTTAAGCTTAAGCGTATTATCAGAAAAACCCTTAGCAGTTTTAATTGGAATGGTAATTTTTATTATAGTACCCAAATTAGGCTTACTATCTATCGAAATTCCTGCTGGCAAACCTGTTTCTTTAGCCAAAATAGCCAGCCTTTCTTTACTAATAGTAGTAGATAATGATTTATGCTGAGGTGTTTCTGGATTAATTGTAATACCCTTACCATTGTCGGCAATCATAACTCCCAACAAGTTATCATTAATTATAAAATCGATAAAAATATGGCCATTTTTAGCATCCGGATTGATGCCATGTAAAAGTGCATTTTCTACAAATGGTTGCATCAGCATAGGTGGAATATAAATACCCTCAAGCTCATCTTCATCATGTAAGTTGATTTCGTAAGTAAAGGCATTATCAAATCGCATTTGCTGCAAGCTTAAGTAATTTTCTAAGGTTTCAATTTCATCGTTAAGCGGTACTGCACTTTCTCTAGAAAGTTCTAAGCTACTCCGCAACAATCTTCCAAATTGATTAAGGTATTTTAGAGTTTTCTCTTTCTCATCAAACCTTACAAAACTTTGCAATGCAGACAAGGTGTTGAAGATAAAATGGGGCTCCATTTGGGTACGTAACAAACGTTGTTCTAGCTGAGTTTTCTCATTCTCATTTCTTAATTTTCGTTGTATTTGTATATAGTAGAGCAACATTACCAATACCATAGCTAGTAAAGCAGTTAAGGCAGACACTGCAAGCCATAACCGATTACTTTGTAACTTTTCTTCTGCCAAAGCTACACTAGCATTTAAATTATTGATTGATTTATCTTTAACCTGCAATTGGATAATGGTACCCATTTCTGCAATAGAACGTGCATTTTCGGTCTCATAAAGGCGTCTAAAGTCTTGCAGTAGCACTTCTTGCTGTTTTTCTGCACGGGCATATTGTTTACTTGCAAAAAGATAATTGACCATATTGCTACGATATAACATTACCCCTTCATCGTCTATTTTATTTGGATACTTTTTTGCGAATTCTTCGCATTTATTGAGGTAATATAAACCACTATCTGTTTTCTTTTGGTTGATAAATAGCGCTGCCATATCAGCGTAGCTTAAAAACAAATTCCCTGTTTTTACACTAGTTGCTGAAGCACCATTTTTAACAGTATCAGCTACATCCATCGCTACACGCTTTCTATTGTAAAAAAGCAGAGAGTCTAATTGCGCTGTCCTTTCAAAATAAACAGCTTTACGATCTGCAATAAACCTTTGTTTTTCAACATCAGGATTGATATGGTAAAGGGCCTGCATTTTTTGGATATAACTATACAGCGAATCTAAACTGCCATTTGAACTGTAAAAACAAACTGCCATTTGGCTGTAACCTCTAAACTTTGTAGCAACATCATTGGGTAATTGCTTAAACAAAGCAATAGCTTTTCTATTGTATTTAAATGCAGATGGAAACTGCCTTAATTTAGCACTGGCTTGGCCAGCTGCGAAATATATACTCGTTTTAGATTTGGGTAAGAGGTCAATGGTACTATCTGCCATTAACATTTGCGCTGCACGACTGAAATAATAATTTTCTTGATGCACCTTTTGTTCCATGCTTGCAATATTTCCTAAACCAGAATACAACAATACCTTTTCGGCATCAAAACCGTTTTGATTTTCCATTAATGCCCAAGCCCATTGCATATGAGATTTGATAGAATCTAACTTATCTTTCCCGTAAAAAACACCAGCCAGGTTGTAATGTATTTTAGATAGCAATACAGAATCACTTCCGTAATCAGGATTTTGAAGTTGCTTATTCCAATAAGCTAACCGGCTATCTAAATCGGGATTTTGCTTCTGTTCTTCTGATGCAGTTTTTATCAGCTCCAGCTTCTTTAACCGCTCTTTATTTGTAATTGATATTTGATCCTTTTTGCAAGAATAACAACCTATTACAGCAACTAAAATAACGATTTTAAAGAAATAATTCATTAATCAATCTGATTAATGTGTTGAATGATATAATCTCTTCGTCTACTCGCCACTGGAATTTCGGTTTTATCTTTCATCACGATTGTGCCAACCTTTAAGAATTTATCTACATATAAAATATTTACTAAATAAGATTGATGAGGTCTTAAAAACCATTTTTCGGGCAGCAGCTCATCATAAAATTTAAGTGGTTTAGAGATCATTAACTTTCTACCTTCTGTGAGGAAAAAGGTAGTATAGCCTCCTTCGCTTTGGCAATATAAAATCTCTTTAAGCTGCAATACTTGCAAAAACTCTAAAGTGTGCAGCACTATTCTGCTTTCTAAATCACTTTCCTTACCCTCTACCGTATTCTTTAAAATCGCTAATTGTTCCTCAAAATGCAGATTTCCATTGGCATTTTCTGCAATTAAACGGTGTAAAACTGCCTTTAGTTCCATATCATCTAATGGTTTTAGCAAATAATCTAAAGCACCAAATTTAATCGCCTTAATGGCAAAATGATTGTAAGCAGTAATAAATATAATTTTGAAGGAAATTTCGTTTAGTTGATTTAAAATATCAAAAGCTGTGCCGTCGGTTAATTGAATATCCATTAGGATCAATTCTGGACCAGTAGCTTTGATTAAAACCAATGCATCCTTAACATTGGTTGCTGTTCCCAATAAATTGAATTGCGGCTCTTGGTTAACCAACCATTCTAATTCTTTAAGAACAGCTGGTTCATCTTCGATTATTAACGTACGCATTTTATGTAATTTTACGACTTCAAAAATAAAGTCAATTTAGCGTAAGATAAGTATTTTAGAAGTATTTCTTAATACTGGTTAAGATTTCGTCGGTTATTATTCCATTAGTGGCCAAAACCTCTCTAGTTTCTATAAATTCTTCTCCACCAGCAAAATTTAAAATTTTTCCACCTGCTTGCTGTACTAAATAAGCACCTGCAGCAACATCATAACTATTGAGGTTATATTCAAAATAGGCATCAAAACGACCGCATGCAACATAAGCTAAATCTACCGCGGCAGAACCAATACGTCTTAAGCCATGGCATTTCTGCATCATTTCGGTAAACAATTGCATATACTGAGGTTGTTTATCAAATTGATAATATGGAAATCCTGTTGCCAACAAACATTGAGACAAATTACTATTTTTTGATACCTGAATTTCTTTATTATTTAAATATGCGGCACCTCCTTTATAAGTAGAGAACATTTCTCCCCTATTGATCTCATAAACTACACCAATTACAGGTTCGTTTTCTTCGTACAAAGCGATACTTACAGAAAAGGTAGGAATACCATGTATAAAATTGGTTGTACCATCCAATGGATCGATAATCCATGTAAAAGTTTTACCAATTGTGTTTACAGTCTCTTCTTCGGTAATAAAACCAGAATCTGGCAAAAGTTTAGTTAAATTTCTTACCAATTGCTTTTCGGCATTTTTATCTACGTAAGAAACCATGTCGTTTAGACCTTTATACTCAATCTTATTGGCATCAAAAGCCATAGCTTCCTTACGAATAAAATTACCCGTTAACCTTGTAATTGCAATTACTTTAGCACATAATAATTCGTAATTCATTCTTGTTATTTTTAGTAGTTTGCGTGTTTTTCTTTGTTTTTGATGGAGAATATGACCAATAGTAAGCCACAGATAAATAAGATGGTGGAGATTAATTCTGCCTGTGTAAATGGGATACCTGCAACGGTATATTTTGAGTTTACACGAATTAATTCGATAAAGAAACGTTCTGTACCATTCATCATTAAATAAATCCCAAATAGCATTCCAGACAATTTAATTTTCTTACGGATTTGCCATAAAATAACGAATAAAATAAATGCCATTATTACCTCGTAAAGTGGCGTAGGATATACTGGTTGAGGGAGTTCGTTACAAAACTTGCCTATACAATTAGCAATTGGTACACCCTCATTGGCAACGTTATTTGGATAAGTATATGCCCACGCCCAATCTGGTAACCAACTAAATGGCTTAGGGTTTAGGTTCACAATACCCCAATCTCCATCTCCAGATAAATGACAACCAATACGGCCAATGCTATAAGCTAACATCATCCCTGGTCCGCCGATATCTAACATATGCAAAGGTTTAATGCCATTTTTATTAGCGATGTATAATACCGCAGCACCACCACAGATTAAACCACCATAAAAAGTTAAACCGCTAAAAGACAGTAATCCTCCAATAGGATCTTGGATAAAAGTATCCCAATGTTCTAAATTATCGAATATTTTAGCTCCTAAAAAGCCCCAAACTGCTGCCCAAACAATCAAATTGCTCATCAACTCATGCGGACGAACTGTAACCTCAACAGTTTTGGGTTTAGGTAATTTTGCTTTTTCCTTTTCTCTATATTCCCAATAAGCAAATAAGGCTGCTAATCCGATACCACCTAATATGCTACCTTTTGTAGATAGCAAAACCGTTTGTGCATCGCTTACAAATAGTTTATAATTGGTTAACGCATAGATTAATTTATAACCAACAATGAAACCAAAAAAGGCATTGCTAATTAAGGCTACAATGTTTGCTGGTTCGCCAATGGTAATTTTTCTTTTGCTGGGCTTAATTGCACCTAGTGCTTCTTTTCTTTTCGCCTCTTCAGAAAATGCCCAATAACCTCCAACGAAAGCCAATGCTACAAAAACGCCAAAAGTATTAAATGGAAGTGGCACATCGATGCCGAATAAATAGTTTAAAAAGTGCGAAACCGTAGGAAACATAGTAAAAATTTTAGGCGAAGATAACAAAGAAAGCTGAGAAAGCGGAAAGACTGAAGACTAAAGGTAAAAGATGAAAGAATAAAGCTGAAAGCTGAAAGACCAAAGACTAAAACAGAAACCTACCTGCCGCAGGCAGGGACCAAAGTTCAATAATCGGCGTCATCTCGAACGAGTTTTTACGAGGAGAGATCTGTTAGAAAAAAATTAAACTGAAAGACTAAGTGCCAAAACTCAAAGACTAAAGCTAAAAGCCCAAAGACTAAAGGTGAAAGGCCAAAGCGCAAATGCCACAGTTCAATAACGGGCGTCATCTCGAACGAGTTTTTACGAGGAGAGATCTGTTAGAAAAAAATTAAACTGAAAGACTAAGTGCCAAAACTCAAAGACTGAAGCTGAAAGACCAAAGAGCTAAGAATATCGAATTAGAAGAAACAGCAAAAACAAATTAGCTATTCTGAACAGTTTAGTGAGCGTAAACTGTTTCAAGCTCGGCAACTTCTACTTCTCCATCTGCCAAAAGCGCTACCAATTTTACATTTTTAAGCTCATTTACCATAATCGGATCGTACTTGGCCTTAACTTTTACATAGTTTTTAGTAAAGCCATGCATAAAACCATTTTTCTGATCATCTTCAAAAAGCACTTGTGCGGTAGAACCAATTTGAGATTGATAAAAAGCTCTTCTTTTTTTATCCGAAAGGATATGCAACATTTTATTTCTATCAAAACGCGTACTTCCAGCAACTTTGCCTTTCATTACAGCAGCTTCAGTTTGCTCACGTTCGGAATAGGTAAATACGTGCAAATATGAAATATCCAATTCATTTAAGAATTGATAAGTATCTAAGAAATCATCATGAGTTTCTCCTGGGAAACCAACAATAACATCTACACCAATACAGCAATTTGGCATTACGGCCTTAATTTTAGCTACACGTTCGGTATACAATTCACGTTGATAACGTCTTTTCATCAAGCCTAGTATCTTATTAGAACCCGATTGCAATGGAATATGGAAATGAGGAACAAATCTCTTAGAGGTAGCAACAAATTCGATAATTTCATTGCTCAACAAATTGGGTTCGATAGATGAGATACGAATACGTTCTATACCTTCAACCTCATCCAATGCTTTAACAAGATCGAAGAATTTGTTTTCTCTTTTGCCTTCTATAATGCCAAAATCACCAAGATTTACACCAGTTAATACAATTTCTTTCACGCCACTTGCCGCAATTTGCGTAGCACGATTAACCACATTTTCGATGGTATCACTCCTACTTCCACCGCGAGCCAATGGAATTGTACAATAAGTACATGGATAATCACAACCATCCTGAACCTTTAAAAAAGTACGGGTTCTATCTCCAATAGAATAAGCGGCAACGAAATTATGGTTTACGGTTTCAATATTTTGCTGATGAACAACTGCCTTCGGATTTTTTGTTAAATCTGAGATAAACTCTACAATCCTGAATTTTTCCGCAGCACCTAAAACCATATCAACACCCTCAATTTCAGCAATTTCAGTTGGTTTTAACTGTGCATAACAACCCACAATGGTTACATAAGCATTGGGAGAATATTTTAATGCTTCTTTAACAACTTTTCTGCATTTTTTATCTGCATGATCGGTAACCGAACAGGTATTGATAACATATACATCTGCACTGTCAGTAAAATCTACAACAGCATAACCCGCATCGGCAAACAAACGACCAATTGATGAGGTTTCAGAGAAATTTAGCTTACAACCAAGTGTATAAAATGCAACTTTTTTCATTCGAGCTTGCAAAGATAATTATTAGTATTGAGATATGAGTATTGAGAATTGAGACAAGTTGTAATCCTTACAATGAGATGTGAGTATTGGTCCATGGCCTATAGTTGATAGTTAATGGCTTGGTTTTTTTTAACATTTGGCTATTGACCATCGACCATTAACTAATAAACGATTGAACTTATAAACCGTTTACTCTTCATTCCATCGGTAACTTTCTTGCTCTAATCCAGCTAAATCTATCACCCTACTTACTACTGTCTGGGCCACTTGTTCTATAGTTTTTGGCAAGCTATAAAATGATGGACTTGCAGGACAAATAATCCCTCCTGCTTCTGTAACTGCTTTTAGATTATTAATATGAATTAAACTGAAAGGAGTATCTCTAACTACAGCAATTAATTTCCTGCGTTCTTTTAAAATCACATCTGCAGCACGAGAAATTAAATCGTTTGATATACCGTGGGCAATACGACCTAGTGTACCCATGGAACATGGAATAATGATCATGGTATCGTATTTTGCGGAACCGGATGCAAATGGCGCATTAAAATCCATTTTTTGATAAAAAGTGAAAGGATAGTTATCGTAATCTTCGTTACCTAATTCAAATCGCCATACTTCTTTGGCATTATCAGACATTACCACACCTACTTTTTCAATTTGGTCTGATAGTTTTACCAAATTATCAAATAATACTTTAGCGTACACAGAACCGCTAGCTCCAGTAATGGCAACAATAATTTTTTTCCTTGTGGTCATAATAGACTACAAATATACTGCAGAAAAAGGTAATTAATTGATATTGATTTTGCATTGGCCACTTGCGGACAATTTGATGGAAAAACATGGTTAGAGAAATGGGGTGTTGATCACACCAATCTAAGGCCATATTATTAGATTAATGATAGGATTGATGAATTTAACTGTTAGTAAGTTGGGTTAGATTAATTATTCATCACAATCTAGCACAAATGAACTTTTGTTAAACCCAAGCTAACGCTCTTCAATCAATTAAATCCTGCAATTTTCTATGCTAAACTTATCACTTTAGCATAATATTAGTCCATCTATCCTGTATCCATCCTTCGTCCATCTTACGTTCATCTTACGTTTATCCTTCGTTATTACAGGTTCACTACACCGTTATCGTATTTATGGAAGTAACTTAATGTTGGGAAGACTGGAATCGATGGCATTACAATCTCATCTAGAACAAAAGTAAATGCTGATTACCTAACTGATGAGCACAATAGGTAGGCATTGATGAGGTATCCCCATAACGGAGTCTTTCAAAATTTGCCAACTATGCAGAAAATACGTGATAATCTTATCACATATAGTGATGCGATTAAGTATTTAAATAGAGTTAATTATAAAACTTAGGTTACGCTATGTTCTTAACAGATTAACATCCAATATTTAAGTGAAAACGGTTAAAAGCCTTCGTTTCGACGTACAAATTGATTCTAAATATAGGTGTTTTTATAATGCTCCGACCAATTGTTCGGAGCCTATAAAAAGACAGACAAATTTTGGGCGATAGCAAAGCAATATAGTTTCTTAGCTGGTGTAAATAATTATAAATGGAAATCTAAATTATCTGCGCTTATTTTTCTTCTAGGTTAAATGCATCCATGTCAAATCATGGTGTTGTTATAGAATTGGTATATCCATCTTATCAAGGAATTTCTTGCTGCTCAAGGAGCTCAAAACCTATAAAACAAAAAAGGGCCAGAAATAAATTTCTGACCCTACATCTACCTATGAAAAACATACCCCCGAAAGGGTAAGTCCAAATGTAACTAAATTTGTAAAAAAAAGAAAGTTTAAACACTCTTTTTTTTTATATAGTTTGAATTTTATACAAAAACTGTTTAAAAAGCCCTTTAAGCAAAAGCAGGTGCATTAAAATAAATATTTTGTACTTAAAAAATTCGAGCTATTGCTATCAATAATCTCATTTAACAGGTGTTTATTGTTATCATTTAGTTTTGTAGCTACTAAAGATCGGATAGAGAATGATCTCAAAGCATCAACAACCGATAATGTACCTTCAGCACTATCTTTTCTACCTGTAAATGGGAAGACATCTGGACCGCGTTGGCATTGACAATTAATATTTACCCTACTTACTTGATTTACCAAAGGATCTATCAAAGCTGCTACTTCTTGATCGTCGTTACTAAAAATACTTACTTGTTGCCCATGAGTGGAATCAATTAAATATTGTATAGTTTCTTCCAAATCATCAAAAGGAACAACTGGCACCACTGGGCCAAACTGCTCTTCTGTGTATAATTTCATCTCTGCATTAACAGGATAAACAACTGCTGGAAAAACAAATGATTCGTTAGTTGCACCACCATTTTCATTGATAACTTTTGCTCCTTTTGCAATTGCATCATCAATTACCTCTTTTAAATATGCTGGTTTGTGTGGTTCTGGCAGTGGTGTTAGAGAAACACCATCAACCCAAGGCATTCCAAATTTAAGTTTATTAACAGATTCTGATAATTGCTTTAAAAATTCATCAGCTAAGCTGCGATGTACAAAAATGATCTTTAATGCTGTACATCTTTGTCCGTTAAAAGAGAGCGATCCTAAAACCGTTTCTTGTACCGCTAAATTTAAATCTGCTTTAGCTGTTATGATGGCTGCGTTCTTAGCATCTAAACCTAAAATAGCACGTAAACGATTTACTTTTGGGTGCATTTTTTTCAACTCATTAGCCACTTTACTAGAGCCAATAAGTGTTAGAACATTTATTTTGCCCGATTCCATAAGGCCTGGAATAATCTTATTTCCACGACCATAAATCGTATTCACTACCCCTTTCGGGAAACAATCTTTGAAAGCTTGCAGCAAAGGATAGAACAATAATGTACCATGTTTAGGTGGTTTAAACAGAATTGTATTGCCCATTATAAGTGCAGGGATTAATGTAGTAAAAGTTTCATTTAATGGATAATTAAATGGACCCATACACAAAACTACCCCCAATGGAGAACGGCGAACTTGTGCTACAATTCCTTGCTCCATGGTAAAACCAGCTGATTGGCGGTCTAAATCTTTTAATGCATCTATAGTAGCATGGATATATTCTATGGTACGATCGAACTCTTTAGTAGAATCGGCAAAGGTTTTGCCTATTTCCCACATAATCAACTTCACAACTTCTTGTTTCTTTTCGATAATTGCACGCGTAAATTTCTCCACACATTCAATTCTTTGCGCTACGCCCATGGTTGGCCATTCGCCCCTACCATTATTGTAAGCTGCAACTGCCGCATCTAATGCTGCATTTGCCTCTTCTTTATCGCAAAGCGGATAAGTACCAATCACCTTTCGCTTTAACCCTTCTGGGGTATCAATACAAATTGGCGATAAAACGGTGTGCACATCGCCATGCCATAGCAACATTTCTCCGTTACACAAATACTCCTTTTGATTAACCTCTTCTGCCAATTTAAAGGCAGTAGGAATCTGCTCTTCCCTTGGGAAGAGTCCATTTAACTGTTCTTGAAAGCTCATAATTTATAGGTCGGTAATCTTTTTATATTTAGGCACCAATAGTTTCATAACTGACCATGCTATAAGATAAGCAACGGCACAAAAAGCAAACATTATGGTATAGGCAACTGTCATATTAGACTGAACCAGAGGTTTTTGAATTTCTAATAGCTGTGTAAACAAATTGGTATCTATAGCTTTCAATTTGTCAGCAACCTCTACAGGAACTTTACTTAAAGCCATTACATTTAGGTTAACTTTATCACCATATTTACTTGCTAAATCCATAGAGGTAATCTGACTAACAAAACTGCTGTTTCCTAATTCATTGAACTTAGTAAACGACTCCGAAATACCTTTATGGGCATAACTATCGAAAATCCAGCCTCCAACTTTGGTAACCAAAACACCTCCTAAACCACCAGCCATTCCGCCAATACCTACAACCGATCCAATTGCTCTTTTAGGGAACATATCAGATACCGTGGTAAATATATTTGCAGACCAAGCTTGGTGAGCAGATGCACCAACACCAATTAATACAACCGGAATCCAGAATGAAATATGGCCTAATGGTTGTGCCAGCAACACAATTAATGGAAATATGGCAATTAAAAACATGGCTCTCATTCTACCATCATAAACTGCGTAACCTTTATCTGCAAAATATTTAGGCAACCAACCGCCACCGATACTACCTATCATTGTCATACTATAAAGTACAGATAATGGCAACATGATATCTGACCCCGTCATCCCATATTGGTCTTTTAAATAACCTGGCAACCAGAATAAGAAGAACCACCAAACACCGTCTGTCATAAATTTACCAAAAGTAAATGCCCATGTTTGTCTGTAACCTAATAATTTAAACCAAGAAACTTTATCAACGTTCGCTTTATCGGCAACTTCATCTTCGTCGCTATTGATATAGGCTAATTCTGCTGCTTTTAATCTTTTTTGTTTCTCTGGAGATTCATAAAATACTAACCAAAAGAACAACCATAAAAACCCGATGGCACCAACTATTTCAAATGCACTCTCCCAGCCCCAATGTGTGGCAATCCATGGTACTGTAATTGGTGCTAAAATAGCTCCAACATTAGCTCCAGAGTTAAAGATACCAGTAGCAAAAGAACGTTCTTTTTTAGGGTGATATTCTGCTGTTGCCTTAATTGCTGCCGGAAAGTTCCCCGACTCGCCAATTGCTAAAACTGCCCTACTAAACATAAATCCTAAAATGGATACTGGCAAAGCAGCAATGCCGAAAGTAGTTAATACAGAGACAATACCTGTACCTATAGAAATTGAATAGGCATGGATGATAGCACCGACTGACCAAATTATAATCGCTATACCGTAACCCCATTTAGTACCTAGCTTATCTACAAAACGACCAGCAAATAGCATCGAGATGGCATAAGTAAATTGAAAAACTGCGGCAATATCTGCGTAATCACTATTAGACCATCCGAATTGTTCTTCTAAGGTGGGCTTTAGCAAACTCAGTACTTGCCTATCAAGATAATTTACTGTAGTTGCGAAAAACAGAAGCGCGCAAATGGTCCATCTGTAATTGCCGATTTTAGCTTGGTTCATAATTTTAAGTTTAACCCCTATGGGGTTTGGTTGATTTAATATTTGGTTGATTTGTGTTTTAAGGTTTTACTTTATTGATGATTTCAAATGCCTTCATGGTTAATGAATACAGACCATCATAATCTTTATTTTCTAGTACTTTTTTACTTACCAATTTACTACCCATGCCAACTGCACAAACACCCGCTTTAAACCAATTATCAATATTGGTTTCATCAATTTCTACTCCACCAGTTGGTACAAATAATTGCCCTTGGAAAAGCTCTTTAATAGAAGATAAATATTCTGGACCCAAAATATTTGCCGGGAATAATTTGATAATTCCTGCGCCAAATTGATGAGCAATATTAATTTCAGTTGGGGTCATACAACCTGGTATCCACAGTAAACCAGCATCATGAGTTAATTTACCAACTTCTAAATCTACTACCGGACAAACAATAAAATCTGCTCCAGCAGCTAAAAAAGCATTAACTTCATTCGTATTTTTGATGGTACCAATACCTAAAAACAAATCTTGCATTTCAGTTTTTAAGGCTTCTTTTAAAAACTGAAAATTTGCTAAAGCAGCTTTACCCCTGTTTGTATATTCGAAAACACGAACACCACCTTTGTATAAAGCACGAACTATTTCTAAACTTACCTGTGGATCTTCGTAATAAAAGAGTGGCAACATTCCCTGTTCTTTGATTGCTGCTATCGTAGTTTCTTTGTTCTTAGTCATTTTCTGCTAATGTTTTTTCAACGTCTGCAACTGTTGCTGTTGTTGCATCGCTAGGTATATATAATTTATTGTAAGCCGCTGCTGTAGCAAAGTTTAAAGTAGCTAAAGGATGATTACCTTGATAAAATCCATAAATTAAACCCGCCATGAAACAGTCGCCGCTACCTACTTTATCCAAAATTTTCTCAGAAAGATATTCTTTAGAAACCAAAAGTTCATTTTCAGTATAAAGTGCTGTATAATATCTAATTCCCTCTTTGTAATCGAAGCGGAAAGTATTTGCCACCCATTTACATTTCGGATATTGTTTGATCATCTCTTCTGATGTCTTTTTTGCTTGTCCAAGATAAGTATTTTTATCATCAGCTTCTACAATTCCCTCTGAAACCGGAATGGCTAACATCTTTTCTGCTGCCCAAATATTACCCATAATTAAATCGCAATATTGAGCTAGTTGAGGAACGATTTCTGACGGCTGTTTTCCGTATTGCCATAATTTAGCTCGGAAATTTAAATCTATAGAAACTGTAATACCTTTTGCACTTGCCGCTTTTACCGCTTCTAAACAAACATCGGCAGCTGCCTGATTTAAAGCTGGACATATTGCGCTAAAATGAAACCAAGTTACACCATCTAATACTTTATCCCAGTCGATAAGCCCTGTTTGCAGCATTGCAAAAGCAGAATTTGCCCTATCGTAAATTACACCTGCATTTTTTAAGTCTTTTCCTTTTGGTAAGTAATATAAACCTATTCTATCGCCTCCTTGATGAATTCTTGAGGTATCAATATTTCGAACATCCATATAACTGATGATCTGCTCAGACATGAAATTTTCAGGCAAAGCTGTGAAATAGGCAGATGGAATTTCCCACAAAGCCAATGCTGTTGCTACATTTAATTCTGCACCACCCACATAAAAAGGCAATTTATTTTCTGCTAACCATTCTCCATCTCCATCTGGGCAGATACGCAATAAAAGTTCACCAAAACTTAAAACCTTAGCCATATTTAGAAATTGAAATAAGTTTTAGCATTGTTATAACAGATATTCTGGATTATTTTCCCCAACCACTCTTTATCGTATGGTAATTCTCCATTTTCTACATCCGTACCAAATAAATCGCATAAAATACGTCTAAAATATTCGTGGCGAGGATAAGAAAGGAAACTTCTAGAATCGGTTAACATCCCAACAAATTGGCTTAATAGCCCTAGGTTAGAAAGTGCGTTAATTTGATTGATCATTCCTTGTTTTTGATCTAGAAACCACCATCCAGAACCCCACTGTACTTTTCCCGCAACAGTTCCATCCTGATAGTTACCAATCATGGTAGCCATTAATTCGTTATCTGCGGGGTTTAAATTGTATAAAATGGTTTTTGCTAAAGTGTTCGCAGAATCTAATCTATTCAAAAACTTCGCTAATGATTTTCCTTGAGGGAAATCTCCGATTGAATCGAAACCAGTATCTGGACCTAATGAGGCTAATAAACGATCATTATTATTCCTTAAAGCACCCAAGTGAAATTGTTGTACCCAACCTTTCTGATGATCCCAGAGCGCAAAAGTGAATAACATAGCCGATTTGAATTTTAAATTCTCTTGTAGGCTAAGTACTTCATTGCTTCTAATTTTTAAAAAAATGGCTTTTACTTCTTCTTCTGTATAATCTTCTGCGTAAATGTGCTCTAATCCATGGTCAGAAACGGAAGCTCCATTCTCAGCAAAATAATCATGACGAGATTTCAGCGCCGCCAAATAAGCATTATAATCAGAAATTTTGCTACCAGTTAATGCTGCCAATTTATCGATATAAACATTTAAGCCAACAACGTCATCAGCATTCATTGCTTTGTCTGGTCTAAATGCAGGCAAAACTACTACTTCAGCATTACTATTTTTAATTTGTTGGTGATATTCTAAATTATCCAATGGATCATCAGTTGTACATAAGGTTTTCACGTTCATTTTACGCAATAAACCTTGTACGCTGTATGCTTTGGTTTGTAATTTGGCATTACACTCATCATAAATTTTTCTTGCATTGGCGGAAGATAAAACTTCATGAATGTCGAAATAACGTTGCAATTCCAGATGTGTCCAATGATATAGCGGATTTCTTAAGGTATAAGGAACAGTTTCTGCCCATTTCTCGAATTTCTCCCAATCAGACGCAGCACCAGTAATGTAATATTCATCAACCCCGTTCGAACGCATAGCTCTCCACTTGTAATGATCGCCATAAAGCCACACCTGCGTAATGTTCTTAAAATTTTTATCTTGCGCAATTTGATCTGGCATTAAGTGATTATGGTAATCAATAATCGGCATATCTTTTGCAAACTCATGATACAACATTTTTGCTGTTTCAGTTTGCAATAAAAAGTTTTCGTCTAAAAAGTTCTTCACTGGGTGATCAATTTTTTAATTTATATTCTTTGTTTTTTTATTGTCAATAGTTGATGGTTGATAGACCATAGCCATAAACCATTGACCATTAACCTATTTATACTCCACTAAAAATAGAGAAGCCACCATCTACACAGATCATTGCGCCTGTTACAAATTGTGAAGCATCACTCAATAACCAAACTAACGCACCTTTTAATTCATCTGGATCACCAAAACGCTTAAAAGGAGTTTGTTTAATTACCGATTGACCACGAGGTGTAAAACCACCATCTGGTGTAGTTAATAAATTTCTATTTTGTTCCGTTAAGAAAAAGCCTGGAGCCAAGGCATTCATACGGATTTTATCTCCATAACGATTGGCCAACTCTACTGCAAACCATTGTGTATAACAATCTACAGCTGCTTTACCCATATTATAACCCAATACTTTGGTTACGGCTTTTTTAGAATTCATAGAAGAAATATTTACGATACTTCCTCTTCCTGTTTCGGCAATTGCTTCGCCAAAAATTTGAGTTGGGATTAATGTTCCCCATAAATTCAGGTCTAACACTTTCTTCATGCCATCCATTTTCATTTTGAAAACGCTTTCTTCTGGTTGTAAAACACCATCTGGCATATTTCCACCCGCTGCATTTACCAAACCATCAATTTTACCGAAAGCAGCGATAATTTTTTCTCTGGCAGCAATTAAGTGCTCCTCATCCATTGCATCGGCAATTAGAGCAATTGCTCTACCACCATTTTTATTTATTGCATCTGCTCTTTCGTTTGCAATAGCTTCATTTCTACCTAATATACCTACTGCACCACCAGCTTCTACAATTGCGTTTACAAAAGAATTACCTAAAATTCCTGTTCCGCCAGTTACTACGATTACTTTACCTTCTAAAGAAAATGATTGTTCCATATTTGTTTTTTAAGCCCCACCCCAACCCTCCCCAAAAGGGAGGGAGTGCCAAGCGGTTAACCTTTATCTATTTCAACTTTAGTCTTTGGTCTTTTACCTCCTCGACTTTTACCTTATTTAAGTTCTTTTACTCCAAATGTATCCATATCGGCATAGTCTAGGTTTTCGCCTGCCATTCCCCAAATGAAACTGTAATTTTTTGTGCCACTACCAGCATGTATGCTCCAAGTTGGAGATAAAACCGCTTCGTGGTTAGCTACAATGATGTGACGAGTTTCTTGTGGTTCGCCCATATAATGGAAAACTCTATGTTCCTCATCTACATCAAAATAGAAGTAAACTTCCATTCTACGGTCGTGGGTATGTGGTGGAATGGTATTCCAAACGCTACCATTAGAAAGAATGGTTAAGCCCATTACCAATTGGCAACTTTGAATACCATCTTTGTGGATATAACGCATAATTTTACGCTCATTTGCGGTTTCTACACTTCCTAACTGAGCAGAAAAAGCATCAGCATTCTGCAAATAAGTAGTTGGATAAGTGGCATGAGCTGGTGCAGATAAAATATAAAATATTGCAGGATTATGAGCATCAACACTGCTAAAACTCACCTCTTTTACACCTTTACCCATATACAAACAATCCAACTTAGCTAAATCATAAGTAGTACCATCAGCTGTAATTTTACCAGCACCACCAACATTGATTACGCCCATCTCTCTTCTTTCTAAGAAAAACTCTGCACGCAAAATATCATAAGTACCCAAAGGCACCACTGCTGTTGTTGGTGTAATTAAACCAGTAACCATTCTATCGTAATGAGAATAAACGAAGTTAGCCTTGTCTTTCTCTTTCAATCCGTCTAATAAAAATCTTTCTCTGATTTTATCAGTACCGTAAGTTTTAAAGTCTTCAGAATGTACGTGTTGTATTATTTTCATATTAATATTTTATTTTAAGCTTTAAAAATTATTGTTAAAGCTAAATGATCAATTGACCAAAGTTAATAATTAACGTCGTTTTGACAATTATTAAGCTATAAAGAAACTCCTCTTTTCCATGGAATAAAATCATCCTGATTCAATAAAACTGATTTAGGGATAACCTCTCCACTGGCGGCTTTGATACAATATTCTAGGATATCCTCGCCCATTTCTTCGATCGTTTTTTCGCCTTCAATTACTGAACCTGTGTTGATGTCAATAATATCACTCATCCTGTTAGCTAGGGCGTTATTGGTAGAAACCTTAATTACCGGACAAACTGGATTTCCGGTTGGGGTACCCAAGCCCGTAGTAAATAATATTAAAGTTGCACCACTTGCTGCTTTACCTGTAGTTGCTTCTACATCATTACCGGGTGTGCAAACTAGGTTTAAACCGTGTTTTGTACTTGGTTCGGTATAGTCTAGCACATCTTCAATTGGTGATGTACCACCTTTTTTAGCCGCTCCATTACTTTTAATGGCATCGGTAATTAAACCGTCCTTTATGTTTCCTGGAGATGGGTTCATATGAAACCCAGAACCTGCATTTTCTGCAGCCTGACTATAAGCTCCCATTAAACTGATGAATTTTTTAGCAGCTGCTTCGTCTTTAGTGCGGTCGATCATATTTTGCTCGGCGCCACACAATTCTGGAAACTCTGCCAATAAAACGGTCGCTCCTAAAGCCACCAATAAATCTGAACAGTAACCCACTGCAGGATTAGCAGAAATACCACTAAAACCATCGCTACCGCCACATTTTACTCCCACATTCATTTTACTTAATGGCGCTGGCTTACGTTCTATTTTATTGGCTTCTACTAGTCCTTCAAAAGTTTTTTTAATGGCCAAAGCAATCATATTTTCTTCACTTTGTGATTGTTGTTGCTCAAACACAAAAAGTGGTTTATCAAAATTTGGGTTTCTCTCTTTTAAATCTGCAGTAAAATCCTGAACCTGTAAATTCTGGCAGCCTAAACTCAATACCGTAACCCCAGCAACATTTGGATGATCTGCATAAGCAGCTAAAAGCTTACTCAAAACCGCAGCATCTTGTCTTATACCTCCACATCCACCTTGATGGTTTAGAAACTTAATCCCATCTATGTTTTTAAAAGGTCTGTTCTTTGTAGTTCCTTCAAAAGAAAGTGGTGCTTCTAACGTAGAAATATCAACTCCGTTTTTAAAAGCCTCCACTAAATCGTGTGTATACGCTTTATATTTTGCAGTTACGGCATAACCTAGCTCATTATGCAAAGCCTCTCGAATAACATCTAAATTACGGTTTTCACAAAAAACCGTTGGAATAAACAGCCAATAATTTGCCGTACCCACCTTCCCATCAGAACGATGGTAACCATTAAACGTACGACCTTCGAACTTAGCAACATCAGGAGCCTGCCATTCGTAGTGATATGGACGAAACTCGTAAGGTGCTGCTGCATGTTTAAGGTTATCAGTATTCATTAAAGCTCCTGCCCTAACGGTAAATTGAACTTTTCCTACTAATGTTCCATACATATAAACCTCGTCTCCAGCATTCATAGCTGTAGTATAAAATTTATGTTTGGCATTGATATCATCAACCAAAAGATAGGTATTGTCTTGATAAGTTACTGTTTCACCAGCTTTTAAATCGGCCAGTGCTACTAACACATTATCTTTTGGATGAACTTTTAAAACTTGACTTTTCATTTATAGTACATTTAACTTCGAAGTTGTTAATTCGCCTAGCGCATTAACAATTCCATTTTTAGCAATAGCATCGTAGCTATCTACAACGGCATCTGTAAATCCGTTTAGTAAATTTAAATCTGTTTTCCAGAAATCAGGGTCGTTAAGTACACTTGTTACATAACTTCCGCCTATTGTATGGGCTTTATTGAAGAAATATTCAGCACTATCATCCGTAATCAGATAATCGATACCATTGTAAGAACCATAAAAATTCGCCTCTTCTTTGCGATTAACCTTCATAAATGTTAAATATGCTGCAAAGCCAAAGGCGATATGTTCTGGAACGTTATTGAATAATTTATAATGGCTTAACAACAAAGGCAAAATGCGGATCTTCATTTTCATGCTGTATTGAAAAGTGATGTTTAACCACAAATGTGCAATAGATGGATTTGCAAAACGATCTTTTACCGTACTGGCAAAAGCAGTTGTTTGAGCAGTGGTAACTTGATAAGGTATTGCGGGCGCAATTTCTTTAGCCATTACCGAATCAACATAATTGCTGATTTGCTCATTTTGCATGGCATCTCTTACCAAGCTAATACCTGATAAAAAGGCTACTCCGGATGTTAAAGTATGTGTTCCGTTTAACAAACGCACTTTAAGTTCTCTGTAAATTTCTATGTCTTCAGCAATTACCACGCCTTTATCAACTTTGGCAAAACTTAAAGCTTCAGCAACTTTTTCTCCTCCTTCAATTGCCCATAAACGATAAGGTTCTGTCATGGCTAACAACTGATCGGTATAGCCCAATTCTGCTTCTAAAGCCGCCAACATTTCTGCATCTGGCTTACCAGGAACAATACGATCTACTAAAGAATTACAAAAGCTATTTTCTTCTTGCAGCCATGAGATGAAATCATCGCCTAGGTTATTAAACTTGGCCAATTCTAATACAATTGCACCTAATTTTTTTCCGTTATCTGGAATTAATTCTGTTGCGATAATTACCAAACCGCTATCTTTCGTTCCCAAAACTATAAACCTTTGGTACAATACTGCTAAAACTTTGGCTGGAAAAGAAACTGGTGGGTTTTGGTTGATACTTTCATTAACCAGCTGGATACCAACTTCCGTAGTATTAGAAACGATGATTTTTAGAGCTGTTGATTTCGCAATAGTCAATATAGCATCCCAATCTTGCTCTGCTGAAATAACCCGGCTAATGGCTGAAGAAATTACATTTTGATGCACAAATTCTCCATTTTCGATACCACGAACGCACAGGGTATATAAAGAATTTTGCTCATCAAATGATTTTGTTGGACCGCTGGTTGATTTAACTACCGCTACACGACCATTAAAAACGCCTTGTCTATTTGCTTTGTCGATGAAATAGTCTGGAAGCCCACGTAACAAAACGCCTGTTCCGAATTGTAATACCTTTTCTGGAAGTTCAAAGGCATTGGCTGGTGGTACAATTACATTTTCCGGATTGATCAGATTTAGATTTTCTTTAGTTAAAATCATTTTCTATTTATACAAATTTCAAATTTAAAATTCGCCAGAAAAAGAATTGAAAGCCTATTTCTAGCATTTGGCTAAAGCAATATTACCCATTAATTACTAGTAAAATTTGGTTTTGAATGCAAATATTTGCGCAATCGTTCCCGATATCAGTTGTACCACAGGGATGACTTTGACACAGTTTTCGGTTTACAGTTTTGGTTTTATAACAATTAGATTTGTATATTTTTTACTCTCGAATATATTATTTTGCCGATATGTTAACACAATCTTTTCCTATCCAATTGATTAAATCTGGGAGATCGTAGTAGTTCAACACATTTGAAATTACTGCTCCATAACGGTCTTTAGCCAGAGGCTGATTAAGCATAGTTTGGTAAGATGGAAGAGTCTGATAGAGATTGACATCTTTGATGTCTGAATTTAAAAATAAAGCGTGTAATGCGGGTATGGCCACTAAACCTACAGCATTAATTGTTATGGGTAAATTTTTAAGATTTTTATCTGCCCTGATAAATTCCACAACGTTCAAAATATCTATTACTCGCTGCCCAACTAAAGGCTTGCCCATATGTAAAGCCAAAATCGCATTGCGATAATCTTTACTGAAATATTTGGGATCATTCATTTCTGCTTTATCCATGGTTTCGCCAGTGCCACGAACATCTACGGAAATTAAAATCGCATCGCTTTTGGAAGCTACCCAATGTGACCTAATACTGTCTCTTTGTTGCGCATTGTCATTTAAGGATATGATTATTCGTTTTGGAGGATAAGCATGACGGTAAACAGTCAAGGGTAATGGAAGCTCATCTTTTTTGCGAAGAATTAACCTATCGAATTCCACATCGTTATGGCTAATTTTTCCCTTGCCCAAATTTTCTATTTCTAGTTTTCCTAAATTAGGTTTTATGCCTAAAAGGTGTTGTATCGTTTTCTTTCGCTGTTCAACGGATAATTGTGCAAATTGATTTCTAAGTTTTGACTTTTCTTGAAATAAAAGTAGATTTTTTTCTGCAATATCTACTTCATAAGTGTAACTTGTATTTACCTTTCCAGTACTTGTGGCAAATAGTTCGGCAGCAGTTAAAGTTGATAAATCATTTTCAGTTACAGGTCTATCATCCCTATAAAACCATTTTCGGAACCATTGTACGGCAACTTCTCTCTTGGGTTTTGAAATACCATGACCATCATCATAAGTAAATAGTATTAACCTCTCTGGGGAAGCCAGAGTTTGATACACCCTTTTTAAATCGCCAAAAGATTGTAATGTTCCATTGTAATCTATAAAATCATATCTACCAGCTAAAACTAAAATTGGTTTTGGTGCAGCGGCAATTAAATAATCGCTCATTTCTAGCTGCGCCAAGCCTTCGTTAGGGATCTGTGCACATCCATCTGCGGCTCCTGTAGTTTCTAATGTTTTTTCTCTACTTGCCAAATAACTACAAGGCGCGATTATTTTAACTCTATCATCAAATGCGGCGAAGTAAATGGCCTGCATTGCTCCTCCACTATTTCCAATGCAACCAATTTTGGTTGCATCTACTTCTGGTCTGGTTGCTAAATAATCTAAACCTCTAACATTATCAAATAGCTCATAAGCGGCAGCCGAGGTACCCAATAGATTAGCAGATAGATTTAGCAAAGTATGTTCTGTAGTGGCACCACGAGTTAAGGATTTGCCTGCTGTATCGGTTAATTGTACCCGTTCGCTTTGAGAAATAGGATCAATTACAAAAACAGCAAAACCATTTTTGGCAAAAAGTATGGCAGTTTGCTGGTAAGAAAGTGTTGCTTTGGATAAATCTTCGTGACCGCAAAAAAGCAAAACTGATGGGAATTTCCCATTTCCATTAGGCAAATATAGATTTGCGGTAACGTGATGATTTAGAAAACTCTGATAAACAATCTTCTCTATTCGATAACCACCTCCCTGAATAGTTCCTGTTATTTTAGCATCTAAACTTGCGCTTTGAGGTAACTCACCAACTATATCTTTGAATTTCTGCTTTACAGATTTAATATAAGCTAACGTATTAGCTTTGCTGGTTAATGCTTCATTAAATTCGATTGTTCTTGCCTCATACTGCAATTTCATTTGCTGTACGAGGTAGGTATTTAAACTTACATCAGTTTTCCAATCTAAAATATTAGGCTGCTTTTGACCATAACTTTTAATGCTTAAAGAAGTCAGCAGGAAAATTAAAAGGTATTTAAGCATGTTTAGATTTCTCCTCTCGTAGAAAAGATAATAATTTGTAAAAACCTGTTTTAAGGCTTTGATAGGCTTTATCCGCCATTAGTTTTTAGCCACTTAGGGTATTCTCTGGTTAGGTTATTTCCCCAAGTACCGTACCAACCATAGTTATTTCTTCGCTCGAAGCTAATATCTGCCACATTTTTATAAACCTTATTGTCTCTATCTCCAAATACGGGTTCGTTGGTTTGCAGGTCATAAAATCTTGCCCAAATTGTAGAAGTTGGATCTGCGATTAAGGTTCTATCATTTCCACCGGTTGGTTTTTCAAATCTGTAACCTTCAATCTTAACATTATCAAACCAATTTACACCATTTGTAATGGCTGTTTTTACCTCCGCAGATGGATTTTTAAGTTTCATTAAAAACCTTATGATGCCAACAGATTCTGATGTACTTAAAGAAGCTGGTTCAAATGCCCTAGCTTTTGCAGGTAATAAGGTATTTTGATCGTACTGTGCAGCCCAAATAGTTGGCTTGCCATTTTGTTTAATTTGCGTTTTCAAAATACAATCTAACCCTTTTTTTACAGCATCTGCTGATTTACTAATGTAAGAAGCATTGACAACTTCAAAATCATTGGCCTGTGTAGATATATTGAGCATAATAGTTAAGACATCTACAATAGCATCATCATTATATGTTATTTCGGCACGATAAAGACTAGCATCAGGATAGTATTGTGGCCATCCTCCATTAGCATACTGGGCAGTTAACAAATAAGCTATACCCTTTTCAGCTGCATTTAAATAAGCTTTATTTCCTGTATTTTTAAATGCTTTTACTAAAGCATTAATTTCTCTTGTTGTGGCTTTATTATCTATAGTGGCATGTTTTTCTGTAGTAGCCTTAATTTTAGACAATAACACATCATCTATAGTATTTTCGTATTTAACCACACTTTTATCTTCCAGCTGTTTTGGCCATCCGCCATTGCTTAATTGATAGATGAGCATTTTTTCTGCTATTGGATCGGTTTTGGCTACAACTTGATTTGTATTTTGTGCAGTAGCGCAAGAATAAAAGCTTATGCATACTACAAATAAAAATAATTTAATGATGTTTTTCATACGTTTTTTGTTTAACCGCAAAGACACAGAGGAGGCCAAGTATTTTTTAAACAAACCATGTACTTGCTTCCTTATTATCAAGATTCTCTCTTTTTGACTTACAGACTTCCCGACTATTTTACCTGTTTGGCTAACCAATTTACCAAATCATTTGCTGCTTTAAAATTATCATAGGTAGCCGGTAATTTTCTACCATCTACATATTCATCATATAACCAAGGATCTCCAATAATATAAACTGCTCCTTTTCCGTATTTAGTTACAGCCATTACATCATCTCCGTCTTTGTCTTTCAGAATCGACTTTGCATCGCCACTCAACTTCAAACTGCTATATTCTTTAATAAATAGGTTTGTTGCATTTTTAAAGATTTCGTTACCAGCAGGGACTACCACTTTTGCAGTTTCAAAATTTGTAGAAACAGGAACAGTTCCTTTGCTATCTCCTTTAAAAAACGCACCAAAATTGGCAGCTAATTCGTTAAAATGTCTCAGTTCAGTATTTGGTGCATCGTTAGCCATTAATACTAAAACACCACCAGCTTTTACCCATTCGGTTATATTTTTAATATCAGCTGCGCCAATAAAATTTGGTTTAGGATTTTCCTTCTCAAAATCTGGATCTACAATAATGTAAATGGAAGCTTTTTTGAGATGGGCTAAAGTTGGTGCTTCATACAAAGTATTGGTTTTAAAACCAGCTCTGTTAAATATTGCCCCGAAGAAAGAAAAACCTCCATTTGCTCTTTCTTCCCATTTGTAATGCCAAGAAAGATCGTTACCACTTTGGTCTTTTTTAATTTCGTTGTTGAAGTAAGAATCTAGGAGTACTGTTTTCCCCAAACCGGGTTTTGACATAGCAGCAATCTCCATTTCATTAGCCGCCAGTAGAAAAGCCCCAACTCCTTTTGGATCGTTTGTAATTACTTTTTCGCTCAGGTAATATTCATAACTTCCATCACGGTAGGGTTTTCCGCCCAATCCCGAAACTGAAACTGTACCTTTTAAATTTATCTTATCTGCGCCAGCTTGCTCAATAAAAACTGTTTTAATGCCTTTAAAGCCTTTATTTGCCACTGCAAAATAAGATGACGGCAATTCTCCTGTTCGAACCGCTTTTGCCAATGCATAAACAAACATGCTCGATGCAGATGCTTCAAGATAGTTACCTTTACCTTTTGGCATGTCTAAAATATCAAACCACAGTCCTGTTTTAGTATCCTGAACTTTTTTTATCGAAGTAGCAAATCGATTTAAAATCGCAACTAACTCAGCTCTTTTAGGATGGTTTTTAGGAAAATAGTCTAAAACATCTACCAAAGCCATTCCGTACCAACCCATTGCCCTAGCCCAAAAATTAGGAGACTTTCCTGTTTTTGGATCAGCCCATTTTTCGGTTCTAGATTCATCCCAACCATGGTATAACAAACCTGTTTTGGTATCTCTAGCATTTTTTTCCATCCAAATAAACTGATTGGCAATATCATCATAAGCTTTATCATCTTTAACCAATGCTGCATATTCTGCATAAAATGGTTGACCCATGTATAAACCATCTAGCCACATTTGGTTAGGATAGATTTTTTTATGCCAAAAACCACCTTCTTTGGTTCTTGGTTGTTGGTGCAACTGATCCCATAGTAAAGTTGCGGCTTTAAAATATTTTTGCTGACCAGTTACTTTGTACAAAGTCAATAAAATACGCCCGTTTTTAATGTTATCAATATTGTGATCTGCTTGTTTGTAACGGTTAATTACCCCGTCTTTGGTAACAAAAAAATCCATGCTTTTTTGTATGTATTTGAAATAATCACTATTTCCTGTGCGTTTCCAAATGCCGTCAATTCCTTCTAAAATTACACCTTGATCGTAAGCCCATTTTACAGGTTTTGGATTTGCTGGATCAAGATTTAAGGAATCTTTCCAAATTTCCATTACCGTTGCCGCCATTTGCTGCGATAATGGTTTTTCTTGTGCTCTTATCTGCAACGTTACAATGACAAAAGCTGCAATTGTTATATATTTAAAAAACGATAATTTCATAATTACTTGTTAATCTGTAATGATTTTTCTTCTGCTCCTGCTAAAAATTCTGTTTTGGTTTTAGCTTTCAAGACATCTATACCAGAAGTTTTAATGTTACTATTTCTATCTCCACTAACTCTAAACAATAGATCAGCACTGTTATAAGTAATGTTTTTAAGGTTAACTTCATTTGCATTTTGCAGATTAATCAATGGATTTCCATGCTCAATAGTCAACTTTACATTAGTTAGGTTAATCTTTTTAGCTTCTTGAATATCGATACCTTTGGTAGCTTTAATGGTTAAGTTTTCTAGGTTGATATTTTCGATACTCATTTCTGGCAAACCACGCACAAACACCGCTTTTTCTGCACCATCGCAAACTACATTATTGATGTAGAAATTCTTAAACACTGGCGTTTCTTCCGTTACAAGTAGTATTTCTACTTTTGGAGCTTCTCTTTTTTCGCCAGTTAACGGCACTGGATCTACTGCCGCATAATACATATCGAAAAGAATAGCTTCGCCCGGAATTTCCATCATATTGATATTTTTAATGTGGATATTCTCTACCACACCACCTCTACCACGGGTAGTTTTAAAACGCAGACCAATATCTGTTCCTATAAACGAACAATCAGATACGAAAATATTTCTAGCACCACCAGACATTTCGCTACCTATTACAAAACCGCCATGTGCATGGTAAACGGTACTGTTACGAATAATCACATTTTCGGTTGGCATAGCACGTTTTCTACCAGCAGCATCACGACCAGATTTAATGCAAATTCCATCATCTCCAACATCGAAAGTGCTATTTTCTATCAATACATTTTTACAAGATTCGATATCAATTCCATCTCCATTTTGTGCATACCAAGGATTTTTAGCATATACATTTCTGACGGTTAAATCTTCACACATTAGTGGATGGATATTCCAAGCTGGTGAGTTTTGAAAAGTAACTCCTTCTAATAAAATACGTTTACATGAAGTAAATACCAATAGGTTCGGCCTTAGAAAATCTTTAATTGATTTATAAAATTCTGGCGTTTTATCTGCAGTAATTTCCCCCGGATTTTTCAATTTGTTTGCAATTACAGATTGCTCGCTTGGGTACCACATCTTTTTATCTTCACTTAACAAACCACCAGAGGCTACTAGTTTTTTCCACTGACTTTCTGTTAGTTTATCTTTTTTAACCATTCGCCAAGCATCGCCAGCTCCATCAATAATTCCGAAACCTGTAACTGCAATATTGGTCTGATTTTTTGCCCATAATGGAGATTGGTTGCGCATTTGAGATAAGCCCTCCCAATTGCTAGCAACCAATGGATATTGATCAAAATCTCTGGTAAACTGTAAAATTGAGTTTTTTTGTAAATGCAGGTTAACATTACTCTTAATTTCTATAGGGCCAGTAATCCATAAACCTTTCGGAACAACAACAACACCACCACCCTTTTTATTACAGGCAATAATGGCATCGTTAATGGCTTTTGTATTTAAAGTAATTCCATCATTTATAGCACCATATTTTACGATATTAAAAGTGTCTGCTTTAAATGAAGTTTTAGCAATTATAGGAAGATTGCTCCACGAATAAGGCTTTTTAGCAGCATTTTGAGCAAATAAAATTGAAGAGGTGATGAGCAGCGAAAATAGAATCGGAACTATTTTTTTCATGTTCAGAAATACGGTTATAAATTTGGTTATCAATTAATCATTATTGCAAATATTTAAGTCACAATAACGATATTAACTTCAACAAGTCTACATAGATTTAAACAGGAATAAAACTAAATGAGCGAAAATAACTATGCAATCGTTACCAAATTGATAGTTGCAAATGATAAATCACAAGGTTGGCACCTGATAAAAGAAGTTTACAAAGATCAATTTAAAAATTATTCAACGTTATAATAATGCACATGCCTACCCACTAGACCCTCGGCATTGATACCTTCGATAACAATTTTAATTCGTCCTGAATAATCAGAATTAAAAAACACCAATTTATTAGTTTTCTCTTTTGCTGTAATTACTGATGGGTTCCAATATAAAGCTTTTCGAAAATCGTAATTTTGCGACTGCCGCACATCATGATTAGGGGAATAATATTCTCGTTTTACTTGATAACCCATTACAGAGAAATTAAACACTCCTTTTTTAGACTTTCTTGAATTGTTATCATCGCTATTGAAACCTCTTTTTTGAGTGATGATGATTACACCTCCAAGACCATTAATGCCATAAATTCCGGCAGAAGCACCTTTTAGTATTTCTATACTTGCCACATCGTTAGGATTGATATCGCTTATGCTAAATTCGTTTTGATCAACAGGCATCCCATCAAAAATAACTAACATAGGCGGAGGTGATAACAAACCCTCAGTGCCAGTTTCTACATTTATTTCAGGAACATTTCTAGCATATATTTTACCTTTAGACAATCTGAGGCCAGTTACGTTATTAAGTAAGTAAGTTGTAAGGTCATGTGTAGTTTGTAGGTCTTTTGCCAGCACAATAGCATCTGCTTTCCCCGAACCATTTAAATTTGCAGTACCAGAGATTACTTCGGTTCCTCTTTTCCCTGTTACGGTTACTTGTTTTAAAGTTGTGCCTAAATACGTTGTATATAAATTGTTAATTACGGTATTTTCATTTGTAGAAACACTATCTATTAACATACTTTTATGTATTAGAGCAACATTTTCAACCTGCTTTTTTTCCTCTAATCCAAATACATTAATTGCTAGATTATTATCTTTTTGATCAACAGGAGCAATAACAATTGGAGTTAACTCTATTAGGTTTAAATCTTCAAAAGAAAACCTTCCAGTTGAATCTGTTTTAGAGAACAAAATATTTCTGTAATAACCTTGCTGATAAAGCATAATAGCTGCATTAGCATATGGCTTCCCATTAGAAAATTTAATTTCTCCTTCAATTTTATCCGTAATCAATGTCTTATTTTCAGCATTTATCATCTTTTTTGACAATTGCTCTTTCCAAGAAAATCGCCTCCAACCTTGAGTAAGCATTAAATTATCCAGATTTCTTGAATTTACACTATCTGAAACCAGAAAATACGAATTTGGCTTTTCTATGTAACCCTTTAAATCTGACATTAATAATAAGTCGGCATATATAGATTGTTCATCTCCATCATCAGATGGATATTCCTGTTCATTATAAACACTAACAGACAGACTTCCAACTTCACTAGCGCCATCAAAATCTTTTAAATCAACAAGTAATTCTACTTTTTCTCTTTTTTTGTATACTGCTTTATTATTTGCAATGATATGGAGCTTATCGTTATGATCACAAAAAACCAAACGCTCTGCAACAGGCATTCCATCGGAATTAAAAAGTGTAAATTGGACAACTCCTGTATAAAATATTGATTTATCAATAGCAAGTTGTTGGTTTAAAGAAGACAACTGCTGTTTTGAGGCATAACGGACTAAACCATCTTGCGAAGCTACCAATACTACATCGCCTTGGCCAGCATCAGCATTAGTAGCAATATTTATAAAAACACTATCTACCTTATTTGATATACTTAATACATAACCACTTTGTTTAACAGCTGGCAAAATTTCTTTGATAGCGCTACCATTCATTGAGCTAAGGTTTGCATAGTATTTACGATTAGGCTCTGGAAGTATATCAAATCTTCCCATTCCAAGGTTTTCAGCAACTATTTTAGCTATTCGTTTCCCCTTATCATCTACCACGGCTCCAGTAACTTTAATACCCAAACCATCATCGCCAACTACTTTAAAACCAACTGTAGATTTTACTCCAGCAACCAGCTCCCCTCCTTCTGGGAAAAAGTTTATGCTAAAGCTTTTTACTGATCGCGATTTAATCAACTGTATACTATCAGTGATATTTATTGTCTTCCTGTAATAGAATGAACTTCCATAATTATTTAATCCATTAGTATAGGCTCTGAGTAAGTAGTCTCCAGCTTTTAATGTATCCGATAAGCTAAAATATCCATCTGTTAAACCAACATTTAGTTTTAATTTGCTTTGCCTAACAATTTTCCCATCAGGGCTTACTAAATCAACTAATAGGGTATTAGATACGGTAGAGGGCCTATTTAAGTTTGTATTTATCACATATGCTTTAAACCAAATCGTATCCGCTTTTAAGTAAAATGGCTGATTGGTATGTATATGTATTTTTTCAATAGGATGCTTATCTACCACTTGCTTATAGTTGGACAGCTTTTCTATTAAGGTTTGCTGGGCTGAAACCGAACAGGCAAATAATGCAATTAATAATGTATTGATTAAAGAAAATCTGCAAATTTTGCTAATTCTCATAACCTTAGGCTTTAATTGTTTTTTGAAATAACTTATGCTAAATCTATTAATTTTATCTTGAAATTCGGCATCATTACAACTACTATTTCTCTATTCTAAACCAATCAAAATCTGCATAACCTGCGTCGTTTATTTGCTGATCTCTAACACAAAACAAACCTACTTTAGCACCTATCCATTTTCCAGGTTCTGCCTGAAAAACATCATTTACTTTGATAAACTTATCTCCATCAAAACTGTAACTAAACTGGCATTTGGCACCTTCGATAACCGTTACACTAAGATATATTGTATTCGATGTTAGCTTAACCAACGTTTCTTCCTTTTCTGTTTTACCCTTGTCGGCAGCTTTGCAAGTAGTGTATACTAAATAACTTCCGTCCTTTTTACTTTTAACCGATAGGTTTGCATAACTAAGCCCTGCTACAATTAGGCCTGCCTTTTCATTTTCTAGTTTCGGGTTAGCCGTAAAAGTGAGTTTGGTAACGGTTGTGAATTTCTCAGTCGGGAATTTCTGCAACAACAAATTCGGTACATCCCACAGATTTTTAGCGCTATCTGGCATTTTAATAGCATACAGTCTTAATTGTCCCTTAGCGAGATTTAAAAAAGACCAAGTTGCTTGCGGATTTGCTTGCCATTGCCATTGCAAGCCCAAATCAGTTCCATTAAACTCATCGCTCTCCGCTGGCGTTTGTATGATTGATGCTTTTGAAATATTTGGCTTTTTATAGGTTAAAACTGGCTCTCCAATACCATCACCATCTTTATCAATACCAATTACAGGCCAATTGTTGATCCATTTCATAGGCTGTAAATGAACCACTCTACCGTAAGCATCTTTGTCCTGAAAATGTAAAAACCAATCTTCGCCACTCGGCGTATTTACCCAAGCACCTTGATGGGGACCATTGATAGGAGACTTGCCCTGCCCCATAACTACCTTCCGTTCATAGGGACCGTATATATTTTTAGAACGCAATACAGTTTGCCATCCAGTTGACACCCCTCCTCCAGGTGCAAAAATGTAGTAGTAACCATTTCTTTTGTAAAATTTAGGACCTTCAATTGTGGGATCAGTTTCGTGTCCATCGAAAACAATCTTACCTTCATCTATTACTTTATCACCTTTGGCATTCATTTTTTTGACAACGAGGATGCTTTTTATCCCCGCTCTACTACCTGCATAAGCATGTGCCAAATAATTTTTACCATCTTCATCCCATAATGGGCATGGATCAATTAATCCTTTGCCTGCTTCTACCAAAACAGGATCTGACCAAGGACCTGCTGCATTTTTGGCTTTGGTTAAATAAATACCAAAATCTGGATCAGGATAATAGATGTAAAATTCGCCATTGTGAAAACGAATTGCCGGAGCCCAAACGCCATTGCCATGTTGTGTTTTAGAAAAATGATCAAATGGTGGCTGCCTCTTTAAGGCATGGCCGATGAGCTTCCAGTTTACCAAATCTTTAGAATGCAAAATTGGCAAACCTGGAACGGCATCAAAACTAGAGGATATTAGGTAAAAGTCATCGCCCACTCGTATGGCATCCGGATCTGAATAATCTGCATCCAACACAGGATTTTTATACGTTCCATTACCTAAATCAGCTACCCAAACCTTTGATATATCTTTTTGTGCATTCGCAACCAAGGTGCAAAAAACCAGTCCCAAAATAGTCAGCAATTTCTTTTTCATCATCTCTATTTTACTTGCGCTTCTGTAATATTTTTAACCAAACTGTTCATGTAAACCTCAATATTATCGTAAGCAGAACTCAGCTCACGACCATTGGCATTTGCTTTATAAGGATCTAATTTATTGGCAATTTCCCAATCATCAGGCATTCCATCGCCATCTGTATCCTTAAGTAGGGCTGTCTGTGCTAAAACTGGCCATCCACCAACATCTGCTTGCGAGTCTATGATCCCTTTTTTACCAGTTTTAGAGCCATTAAATGTTGCTGTTCCATTTTTAACTTCACCTATTACTCTGGCATCTACTGCATCTCTTTTATAACTTGCTCCACCGTATAGAAGTACTGCATTGTAAGCCTGCAATGCCGTATGCGAAGTAATAGGCTCTGCAGCAAAAGCGGTATTTTGTTTAGCTAGGTTGTAATTTGCAGTACCCAAACCTGAACCTGCATCAACACCTCCATTCCAATTGTTTGTGGTTACTGTAGTATTTGCATCCACATAGTTTCCATCTATGTAAAACTTGCCAAAACCCGGCCCAAAATTGGTTAAATCGGCTTCCATAGAAATTTGCATAATTCGATTTCTATTCGAAGAGGCTGGCCCGGCTTTATAATAGTTGTTTACGATATTGTATTCTCCATTTTCGCCACCATAGGCACTATTAGCACCCCAATTGTAAATTACATTGTTACGATAATCTACTTTGTCTATCCCAAATTGACTTTTACCCGTCCCCGATCTGTTACCACCATCAAAACGAGCATTTCTACTATTGTGATGTGCTAATAGGTTGTGGTGAAAGGTTGCATTCGTACCACCCCAAATTGCGCCATAACCATGATCATCCTTTTCGTGGAATGATTTATTTAAACTTTCGGACAGCACACACCATTGCATCGTAAAATTTTTGTTGGCATAAAATGAAGAACATTCATCAATAGACCAACTCATCGAACAATGATCTATCACGATATTTTCTTTGTAACGCCCCCACAAAGCATCTTGCTCATTCTGAGTTAAATCGCCCATTCTGAACCTTAAAAAACGGATAATTACGTTATTTGCATTCACATTAACTTCGTAATTTTGTATACAAATACCATCTCCAGGAGCAGTTTGCCCTGCAATAGTTACATCAGCGTTATTAATCTGTATTTTGCTTTTAAGAATAATATTTCCTGAAACTTCGAAAACTATAATTCTTGCGCCATTGGCAGCAATTGCTTCTCTTAAACTTCCTGCACCTGCATCATTTAAGTTAGTTACTTTAATTACCTTTCCTCCTCGTCCGCCAGTTGTATTTTTCCCAAATCCTTCAACACCAGGGAAAGCAGCAGCTAATTCAATTACCTGAACCGGTTTCGTAAGATCTCCCCCACCACCAATGCTTGGCTGGTTAGGTTGAGGATTTTTCTTGGCACAGGATATTAAAACTAAGACACTTAAAAACATCAAATTTATTTGTCTCATAAGGCTTTAATTAATTGTTGGAAGCCACGAAGTTTTTTGGCTAAATATCTTTTTCAATGTGTATTGTTTCGCTTCTTTTCTGGATAATTGCTTAGACCATTCTATCCTACTCTCTTTTACAAAACCAGGTCCAGTAGATCCATATTCAGCATAAAATGTAGTTTTATGATTCTCATTTTTATTCCAAACACTCCACCCTGCTGGCAAAATATGGCTTCCCATTTGGGTGTTGATAAAAACCGTTTTAGCAAATGGACGCCATGGTCTACCAAGATATACTTTTTGAAAGGCTGTATCTGCAGTTAACTTACAGTTTAAAAATACAAAACCATAAGCTTGGCTTTCTGTTGTGGATGCTGCCGTGATATAGGAGTTCTTTTTACTATGGATATGACAACGTTCGAAAACAACGGTTGCAGCTCCAAAAATAAAGTCTGTAGTACCTTCAATGTAACAATCTACATAATATTGCCTACTGGTATCTGCCGAGGGGAATAACGTATCCTGATTACCTATAATTTTACAATTTTTGATCACTACTCGATCTGCCTCTACATGTAATGCCACTGCTTGCCCTACTGGCCCTGCGTTATTTTGTAAAGTGAGATTTTCTGCTTTAAAATCATTTCCCTGAACCAAAACGGTATGTGAAGTATAGGTATTGATTACACCTTTGCCAGAATAATCATCGAAAGTGATAATGGTTTGATCTTTGTCCTCTCCAATTAGAGAAATTTTAGATTTATGAGCAGGAATAACCAATTTCTCTTTATAAATCCCTTTTTTAATATAGATAGAAACTTGAACTTCAGATAAATCTCTAACCGCATTTACCGCTTCCTGTATGGTTTTAAAATTGCCAGAGCCGTCTTTCGCTACCGTAAAAGAAGTAGGGAAAGTTTGGGTTTGTGCAAAGCCCGATAAACTGATGAATAGAAAAAGGTTGGCTAGTATTGATTTCATGGTATGTATTTCTCATTCTGACGAAGGAAGAATATCAACGTCTATTTTAAATAGGTGATTTTTAGAACTATGTATTAAGAGATCCTTCGCTATGCTCTGGATGACAACTCTCTTAAAGTTCTCTACTCTTTAGGGTTCCAGCCATTAAAAATTTTATCTAAGCTGTAATCGGCTAATTCATTTTCGGTTAGCTGATGCGACCAAGGTACACGAGCTTTTTCATTTGCACCTTTACCTGTACTTTTATACTCCGCATAATAGGCTGTTCGCTCATTGCTTTCCTTGCCCCAATTGTTCCATCCTTCTCCTTTAATAACATCGCTTAAACTACAGTTAATGAAAACTGATTTAGCATACGGACGCCAAGGTCTACCCAATAAAAATGAACCTGCTGGTGCATCACCTATGATTTTGCTATTTAAAAAAACATAACCATATTTTGAGGTATCAGGTGAGGAAGATGCCGTTATATAACCTGCTTTTTTGCAAAAAATCTCGCAATCATCAAATACTGCTGTTGACGAACCAAAAATAAAATCTACCGTCCCTTCGATATAACATTTATAGTAATATTGGCGACTCCCATACCCATAAGTATACAAAGTATCTTGAAAGCCCAACATTCTGCAATTGGAAAATTTAGCTTTATCGCCTGCTACAAACAATGCAACTGCTTGCCCAACTGGCCCTGCTGTATTTTGAAAGGTTATATTTTCTGCACTAAATTGTGGTCCATAAACATAAAAACTTGCTGATCCTGATGTTCCCTTTTCTTCTCCAAAGGTATTTTTCTTTTGTGCCCAATCGTCATAGGTTAAAATGGTTTTGTCTACATTTTCCCCTATCATTTTAACCAATTGTTTAGACGCTGATAGGTTTAATTTCTCTTTATAAATGCCATTTTTAATAAAGATGGTGGTAGTCACTTTTCTAAAATCCGGCACTGCATTTATTGCTTCTTGAACGGTTTTAAATGTACCAGAGCCATCTGCTGCGACTATAAAATCGTATTGAGTTGAGAGTTCAGCGGTGAGATTTGGCAGTTTAGATGCGTTCGCAAACCAACAATTCAACAATAAAACAATTGAACAATAAAATAATTTTCTTAAAACCTTCATTCTATAATTTCTTCATTGCGTTAAAAACCAATTGAGCAACTGCCACTGCTCCTTCCTTTTGGAAGTGGGTATTATCTTTTTGTCCATCAGGATAACCTGGATAAACTCCCTTATCTAAATTCATAAAATATTTAGAAGTGATGTATTCCTGCCCTTTTGCAGTAAAGGCATCAATAGAAAGTTGTGTTAAATCTATCAATTGAACATTTAGTTCTTTTGCTACCTCTTTTACCGCTTTTGGGTACTCGCCATGCACATTAGCTAGCTTACCGGCTGCCCAAGGGTAATTTCTGTTTACTGGAGTAAGCATAATTGGGATTGCTCCCTTTTCTCGTGTTTGATTTACATATAACCTTAAAAACTCTTTGTATGCATTAATATTGGTATAACGTTCTGGTTTTTCTACCGAAGCATCATTATGGCCAAACTGCATCATTACGATGTCAGCTTTTTTTAGCGCTTTATAAACTTCTGCCCATCTTCCTTCCTCAAAAAATGTACGTGTACTTCGACCTCCTTTAGCTTTATCTACAATAATAACACTATCGCATTTAATTAAATTTTTGATCGAATTGAGGCTGTCCTTTTTAAAAAATGGTTGAAAAACTTGTCCCCATCCATTTAATGGAAATCTCTTTTCCATGTAGCCAGAATCTAAGGTATAATCTGCTACTGTAGAATCTCCAATTAGATAAATGTTAACTGGCTTATTAGGTGGCAGAAATAGTAATAATGCAAGTGTAGTACTAACTAAAAGATTAAATAAGATTTTCATAAATAGAACTCCTTTAAATAAACGTTAGGATTTACTGCTATTTCTTGATTAGATAAGCTGCCAATTTTGTCTTTGTTTCCCTAATACCATCTACTACCAAACCTGCAAAAGATTTAGCTCCCTCAGGACTTAAATGCGTGTCGTCTTTTTTACCTTTTGGATAATTAACATGTCCAGAATCGACATGATTAAATAATTTTATAGAAGGTACATCACCCATTTTAGTTAGCAATTCTTCAGTTTTTCGTTCCATATCAATTAAGGGAATATGTAAAGAGTCTGCCAATTTTCTAACTACATTTGGATAACCTTTGTGAGTACCAATTAACAAACCATTTTTAAAATTTCGACGTGCTATTGGTGTTAATAAAATTGGGTTTGCCTTTTTTGCTTGTGTCTCTTTAATATATTTAACCAGGTTAATTTTGTAATCTTCTAACGAAGTTCCAACTTCTGGTTTTTCTATTTTTTCATCGTTATGCCCAAATTCTATCAGTACAAAATCACCTTCTTTTAGTTCGTTTAAAACTGCTTCCCATCTTTTTTCGTTGATAAAAGACTTTGTACTTCTGCCATTGAGCGCTCGGTTATCTACTTTAACTTCATTTTTAAAAAAGGATTGTAATTCCATTCCCCATCCAGTTTCTGGGAAAGCTTTGGGTTGTTTATTAGCCGCGGTAGAATCACCGATGATAAATACTGTAATATTTTTTGCCGGAATAAAGGTAAAAGACAGCAGTATTATACCCAAACCCAAAATTAGATTTCTATACATGTTATAATTGGTTATTTAGAGCTCATTATTCGGTTGAATTCTTAAAGGCAAATTACTCATTTTTGCAGCATTCAGTGTAATTAGTTATGCAAACGTTGCCAATTTTAACCATAAAAAAGGGGCAAATAAATCTGCCCCTTGTGTTAAATTAGATCAATATTTATCTCCATCTCGCATCTCCAATTCCATTTGTTTTTAAATCTATGTTGCTAATGGTAAAGTTACCTGCAGCCACATTTGTAAAACCTGGATTTAAAGTAGTAGCGGTTCCAGCATCGTATTTAGCATTAGCTGTTGCACTACCAGAAATATAAGTTGGCGCATTAAAATAATTGTTAGCAGTAAAATTAGCTGCTACAATATTTGTTAGTGCTTGGTTGGTTAAAATACCACCAGAATTAGCTATAATATTTTTAGTAAAATAGATTTCATGTTTAGCTAAACGTATATATAAAATTCTGTTTGCTGCTCCATTTGTAATTCCGTTCAAAGTATTATTAGCAATAGTAATAACTGAAGTAAACGTTGGGAAGTTGGTAGAGCCAGTAGGATCCATTCTAAAGAAATCTCTTGCTGTTGCCGAATTATAAACTGTGTTATTGTTAAAGTTTAATGTTTTGGTTAAACCTGCTCTAAAATCAATAAAATCACCTCCATTACATTCAATATTGCTAATTATATTTCCTTTAAACGTCATCGCTTCAATCAATGCTTTCACATTAACATAAAGCAATCCCTTAATGTAGTTTTTAATCACACAATCTTCAACTGATAGGTTTCCATAAGCATTATCTGAAGCTTCATCATATATAATAGTTTGGTTACCATTTAAAGAACCTGTACCATCTAATTCTAAATCTTTTAAACCTAAACCTGCATTAGCTTTGATTCTAAATACAGCCCCTTTAATTATGGGTTTATCAGTAGGCTTAGCTCCTTTCAAGGAAATATTTTTACCAATTGTGATATCTGCATTGATAGTATAAGTACCAGCTGATAATGCAAAAACATCTCCAGCATTTGCAGCTGCAATTACAGCAACCAAATCATCTGTTGGTTTAACCAAAATTGCGCCACCCAAATCTAACAAAGTGGTAAATGTGGTAGTACCACGAATGTTAGTTCCATTTAATAATCTGGCAGTATACAAGGTTTCTCCTGTTAAACCTGTAATTGTTGCCTCGCCTGCTGCAACCTCTGCTGCTGTAACAGGGCGAATAATATTGCCTGGTGCTAAGGTTATTGAAGTCGCCATTTGTCCTGGGGTCCAATTTAATACCGCAGAAGTAGCCGTTAATTTAGCTTGGTTTACCGCTTGAAAAATTTGTTCTGCTTCTGTTTTTGCTGTTGCATTGATCCATTTTGAATCTGCTACATCAACCCCAACTGCTTTAACCCTAATGGCATATTGCGTATCTCCACCTAAGCCAGTAACTATATATGGCAACTGCAAATAGGTAACATCTTTAATTGATTTTACCGGAGTGCCAGAAAAATCTGCAGTTGTGTGAATTTCTATCGTGTAACTTTTGGCATTTTTTACTTCTTTCCAATTCAATCGCAAATCTGTTTTGTTTACAACAGTTGCAACCAAATCTGTAGGAGAAAATGTTCTATCTACCTCTAAAGTAGTAATCTCACTGAGTCCATCTTTACAAGAAGATAAGCTAAAACTGCCAATCATTAAAACGAATGCAATAAATATATTTTTAGTCTTCATCATTTATTTTTTAGAATTAATAATTGGTATTAGTTAAGGTCCCATTTGAAGAATCAAGGAAAGTTTGCCATATTGGCCACACTGGCTGAAGGTTTGGATCTCTTAAGAAAAGTGCATTCCAATAAGTTACTACGTCTGAACTTGCCGATAAAGTCCAAGCTTTATTGGCAGTATAATTTCCAGCTGCTCCAATGGCATCAGTATCTCCAAAGTTTAAACCATAAATCTCAACCTTTTCTCCATCAGCTGCAGTTCTGTAATAAATTTTTAATGGAAGATTAGCATATTTCCCTTGTCTAGCGTCCAACTGCTGTAATTTGGTTTTAGCTTCATTTAATTTAACACTTAACAAATTCCAACGGATTAGATCTGCTTTTCTTAACATCTCTCCGCAAAATTCCAATGCTCTTTGATCTACAATTGCATTAAAAAAAGTAGTAGAACTTGCACTTGCTTGTGCCATATAATTAGTTACTTTTGCTGCATTTGTAGGAAATGCTCTAGTTAAAATCATCCTTAAATAAGGCGCAGCCGCCGCAGGACCATCTAATTCGTTAATAGCTTCTGCAGCCATTAAAACTACATCTGCATAACGCATGTACATCCAATTTAAACCATCGTCATTTGCATTGGTAACTCTTCTTTTTAACCACTCGTAACGGTATTTACCAAAGTATAATTTATTTAAGGTAGAGGGAACCTGAAAACCACCTTTATCTGCAGCATCAGTAGCACTTCTATCCCATCCGTAAGGCACAACAGAAACGTCTCTTCTTACATCATCTACATCATACTCATAAAGCATAATTGGGTTCGGACCATCTGTACCACCTCTGTTCTGACCTGTAAATCTATCTGTTTTAGCATGGTTAACTCCTAAATCGAAAATAACACGACCTCTTGCCTCACTAAATGGAATTTCCCACATCGATTCTAAGCCAGCGGTACCAGACTCTTCATGAAATTTCTTGAAAATTTCTTCGAAACCTAATAAACGTAATTCGTTGCTATTGATAATTTCTAAACATTCTTTTTTGGCAATGGCATACATTTTATCCCGAGATAAATCTGGATCATTACTTAATCTAGTAATACCATCTAAACGTTTAGAATATCCACCAGCTGCTAAAGCTAATCTCGCTCTTAATCCTTTTGCAAAAGCTTTGTTCACACGTTCTACCGTACCTGTTACTTTTGTTTTGTTTGGCCAAGGCAATAATGTTGCTGCTTCGTCTAAATCTTTTATTAACTGCTTATAAACAACATCCTTATCGCTTCTAGGCACATACCTTGTTTCTAAATTAACTGGTTCAAATCGTGCTGGCACATTCCCCCAACCTTTAATTAAATCGTTGTACAAAACTGCTCTTAAGGTTAAAACCTCTCCTAAAATCTGAGCCATTTCTGGTCTTGAAGCTACATCACCGTATTTTCTTAATCCAACAATGGCCAAATTAGCTCTTTCAATAGATTCGTAAAACTTAGCCCAAGCATTGTTATCGGTATTCATTTGACCGTTATCTTGGTTGGTGTTGTAATTACTTAATCTTGCTTGTTCTGCTGTAGTACTTTTTAAACTATTGTAAACCTCAACATCTGTATTCACGCCATAATTCACTAAGTACCTACCTCTGTATGAGTTGGTTTCGCCGAATGACTGTAATATCCCAACCACTGCAGATTCAGCTAACGAAGGTGTAGAAAACACCACAGATGCATCTAATGCAGATTCATTAGGTGTATCAAAAACCTTTTTACAACTCATAGTAAAACTAATGGCTGTAATCATTAACAGTATATATATAATCTTTTTCATCTCTTATTTATTTAACAACCAATTAAAAATTTACATTTAAGCCAACCACATAGGTTTTGCTTTTTGGGTAAGCAGAATAATCTACACCTGGCGTTAATGGGTCTCTTCTTCTAGTAGATACTTCCGGATCAAATCCTGAGTAATTGGTCCACATCCATAAATTATATCCAGATGCATACACTCTTAAACTTTTCATTTTTAACTTCTGAGAAAGTGTTTTTGGCAAGGTATATCCAACAGTTAAAGTTCCTAATCTTAAGAAAGATCCATCTTCTACAGCCCAATCGCTCAATACATATCTAGCCATATAAGGAGACCATAAAGTAGTATTGGCATTCATCGCTTCTAACTCGGCAGCATCATTACTGATCGTACCATTTGCACGAAGGTTTGTCCAACGGTTACCCGTAGCCATCTCAGCAATCATATTTCTAGAAGTATATTTACTTGTTGAAGTATATTCGATTTTATTGGCATTGTAGATGTCGTTACCATAACTCCAGTTAAAATAAGCACCAACATCAAAGTTGTATATTCTAGAGTTTAATGAGAAACCACCAGTATGTAACGGATTTGCATTCCCGATGATTGATCTATCCGATAAATTTACAACTCCATCTCCGTTAATATCTTTTAGTTTCATCGATCCAGGTCTCAAAGCCCCAATAATATCTGTTGCGTTGGCCACACCATCTTTTAATTGCCAAGCTGTTCCGTTGTAAGGCTTAAAGTCAGAAACTTCATATCTGCCATCGCTTTTATAACCGAAAATTCTTCCAACAGATGCGCCTTCAGATACACGAAAATCTTCGCCAATCTCTGTAGATGCCCAACCAGAAGTTCCTGCATAATAGGCTAAACCACCTAACGAGTTAATCTGGTTTCTATTGAAACTGATGTTGGCATTAAAGCTTAAATCAAAGTTGGTTTTTCTAATCGCATTATAATTTACCGAAAATTCTAAACCTTTATTTTGGGTCTCTCCAAAATTGCGATATTGACTATCGTAACCTGTACCTGCAACTGGGAATAGAATAAGTAGGTCTTTAGTTTTGTTTAAATATGCCTCAACTGTACCCGTTACTTTAGATTTAAATAAAGAGAAATCCAAGCCAATATTTTTGGTTACTGTAGTTTCCCATTTCAAATCTGGATTAGCCATGATTTTAGACGGCGCTAAGAAATTTGGAAATCCATTGGTGTAAACTGGCGTTGTTGGATCATTGGGTTGGAATAATTGTGTAGTTTGACCAGTAGGAATGTTGTTATTACCTGCCGTACCATAACTTGCTCTCAATTTTAAATCATTCAACCATGATGAGGTCCCTTTCATAAAATCTTCTGCAGAAACTCTCCATGCACCAGACACTGAAGGGAAATATCCCCAACGATTGCCATCTAAAAATTTCGATGATCCATCTGCCCTGAAAGTAGCACTCAATAAATATTTTCCTTTATAATCGTAATTTACCCTACTAAAAGCAGAAAGTAGCACATCATCCGGATTAAATACTTTAGCAGATTTACTTTCTTTTCCTTGTCCAGATAATTTTCTTGTATCATCAAAATTAAAACCAGATGGAAAACCATTTATTTGAGTAGTATAGATTTCTTGCTCAGTTTTAATGTATTCTTGCCCTAACAATAAATTAAGGTTGTGATCTTTTTTTAATAGCGATTTAAAATCATAGCTCAATGTATTTGTATTTCTTATCGCATTTCTAGTGGTATTGGTATACACTACAGCTGGTAAACCAGGATAATTAGGCACATTATTGATTACAAAATAAGTAGTACGACCATAAAAACGGTCTTGATCATTTTTATAAGCATCATAACCTAGTTCAGAACGTAACCTTAAACCTTTAATCACATCGTAACTTAAAGCACCATTAAAGTTGTAGGTTTTTCTGTGGATGTATTGATCGTTATCGTTAATAGCATCAATTGGATTGTACATATTAAATGCAGGATCAGTGATGTCATTATCGGTTAAATCTCCAACAGGGAAAGATGGATAAATCATCGCATATTTTAACCTAGAATCTGCCGAAGACTTTTCATTTTGTTCGTTAGCACCACCACCTTCTGTTTTAGTATCCGCATAGCGAATGCCGAAGTCTAGCGTAAGTCTATCGTATAATTTATGGTTCAATTTAAAATTGATGTTTTGTCTTTCATATCCAGATTTAAGCATAATTGCTTTGTCTTTTACAAAACTATGGCTTAAGCTAAATTTAGTTTTTTCTCCACCACCACTAATGTTCAAATTTTGGTTGTAAGTTGTACCTGTACGACCAAATATAATGTTCTGCCAATCGTTGGGCACCACATTTCCATAAAGATCAATATCCTGATAATTGCCAAAATATTTGGTGTATTCATCAGGTTTATTGGCTAATAATGATCTTTCATACTGAAAAGTAGCATAATCAAGTGGTGATAAAACATCCAAAGTTTTCGCTAATTCTCTTATACCTGTAAATGAACTAAAACTAACTGCCGTTCTTCCGTCTTTACTATTTTTGGTGGTAATTAAAATAACACCATTCGCACCTCTAGACCCATAAATTGCTGTTGATGATGCATCTTTTAAGATATCAATAGATTCGATATCCGCCGGTGCAATGTCAGCAATGGTAGCAACAGGAAATCCGTCAACAATGTATAATGGCGAGTTATCTCCAGTTAAGGAACCACCACCTCTAACACGAATAGTCATTTCCGCATCCGGAGAACCCTCTGTAGATGAAATATTCACACCAGAAACCCTGCCTTGAATGGCTTGCATAGCCGATGAAACTGGTGCCGCAGCGATCACATCTGCACTAACCGAAGACACTGCGCCGGTTAAGTCTTTTTTACGAACTGTACCATAACCAATGTTTACCACTACTTCACCTAGAGTAGATACATCATCATCTAAAGTAAAATTGATTTCTGAAGCACTACCAACTGTTATTTCTTGAGTTTTGTAACCTAAGAATTTTGCTTGTAAAATAACAATACCAGTTGAAGGAACAGCAATTTTAAACTGTCCTTTATCGTCTGTACTGGATGCTGTTGATGTACCTTTAATTGAAACGGAAGCACCTGGAATAATCTCTTTGGTTACCTTATCGGTTACTTTTCCTGAAATTTGCCTGGTTTGTGCGTTAGCTAATCCAATATAAAAGACTAGCATACTACATAATAGTAAGATTTTTTTCATACATTAAGGTTATATTTTGGTTAAGGGCGCAACTTGGCAGCTGATCCTTAAACAAGTCTACATTGTTTTTTTTACAAAATATGCCCATAATAGGGTATAAATTTGTGCAATCGTTCCCGACATCGTTGCCAAAATCGGATTAAAATTTTATCTTTAAGCCTATTAAATTTTACTAGGTTTAAGAACTAAACCTTCAAATCTCAGAACCTATCTAAAATATAGCTTTGAACCATGTTTGAGCCCGTTACCATAAAAGATATAGCTAAGGCCCTTGGCCTATCCACTTCTACTGTTTCAAGAGCATTAAGAGATACACACGAAATAAGTGCTGCTACCAAAAAGATCGTACTCGCCTATGCCAAAGAAATTGGCTACCAACCCAATCCCATTGCTCTAAGCCTAAAAGAACGTAGAAGTAAATCTATTGGTGTGGTGGTGAGCGAGGTTGCAAATAGCTTTTTTTCTCAAGCGATAAATGGCATAGAATCTATTGCTTATGATCGTGGCTATCACGTAATTATTTCGCAAACACACGAATCTTATGATCGTGAAGTTATTAACGTGCAACATTTGGCATCTAGATCTGTTGATGGACTTTTGGTCTCTCTATCTTCACAAACTGAAGACATTTCTCACCTCACTTCCCTACACGAAAGAGGTTTACCCATCGTATTTTTCGATCGCGTTGCGGACGAAATAATTACCCATAAGGTAATTGCCAATAACCAGAAGGGTGCTTATCAAGCTACCTGTCATCTAATTAATTCAGGTTATAAACGTATTGCCCATTTAACTAGCTCTAGCCATTTGTCTATAAGTATAGAAAGATTAGCTGGATATGAAGAAGCACTCAAAGCAAATGGCATTGATGTAAATTCCGACTACATTAAACATTGCCCACATGGTGGGATGATTTACGAAGAAATGGAAAATGCCATCAAAGAATTATTGGCGTTAGATGAGAAACCTGATGCAATTTTTGTGGCTGGAGACAGACTGAGTACCGGTTGTTTAAGTGTGTTTAAGAACTTGAATATCAATGTACCTAATGATATGGCCATAGCTGGTTTTAGCAACTCTGATGTGCTTGACTTATTTAACCCATCCTTAACATCCGTAAGGCAACCTGCATTTGAGATCGGCCAATTGTCCACACAAATGTTATTGCAGCTCATAGAAGCAAAATATCCCGTAGAGGAATTTGAAAAGAAAGTTTTGGATACAGAATTATTTGTTAGGATTCCCAATAAGTAGCTTACTAATTAATCTCGAAATGAGTTGCCAACTGCTGCAGTTCTTCTTTAGAAATTAACTTTGGGTTGTTATATTGCTTCTCTAACATAGTTAGTGCAACTTTAATATGACCAGTAGTGGTATTGATTAAACACTCACCATTATCTATTGAGCTAGATATATACTTACCGATTTCCCTATTGATATCCGAAAATCTAAGTACTAATTCGTGGAATATAAAAACTGGATAATTCATACCCTAAAAGTAGCCGGTGTATGTTAAGTCTATATTACCATAATGTTATTTTTTGTTAACATTAACTTAACATAGATAATGTTGTTATGGCAACTTAAAAGCCTGTCTTCCCAATAACTTCCATGTCTTGCCTTCTTTTTGCAAAACCAATAAAATACCAAGATGAACTTCTCCCGGCTTGCCGCCATCGTTAGTTTTAGCATGCAATTGGTGGCGAACTATAGCAGTTTTACCAGTAACTTTAATGGTTTGATCTTTAAAATCAATCGTTACAAAGTCTGATTTACCACTTGCTATTGATTCAACAAAAGCGGCTTTATCTTCGATCTTCCCACTAGAATGCCCGTAACTTAAATCTGTGGATGCTAATTCTTCGAGACCTGCTCGCTCTCCACTTACCATAGCTAATCTCAGTTTTTCTACTGTTGCGGCAACTTTTAATTCGGTTGGTGATTGTGCGAAAGCCATAAAATTGATGCTAATAAATAAAACTAGGAGATTAATTTTTTTCATTTGTTATAAGGATAATTTTGAGCAATATACAAAATTGAGTAGAATGAGGATGCCTAACACAAAAAAAATCCCTCAAAATTACTGAGTGATTTTCATTTAAAACATAAGATAATATCTAGTATTTCTATATTACCGGAGCTAGTGAGTATTTATCTAAAGGTTTAGCTATTAGGGTTGCCACATTCGGATCGGCACGCATTACTTCTATATCAGCTATTACATCAGAAGCAGTTAATACCACAATTTTGCAAGCTTCTTTTATAGAATTGGCAAATGTACTAAACTGATTTAGAAAGCCTATGCCATTCATATTAGGCATATCTAAATCTAATAGAATAAGGTTAGGCAGTAAAGCAGGATTATCAATATGCTCATTTAAATAAGCTAGTGCCTGCGGTGCACCTTCCATAAAAATGATTTGTTCTTGAGCATAACTGGTCTTTAAAACACGAGCTGTGATCATTTGATCGATGACATTATCATCAACAATCATTATCCTATTTATATGCTCCATTAATCAATTTCATTTCAAACAAGTATAGCTTTGCAAACAAAGAGCCAATCTATATTATTAATTAAATTTAATCGACCAACTATTCCATTATTTAGAAATTATTAAATTATAATGAAAATATTTAATTGAAACTAAATGAAATTTGCTTCATAAAAATTAATTATCGCAAAATAGTAGAATATTTTCTACATAAACGAGTAGATTTTCTACAATACGGGCAAAGAAATTCCCTTTATACCAAATTAAATTTTATCAAGATAATACCTAAGAACTAGGTCAAAACTATTAAGCCTATTACAGAAAACTTATTGATGCACTCCTATCACCATCACACCTTATCAGCATTAGCTATTAAAATTTAGACCTGTAATTTTTTTGTTAATGTTTAAAATACCGATTGAAACGACAATTAGGCCAGCAATAACATATGGATAAAATCTTTAAACTTATTTACGTTCAAAGGTTTTGATAGCAGGTAATCGATACCTGTATCTCTTCTTAAATCTTCTTCTTCAATTGTTGCGGTGGAGATTACTATAATTGGTGTGTCTCTTGATATTGCTTTAATTTGTCTTGAAGCTTCAAAACCATCCATTTCTGGCATATACAAATCCATGATTACCAAATCGATACTTTCACTTTTGAATTTTTTAACCGCATCTACCCCATTCACTGCAATTACCAAATCAAATGCATAGGGCTTCAGGATTTTTTCCATCACCATTACACTCATTGGCTCATCCTCTACAATTAATATTGTTTTTTTATCAGTAGGTTTCTTAATAAAAGGTAGTTTCACTTGCTTTTGTTTTTATGGTCGATGTAAATATATATAATGGAATAGCTATTAGCAAAAATTAATTGAGCACACAATTGCGCAGCAGATGTTAAACAAATATATAGAATATTCGATCTCAGAGTTAATTGAAAAGTAAATTATTTTATTTTTCTGATATGCCTAATGCCAAATAAACCAATAAAAGATAGCATGGCCAGGCCATAACCATCCAAATCGCATTCTACTATATATGTCCCTTCATGACCGGTAAGGAGCGTTGATGAGCAACCTGTGATTAAGCCACCAATAGTTGAAGTAAATCCGGTTGGACAGACTTTACACGCTCGAGTTGAGCTTACTGATTTGTAAAAACAATTAGGATTTGTCAATCTTTCAGTTGGGCTAGAATGATAAAGAGGCGCTCCACCAAGTGCCGTATTTATTAAGGTTGTTAGTGAACCACTAACTTGATTTGTATAGATTACATTGCTTCCTGGCAAAACACATCCATGAACAGTTTGAGCAATTGCTGTATTGTGAAGAACCAAAAATGCACTTAGTATTAAGGTTAGTTTTAACTTTTTCATACTCCCTCCTTACATTATCCATACAAATAACTAAGAAATAAGTATAAAAAGTTCTGTTCTTTTTATTCAATTAATAATTGTTAAAAAGGATTTTTTATTTTCTTGCCATTTGTTTAATAATCCTGTCAGATGCTGCCTCACAAAAATCTAATCCAGAGTAATCTGGATTATAACCGCCAATGTATGGAACGGCCATTATAAAAATACGTTCATTATATGCGCCATAGCTATCAACAACATTAAAATTATCATTTATAGCTATTCCAGATACATTTAAATAATAATTCCCTTCTGCATCAAACTCCACATCATGTCCCTTTTCTAGCTCCTTGACACCTTCTTGGGCATCTTTAAATTTTAATTTTGCTGGACTAATTACCTTATCTGTTCTTAAACTTTTAAATGGAAAATCTTGATAGTTTAAATGGGGCTGACCTACACAATCTATAAATGTTTTAAAATACTGGTCAACCTTAATCCCATCCTCATTGGTATAAATATAGGTAACTCCGCCGTTTTGTTCTGGCCTAACTTCGCTATCGGAGCCGACTGAAACTATATCCAACAAGCCTGCATCATACAATGCCAATAGCTCTTTACAAGAACTTTGAGGAACAAAAGCAATTACTATTGATATTAATGGCATTAATGTTTTTTGCAAACGCAACATATCTTCTGCACAAAGGTACTTGGCAGGATAATTCATGGCAAAACTCAATACTGCTAACATCTCTTTCCAGTAAATAGATTCCTTTCTTTTGATGGACTTTTCGGCTTCAACATATTCAGCTTTTAATAATTGAAATGGTGCAACACGCTCTCTTAAATCCATTATCATTTCTACAAAGGCTTCGATGTTCATATCCTTTATTTTTTGATAGAATTCTAGATCCTTCTCTATAAAAATAGCTTTAAAATCTTTATCAAATATGTAATCTACTGCTATAAAACCATTATTACTTTCCCTATGTGCCAAGAGATCTTCTTTGGTAAGTAGTGATTTATTACTCAAATGAGAATCTTCCAGATGAAATCTTAGCGCTGGCAAAAGTCCATTTCTTGAATGCATTATCAGCTTGAAACCTTTGCTGTCTTCTGCTAAATCAAACGATATTTTTCCCACGTTATCCTTTTTGAAAACACCATTTTTACGAGCCAATGTTCTAATAGCATCTATAGCTGTTAATGAAGAACCTTTAATGGCAACTTCGTGGTCAATTTTAACAGCTATTTTTGATGGAGGGTATGGAGAATCGTAATAACCTTCAATTTTACCTTCGTAACTTTTAGGCCAATTGTGCCCTGTACAAACGACTAATTGATCAAATCTTTGCTGTTCATCAGTATCCAATACTACAGTAACTTCCCCATGTTTAGGGTCATCAATAATATCTACTACCGTTGTACCAAGTTTTATATCGGTGTTAATACCTAATTTTTGTGCTTTTTTGATCAGCAAATCGAATTGTGCAGCCAGATATTGCCCGAACAATAACCTTGGTAGTACCTGATATTCATTAAAGCGATGGGGATTTATACAAAAGCGAGATAGCGTATGTTCAGGTAATGTTTGAACCCATTCTTCTATTGAAGTTACAATTTCTGGAATTTCGTTGTCAGAAACATTGGTGATGTGTTCATCACCTGCACCTTCAGTGCTGTAGGGCATACCTGCACCCAATTGTTCCTTTTTTTCGAAAATAGTAATCGCTATATTTTCATCAGCAGCATCAACCAATCGTTTATACATAAACAAAGCACTTGGTCCACCACCCAAGATGGCGATGCGTTTTTTTGATTTTTCAATTTCCATTAGGGAATGATATTTTGGTTAGCTAGTTTAGAAACAAAAAATCTGGTATCAATTTAATTGTTTAGTGCCTGATATAAAACTTCGACTTCTTTTAGGGCATTTAAAATACCATCTCTCTGCGATTTTAATAAATACAGATGGTCTTGGTGAAGTTCCTCGTTTGCCAATGCCTCATCATATTTTGCTAAAGCAGCATTTTCTCCGGTAATTATTGCGCTCAAAATAGCTACATCTTCTTTACTGCTTAAGGCTTGCTTAATATCTATCCAAGTACGGTGTAAAACACCTAAAACTCCTCCAGTGTCATTTTCAGAAACAGCACCATGTTTTAAAAGGTGTGCTTTTAATTCTGCTTCATATATAGCTCTTTCTGCAGTAAATTTCAAAAACTCTGCTTTTAAGGCAGGTCGTTCGGTAGCATCAGCGGCAGACTGGTAGCCTTCTTTGCCGTCATTCACAATACTGATCAACTCTTTTAAATCATTTATAATTTGGCCACTTTCCATTGCTTATATTTTTTTATAAGCAAACCTTTAAAAATTGAAATGGTTTTAAATCTTTATGAATTGTCTGCAATTTCTATCCAAACTGGGCAATGATCGCTAGTTTTCTCCCAACCTCGAACGTGTCGGTCAACCGCCCCTGCTTTTAATCGTTTATCCAATGTATCATTTAACAGAAAATGATCAATTCTTAAACCTGCATTTCTTCCATAGGCATTACGGAAATAATCGAAGAAGGTATAAATAACCTGATCTGGATACAGTTTCCGTATAGCATCTGTCCAGCCTTGTGCAACCAAACTATGAAATGCAGCTCTAACTTCTGGTCTAAACAAGGCATCATCTACCCATCGTTCTGGTTTATAAACATCTAATTCTGTCGGCATTACATTATAATCGCCCACCAAAACTACTGGTAAATTATACGTAAGCAATTGCGCTGCATGTTTGCTCAATCGCTCAAACCAATCTAATTTATATGCTAGTTTAGGACCAGGAGCAGGATTTCCATTTGGCAAGTATAAACACCCAATAACCACTCCATTCACCATTGCCTCAATGTATCTGCTTGGTGCATCTTCGTCGTCGCCTGGCAAACCACGTCGCAACTCTTTAATTTCGTAGTTACGCGCTAAAATAGCAACACCATTCCAGCTTTTTTGTCCATGCCAAATAGCAGTATAGCCAGCATCTAATAAAGCCTGTTCTGGAAATTTTTCTTGTGGGGCTTTTAACTCTTGTAAACAAACCACATCTGGCTGCGTTTCTTGAAGCCATCGCAGCAAAATTGGCAATCGGCCATTTACGCCATTTACATTATAGGTTGCTATTCTCATTTATTTGAATTGTATAATGATAATACCGAAAATTAAAAATTGTTTTCCATTAATTTCAAGGAAAGGCAATATTTTAATTTATAAGCTCTTACAATTTACAATCAGGAAGGATTAACCTGAAAAGATGGCTCGTTGGATCGGATTAAAAATCAGTTGACAAAAATTCTAGCTTGCAAATCTGGAATAGCAATATTTCGACGGAAAACTGCTACTTTATGCTGTCCCCCAAATAATACTTTATGCTTGTTCCAACCAGGTTTAGCCTAGTAAGGCAGACCTAGGTAAGCTAGACCCGATATAAGCGAAAAAGTCTTCAAATGTAGCGCAGCGAAATGAGGACTTGCCTGCCTGCGGTAAGCAGGAAGCATTGGCGGGACTACCCTGGCCCATTATCACTGAGCAATCTCCTCAAAACATTTTTTCCAATAAAATATTAAATCATAAAAAAGGCAGCCTAATTAGACTGCCTTGCTTATTCAAATCCTTCTATTATTTACCTTCTACTACTTTAACATAGTACATCTTTTCAATCAGATCTTTACCAAATAGCTGCTCTTCACCTGGTTTTAAAACCAAACTCTGTAAGGTTGTTGTTGGAACAATTTTTAAAACCTTCCCATCTCCTTTTAAAGAAAGTGGCAAGTTAAATCCGCTTACTGCATCTTCATATCGATAAAAAACCTTGCCGTTTTCGATGTAATAATTAAATGTTGGAATTTGTGTGGTACGCAAATACTGATTAAATACTTTACTGTAATCGAACTTAGCTGCTATAGAAATATACTGCTCTACCTGTGCTGAGGTTACTGTCTGGTGATAAAATTTAGTATTCAATCCTCTTAAAATACTCCTAAATAATTCGTCGTTATTTAAACCATGTTTAATTGAATGTAATAAATTGCCTCCTTTAGGATACATGTCGCCACTACCTTGCGCATTTACATTATATGCTGGAATAATTGGTTTATCGTTTCTAATTCCTTTTCTGATACCGTAATTGTATTCGTTACCTGCGGTTTCTCCAAAGTGATAATCCACAAATAAGGTTTCGCTATAATTGGTAAAACCTTCGTGCACCCACATATCTGCTAAGTCTTTGGTAGTTAAATTGTTTCCAAACCACTCGTGACCACTTTCGTGGATAATGATAAAGTCCCATTTCATGCCCCAGCCATAACCAGAAGCATCTCTACCTCTATAGCCAAATTTGTAATTATTACCATAAGACACGGCAGATTGATGTTCCATACCGGTGTGCGAAGCATCGATGAGTTGATAGCCATCTTCGTAAAATGGATAAGGTCCGAACCAATGCTCTAATGCCTTAAACATTTTATGCACTTGATCTGGCATATAGGTTTTGGCTTTAGCCAAGTTATAATCTAACACCCAATAATTTACATCTAAGGGACCCTTTTCTCCCGGGTAAACCTCTTTAAAGTTTACATATTTACCAATGTAAGGGATGATGCAGTAATTGCTAATCGGGTTAACTACATTATATTTATAAGTAGCCGTACCATTTTTGTTGTCTTTTTTAAATACCAATCTGCCATTTGCAACAGCTACCAAACTATCTGGAACAGTCATGGTTAAGGAAGCACCCTTATCAGGTTCATCGCTCTGGTGGTCTTTATTTGGGAACCAAATTGAAGCGCCTAAACCTTGGCAGGCAACAGTCATCCAAGGTCTTTTTAACGAATCTTGTTCAAAGATAAAACCGCCATCCCAAGGTGCCCTAATCGCTTGATGAACTTTACCGTGATAAAAAATCTGCACGCGATTTAAAGCGGCTAATTTTTGAGCAGGAACCGTAATTAACCAAACACTTTCCTTTTTAACAAAGTTGAGTTTTCCCTTGCCGTTGTACTTTACACTATCAATTACCAAAGGCTCTTGTAAATCGATCTGCATTTTAATATTGCCATTATTTGGCTTTACCACCTTATAGGCAATTTCATTAGAGCCTGTTATGCTTTTACCTTTATAATCTGGCATAAAGGCAAGTTCGTAACGTTGTACATCCCACCAGGTTCTTTCTTTTGTTAAGCTTCCACGCAAGGTATCTGCACGTGTAAAATTTTTTCCGGTTGCTGGTGATTGTGCGTAAACACTTATACCCGTTAAAAGGCAAATATTCAGTAATATTAATTGTCGTGCTAATTTCTTCATCATTTTATAATTGATAACCTAAATGTAAGTATTAGTTGTATACAAATATGTTCATTTTTAGTACGCATTTGGTATTAGGTTAAAATACGATAAGCTTTGGTCAATCTATGTTGAATTGATAAAAGAACTATTATATAAATCTGTTATGAGCTTATCTTTTCTCTTATTTAGCATTGCCATAAAAACACTTTTAAACATAAACCTGACACATATTGAACCCAATTTATTTAACTTGCCACAAAATTTTACAACATGCAATTTAAACCAGAAGCTTTTCTTTTCGACCTTAACGGCACCATGATCGACGATATGGAATATCATGCACGTGCATGGTCGTCTATTTTAAACGACGACCTGAATGCAGGGTTAAGTTACGCTGATGTAAAAAGAGAAATGTATGGTAAAAACAGTGAGCTTTTGCATCGCATATTTGGTAAAGGACACTTTACTGTAGAAAGAGAAGATGAATTATCTTTAGAGAAAGAACATCGTTACCAAAAAGCATACGGACCAAGTTTAGCATTAATTGATGGTTTACCTAGTTTTTTAGCAAAAGCACAAGAACAAGATATTAAAATGGCCATAGGTTCGGCAGCCATTCCTTTTAACATCAACTTTGTTTTAGATGGCTTGCAAATAGGCGATTATTTTAAGGCAATTGTTAGCGCTAACGATGTAGAAATCAGTAAACCACATCCTGAAACATTTTTAAAAGCAGCAGCAATTTTAGGTGTAGAACCTGCAGCTTGTTTGGTATTTGAAGATGCGCCAAAAGGTGTAGAAGCCGCACAAAATGCTGGTATGCCTTGTGTAGTAATCACTACCATGCATGAGGCAGATGAGTTTGCTGCCTATTCAAATATTATTGCTTTTGTAAAAGACTATAATGATCCTATTTTAAAAAAACTGTTTTAAATTAGAGTTGGAACACTATTATTTTTCATTGAGCTTTTTATAAGCCGATGCTACATTAATAATTGCCAATACGGCTAATATTGCCATTAATGAGGTAGCCCATTGCCAACCTCCAATATTATAAATTTTAATAGCTAAGAAAGCACCCAAGGCACCACCAATAAAATAACTGGTCATGTAAACTGTATTTATCCTACTATTTGCTTGCTGATCTAAACCGTAAATTACAGCGATATTGGTTACCTGTGTTGCCTGAACACCCACATCTAACAAAATTACCGTTAGCCATATAGCGGCAATGGCAGCTGGAAAAATGATGAGTACTAAAATACCTATCAATGTTAAACCAGTAGAAAATAATAATGATTTAAAAGGGCTGCCCTTGTCTGCTAACTTACCAAATACTGGCGCAACCAACGCTCCTGCTGCTGCAAGCAAACCAAATAATCCTATTTTAGATGCACTAAAGTTAAAGGGAGCATCACTTAGGTAGAAAGTAAGGGTAACCCAAAATGCGCTTAATGTACCAAAAGCCAGCATACCAGTTAGTGCAGTTTGGCGCAACAACGGAAACCTTTTTAATTGAAACAAAGTTGATTTTAATAAACTACCATAACTACCTGTAAATCGCTCTGCTACGTTAGGGAAATCTGCCTGCATTAAAACTGTGGTAAAGGCTACCATAGCGGCTGATATTAAATATACATAATGCCAACCCAACCAGTTCGTGATAAACCCACTGAATACTCTGGCAACTAAAATCCCCACCAAAATTCCAGTAAAAATTTGCCCTACAACTTTACCCCTATTAACTGTTACCAGGCTAGCCGCCATGGGTAAAATAACTTGTGCTACTACCGCAAACACCCCTACCAACAGGCTGCCTACATATAGTGATGCAATATCCGATGAAAAACCGATTAGCAATAGCGAGGCGATTAAGCCTAACTGTAGGTATAAAATTAGTCTTTTACGATTTATCATATCTCCAATAGGAGTTAAAAAGAATAAACCAATACCATAACCAATCTGAGAGAGCACCGAAATATTCCCTGCTTTTTCTCCACTAATGTGGAAGGAACCAGAGATTGCGGTTAAAATTGGTTGACTGTAATATACATTTGCTACAGCGATACCTGCTGTAACTGCCATGATCATGATCTGTGAAGATTTAAGCGTTGCCATTGTATAAAATATTAAAATAATTTAAGATTGATTTTTTAACAGTGCTAGCAAATCCATCGCTCCACCATCAAACTTAACACCATTAACAAAAAATGTGGGTGTTCCATTTACGCCACTTCGCATTCCGCTTTCAAAATCTGAATCCACTTTGTGCGCTAACTTTTGGCGTTCCACCTGATCTTGCAATTGTAGGGTATTTACCTCTTGCGTTTTTGCCAGGTCTAATAAAAAAGCTTCACTTAGTTGTTGCTGTTGCTCAAAAATAGCATCGTGCATTTGCCAAAATTTACCTTGTGTTGCTGCCGCCTCGGCCATTAGGGCTGCTGCTCTAGCATATTGATGAAGTTCTGAAAGTGGGAAATTTCTAAATACAAACTTTAGCTGATCACCAAATTCTTTCATCATTTCTTTTACAATTGGATGTGCAGCACCACAGTATGGACACTGATAATCTCCAAATTCTACAATTTCTAATTGCGCAGATACAGTGCCTTGCACATGATCGTACTGGTTAACTTCTGGTTTTAGTGACATGATATTATTTATTTAAAGTTTCTAGTGCATTTAATATTCCATCTGCACCGGGGTTTATGGCAGTTGGCGAAAGATAACTCCAAGCAATTGATCCTTTTTGATCTATCACAAACAAAGCTCTTTTGCATTGTCCATCTATTGCATCGTAAACACCATATTGTTGGGCAACACTTCCTTTGGGTTCAAAATCTGCTAATAATGGGAAATGTAAATTCCTGGTTTGCGAAAACGCTAGATGGCTCCATTTACTATCTACCGAAATACCAAATAACTGGGCATTGTATTTTTTAAAATAAGGGAGCATTTCGTTATACAAAGCCATCTGATCACTGCAAACCGGGCTCCAATCTGCCGGATAAAAAGCAAGTACAACATTGCTGCCTTTAAAATCTGATAAATTTGCAGTTTGGTCTGGTGTTGCATACAATGTAAAATCTGGTGCAACTTCATTCTTCTTTAACATAAGGTTTTAATTAAGTTTGATTGTTTATTGATATAAAACTATCACATCAAAACCATTATGCCATTTAACATTCGTTAGATAGGCAATAACTATCGTTAAACAGGTATTGATTGGAGGAAAACCTTAGCTTCTGCCACTGCAGCCAGACAAATCTGTTTCAATTTTTGTAAGTCTGAGGCTTTTATAGTATTTAAATTACCAGCATCTTCAAAACTATCGAGCAAATAACCTACACTCGGTAATAAGCCCATTATGGCTACACTTGTTTTCATATTATGCGCTGTATGCTGCAATGCTATTAAATCCTCTTTTCGATAAGCATCTACCAATGCATTAATGTCTTCAGGAATACAAGTGATGAATTGGTTGGTTACTATAGTTTCATAATTCGCGTTTCCCTTGCTAATTGTTTTCATATAGCTTAGATCTAATACTCGATAAAATACTGGTGGTTGAGGTTTGGGCTGTTGTTTAACGACCACAAGCTTTGCAATTGCAGCAGCTAATATCTCCTCATTAATTGGTTTAGAAACGTATTCATTCATTCCGCTGCTTAAGCATTTTTCGCGTTCTCCAGCCATGGCGTGTGCAGTCATGGCAATAATTGGAACATCCAATCTCAAGGTATCTCTAATTTCTTTTGCAGCAGTATAACCATCCATTATAGGCATCTGTATATCCATCAGTACCAGATCAAAATGATTGTTTTTTAGTTCGTGTAAAGCTTCTAAGCCATTGCTTACAATTACAAACGAGGTTTCCCAATCGGTAAGCAAGTGTTTCATTAAACTTTGGTTCATTAAATTGTCATCAACCACTAAAAGCTTAATATTATTACGCATTAAATGTTTTGTAGCTGCATTCGAATGTATTTCTGGCACAAGCTGTTCATCAGCAATGCGGTAAGGAATATAAAAATTAAACTCAGTTCCCTTCCCAACTTCGCTTACTACCGCAATGTTGCCATGTTGTAATTTGATTAAAGTATCTACAATAGAAAGTCCTAGACCGGTACCCCCATAACTTCGGGTAATGGAATCTTCTGCCTGGTTAAAACGTTCAAATATTTTCTCCAATTTTTCTTTACTTACACCAATACCATTATCCTTTACACTTATGGCCAGGTGAATAGTGCCATCGCTAATCAATTTGCTACTTATGCTAAGCGTTATCCCACCGCTATTGCTAAACTTAATGGCATTCCCAATAAGGTTTACTAAAATCTGTGTCAACCTGGTGGCGTCGCCAATTAACGTATCGGGTACATCATCTGTAACTGTAGTATTTAAAAACAGTCCTTTTTCTTTTAACCTTTCTTTAAAAAGTGTTGCTATAGAATGGCTAAGACCGCGTACACTAAATGGTGCCGGCACAATACGCATCATTCCTGCTTCAATTTTAGAAAGATCCAAAATATCATTGATAATGGCCATGAGGTTTTCGCCAGCTTTTTCTATAGCCTCCACAAATTCGGCAGCATTGGCATTGTGTGTTTGCCTTTTTAACAAACTTGTAAAACCCAAAATGGAATTTAAAGGTGTACGGATCTCGTGGCTCATATTGGCTAAAAAGTTCTCCTTAACCTGTAACGCTTCTAGAGCAGTTTTTTCCGAAGCATTAAGCTTAGTGATGAGCCTATTTTTTCTTCTAACCTGTCTAAAAATATACCAACACAAAACTGCACCACTTATAAACATAAATACCATCAGCACATTACCATAAACCTTAGCTTGTTTGCTACCTTCGAGTATTTGCTGACTTAAGGCTACCATTTTCTGCTGGCGAATGTCGTAGATTTTTTGAGTGATACGGGTAATCTCATCAGATATGCGCCTAGCCCTAGGGTTGGCAATAAATGTGGTATCATTCATGTTACCTAAAGTATGGTAACGCTTCATTAATTCGTTTTTAGCCCTAATTTTTTCTTTCGATAAAACTCGTAGTCGGTCTAAATAAACGTTCAATGCATCATCTGGTTCTTTAATATCAATCGAATCTAGGTAAGTCATTACCGTTGTAATTTTGCTATCTACCCCTTCCAGGTGCGTAGTGTCATCTGTAGCGATCGCAGCCCTAATTCTGCTCTCTACACCCAAAATATCTCTGTCTATTTCTCTCAAGTGGTTGCTTCCGCGAAGTTCTTGCAATAATTCTTTATTACCACCGAGGAGCGTAGTCATATTGGCCGAAAAATTATAATTGATAACCAGCAAAAGCAGCGTTGCCGCAATGAATGCGAGCAATACAAAAACACCAAATTGTTTATTAACCATTATTTGAGGTATTGGATTTAGTTGAATAGGGTATAAATATGGCTTTTAACAGCTAACTTACCTTACCAAATTCGTTTAAGTGGTATTTACAATCGTTAAAATGGCAAAAATTGAAGTTGGTTAAAAAACATTCATCCTGCTGTTTAAAGTTTTCCGGTAGGCATCTGCTACAGGCAAAAATTGTCCATTAACTACTAATCCCCCATCTTGTGCGGTATCAATTTTATCAAGGGCTACTATGTAAGATCGGTGTATTCTAATAAAATTTACGGCAGGCAATTTCTCCTCTGCACTTTTTAGCGTTCCGTGGATGGCATAGGTTTTTGCTGGGGTATAAAACTTTACATAATCGCCCATGGCTTCTGCGTATAAAATATCATCAAATTTAATACGTCTGGTAATGTTAGAATCCCTTACGAAAATAAATTCATCATGTTTTGTTTGCACCACCTCCTTTTTACTCTCTAAAATTTCCCTTGCTTTATCAACACTTTGCAAAAAACGTATCGGACTTACTGGCTTAACTAGATAATCGGCCACATTAAGTTGAAAAGCCTCTACTGCATATTTATTTTTTGAAGTGGTAAAAATAATCAGCGTAGGTTTATTCAGCAAACTTTTGGTCAATTCTATCCCACTCATTTCTGGCATTTCGATATCTAAAAAAATTAGATCGATTGCCTCAGTTTGTAAATGATTATAAGCGTCTATCGCATTGCTATATTCAGCTTTTACATCTAAATCTTTCACTTGACTTGCCAATTGACTTAAAGTAGCACGGGCAATTAGATTGTCGTCGATAATTAATGCGGTCATTGAGTTTGGGTTTGCGTTAAGTTGTAAATATCGGGTAAATAACCAATTTTTCAAGGGCTAATTTCTTATTCAACGATGGATTTTGCCTATTCATCGAAAGTGGAATACCAAAACGCTATTAACAACACGAGATTTAACAAACGAAACATGAAAATTAATAAAATTATGGAAAAGACTACATTAAGCTTTAAATACGAGCTCGAAAAAAAAGAACCTAGAATTGCTGCAGGCGGAATAACTAGAGGTGCCTCTGTACATGAATTTCCTGCCTCAATTGGTATTGCAGGAGTATCTATGCGTTTACAACCTGGCGGGATGAGAGAATTACATTGGCATGCAAATGCAGCAGAATGGGCCTATGTTATTTCGGGCAATGTTCGTACTACCATTATTCATCCTGATGGCAATACTTATATAGATAATTTTGGTACGGGAGATGTGTGGTATTTCCCTAAAGGTTATGGCCATTCGATACAAGCTACTGGTGATATAGAATGCCATTTTATCTTAATTTTCGATAATGGCGATTTTTCTGAAGACCATACCTTTAGTTTAACCGATTTTATTGCCAGCATGCCACCAGAAATTGTAGCACAAAATCTTAACTTGAGTTTAGAACAGGTGGCTCAATTACCACATAAGGAGGCTTATTTTGCTTTAGGTGCAAATCCAGATGATAGTAGCGCAATTGCTATGCCCAGGGCAGCACCCGAATTAACCACTATGCACCGCTACCCTCTTGGCTCGCAACAACCTAGGGTAGTTCCTGGTGGCGCCACACAAAGAGTGGTTTCTTCAAAAGAATTTCCAATTAGTGTGAGCATGACGGGGTCTATCATCGAGCTCCAACCCGGTGCTCTTCGCGAAATGCACTGGCATCCAAATGCCGATGAATGGCAATATTATTTAAGTGGCACAGCAGAGATGACTGTGTTTTTAGCCGAAGCTACCGCAGTTATCGAACACTTTAATGCTGGCGATGTAGGCTATGTGCCTATGGGTGCTGGCCACTACATTAAAAACACAGGCACTACAGTTTGTCGTATTTTAATTGGTTTTAACAGTGGCAATTATGAAGCAATAGATTTTAGCGAATGGTTAGCCGGAAATCCTAAAGATGTTTTGACAACCAATTTAGGTGTGGATAAAAGCATTATTGATCAGTTGCCACAACATAAACTGTTTGGTGTACCTGCCAATAAAACCATTACCAAGCCATAAATAATGATGGAAATGCCAATTGCAGTTGATAGAACTGTAGGTAAACAGCAAAAGCTAATGATGCTGCTGGCAATGGTTGCAGGCTTTTGCGACGCCTACGGATTACAACATTTTAAAACTTATGTCTCCTTTATGAGTGGTAATACTACACAAGCTGGTATAATGCTAGCCGGTAGTATTGCCAATAGCATTCTTCCTCTAACTGCAGTATTGCTGTTTGCTGCCGGCATTTTAGTAGCTGCCTTACTTGATGGATACAAATACTATGCTAAAAGATGGATGCCATTTGTAAGTGTTGCCCTAATTATTTTGCTGTGCGCAACGGCTGAGGTGTATTTTAAACTATCAAACTTGGCTGGAACCGCAATACTCAGCTTTGCAATGGGTTACCTTAACAATACTTTAATGCATATTGGCAATCAATCTGTAAATCCAGATTTTGTAACTGGAAACCTAAATGCTGGTGTGCGTCATTTTGCCGCTGCACTATTGCGCCAACCAATGGATAAACCACAAGGTGTTTGGGATACCCATAAATATAGAGCAATGGTATTGTTAAGTATTTGGATATGTTTTTTAGCAGGGGCATTTTGCTATGCTACAACTACATTTTACATCGGCAATTTTGCGATAGCGTTGCCAATTATTGCCTTGTTGAGCTGCCCAATTTACAGCTATAAAAACCCATCCATACTTAACTAAATAAATCCAACGACTAATCTTGCCCATTCACCGAAAACGGTAACTGAAAAAGCACTAATACAACTAATTTTAAATCAGCAAATAAACAACCTTAAAAAATAAACAGATGAAAACAAATATTGGAATAACCGAAACAGACAGACAAGCGGTAGCCGCACAATTGGCAAAATTCCTTGCTGATGAATTTGTATTATACACCAAAACTAGAAATGCACATTGGAACATTGAAGGAGCAGATTTCCATACCATGCATGTATTTTTTGAAACACAATATCAACAACTTGATATTTTAATGGATAGCGTAGCTGAACGTATGCGCAAAATTGGACATTATGCCCCAGCTACACTTGCGCAATTTTTGCAACTTACCCATTTAACCGAACAAAATGCCAGCAAAAATAACAGTTTAGGTTACCTACACGAACTACTTGCAGATCATGAAAACATTATCGAATTCATTAGGGGAAACATCAATCCTATTGCCAACAGTTTTAACGATGCCGGAACTAGCGATTTTTTAACCGGACTGATGGAAACACACGAAGAAATGGCATGGATGATTAGAGCTCATTTCGCCTAATTTATCTCAAAAAAAACAATTAACCCTTGGACTAGCTTTTAGTCTGAAAAGCACCACAACAATTAAACCTAAAAAGCCATGAGTACATTAAAAGTAAAAGACGGAACTGAAATTTATTACAAAGATTGGGGAACAGGACAACCAATATTTTTCCATCACGGATGGCCATTATCTGGCGATGATTGGGATAATCAATTGTTGTTTTTCCTGCAAAAGGGATACAGAGTAATTGCACACGATCGTCGTGGGCATGGCCGCTCCTCACAAAGTGCTAATGGTAATGATATGGATACCTACGTTGCCGATATTGCAGAACTAACCGCGGCGCTCGACTTAAAAGATGCCATTCATATTGGTCATTCTACAGGCGGTGGAGAAGTGATTCGCTATGTTGCCCAGTATGGTAAAGATCGTGTGGCAAAGGCAGTGTTAATTAGTGCGGTAACTCCAATCATGATCCAAAATGAAAGCAATCCGGAAGGCGTTCCCATCTCAATTTTTGATGAGATTCGCCAAGCTACAGGCGCTACAAGGGCGCAATATTATCACGATTTCCCGATTGCATTTTTTGGATGGAACCGAGAAGGCAAAACCGTTGTAGAAGGCATTAGAAATAACTGGTTCCGCCAAGGGATGATGGGATCTGTACTTGCACATTATTTAGGTGTTAAAGCATTCTCTGAATCTGATTTTACAGCAGATTTAAAAAGTGTAGCAATTCCTGTTCTGGTGTTACATGGAGAAGATGATCAGATTGTACCTTTTGCACAAGCACCTAAAGCAGCAAAGTTGTTAAAAAATGGAAAGCTGATTTCTTACCCTGGTTTTCCTCATGGAATGCCAACAACTGAAGCAGAAACCATCAACAAAGATATTTTAGCATTTATAAAAGCTTAGTTAGCTCTTTAAGCAAAAGTTTTGCGGGATTGTTAAAATTGACAATCCCTTTTTAGTAACCTAAATAAAATAAATGTCATTAAATCACTGTATTAAAACAAATTAACTCAATTACTTAATTGCTGCTCGGCAATTTTCTGATCCAAGCAATAGCTGCTATCAAGGGCTCTTGAGCCTTGGCAAATAATGTATTGTGCCCTAATTCTGGAAATACTTGATAAGAAATCTTTTTTCCTTTTGCTTGAAGTGTATTGAGGTTGCTAATGGATAAAGCTACAGGAACCTGGATATCTTTTGCTCCAAAAAGCCAAATACCCGGTATGGAAAGCTGTTTAAGAAAATCTTGTGGATCGGTAGCCGCAAACTGGTAGCGATCTGCATCAGTATGGATATGTAACAAAGCATCAGCTTCGGTATGCGTATCCCAGAACTGATTATTGCCATTGGTGTAAAATTGAAATCGCAGCTGTTGTAGCGTAGTAACCACTGGTCCACTAAAGATAACCATAAAATTAACCTTTTTGGTTTTGCTAGCAGCCATAGGGATAATCCAACCTGCCTGACTGCCGCCCAACAAACCGATTGCCATTTTTTTTTTGTTATTCAATTGTGCGTAAAGGGTGCTAACTGCAGCACTTACATCTGATGCTAAAAGATTAAGATTGACTAGATCAATATTATTGCTACCCACTTCCGGACCCACATACACTCCGCCAGATTTACCCACCCCTCGTTTATCGTAGGTGAATACTGCAATACCATTATTGGCCAATTTTGCTGCTAATTCATCGCTGCGTTTTTCTTGTCCAGATCCATGCACAATAACTACCGCTGCATGTGCATTTTTGGGCTTGTAAACGATACCAGCAAGCGTAGCACCCTCACTATTAAATGTTAATTCTGCTGTGCTAAATGTAGTTGTTTGGGTTGCGTCTACGCCAACTTGAGCAAACAAATGGCTACTTAAAGAAAATAATAAAAGAAATAAGTAAGGTTTCATGTTTGAGTTTGTGGTTATCATTATTACACAATAGTAGACTTGTTAAAAGGATTGAACAAATAAATGTGATAGAATAAGGGTAAAATGTGACCAATGATCCGTCTGAAGAGATGGCACAACATACGTGTTATAATCAAATACTCTAAAAGGGTGAGGTTTAAACAATTCGGATTAACCACTTTACTACCAATTCCCCCAACATTTCAATAACAGTTACCAGATTTTTTTAAAACTTTCGGCTGACAAACATTTACCAAAGCCCATCCGTTTATTAAACATTACATACTATAAATAAATTATCATGTTAATATTAGAAAATAAAGTGGCACTTGTGTCGGGAGCTGGATCGGGAATTGGAAGAGCAATTGACTTATGCCAAATAGGGTGCTAAAGTTGTAGTAGCCGACATCAATGAAGCACATGCGAATGAAACTGTTTGCATGATTAAAGAAAACGGTGGTGAAGCCATTGCAGTTCTTGCCGTTTCGTCTAAAGCGGAAGAAAACAAAAAATTAGTTGAAGCAGTGGTTACACAATATGGTCGTTTAGATATCGCTTGTAACAGTACCTTGATTATTTTTTTATATATTAGTAGTTAGGATTAAAAATCAAATCTACCTATCACGAATTATCCCAAAGTTCTTCAGGATAATTTCTAAAAGTCCACCCTAACTCCACGTCAAGTCTACCTAAGTCTACCTAAAGTGCACCAACACGATAGCCGTCTTACGCCTGTCCCATACCTCTACCCTATACCAACTGGGGTACTCGTCTAGTCTTTGGTTAGGTTTTACTTAACTTTGCCTAACTCTGCCCTTACCTTTTCCCTACCTTTAGGGTTAACAATGGGTAGCTAAACACTAAGAAATATGGCTACAAAGGGATAACGTTGTGTTATCCTGGCACAAACTTGGACCCTTCTTGAAGTATTTACCAATTCTGTACATTTGCATTTTTTTCTAACAAGTATAATTGGCCCTATTTCGGCAGGTGAAACACCAATGGTTAATATAGCTATCTCAAATGGCTTCAAAAAGACAAGACATATTTAATAAGTAAATCGTCCTTTTAAAGGAGCTTTTTATGAACTGACACCACTGAGCTAGTGTGCTATAAATAAAAAATTTCTCTCCCGAAAAATCAGGAGAGAATTGACGACCGAGTAAATTACGATCCAGTGTTAAGCTACTAATTGGCTTTCAGACTTACTTTTACTAATTGCTTGTTTAATGGAATAACCAATGCGCCATTATTTTCTTTGTAGGTGCTAGTAGGTTTGTATTTCCCCTTAGAATTATTAGTTTGTTCAATACGCAAATAAGCACTTTTAGTGAACTCATCTGCAGCATTTAAAGTTAATTCTACTGTACCGTTTGCTTTATTATAGCTGATGCTATTCAATGTGCCGGCATCTAGACTTAACCATAAACCCAATTGCGAGATAAAGACCTTATTTTTTGCTGCAGTAGTGATCTTAACAGTTACCACATCACCTTTTTGGCTTAAGTTACCGCCAAAAGCCAACCAACCATAGGTCGGATCGTTGGTTAAATAGGTAGCTGTGTTTACCGCATAGCCATAAAAGTTTGGTCCATAATCGCCAGATAAGGCATCTATTTTTAATGTTGATGGGAAAGAGTGAAATGCAGAGGGGCCGAAACCATCCTCAGTAATATTGGCTACCGAACCTAATAAACCACCATAACCCACACGTAACAAATATAAATCAGATGGATTTTTTCTATATTCTGTTAAAACAGGAATAGCATTTAAGCCTGAACCGTAATGGTGCAATTGGCGCTCTACCCTACTTAGTTTACCTCCATACAAAAAGTCCCAATACCTTCTGGCACTGCCATTATAACCCCAATGTGGTACAGTTGGCATGTAACCCAAAATGGCATTTAAAGTTACATCCGCTTTATCTTGGTAATTGAAATAATCAGACCACATATAAACTTCTTCCTGCCCAGTTGAATCCCAAGGCATTTCGCTACCAAAAGGATAGTTTAAACTGCGCCAATGATCGGCACGTTTTTTCATTTCCTTTTCCATATTGGCAGCCATTTCTGTTAGCCCTTCGCTTTTTAAATCTTTAAGGATGTACAAAAACACAGAACCTTCCATTTGCCCAAATTGCGCATAATAAGGTGCTTGTTTTACCATGGCCAAAGTAGTTTGATAAGCACTTTCTAAATACCATTTCCAGTCTTTTTCCTTTACCAAACCCTCTCTATAACGAGCTAGCCTGTATAACACCCAATGTGCCGCAGCAACATGTGGATAGTTGTACGAACGACCGAAATTATCAGCTTCTTTTTTAGGCCAAGCCGACCATGTTTTAAAGTTTACTTTATCGCTATAAGTGCCTTCGGGCATCAGTTTAGGTTCGTAATAGAACAAGCTTTTTCGCACACCATATTTAGTAGAATCTTCTTTGCTACTTTGCAGTTTGCCATACATGGTTTGGTTCACAAACATTTCCATTTTAGCAACCTCTGTTGCATCTGGTTGCACCACTTGTTTCATAATGGCACCTAACCAACTACCAGAACCACCCTCATCGCCCAAACCTGCAATCCATGCCCTACTATCTTGCGTAACCTGAGTTTTTGTATCGTAATCGTAACTTATCACTGATGGTGCTCTGCCAAAAGGGTCACTTTTATCATCAAACCATTGTTTGGTAGTTAAAAAATTCCCAAAATCACTTACCAATTGCGCCTCTGGTTTAATAATTTTATACTGAATGGTTTGGGTTAAACCATCGGCATAAGTAACGGTTAGCCTTGCCCTACCCCATTGTTTACCTTTAACTTGGTAAACTTTAATTCCGTTTTTTAAGGTTGGTAAAGCTTGTATGCTTAAAGCTTCTTTAGGTAAAACTTCGATGGTTTTTACGGCTTGTTTGGTATTTAAGAATAATTTGGCATCTACATCCTGCGTAAGCACATAACCTGGAATACCCACTGCTACTGGACGATTTTCGGCTATGAGTTTCGCTTCGATCTCTTTGATAGATGGCGCCAATACAAACTTAAATCCATAGCTTTTTTGATCTCCTGGTTTTAAAACTAACGAGTTTGCTTTGTTCCACGATTCTGCATTTTTCCAATCCATTTCTGCATGGGCTTTGCTCAAAGGCATCCACTCATGGAAACCTTCGAAAGTAATTCCACGGGGTGATGGATCATCCAATAAAGGGCTATAGGCTTCGAAAGGTGTTTTACCTTGTGGCAACACCAATAAAACTGGCCCTTTGCCACTTAACCTGGTAACCTGCAAATAACCAGCATCCATACCTATATACGGATCGTAGAAAACATTTTTAGCATGTGCTTCATCTAGCGAAACGCCATCTAAAATATTATTGAAAATCATAGGTACCCCTACTGAACCCAATTCTACATTCTGATTGGAGGTATTTTGCAATTCGAACCTTAATACCAAATCTCCTTTATCCAACTCCCAAAATCTGGTTACTTTTAAAGGAAGATCTGCGGCCATCGTTTTAGCCAAATTAGCTGCTGCCAATACATTTCCCTGTACAGGTAGTGCTTCTACATCTGCCCTTTTAGTTGCGGTACTGTATTTTTTCCACTCGCCTTCGTTTCCTAGTTTTAGCCTTAAGTTTAGATCTCCCAATTGATAAAGACCATCGCTACTTCTTTTTTGCAAAAATTTAACAGGACTATAATCAAAAGCCAAGTCGTTTTTTGGACTTAGCGACGACAAACTTTGCGAAGATTTTAACAGTTTGAAGTTGAAAGCTGCTGATTGTAGCGCTAACTCGCCTTTATCTATGCCTAAAGTTGATGGACGTTTGCCCAAGTTTTCCCAAGGGGATTGCGCAAAACCATTGATAGACATGCATAATGCTCCTGCAAGGAGTAGTCTTTTGAGGCTGAGTTTCATTTTATGTTTTTATCTAGTGATTAAAATAGCATTTGCATTAAAATCATCTTAAAAAAGATGATTAATGGCACCTCAATATATTAAGCTGTATGGTGCCAATTCAAATGTAAAAGTTAATTATTAGCTAATGAAGTAAAAATAGATGGAAGTGAAAATCAGGCAACAATTGGTTTAGATATGCTAATTTTGAAGCCGTGGTTGCGGAGCTGCAATTTGTTTAGAAACTTTGATAGTATGATGATTAGCTTAGAAATTGACTCTAATGATTTGTAGCATTTTTTTGATACTTTTATAAAAGGACTACTGGACTCTTACATTCTGCTTATTCTATTTATTGATTTTTTTTTCTAATGAAAACAAAAGAGCAATTTTATGATAGTAGTAAATCGTGTATAAACATTTATATGCGTTAACAAACGAGATAAAAATTAATATAAAAACAACACTCACAGTATCGCAAAGCCTATATTAGAATTTTGGAGTTGCGTATATTTATGGGTTAGCGGTCATTGTAAAACAACATACCACACAATATAGAAAATTGACAAATGGAATTAGCCAAAGGAATTATTATACCAGTTGTTGCGGACTTTGTTTTAAGTCCTGACGTTTTATATAGTGAAGAACTAACAGGAATATATTTTCAAACTGAAAACGAACAATATGGACGTATAACGTTTGAAAACCTAGAAGCTTTGAAAATTTGTAGAGGGGAAGATTTACCTTTTGCTCACAATTGGAAGGAAGGACAAAAATATCCTTGGGTATATAAAATAGAAAGTTCAAAATGGCTAAAAGAACGTTTCGACTATGAGAATAAAACCTATGGCGTTTCATACGAATTTGGAGGTAATGTGAATGAAATGCTGACAGACTTTTCTCACTATGTTTTCAAATTTCACGACCAATTTGTAGAAGTTATCGCAAGAGGATTTTGGTTTGAACAAGACAAAACAAGTCTGTTTAAAAAAGAACTTCAATTGGGTCATCCATTTTTAAACTTGCCAGACAATAATATAGAAAAGTTCGTTTCACACAACTTGACTTGCCAAGTAAGGACAAACTCAGCACCGCAAGACAAACTTGTTTCAGACGCTAAATTTTGCTCACAAAAACTTATAGAATTTGCATTAGAACTTGATGGCAAAGCATCGGTAGACAATTCACTAATTTTATCTTACAGAAATGGAAAACTCATTAGTAGTTTAAGAGGTTATTTTGGGAAAAAAATTGTCGAGTTTGACGGAATTGCAAAATTTGAGGACGCAAAACCATACATTGACAATTATATAAAAGAGGTTTATGAAAGACGGAAGAAAATGGGGAAATAAACAACGAAACGCTAACAAGGTTTTGCAATAGTGGGGAAACTGCAAAGTTCAACGGCATTTCTTCGATTGAACTTTTGTGCAAAATTGAAGTTTTGTGCTTCCCTGCCTACCGCAGGCAGGGATTGCCCCACCATCGCAAAGCCCCGGGGCGTTATGTGTAACTTTTTGACAAACCTTAAAACAAAATGGACGAAATAATACTTGACAGCTTAACGGAAATTGAAGAGTTAAAATTCATTCTAAAACTTGAAGCAAAAGCTCAAAATTATTTAGAGAGTTTCAAATGGTGTAAATCAGTAAAAAATAGTTGGTGTGACAAAGATTACTGCATTTATGATAATATTGGAGTTTTCTTATTCGAAATTGAACCTATAAACGCTGAAGTCGACGATTTTGTTTGGATTGTTGTTGGCGACCTTCCATCTGTTTATCTTGACAAGAGTGTTAAGACTGGCAGGGAATGTTTACAAACGTATTGTGAATTAATGCAAGATTGGGTAGACAATGTGAGCAGTGGAAAATCTATAGGTGAATGCTACCCAATACCAGCAGAACCTAATAGAAAAAACGCTGACCTACTTATGTCCCGTATTTTATTTATTCAAGAAGAATTATTAAAGGATGAATAATTAGCTACACATAACAGCGGTTTTACAAATTTTTGGGCAACATGCGATATGCCGGTTTAGTAATTATTTTTTAAGTTAGTGGTTTGGATAATTGCAGAAGGTAAAATCAAAAATTAGCAAAGCCACAAACCGTTGTGAATAACCTTTAAATAAACAAAACTATGAGCTATTTTGGCGGACTTGGAGCAGGGAAAGGTTGGAATACTTTTAATTTCATTTTGACACCTATTGAATTTGAATTTTTATTTCAAGACTTGCAGTTTTGTTTTGTTATCCATGATCGAAGAGTGGACATTGCTTATCAACACACTGAGAAGAATTTTATTTTCAATGCCTACAAACTATTTTTTGAGCAAACTTTAATTGGACAAAATGAGCTCGAAAAAGCAGAAAAATGGGAAATCGAGCAAAATATTAGAATTTCAATTATCGATGACTTAAAGAAAATTGAATTTGAAAATATTGTTGACAAAAAAGGTGTTGTTTCACAAGAATTTAAATTAGTTAGACCTACAGCACCTGTCATCAACATTAGTCCTTTTTATTTAACGTTTACAAAAGACGAAAAATTGAGCGTTGCCTATATGAACGAAGCCGGAATAATTGGCTTGCAATTGACATACCCAAAAGTTGTGAGTTGGCAAACTGATCATTTTAATGCTGTCCACGAAACAGCTACTTTTAATTCAAGTCGCCTATTTGACATTTTGGTAAACAGAATTAAAAATGTAACTCATAAAGCGAAAGTAAATTCAATATCAAAGACTTTTAAGCCGAACTTTTGGATATCTAAAGAAGCATCAAGTCAATTAAATAAGAACAAATATTTAACTTTGAATAACCTGACCATACAATAAGGCAACTCACAACAGGCATCATTTTAGAGCAACCCAGTACATCGATGAACAAAGATGGAAAATGAATTAATTTACTGCACTAACAAACCCGATAAATCAATAGACGACTTCGTTGAAAGTTTTTGGATGCTTGACAATCAATCAGAAATTGATAAAGAAATTGTTGTATTGCCTGACGGTAGAATTGATTTATTTTTTTCATATTCTAACATTGAACCTTTTCATTGCACACTTATTGGCTTGGAAACTGCACCAACTCAAATACAATTTTCGGCCAAAACCAAAACTTTTGCAATAAGTTTTAAATTATTGGCAAGCGAATATGTGTTGAAAACAGCTATCACAGATTTAATAAATGAAGCGAAGATATTGCCCAATGATTTTTGGGACTTTACTCAAGATGATTTAAATAATTTTGATGAATTTTGTTCAAAGTCAACAACAAAAATCCATAAATTATTGAACAAAAAAGTTGATGAAAGAAAACTGCAACTTTTCAACCTTATTTATCAAACACAAGGTTCTGCAACAGTGAAAGAACTATCGGAAAAAGTATTTTGGACAAGTCGACAAATTAATAGATATTTTAATAACCAATTTGGAATATCACTTAAAACATACTGCAATATATTACGTTTCAGAGCTTCATTTCAACATATAAAGGATGGTAAGTTATTTCCAGAAATGAACTTTGCCGACCAATCACATTTTATAAAAGAAGTGAAGAAATTTGCAGGTGTTATTCCAAAAGATTTATCAAAAAACAAAAATGACCGATTTATACAATTTTCTACTTTGACAACAAAGTAGTTTTGCATCAGCATTTAAAACAGTTAAAAATGATGTTACAAAATAAAAAAATTGCCATAATTGGAGCTGGACCAGGTGGACTAACTCTTGCCCGACTTTTACAAATGCAAGGGGTTGATGTAAAAGTGTATGAACGTGATTTAGATGAAACTTCACGACAACAAGGTGCAACACTTGACTTACATGAAGGATCAGGCTTGGAAGCGTTGAGAAGAGGTAATTTAATGAATGAGTTTTCAACAAACTATCGCCCTGACGCGGGAAAATTACGCCTATTGGACGAAAATGCAAACATTCATTCAGATGACCACTCAGAAGAAAATACATATTCTGATTCTCGACCTGAAATTGACCGACAACCATTAAGAGACATTCTTTATAAATCGCTTAAACCTAATACAGTTGTGTGGAATAGCTACTTTGTTGAGATGGAAAAACAAAATGATGGTTGGCTAATTCATTTCAAAAACAACATTACAATTTATGCAGATTTAGTTATTGCTGTTGACGGTGCGAACTCAAAAATTCGGTCTTACATTACAGACATACAACCTATTTATTCAGGTGTTACAATTGTAGAAGGCAATATTTACAATGCTAAAAAAAATGCACCTAAATTATGGGAATTAGTAAAAGGTGGAAAAATATTTGCATTAGGAAATGAACAAACCATTATATTAAGTGCCAAAGGTGAAGGCAGTTTGTCATTTTACACAGGCTGTAAAGATGATGAAAATTGGACAAAAACAAGTGGATTAGATTTTAATGATAAAGAACAGATTTCAAAATGGTTTAAAACTGCATTTGCAACTTGGAGTTATGTTTGGCAGGAATTATTTAATAGTGATGAGATGTGGTTTTTGCCCCGACCACAATACCATTTTCCATTAGACCAACATTGGGAAAGTCTGCCTAATTTGACTATGCTTGGAGATGCAGCACATCGTATGCCACCATATGCAGGTGAAGGGGTAAATATGGCTATGCAAGACGCTTTTGAATTGGCCGAATGCTTGACAAGTAATAAATTTGAAAATGTTCATTTTGCAATCAAAGCATTTGAAAAGCAAATGCGAAAGAGAGCTTCCGAAATCACACAAGATACATTGAATAACACAGCACTGATGCACTCTGAAAATGGACTGCAAAAACTGTTGGACCTTTTCAAACAAATGAGAGAACAATAAAAAAATGAACGTTTAACGTAAGTTAGCGGAAAACCTATTGCGACCCTGCACCAACACAATTATCAAGAATGGAAAATTTTAAAATTGAAAATACAGAATGGGACGATTTTAAACATCTTTTCAAACGAAAGGAAATTCCATCAAAGACAATTTTATTGCACGAAGGCGAAATTGCTAAACAAGCATTTTATATTGAAAAAGGTTGTTTAAGAGTATGTTTCAATAACGAAGGAAAAGACATCACTTTTCAATTTTTCTTTGAAGGAGAAAGCGTTTCTTCCATAGAGAGTTTTAGAACAAACCAGCCCAGTTTATTTACTATTGAAAGCATAGAAGCTTGTATTTTGTATTCAATTTCGAAAAATAATTTTCAGACAATAATTGAAAGTTCAACAGAAATTAAAGCACAAATAGAAGAACACACTTTTCAAAGGTTAATCTTTTATCAAAAACTATTTCTTTCACGTATCAAAGACAATCCAGAAAAAAGGTATTTAGAACTAGTAAAAAACAATCCAGAAATTTTACTTAGAGTTCCTCAACACTACATTGCATCATTTTTAGGGATCACCTCGGTTTCGTTAAGTCGTATAAGAAACAGACGATAAGCATTTCTTTACAATTGTTATCGCCTGCACATTTTAAACTGCGGACTTTTGTGCTGTACATTTAAAACAACCTAAAATGAAAGTAGTAATAGTCTTTAACCACCCTTATGAAGGAAGTTTTTGCAACGCAATTTTACAATCGTTAACAAACGGACTAACAAAGGGCAATCATCAAATTGACCTTATCCATTTAGATAAAGACAACTTTAATCCTGTAATGACAGCAGGAGATTTAAAAGGCTTTCGGGATAAAAAACCTATTGACCTAAAAGTTATGGAATACAGCGACAAAATAAAAAACGCCGACCATTTAATATTTATCTTTCCTATTTGGTGGGAACTAATGCCAGCATTGACAAAGGGTTTTGTAGACAAGGTGATTTTTCCAGGTGTTGCATACGACTATACAAATGCAAGTAATACAAGAATGAAACCATTGTGGGAAAAGCTTAAAGGAGTAACAATTATTACCACAATGAATACACCAAATTGGCTATATTGGTTACTCTTTGGCAATGCAATTAAGAAAGCAATGATCATGGGGACATTTTGGAAAATTGGTTTCAAAAACCGTAAATGGATAAGCTACAATCAAGTAAAAGCAGTATCTGTAGAAAAAAGAAAAAAATGGCTTGACAATCTTGAAAATAAATTCGTTACTTTTAATTGACAAGAAGAGTATCAACAACAAGGGTTTACCTTCGTTGAAAGCTTCGCCGTTTGCAATAGCGGGGCGAAACTTAAACCCGATCGCTATCGAGGTCAACGACAGTTCTTCAATTCACTTTTGTGTAGAATTGAAGGTTTCCCGATGTAAAATTCTATCGTGTGGACATAAATATTGATATTTATACTTACCTCCCTGCCTTCCGAAGATAAATTGTCCTTAAATGAGCCGTACAGCATTCACACCCCGCTCGGCATTGCGAGGCACAGCTTGTTCCGGCATTTCGGGAAAGCAATCTCCTTGCTTACACAACATTTCACTTCTCTTTACCCCATCTAGAACCCTTATTCTAGCGCTCCTGTAGGGAAAAATGCCTTAAAAATAGCCTTCAAACCACTATAGAAGCGGTTTTATAGCGCTTTTCCCCTAGCAGAGCCCTACCTGTCGCCTACCTGAGCCCTAGCAAAGCCCTAGTTGTTATAGCTAAGAGGTAGCGAAGAGTCGAATGACGGACGAAAGAGTTCTTCACTCGAGCCTGTTCCGATTTATCCTATCGTACGGACACATCTTTATGGTTCATTGCTTTTAGTATATTTGTTAGGTACTGTTGATAACTTACTGTTTACTGCCAAGAACGACGGTCAATCCCAGTGCCAGCCCAATCAAAAAAACAGAAGCAGTAAAGAATGACCAGCACTACCAATCCTTAAACGCAGTGGTTTCGTACTTACATTTGCGGAGTCTTTAGTTTATCACTAACTAACAAACTCCGAAGGGCTCAATCAGACTAAAAGAAAATAAACAAAGACTGATTAAACGAAGTGCCGCTGCTTTTTTGATGAGCGAGAGCCTGAGAAAAGGCACCTAGAGGATTGACATGCATTTATTCATCTGTTTATATTTTAATGGTATGAATGAGCTACGCTTCGGTATTGGTTACTTTTGATGCCTCATCCTGCGAAGCAAGCTTGAATTCCGTTGAAAACATAAATGCTAATGAAAAAAGTAACATTAAAATTCAATATTTGTGTCCACACCATGGGATGTAAAATCGGGACAAGTCATGCTGCTATTGCCGCAACCACAACAACAAGGATAAAATTACCTACATTAATTATGACAAATCAAGAGCTTGAAATTTTTCTAATAAGTAAATGTGAAAGTTTAGACCTTAAAACGAAGGCTTTTAAATCACTCGAAAACGTATTCTTAACTCATACAATGGAGGATCTATACCTCAATGCTATCGATATAACCAGGGTCAAGAAAGTGTTTGAAGGTTTTGAATTTCATATCGGTACAGAGCAATATCTACCTATTATCAGAACGAGGATTAGCCTTTACTATGAAAAGGGTGAAGATAAGTATTCACCAAAATTAGCCTATTATGAACTTGAAACCGATTTTAATGGTGAAATTTTAGACGATTATTTTGTGAAACTATAAGTATTATAGCTGCTTAGAAACACTTTAAGCAAGTAATAAAGAATTCCTATAAAATTTTTCCAATCTTTTAGTAATTTTAGCTAAACCAACGCATTGTGCAAACATATAACACTAACCATGAAAAGAATATTCTTTATTTTTCTAACAATTATAAGTTTCACAACTTACGGACAAGACAAATATAATTACGCCCAGTTTAATAAACTTACAGCAGTAGCCGGAACACCATATGTAATTGCTTCGATCGAGAATTCGGGTAAAGTACTTGAAGCCAAAAGCAGGTATTTACTATTCATTAACACCACAACTGGCGACACCAAACAAGTTGATTTCCCAAATGATGCTGAAATAGGAAAAATTGAACAGATAAAAATTGACAGTTTAAATCTTAATTTAATTCTTGTTTCTGCAAAGACCATTGACCTAGATGGAAAAAGTGGCATTGATTGGAACGATCCAACACAAATTATCATTTTATCTGCAGATGGCAAAACAAAAACCCAACTTACAGCTAACAATTTTTTTGCAAGAACTTGGACGGTAAATAGGTTTACAGGAACTCTTGTTGTTACCGGAAATCAAGACACGAACAATAATAATAAATACGACAAGGAAGACAAAAGCGAATTACATATTTACAACCTGAAAACACTAAAGTTGATTAATAAAATATAATGGAGGCTGAGAACTTAAAGGTATATGATACCAATATTGCTCAAGAAATAATCGACCTCAAAAATGCTGACTTAGCCTTAAGGGATGAACTCCTTAAAAGTGGGCAGCTTAATGATGGCTATAGTGAAGCTATGCGGGAATTGCACAACAGCAATGCCAAAACATTAAACGTTATAATTGACAACATAGGTTATCCAACGATAGATAAAGGAACTCAATTTGATTGGTATGAAAATGGAAATTTAGCACCAAATCTTTTCGACAATTTAACTAAAGTAAATATAAGACGGCAGTTGATTGGTTTAAAGTCGCTTGAAGAGCAAATCAATATTATGCAAACATGAGTTAAAGAAGAAAAACAATCACCTCCTGTCTATTTTAAGAAGCGACAACAAGAAATGTTAGCATGGAAAGTGAAAGTCGGTTGGATTATATAAATAGAGCTGCTAAGCTGGTTATTGCTTTCCTAATCTGATAATTTCGATATTAGGTTTAACAGGTTTATCCATCTTTTCATCTATATAATAATCGGTATGTGGTGGCTGATTGTAACCTACATTTTGCCATGCTACGCTTAACCTGTATTGTGGATTTTGCATTAAAGTATATAAACGATGGTTAGTAGGAATTGAAGTGGTGAAAATGCGCAATTCCGCATTATCTTGTGTCCTGTAAATTACTTCTTCACGCCAATCTCCAAAAAGATCTGCTACTAGTACGGGGTTAGATTTAGTGCCATTATTTTTAACACAATTGTAATTTGCTGCATTAAACATTCGGTCAGTTTGATCTTCTAAATAGTTCCATTTATAAATAGTGGTTCCATCTAAGAGTTCACTTAGCAAATCTCCATCCCAATAAATACCCATATTACATGGCAGCGTTCTTTCTGAAATCTTATTTCCCTTAGCATCAAAAACTCCATTAATCCCAGCACCAGCTACCCAACACTCAGAACCTGCATACCTTGGATCAATATTTAAGGCCAAACCTCTGCCTGGTCCTTCGCCATCTTCACCTGCTTGTTGAGAAGCTCTTTTCCATAACACTTCTCCTGTTTTAGCATCTCTAAAATTAGCTCCAGCATCAGCAAATCGTTCCTGAATATCAAAAACTTCTAGTCCCGGTCGCTCGGGATCTAAATCACCTACATGAAGTGCATCACCGTGACCAAGACGGGTAGTATAGAGCCCTTTCCCATTGTCATCGATAGTCATGGCTCCATATACAATCTCATCTTTGCCATCTGCATCTACATCTGCAATAGTTAAATTATGATTTCCCTGTCCACTATAAGCGCTGTTTCCAGAGGTTCCATCTTTGCTATCGAATAACCAAACTGATTCTAATTGTTTGTTTTTGAAATCCCAGGCTGCAATTACAGTTCTGGTATAATAACCTCTGGCCATTATTAAACTAGGCGTTTTACCATTGAGATAAGCAACGCCTCCAAGAAACCGATCCATTCGGTTCCCATAACCATCTCCCCAAACTGCTGTTAATTGTTTTGCAGTTGGAGTTTCCGTATCAGGATGCCTGGGTGGGTTATACTTTACGGTTGATAATGCTGCCCCAGTTAAACCATCAAAAACAGTTAGATACTCGGGACCAGCTAAAATATAACCTTTGCTATTTCGCCAATCTTTTTGGGCCTCACCAATTACCTTACCAACACCATCTACTGTTCCATCAGCAGTTTTCATGGCAATCTCAGCCCTTCCATCTCCATCAAAATCGTAAACGATAAACTGCGTGTAATGTGCGCCTTCTCGAATATTTACTCCCAAGTTAATGGTCCACAATAAGGTACCATCCATTTTATAGGCTTGAAAAATAGGTGGATCTGTTAGTCCAGCATGGCTATTGTCGTGACCTTTGCCTGCTTGATGCAAAATGATTTCATATTGGCCATCTCCATCTAAATCTGCTACAGATGCATCATTTGGGGCATATCCATTTGGTGTTTGTAAAGGAATAGAAAGATAAGGTGCCGAGTTTGCCTTTACTTCAAAAACATTACTTTTTTCGAGCTCTTTATTGCCTAAGATTGGTTTAACGAAGTAACTGTAGCTTTCTGTATGTAATGCTGTTGTATCTGTAAAAAAAGTAGCCCTTGTTAATGGAAATCTATTTATTTTTTCTTCTTTACCCAGGCTGCTGCGATATACATCAAAGGCAATATTATCAGCGTCTGTGACCAATAATCGCCAACTTATGGCATTATGCCCTTGCTCATTTTTGATAGCAACTAAGCCCCGGTTTAGGTATTCCATTTGCCTTTGTGCCTTTACCAAAGTAAAAACACAAGTACAAATGAGTAATAATATTAGCTTTTTAACACACCTAAAATGGAGCATCGTATCAATCTTATTTATAAATACTAAATAATGGTTATCAATTACAAATAAGATAAATTTAAGGTTTCTGATAAACCCTTACATAATCTATTTCGAAACGGTTCGGAAAAACAGTACCCTTTAAATCGCCGCCATTTATGCCACCCATTGCTAAATTTAACAGCATGTAATGTGGTTGCTTAAATGGATTTAATCCAGTTTTATCTCTATTATTTAATTTATCCATTTCTACTTTGTTCAACAACACATCGTCTACATACAGAGCGATTGCATTTTCGTCCCAATCCATTCTCCAAACATGAAATTTAGCCGCCCATTCTTTTCCGCCCAATTGATCTATATCTTTCGTATTGCTATACCAATGGGCTTTATACTTTTGGTCGGTACCTAAGGCAATATTAGCCAATAGCATTTTACGGTAGTATTCCATAATATCTATCTCTCCATTAGATGGCCATTCTCCAGCTACACCCAAGGTCCACCAGGCAGGCCATAAGCCGCTGCTGATGTCAATTTTACCACGCATTACAAAACGACCATATTGCCAACTGTGTTTACCTGAAGTATTTACACTAGAAGAAGTATATTCGATATTTTTACGAGAAGCCGCCCAATTTGTGCTCCCTTCTCTATATCGCGGATTAGGTTTATCTTCCTTTCTACCTTCAATAACCAGCAATCCATTTTCGCACCAAGCATTATCTTCTTGGTACCATTGCAACTCTTGGTTACGAGCAAATCCGCGTTCAAATTTCCACTTTGTAGAATCTATCTTACCATCATTATTAAATTCGTCTGCCCAAACCAGTTTATAGCCTTCTTTCGAAAAATCTTGCTGCGCACTCAGCTTAAAAACAGCAACGATTAATAAAATGATTATCCCAATGGCTGATTTTTTCATAGCTACTAGATTGTTGAAAATTCAGGCATTTTTATCACTTCAGAACCATTTTCTATATTAACATGATAGGTACTTATACCATAACCAAATTCTTTTAAATAAGCTTCCTCTAAATTAGTAGTGATACCTTCAATTGCTTCTTCTTTAATTAAGTTAATGGTACATCCTCCAAAGCCACCACCCATCATCCTTGCACCTAGAACCGCAGGATTATTCCTTACTTGATCTACCAAGAAATCTAATTCTTTGCAACTTACTTCGTAAGCTTTGCTTAAGCCATCATGAGTAGCCAACATCCTTTTGCCTAAAGAAACCAAATCATTGGCTTCTAGATCTTCGCAAGCTAATTGTAACCTCTCTATTTCTTCTACAACGAATTTACATTTTTGATAAATATCTGCATCCTTATCTTTTACATAAGTATTCAACATTTCAACAGAGATATCTCTTAAGCTATTTACTTCGGGATGATGTTCTTTAACCCAAGCCACGCCTTGAAAACAAGCTGCACGTCTATCATTATAGGCAGAAGAGGCTAAATTATGCTTTACATTGGTATTAAAAAGTACAAATTTATAACCGGGTATATTTATTGGAACATAACGGTATTCTAGTGTTTTACAATCTAGCTTTACCACATGGTTCTTACGACCGAATACCGAAGCAAATTGATCCATAATTCCGCACAATACACCTGCAAAATTATGTTCAGCTTGTTGCGCTACTTTAACAATCTGCATTTTTTCTAGCTGTAAATCGAATTGATCATTTAAAGCAAAAGCAACTGCACATTCTAAGGCCGCAGAAGAAGATAGGCCTGCACCACCCGGAATATCTCCATCAATTACCAAATTAAAGCCACCTACAGCTAAGCCTAATTTCTGAATTTCGCTTACTACACCTAAAATGTAATTTGCCCATTGCTTTTCTACAGGTTTAATGTCAGTAATAGTAGTCTGAAAACTTTCTTTATATTTTGAAGCAAACAAGTGCACCTCGTTATCTTCTCTTTTGCTTATTGCTGCATAAACTGCCTTATCTATGGCAGCAGGTAAAACAAAACCTTCATTGTAATCTGTATGTTCGCCAATGATATTAATTCTTCCTGGTGACTTGTATAAAGTTGCATTGCTGTGAAACAGCTCGTTAAATTGTTGTTGTATCTTATTAATATCCATTTGTAAAACTTATTGATCTACTAAACTGATCGTATAACTATAGCTATATTTTTTATCTAATAATCTGAATTCGCGATGTGGAAGCGCACCCCAACTGTCATCGCCACCTACGCCACGTTGTTTTAAATCTATATTTAAAAACACTTGGTTTCTTGGAGGCAAATCTGTAGGATGTTGTTGCTTTTTGGTTAATCCCGGATCTAAATCTTCTGTACTATGATTTAAGGCACTAAAACCTAAAGGCTGCACACCTTCTATTTTAACACCCATACCTTTGTTGTTTGTTAAGGTTAACCAACGTACATCAGTTTTGTTTCCGCTTTCTTGTGGGCGAATATATCCTTTATAATATTGATTTTCTATTTTATCAGTATATATTCCTAAGAAAGAGCCTTCATTACGATCGATATAATTCTCGTGCGGACCTCTTCCGTAGTAACTTAGATCAGTATACCAATCTGATAAGGTAGTTCTCATACCAAACCTCGGCAATTCTGGCAGTTGACTTGCAGAGAAATCCATTGCACCTGTTACCTTTATGGCTCCATCATTCTGTATTACATAAGTAATTTGATAGGGCACATTGATATTAGCCAATAACCATGTTACCTCAATAGCTAAACCTTGTGCATTTTGCTCGGCAACTTTTACATCTTTTAATTGTCTATTTAAATGTGCCGAGCGCCAAACGCCTAATTTACTTGGCATCTCATTACCAAAATCGTTATCTGTTGGTGCCCTCCAGAAGTAAGGCTCAAAGAAGTTATTAAATCTATTATCGCCATTGCTATAAGCGTTAAATCTGCCGCCTTTAATATCGAACTCACCTTTTACATTACCAGCCGTGAAGCTAATTTTATTCGCATCTTTTTTAATTACCAACTTGGTATCGGTAGCTACTTCTTTTGCAAAATAATCTCCTGCATATGCAAACTGCTCTCTTGCCACTTCAAAACCTGCAGGCAACATTGGGCTTTCATTTTTGGTTACCGCATAAATATTTAAGTAAAATTCTGTACCTGCGGCTGCTTTATACTTAGGTAAATTTACCTGTATATCTTTAGTTTGATGAGGGGCCAAATCTACTGCAAAAGTGCCTTCGTTTACTTTTTCGCCATTTTTAAATAACTCCCATTTAAAGTTATAATCCTTTAAGTTAGTAAAATCGAATATATTTTTAACTTGGAACAACCCTCTATGGATATCTTTTGGAGTTACGATAATGGTTTGATAAACTTTTTTAACTTCATAAGCCCCAGGATCAGGAGTTCTATCCGAACTGATCATTCCATCGGCAACACCGTTCTCGTCATTTTGCCAATAAAAACCACCTAAGTCACCTCCATAAGCCCAAAATGTTTTACCGTTTAAATCTTTGGTTTTAATACCTTGATCTACCCAATCCCAGATAAAACCACCCTGCATATTTTTACTGTTACGCATAATTTCAAAATAGGTTCTGAAGTTACCGTTACTATTACCCATGGCATGTGCATATTCGCACATGATATATGGGCGAGTTTTGGTCGTATCAGCAGCATATTTTTTCATGTTCCCAATACTTGGATACATTGGTGCAACGATATCTGTATTCCAATCTTCTCCTGCCTGCTCAAACTGAACCGGCCTGGTATTGTCGCGGTTTTTTATCCATTTGTAATTGTCGTGAAAAACTGGACCATTACCACATTCGTTACCTAAAGACCAAATGATAATAGAAGCATGATTTTTATCGCGTTCTACCATACGTACCGTACGATCTACTTGTGCTGGTGCCCATTCTGGCATGTAAGCCGGATGTTTGCTCTTATCAAACCATGCCTGAAACTCAGCTCCCATACCATGTGTTTCGATATTGGCTTCATCAACCAAATACAAACCATATTGGTCGCATAATTTGTACCAAAGTGGATCGTTTGGATAGTGAGATAACCTAACAGAGTTGATGTTTAATTCTTTCATCAATTTGATGTCTTTCAACATCAATTCTTTGGTAGTGGTATGTCCGGTTACGTCATCATGCTCATGGCGATTTACGCCATGCACTGAAATTGCCATTCCATTTACCAATAAACGAGCATTTTTAATTTCTACCTTACGGAAACCTAGTTTATGAGCAGTAATACCCAATACTTTACCATTATTATCCTTCAAGCTAATTATACAATCGTACAGATAAGGATTTTCTGCACTCCATTTTAAGGGATTTTTTACGGTAGTAGCAAAGTTTAAGGTTTGGATACTATCTGCATTTACCGTAAAATTTTGAGCGTTGGTATAAACAGATTTGCCTTGTTTATCTAACAATGTAACTGCAACACTGCCGTTTTTAATATTATTACCTGCAAACTTGCGGATATCTACCGCAGCACTAAATAAACCATTCACATATTTCGCATCTAAATCTCCTTTTAAAAAGAAATCCCAGATGGCTAATTTTGGTAAAGCGTAGATGTAAGCATCTCTTTCAATTCCACTTAAACGCCAAAAATCTTGATCTTCTAAATAACTGCCATCGTGCCAACGGAAAACCTGAACCGTTAACTGGTTTTCTCCCTTTTTTAAATGTTTGGTAATATTAAATTCGCTTGGCGTTTTAGATGCCTTACTTAAACCAACTTTTTTACCATTTACGTACACAAAAGCAGCACCTGAGATAGAACCAAAATGTAATACCACTTCTTTCTGATCCCAGTTCTCTGGAACGGTAAACGTTTTACGGTACGTACCAACTGGATTATTTGGACCAATAAAAGGAGGTGTTTTTGGATGAGGATAGGTGATGTTGGTATAAATAGGAATACCAAAACCATTCAATTCCCAATTTGATGGAACGGTCAAATTTGCCCAACCAGAATCGTTAAACTCGGGATTGATAAATGCTGTTGGCCTATCTTTGTATTGATCAACATAATTAAACTTCCAATTGCCATTTAAAGACTTAAAGTAATTGGAACGAGTATAATCATCTGTAATTGCCTCTTTTTGATTGTCGAAAAGCATAAAGGTAACGTGTGGTTTTTCCATACCTACGTTAACCAAACTCGGGTTTTCCCAATCGTTGCTCTGCGCCCAAATGGGCAATGCAAACAGCAATGCAATAAAAGTTAGGGATAGTAATTTTTTAAAATTCATTGTGTGTTGTTGTTGTTGTTGTTGTTGTTATCTATTTTAGGGATTATAAGGTCCACTGTGGGTTAAGCCATCTTTACGCATGGCCTCAATCAAAATGCAATTATATACATAATCCCAGCTTGAAGTAACTTCGGAATTTTGATTTAAGCCAAATGGCCACCAATGTTGTGTATCTCCGCTTAATTGTGCACCATTACTATTTTGTATTTTATTTAATAAATCGTTGGTATGCTGACCTTGAAACTTACCGCCTATTATTTTTCCTTTCCACCAATCAGTAGTACCTGTCCCAAGTGTGTGGTTCATTTCGTGTAGCATGGTTCTTAAGTTTTGGTAGCCCGAATTGCTTCCAAATCGCATCCAGCCTTCATTGTTTGCGTCGGCTGTAGGTGTACCTACTTCATAATTTAACCAAACATGTTTTGTTGCTGAAGTATAATTTGATAGGTACCATACCGCACTATCAATAGCTACTTGTAGCCTTGCATAAGCAGCCAGTTGTTCGGCATTGGGGTTTGTTGCCTTATTAAAAGTGTATGTAATTTTTCCTTTTGGAATGGTTTTAAATGTTAAGTCATCACTATAACTTACACCTTTGGCATTTATTGCATAAGCCCTAACATGGTAATTGGTTTTTTCTAAAAGGTCTTTTAATGTTAACCTATATTTTCCCAAACCAACATTGTTATGTTTAACTTTTGTATCATTAACTGTTGGATTTTGTGCCAAGCTATATACAAGACCCCTCTCAGTAATGTTATCTCCGCCATCATTTGTGATTTCCACGTCGCAGGCAGCAACTGTTGCACCCACAATATATAATGGTTTGATATTAAATGTAGCACTTCCAATCAATGTAGTGGTAAATGTAATTTCATCTCCATAACCAGTACCTACTCTGTTTGTAGCATAAGATTTAATGTAATACTTTGTTGAAGCCTTTAAACCTGTAATTTCGCTGATAAACTCACCAGATCCAGCTACACTTGTTATACCAAATTTGGTATCGTTAAGGGTTGGATTGGGGCTTAAGCTAAGTACCAATCCTCTATCCGTAATTGGAGCCCCACCATTATCAATAGTAATACCTCCACTAGCAGCAGAAACAGTAGTAATGCTAGAAATTGCTTTTGTGGCTACTTTTGGTATAACTACAGCGCTTATAACGGGAGGGCTGATTGGCTCGGGGACTTCTGTCTTTCCTTTTTCGCACTGGACAAACAATATGCTTACCATGCTTATTATAAGCAAATTTATTTTTTTCATATAAGTAAATTAAGGTATACGTGAATGGGCGGCAACATATATGTTCCTGCCCTTCATTATTGCAGTTTTTAATGATGAATCTGCATTTCCGCTAGCCCCTCCCATTTGCATGTTAATGATCAACCAAAAAGGTTTGTCCATGAAGTTAGCCGTATGGGTAGCTGTTTTAACGTTATCTATAAAATAATTAATACTCACATTTACCGTATTCATTCTTACCATGGTTATCTTATAGTTATGCCAATTTTGAGGATTTGGAACAACTGTTAACTTATTTTGCCAAGATACGTTTTGCCAATCTGGACCAGTTGCTGTATTTTGCCAATTAGTAGTAGTTCCTTTAAATTCCATAATGTCGCTCTCTGGTGGCCAACTCGAAGCGCCCGTGATCCAAAATGCAGGCCAAGTTCCTGTAGTTGATGGAACTTGAAAATCTCCGCTGATCTCCCAATAAGGCTTGGCTTCAGTAACAATAATCTTTTCTTTTAAATGAACCGCTCCAGAGTGGTAGAAAATTCTTAACCAAGGATCTGCAGTACTGTAGCCCTCCCATGCTTCGTAACGATCCGCTACAATTTCTAACACGCCTCCTGCAGTAACCTTCACCTGTTCTTTGTACATTCTGGCAGAACCATTATGGTCGGTTCCCCATGGATAAAACATATTCCATAAGCCTTCAAACTTTTGTCGGCTATCAAATGAACTAGAATCTAATAATAGTACAGGTTTTTCTGGCGCAATTACTGAAGTTGTGGTAAAAGAGACTTCGTTTCCATAACCTACCCCTAGTTTATTAATTGCATATGCCCTTATATAATATTTAGTAAAAGCATTGAGCCCGGTTAATTCGCTAGTAAAGTCACCAGCACCAGTTACACTAGTTGTACCGAATTTGATATCGTTAATCGTTGGGATAGGATTAATGCTCAATACCATACCTCTCTCGGTTATAGGAGCTCCGCCATTGCTGGTTGTAGTGCCACCACTAATGGCACTTATTGGCGTTACGTTTGTTACGGCTGTTGTATTTAAAATGGGTAGAACAACCTTTTCAATCACTGGATCGATTATGGGATCCGATGTTCTTTTTTCTGTCTTTTTACAATTCAGGAATAGGAACGCAATTAGACATATATAAATAACATTTTTGATTGAAATCATAGGGAGTATTTAAATACACAATCAAAACCATACGGGATATATCTTAATATATACCCCATATGGCTTTGAAAGATTGGTATTAACTTAAACTATAAATAATTTATCTTAAATAGTTTTACCGAAGGAATTTTAGCATACATACCTGCATTTGCACTACCACTTAAGGTAGCAGCAAAGCCTAATGATACTTGTTTGTCAGTATCTAAAGTAAAGTTTAACATTTTGCTTTCAAAACTTGAAAAGGCAATACTCCCACTTGTAATATCGGCTACGTTAGGCAAAGTAGATCCCGCAGCTACCGCTAGATACCTAGTACCTCCAGTATTGAAATCTGTCATTACAATTTCAAATCTATAGTTTCCTGCAGGAAGATCAATGGTTTGGTAAATTTTACCATCCGTGACATTTGGTAGACCCCAACCCGCTTCTAATGAAATTACACCACCAGATTTATTTTCAAAACCTCCAACGGTACCACTCGCATTTTTAACAGATGCGCTGGTAATCCAATCTCTTAAAATACCCCATCTTGTACCACTCATTGAGGATGCTACTATTCCTGGCCCTACATTTTTAAGGTAGGTACTAGTTACATCTACCTTACTAAATTTCGGTATGTACATATCGGTATATGCGGTATAAAAGGTATCTACACTTAAAGTATCAGGCAAAAATAAGGTACGATATTTTATTGTACCTTTTTCCTTAAAGTTAGGCAATACAAAGTTATTTACATCTATCGGAACTCTAACTGTTTTCTCAGCATTGGCGTTATCCGTATAAATCACTTCAGTAGCAAAAACACCACTTACCCTGTCCATTCCACCCCATTCTATAGTAGAAACACCAGTTTCATTGGTAAATGCTGAATTAACACCTCTATTAGATAAAGATGCTTGATACCTATCTCCATAAACCCGCCCAGTTTTATACACTGGAATAGATTTGTTACCATCTCCATCATAGGTATAGATGACAAAGTTCTGGACTCCTTCTGTAATATTTGTGATCGTTAACTTTAATGTATCAACATTTGCAGTCCTTGTTATAGGAACGACTACAGAATCAGCTTTATTATTCCAATAAACCACACATTTTTTTACTTTAGGATCTGCTAGGAACAAACCATTTAACACTACTCTGTATTTGCCAGAGTTAATGATAACTGAATCTAATTTACCAGTATACGATATCTCGCCACCTTTTGTAAATTTTTTATAATCATCCATTTTAGCACATGATGCTAGAATACTACAGAAGAGTATGGCCAAGCCAGCGAATAACACCTGCTTGTTTAATTTTTTAATATTATTTTTCATCTTAATATTCATTTAAACATTATTATCTAGGATCACCATAAACTTGTACCTCACCAATTGCCATAAAGGTTGTTCCTTGCCAATTTTTAACACTTCTAATACGAAGGTACCTCACTTTAGGAATACCTGCGTCAAAAGTGTAATTTAAACCTGCTGCACCTGCGGCTAAATCTTCTGTTGTATTTGCGCCATAAGCAGCACCAGATGGTTTTTTAGCTCTGAAGGTTCCTAACTTTGTCCAATTGGTAAAACTTCCATCCGAAGGCGGATTGTCAGTACCCCAAATTTCAAAGTCGTATAAATTGCCGCCATAGAAATAAGTTCTACCATTTAAATATTCTGGATAATCCCAAATCACAATACGACTTAATGCAGATAATTTGCCAATATCAAAAGTGATCCATTGTGGTGTTAGAACTGCAGAACTGGTCATTAATACTCTTGGCCAATTTAATAAATCACCATCCCATAAATTAGCCAATGCTGTAGCAGTATGCAAAGCAACATCACTAGGTAAAGTAACAGCTTTATAACCAGATTTTGGAATAGCAGCTTCATATAAAGGGGTAAGTGTTGTGAACAAAGTATCACTATAATTTAACCATCTATCTCTAATCGTAATTGCAAATTTGCGTGCAACAGGATCATAACCCCTAATTGCCTGATCAATATCTATTGTTGAAGTATAAATGTTCTTTGTAGTAGGTACTAGTCTGCCTTTACTATCTTCGGTTAAAATTTCAATTGCCAAATCTGCTTGAGCTGTATTTTTAGCCGTAAATCTCAATCCGCCAAAATCTGCTAGTGCCTTCATACTTCTGTAAACTTCCCAGATCGGGTTCTCTAAAGGCGTAAACTTGATACTTACTGGTGCCGAAGCTACCTCGCTTCTGTTTACCGCATATAATTTTACTTCATGCTCTTTTGTATCCCCAAAACCTTCCACAGTTAAATTATTACCATAATAAGAAGATTTAACCTCCATTACACGACCATTGGCCAGCGTATAGACCGCTTTTACATAGAGTAGGTCTTTATCTGTTGGAGAAGAGTAAGTAATCAAAGCATTACCTGGGCCAGCAGTAACTTTTACATTTGAAACTGGTCCTGGAGCATTTGTATTTTTTTCAAGTGGACTAAGGTCATCAACCTTGCAACTTGACACTAATGCTATCGTTGCTAATAACATGAGTAGAAAATTATTTTTAAGTGTTTTCATATCTAAAAATTTAAAATAATCAATTTATTACCATCCTGGATTTTGTACCAAACTTGGGTTTACGGTTATATCATAATTTTTAATTGGTGCAAGGTAATCTCTAGGTGCTACAAAATTTTGAGTATATATCGTTCTAGGTCTATAATAATCTGCAGTATTGGCTTGAAAAACACTCCATCCAGTTATAGATTGATTAAATGCTTCAGCAGCCTTTTTCCACCTTTTGAGATCCCAGTAACGGCTACCTTCAAAAGCCATTTCAATACCCCGTTCTTGATGAACAATCTCTCTCAAACCATCTTTTGTAGTTGGTTTACTTGGATTGTTAGAATATAAATTCCAAGATTCTACCACCCCTTTTAAACCTGCACGCTTTCTAACCCTATCTAAGTATTCAAATACACCATTCACAGGTCCTTCACTTTCATTTAATGCTTCTGCATACATCAAGTATAAATCAGCCAAACGAATTTGAGGCCAAGGATAGTCACGGTAAGTAACCCCATTTGTACTGTTTACCATATTCCAGTCTACCACTTTTTTCAAATAATAGCCAGTTTCATTGTAATAGCCTACGTGAGTTGCGCCGGCCATCTGTGTATACTTACCTTCTACAAACCAAGTATTTTCATCAGAATTAGAAGGGCTGTCATATTTGTACCAAACACCACCATCAAAACTTAAATCTGCGTAGAAGCGAGGCTCCCTGTCAAAATTTAAACGGGCAGTTTCGTATCCTTCTTTCACATAAAAACGCTCCTTTTTTAAAGCAGTTCTTAACGTATACTTATTGGCAAAATTAATTATTTTATCTTCATTAATTGGCACGCCATTGCTTGAATAGAACATCTCGGCAATTTTTAGAGGTGCAGCTAATTGCATTCTGGCATCACCACTGGCTCCGCCTGTTGCCAATTTAGGCATAGCCGTACGTTGTAAAAAATCTGTCCTACTATTCGGATTTGCCCAAACGTGTTCTATATTCCATCTTTCAGTAATTGCACTTCTTAAAGTTAATTGCAAATTGGTAGTATCAGATAATTTGAAGGTCGAGCCAGGAAATTCATATAATTTAGAACCGGCAGCTTCTGCAGCATCAATCGCTGTTTTAGCTGCATCTGCTGCCTTTTTCCATTTATCAGCACTAAAAGCTGTTGGGAACAAATTCACGCCATCATGATCCTTGAAATTGGCATAATCACTATTACCATTAAATAATGGGCTTGCAGCCATTAACAATAATTTGGCCTTAACAGCCAAAGCTATCGGCCTGGTAATGCGCCCCAACTCATTTGTTCGATCCGTAATAATTACCGGCAGATTGCTAACAGATTCGTCAAGCAAAGTTGAAATATAATTCACACATTCATCAAAAGGCATTCTTTTAATACGAACTTCGCTTTCTGTTGCACTGATATCTATATTTTTATCCACCAAAGGAATTGGTCCGTACATACGCAGTAGATAGTAGTGATAATAAGCTTTTAGAAAAGTAACTTCCGCAATCCATCTCGAACGCTCATCTAATCTTAAATCCCGTACCTTTGTTTCATCCTTTATGTTTTCTAAAAAGATATTACAGTTTCTAATCGCTTTCCATAGTCCATACCTATCGCTTGGTCCACCGCCCTGATAACTTCCATTCCAAGCATTCATATAAGGATCTGCTGAATTCTGACCACCTCTAGCACCACGCCAAGCATAAGATACAAAATCCCATTCTTGCGTTGGCACCCATAATTCATCTCCAGACAACATCCCTACATTATAAAATGGATCTCCATCTTTGGGCAAAAAAGAATAACAGGTAAACAAATATTTCTCTGCTTCAATCCTCATCGTAAAAGCATTGTCTATGGTTGCAACATTATCAGGTACAATATCCAAATACTTTTTACAGGCTGAGAAGCTCAATAATGTGGCAGCAAAACATGATGCAAGCATAAAGCCCTTAATGTTTCCCTTGATTTTATTGATTTTTATATTTTTAATTTTCATTTTATTTTACTTTAAACAATACCTAATTAAAATGTTGCTCTTAAACCTAAGTTATAAGTACCTTGAATAGGGTAACCTAAACCTTTACCTCCCATTTCTGGATCCCATGTATCGAAACTACTGATATAACCTATATTGGTAGCACTTACATAAAGACGTAAAGATTTGAAACCTATTTTTTGGTTTAGCTTTTGTGGTGTATTGTAAGCAGCCTCTATACTTCTTAATCTTAAGAAATTGTTATTTCTCATCCACCAAGTTGAGGTTCTATTGTTGTTAGCCACGAAATTAGGGCTTAAACGAGGCCACATGGCATAAATGTTTCTATTTTCTTCAGACCAATAACTATTTGAGATGGCTGATAACAATCCATTTTGACTACCTCCATTAAGTACAAACGGTGCAATATTTTGAGAATTAATGAAAAGTGACGAACGTGCTGAGCCTTGAAAGAAAAAGTTAAAATCGAAATTTTTATAACCAATAGTACCACCAAAACCATATATAATTTCTGGACTAGTAGGTAAACCAATTGGCACAATATCTTGATCGTTAATTATTCCATCCCCATTGATATCACGGTATTTAATATCTCCTCCGCCATAATTTAAGCCAGGAGTTCCATCAAATTGTCTTGGTGCATTTTTAGCTTCATTATCATCAATAAACAAACGTTCAGCAACCAATCCATACTCTTGAGTAGTTGGCTGTCCTACCCTAGAACGGTAATACTCATTACTAGGAAAAGTAGGTTCATCATTGATCAAAATTGCACTTTTTGCATAAGTAAAGTTGCCCCTAAGCTGCGCAAACCAACCACTACCGAAAGTTTTGTTATAGGCAGTGGCAAAATCTATACCTTCATTTTGAGCTTTATTGGTATTGGCTCTTATGGCTGCTTGTAGACCCATTGTAGCCGGGATAAAGGTACGCGGTGTTAAAATATTTGATCTTTTATTTCTATAAACATCAATATTAACATCTAAAGCATTGAAAAATTTAAAATCAGCACCTAAGTTAATCTGCTCTGACTCTTCCCAAGTAATAAACGGATTCGCATATCTGGTTACTAGTACACCATTTTTAGTGTAACCATATTGTTCTCCAAAAGTAGATCCATAATCACCAGCAGTCATGTTAACTTCAGACATGTAAAAGAAACGATCGCTAGCATTACCAATTTGATCATTACCTGCTAAACCATAAGTAGCTCTTAATTTTAAACTATTGATCACTTTGGTTAAAGGTTGAAAAAATTTCTCATTAGACACATTGTATCCAAAACCAATGGTAGGGAAAAAACCAAAACGGTTGCTATCAGCAAAACGTTCAGATCCATTGTAACCAAAGTTAAACTCAACCATATACCTATTATCATAACCATAGGTAGCTCTACCTGAAACACCTTGGTTACGTGCGGGAAGCGATAATTGCAAATTATTAGCGGTTCCAGATAAGTAGTTACGCATGGTAGTGATCAACATAGCACCAACAGCATGTTTTCCGCCGAAAGTACGATTATAATTAGCCGCTAATTCTGCATAGAATACAGAGTTTACATCTCTATCACCAGGTACAAAGTTCAAATACTCTGTTCCAACCTCACCAATAGAACCCAATCCGCCTGGATTTAATAGCTGAACGCCAGTACTTCCATCTGGCTGCTCTGTTGCCGAATAATAATAAGGATTATAACTACGAGAAACATCAAAATAAGAATAGCGTCTAAGATAAGACATTAATCTCGTATTTAGACCTTTAACGATTTTATCCAAACTTTGTGTTAGTTCTACCTGTGTTTGAACAGTAGATGTATTCGATTCTGAGTAACCTCTAACCATCTCTGCATAAGGATTTACATATAAACCATTATTTGGAGTAACCGCGTTACCAAACAAGGCGTGTGTAGCAAATGGAGATAAACTTGAAGGATACATTGCAGGGAACAATACCGGATTAGACCAAATCGTCTGGTTAAAAATTCTTTGACCTCCACCTTGTCTTTTTCCATTTTCATCATAACCTAACAATGGACCAGTATAATCATCAAACTGACCAAATATCCTAATAGATGCTGTAGTTGTTTTAGTTAAGTTTATATCGACATTACTTCTTACGCCTAAGTTATTTAGTTTGATGTTGTTATTGAAATTATTTAATCCTTCAACTTTTAACAAGCCATTATCAATGTTATAGGTTCCAGACACATAATATCTCGCCTTCTCACCACCACCTTCTACACTTAAGTTATTGCGTGTATTAATGGTATAATCTTTAATCAACTGTTGTATCCAATTGTTATTTGGATACAATAACGGATTATCACCTCGTGCCGTAGCATCAATTTTAGTCTGTAAATAAGGTAATCCGGCTTGTGGATTTCTAGTTAAAGCAGCTTCATTAGCCATTTTCATATAGGTAATGTTATCTGCAAATTGAAAATTCTTGGTATTTGCAGATAAGGCATTTTCAGATCTTATTTTAAACTGAGTTACCCCAGCTTCACCAGATTTAGTCGTAATTAACACTACCCCATTTGCACCACGTGCACCATATACCGCAGAAGCACTCGCATCTTTTAGCACACTAAATGAGGCAATATCATCTGGCTGTAAACGAGCCATATCATTTTGAGTAGATTCAGCACCATCAATTAAAATTAAAGGATCTTGTTTACCAGTACCAAAAGTACCTAGGCCACGAATAAAGAATTGAGCATTATCAGAACCAGGCTCACCAGTACGTTGATAGGCAATCATACCAGCTACACGTCCCTGCATCATCGTGGTTAAATTACTTGTTGGTCCCTTTAGTTCTTTCGGATTAATTGTGGTAATTGAACTGATCATACTGGCCTTTTTCTGTGTACCAAAACCAACTACTGCCACTTCATCAAGCGCATTTTCATCACTTTGTAATAAGGTATTGATAATGTAAATACCGGCACTGTTAGGTGTAAAATCAGCTACCGTAACAGTTTTAGGTTTGTAACCGACCATGGTAAAAAGTAATTTACCTGATCTCGGTAAAGTAACCGTATAACTACCATCTTCACCGGTAGAGACACCTCTTAAGGTACCTGACACCTTAATACTTACGCCTGGTAAACCGCCTACAGTATCTTTTACAACACCTTTTACGGTAACATCGCTTTGCGCTTGTACCCCTATACTCGCTATCAATAGCAATGCACACATTATTAATTTGTGCACCAATTTTAGCTTCATAAAAGGCAAACAAGAGGAAAGCCAATTTTGTAGTCTTATCTTCATATTTTAAATAGTTTTTGTGGTTTGTGAGTTTGGTTGATTTTAATTGCTACGAGAGCAACTTCGTTTTTTCCATAAATAGCATACATTATATGCATTACAGAATCCCTAATTCTTGAAAAAAGCTGAAACATTTGGTTAGATATTTGGTTATGTATATATATATATTAAGCGTTGATTTGACAATTATTAATTTAAGCAAAAAAAATCGATCACTTATTGCCTAAAAAATTGAGTTATATAAGCACTTATAAATAAGTTATTTGTGGCAAGCTTTAACCTAATGTAGGTAGCCGAAACGACAGGGTGGAATAAATTAATCATACGTTGGTTTTGGCTGGTTAGTTTTTCTTCTCTTTTCAATAAAAATCAAAAAGATATTAAGTGTCTAAATGACGTTTATTAAAATTAGATAATCATACTGTCATATAATTATCTAATTTTAACTGTTTGTAGTATTATTTTAACTTAAAACAACTACTTTTCTTTATAATGGATATCGGATAGGTTTTTAAGGCAATCTGCAGCATATTCTGGCGTTATATCTCGTTGAGGATTTGCCAGCATCTCGTACCCTACCATGAACTTTTTAACTGAGGCTGAGCGCAATAGCGGCGGATAGAAATGCATGTGCCAATGCCATTCTACCAATTCTCCGCTATTTACAGGGGATTGGTGCATACCTGCAGAATATGGGAACGAGGTTTCGAATAAATTATCGTAACGGATGGTTAACCATTTTAGGGCTTCGGCCAATGCTTTTTTCTGTTTGGCATCAAAAGCAGAAATATCTTGAACGTGTTTTTTACTAATGATCATTGTCTCAAATGGCCAAACTGCCCAAAAAGGAACCAATACTACAAAATGATCGTTCTGAAAAATTACCCTTTCATCTTTGGCTAATTCTTTTTCTACATAAGCGCTCAATAAACTTTTGTGATGTAAAGCAAAATACTTTTTCTGGGTTAGGCATTCTTTAGTTACTTCTAGTGGAACACTTCCCTGTGCCCAGATCTGCCCATGTGGATGTGGGTTACTACAGCCCATGATAGCTCCTTTATTTTCAAAAATCTGGACGTATTTAATCCATTCATTCTTTTTTAAGGCATTAAATTCATGTTGCCATAAATCAACCACTTTGGTAATGGCCTCTACAGACATTTCTGGCAAAGTAACGTTATGATTAGGTGTAAAGCTTACCACTTTACAAATTCCCTTTTGGCTTTCGGCCACCAACAAGTTATCTTCATTGATACCGCCAGCTGGTGTATCATTCAGTAAAGCAGAAAAATCGTTGGTAAATACAAAGCTATCCTCATAAGCCGGATTTAAACTTCCATCTGCTCTGTGGTTTCCTGGGCATAAATAACATTCTGGATCGTAAGCTGGGCGATTGTCTGGAGCGGTATCTTCTACCTTACCTTGCCATGGCCTTTTGCTACGGTGCGGAGAAACCAATACTGATTCTCCTGTTAAAATATTTAACCTGGTATGTGGGTGTTCGTTTAATAAAAATGCTTGTTCTTCCATTAATTGGATATATTTTTTAATTCGTTTAATAAAATTTTAATTTTCAGCTGGTCATTATATAATGTCTGACTTTATTTTTTAAAAACACTCAAATCCCATTTATCTTGCCAAGAGATTTCGATATCATCTCCTTTAAAAGTGATTGGTAACCATAAATAACGCCCATCGATTGGATTTTTTGGTGTCCACTTATCTGCCATAAAGATGAAGGCATCTTTTTTACCTTGAATTGGCAATACGTGTGTACTCTGTCCACCGTAAGTAAGTTTACTTCCTTCGCCAATACATGGATTACCTTTATACTGCCATTTGCCCCAAATTGAATCTGCTACAAACCAACGGGCAGGATTTGGATCCCAACCGGTACAGCCAGAGCCAATCATATAATATTTACCATTTCTTTTAAATAAAGCTGGCGCTTCGGTTTGAAAACCAACATACACACGAATAAATTTCCCCGTATGCGAAGTATAATCTGGAGTTAGTTCTGCAATATTTAAAGTATAATTTTCTTCAGCAGCATAAACATGATAGGCTTTTCCATCATCATCTACAAAAACGGTCATATCTCTTGCCATTTGCCCACCAGGTAAATCTCTACAAAAATAGCCATCGTAGGTATTTGCAGGTTTTTCACAGTTTACCTTTTCGTTTTCTTTAGTATCTGCCGTATAAAATGGCATTATACCTGCATTTGGTCTATAACTTTTGATGAAAGTATAAGGTCCACCAATTTGATCTGCAGTAGCAACGCCAGACCTAGCTGCGGCATAACCTTTTCCTTTTAATTCCAAATGGAACCACATTACAAATTTCTTAGTTTTTGCATTGTAAACCACTTTTGGGCGTTCGATGATGCTTCCTTTTACAATGTCGCTAGTAACATCTTCTGAAACTTTTAGCGCAATGCCTTCATCTTTCCAATTGTAGAGATCTTTTGAGGAATAGGCATGAACGCCAACTTGTGCACTGTTTCCTCTAGGGCCTTCGATTTTGTGTTCTCCAAACCAATAATATAATCCTTTGTGAAATAAAATACCTCCACCATGCGCATTGATGTGTATCCCTTTATCATCTTTCCAGATTTGACCAGGTTCAAAACTAGCTTTTTTCTCTTGTGCAAAGGAATTTGATACGCTTCCGCTTAACATTAAAGCGAAGCCTAATGCAAGGTTTAAATATTTGGTTATTTTCATTACAGTTAAGTTTAGCTCCAAATTGCGAAACTATGGGTTTCACAAATAATAAGCGTCAAATTTACAGTTATTAATTAATCTACAAAATGTTGTGAAGAAATAATTTTAAAAAACTCTTATTCTTCTATTTACGCTATAATCTTTAAGGTTTCCAAGTTAACACCTGTACGCGAGTTGGCTTGTTATTTGCCTTTCCTTCTCCATCTACTTGTTCTACCTTTTGTACAAATAATGACAAGATTTTCTTTGCGCTCCACAACTCACTATCTAGGGTTGGCTCCCACTCTCCTACACTTTCGCTTGTTAAGTCTCTGGATTCCCATTTTCCGCCATCAATAGCATTACTTATCGCAATAGATACCTTATTTTCTCTTTCAATATCTCTAAAGATGAGTGCAACCGCTATTTCATTGTTCTTTTTCCATGTAATTAATTGCGGTCTGGAGATGGGGATTTTCTTGGTACCGCCGCCGCTTAAAGTAAAAGGGGTTTTCCTAAATCCTAAATTACTTGCTTTCCACTGGTTATTGGTACGATATACGATATGATATTGTGGTATACTTTCTCCTTGTTCTCTCCAATAAGTTGCTATAAACGGATTCCCTTTTTCATCTGCAAACATGGAAGTTTGATTAATTAACTCACTATTTTGAGGGATTTTTAACGCATACTCTGCATTACTAGCATTAATTGGCAGCTGATATTTTTCTCCAGTAGATTTTTGCCATGTTAAACCTCCATCAACAGATTTTGCATAACATAGGTCGTGGTTACTGGCCACATCTGGGTTTTCTCTCCAAACCCACGACACATGGATTATTCCTTTTACATCTACTGTTGTTTGTATGTAAGCATTTCTCTTACCTTGGCCATCGATCAGATTATCTTGAATACTGACCCATTTTTTAGTTTTTAGGCTATAACGATTGATCATTAAATTACCATTACCAGAACCTCCATCACGATAGAAAAAAAGAATATCTCCATTATCCATTTTATAAAACTCTGGATAACTTACTTTATTTTCCTTTTTACCAATCATCTGCTGTTTGTCGCCCATAGTCAGGCTTCCTGCTTTAACAGCTTTTGCATAATTAAGACTATTGTTATGCTGGCCCCAAGCCAAATGTAAAAAACCATCACCATCTACCATTATACTAATAGATTTATGTGCATCTGTAGCATCACCTTTATACTGACTTCTAGAGACTTCCCATCTATTACTGTTGATCTTCCTTTTAGCCAATACTACAAATTGTTCCTCATCATAATAAGCTGCATATTGGGTGTTTTTGAAAGTTGTTAAGGCGTTCTTTCTGAAAATAACGGTATTAACAGAGTTATTTGCCCATCCATTGCTAGCAATAGTCTGTAACTTTGCCTCCTGAGCATTGGCATAGCATGCAATAAAAAATAATACAACAAAACTGCTTAAAAATTTATACATCTTAGTTTAGCGTTAACGTAACTACAGAATGTGCTGGCAATTTAACATTCAATTGATTTCCATTTTTACTTGCTTGATCAAACTTGGCCAACTGAATTAGGTTAGGTTTTTCGAAAGTATTGATATCTGTAACATTTGCAGAAGTTAAAATTTCTCCACTTACACCATTCCATTTTAAACTACTTAAATCAGCTTTTAAGGAAATATCATTTTTGGCGTCTAAATTAACTAGCGAGATGTGAACCACACCATTGGCATCTTTAGAAGCAGAAACATTTACTGCCGGAATTTTTTTACCATTTAATTCATAATCTGGTACTGAAAATTTAATAGGCAATAACTTAGCATCCTGATGTACTTTGTACATATCGAAAATATGATAAGTTGGCGTAAGTAGCATTTGCTCTTTGTTGGTTAAAATAAGCGATTGTAACACATTTACAGTTTGAGCCAAATTCGCCATCCTTACACGCTCAGCATGTTTATGGAATATATTTAGTGTACTTGCAGCAATTAAAGCATCTCTTAAACTATTTTGTTGATATAAAAACCCTGGATTAGTGCCTGGTTCCACATCCGTCCAAATTCCCCATTCATCTACCACTAAAGCCACATTTTTTTTAGGATCGTATTTATCCATAATGGCAGAATGTTTGGTTACCAACTCGTCCATTCTTAAAGCACGCTCCATGGTATTGAAATATTCTTGCTCGCTAAAACCAGTAGCTGAACCTTTTTTACTCCAATTACCTGTTGGCAATGTATAATAATGAAGTGATAGCCCCCACATGCGTTGACCAATTACTTTCATGGCTGTTTCTGTCCAGTTATAATCAAAATCATTAGCACCACCAGCAATTTTTTTCAATTTGGTATCTGGATAGTCTTTTGCAAATGTGGCATACCTACGGTATTCATTGCTGTAATAATCTGCCGTCATATTACCACCACAGCCCCAACTTTCATTACCAACGCCCCAAAAGCTCACATTAAATGGTTCTTCGTGCCCATTTTCTTTTCTAAGTTTGCTCATTGGGCTTTCGCCTTTAAAGTTAAGGTACTCTACCCATTTGCTCATTTCTTCGGGTGTTCCGCTGCCCACATTTGCTGAAATGTAAGGCTCTGTGCCTAGCAGTTTGCAAAGCTCTAAAAATTCATGCGTACCAAAGCTATTGTCTTCGGTAACACCTCCCCAATGGGTATTTACCATTTTAGGCCTAGTTTTAGGTTTTCCGATGCCATCTCTCCAATGGTATTCGTCTGCAAAGCAACCCCCTGGCCAACGTAGATTTGGAATTTTAATTTTTTTAAGGGCATCCACAATGTCTAATCGAATTCTGCCTTCCTTTTTCACATTTAGTTTTTTGTCAACCCAAAAACCATCATAAATACTACGACCTAAATGCTCTGCAAATTGCCCATAAATATGCCTACTGATGGTGATATTACTTTCAGGTTCTATTTTAAATGTGGCTTCATTTTGCGCTTTAACACCTAAAGAAGTTCCTATTAAAAAGGCAATTGTCAACAAACCATTTCTTTTAATCATGATGTTATTTTTTAGTTTCTAGAAATCTATACATTTCGCTATTAGCCAATAAAAAGGCACCTACACCAAAATCTGCTGTAGAATTGGCATTTACCACTTGCCCCGGAATAGCTTTTTCGCCAATTGGTTGTACATAACCTACTTTACCATTTTCTTGAAGCGCAGTTTTAGCAAGGTAATTCCATCCTTTTTCTGCCGCTGGTAAATATGTTTTCTCTTTAAGATAACCGTTATTTATCCCCCATAATAAACCATAGGTAAAAAATGCTGTGCCACTTGTCTCTGCTCCTGGTGCATGTTGCGGGTCTAACATACTTCTAGTCCAATAGCCTTCTTTTTGTTGACTTTTTAGAATAGCTTTAGCCATGTTTTTGTACTTGGTTTCGTACTCTTTCCGATGTTTATCATTAGCAGGCAAATCTTTTAAAACTTTTGCTAAACCAGCGAAAACCCAACCGTCTCCCCTAGCCCAAAAATCTTTTACACCATTTGCACTTTTATGTTTTGGGTACACGTATTTAGCATCACGATAATACAACTTCTCCTTTTTATCGTACATAATGCTGTTTGCATACATAAAATACTCATACAATTTATCTAAATATTGTTGATTGCCTGTTAATTTATACATTTTGGTCATCACTGGCATCACCATATATAAACCATCTGCCCACCACCAATAATCGTTTGCCGAAGTACTCATTTGGTACTCCATTACCTCTTTTGCTCGGGCAATTTTATGTGCTTCTGGTTTTAAATTATACAGATCAATATAAGTTTGGAAACAGATCTGCCAATCGCCAAACAATACGTATTCGTCTGTTTCTCCGTATTTATATTTCCACTTGCTTTTATCAGTAGATTTAGCTCCCATCCATTTGTTATGTTCTGCCCATTCTTCCGAATATTTTCGGTAAGCTTCATTTTTCGTGATATCATAAGCTTCCATATTGCCAGTATGGTAGGCTGCATGATCCCAAAATGATCTAATTTGTGGTTTATTATTAGCTTGCCAATAACCATTGGCTTTATTAATAATGCTTAGCACTTCTTGTTTCTGTGGCAATTGGGCAAAAGCATGGCTAGCTATAAAGACTAACAATGCAAAAAATGTATATTTCTTCATTAATTTAATTTTTTAATACCGCTTAAAGTGGGTATAACTTTTTTAATACTTCCGTCTTCGTTAAACTCCATTTTATCTATGCAAACCTCTCTATTGTAACCTGCAGATCTTCCCATAGTAATTCCATGTGGTCTAGTAAAACGGTGATAAACGATATACCATTCGTCTTTTCCAGGAACTTGGATTACACTATTGTGCCCGGTTCCATAAATACCCTGCGTTGGATGTTTTGCCAAGATTAGGTTATTTTCTGGTATCGTGATTTTTCCTGTAGGTGAATCTGAAAAACCATAACGCACCCTATAATTTTCGCTTCGCGTATCATCTTCAGACCATAAGAAGTAATATTTGCCATTGCGATAAAAAACTTCTGCACCTTCTCTAAATGTTCTATCTGGTGTAATTAATTTAATTGCGGCAGTATCTATAGAGCTCATATCCTCATTTAATGGAGCTACCGCTAAATAACCATTCCCCCAGAATAAATAACTTTTCCCTGTTTTTGGATCTGTGAAAACATCTGGATCTATTTCTTGTCCACCTCTTGCTCCGGTTGGTTTTTTAGCAATCAGTGCTTTTCCACTATCTTTAAATGGACCACTTGGCTGATCTGATACCGCTACCCCGATTTTTTGTGCAGCTGTAAAATAATAGAAATATTTGTAGCTGTCATTTATCTTTTTCTCGGTAATTGTTGGTGCCCAAGCATTCTTTTTAGCCCAGCTAACATCTTTTGGTAAATCTAAAATTACACCATCATCTTGCCAATTTACTAAATCGGAAGAGGAAAAACTTTTAAAAAAAGTACCCGTCCAATCCGTAAAACCATCACTTGTTGGGTAAAGGTGGTATTTTTTTGTCTTATTAGAATATAAAACCTCAGGATCGGCGTAATAACCATTCAATACTGGATTATGATCTTCTGAAGCCACAATTTGATAAATTTTTGCTTTTTGACCAGCTACTGTAACATTCAACTTTACAGCACCTTTAGTAAAATCATATGGGGCTTTTGGCGATATTGATATATTAGGAGGGTTACTAAACTCTGGATCAAATGACTTTAGGTTTGTTCCAATCTGAACTGGCAAATAAAGCATGGCTTTAGCAGAGTCTAAAACCACATTGTTTTGTTTAATAGCTTTAGATTTCGTACTTCCTAACCATGTTTCAGCGCCATACCACTTGGCTGTTAATCGCTCGAATTCTTTTTCAGTGATCGGTAAAACTGTACCATGACGAGGATGAAAATCCATAGTTACCTGTTGGTCTACAACTTTAAAATTTTGCAAATCGCTACTTTTGGTAAATTGATATTGCCCCTTCATATACACATCGTACATTAAGATATAATCTTTGCTATTGTTTAATTTAAAAACACCAGCACCTTCTACGGCTTCTTTTGTTTGTTGTAAATATTTATCTTCTAGAACATAACCTTCTGTAAGTTGGGTCGAAACTGCCTTTTTGATCCCATTACCCCCACCTTCAGTTTTAAAGAAGAGATTATATTTTCCATTATGAAAAATGATATCTCCATCTATACAAGAGCCATTTGTTGGGCTATAAAATAACTGTTTAGGTTCGGTTTCTAAATCAGTAAAATCAGCATTTGCATAAGCATAATAGATAATATCTGGTGTATTTCCGTGCTTCATGGACCAATAGATCATATATTTTTGGGCTTTTGCATCGTAAATTGTTTGTGGGGCCCAAACACGTAACAAGTCCTCTTGTTTAGGAAACCTTTTTTGAATGTTGATGATACTCGAGGTCCAGTTGATTAAATCAGTTGATTTTAGTAGAATCATCGCTCTGTTAGAATTCCATCCTCTAGAAGAAACCATATCAGTAACCACCATATAAAATGTTTTGCCATCAGCACCACGCAAAATATGAGGATCTCGAACACCACCAGTTGAACTAATCTTGGCGGAACTAATTACAGGTTGGTTGTTATTTAACGCTCTATAGTTGTAACCATCTTTACTTATGGCAAAACGTATGGCTTCTTCATTACCTTTGTTACCGGTAAAATAAGTAAACAGATAAGCAGTATTTTTTTGTGCAATACTACATAGTGGAGTAATAACTGTAAAAACAAATAAAAGCAAGTTGATACGCCTGAAAATTTGGTTTCTAATATTCATAATGTGTGTTGGTGTCTATCTTTTAATCAAGCTTAATTCATAAATACCTGCTGTTTCGGAACCTTGTTCTGCAACGAATTTAACAAGCAATGCTGTAGCCGATTTGATTAATCTATCTGGAATAACATAATCTACTTCATAAAATTTGTCGCCTTTGCTACCATCTAAAGTTACGGTGGCAATCAATTCATCGTTAACTAAAATCTTAAAATTTCGGTTGTTATCCCTTCCAAAATAAGTTAATCTTAAACTTGCAGGCAATTGTTCTTTATTGTTTAGTTTATAGCTAAACCAACCTTTAGCGGTTCTCCAATGTCTATCTTTATGAACCCCTGTTTGAGAATTCTCCATTTCAATAAAATGGTCTGATTCTGGTTGTTGTTCTCCAGGAAAAACCTGATCTATGGTCAAAGCCTTTAATCTTGCCTTTTCTTCTTCTTCCTTGATTAATTTTTCTTGCATGGTTTTTAAACCACTTTCACTTACGGTTTGCCAGTAAATAATATATCTCGAATCATGAACTTTATAAAAAGGAATAAGCTCTAAATTCCTTTTTGCAGCCGGATAAATTAGATTGGAGGCAGTATAAGTTAAATTTTTGGTATTAACAGGTTTAATAGATGAAGCAAAATCGGCAGTATTACTTACAAACATTGGCATATTTTGTAAAGGATATTGTTTACCATTGGCGATGTGTCCCATCCTGCTATCATCAGCAAATAAACCTTTTAAATCTGTAGTATCAGTTTTAGCTGCCATTAAAATTGGTCCATGCAGTACGGCTACATAATTAGAACCATCTGGCAATCGTTCTGTAGTAGTTTGCATGGGTAAAATAACTTTAACCTCATCGCCCTTTTTCCATTTATGATTAATAGCAATGTATTGACCAGGCAAAGCCTTGAATGCCAATTTTTCACCATTTAGCAGCACCGTTAAGCTACCAGATTTAACCCATTTAGGATAACGTATATTTAAGGTAATTGCAGATTTGGTTACACTTTGAATAAGCAATGAAGTTTGCTCAGTTTCTGGAAAATTAGTTCTTTGGGCTATTGTTAATCCTTTTTCTTTCCAAGTTAATTGCGATGGAATAAATAAATTCACAAATAGGTTATTTCCTTGATGTGCATAGATCAATTCATTGTATTTGGCATGGTTTTCTAAACCAGAACCTACACAGCACCAGAAACTGGTTTCTGGCTTAGAGTATACCCTATAATGACCCGCTCTAAGCGGCGTAAAATAAACGAAACCTCCATTTGGATGTTGTGAAGAAAGGATATGGTTGTAAAGCGTACGTTCGTAATAATCTACATAACTAGCCAAGCCTTCTGTTTGGTACAGCATTTTGGTTAGCTTTAACATATTGTAGCTGTTGCAAGTTTCAGGGCCTTCAACGCTGGTCATTAAATCAGAAAAATTATTGGTCGGATTAAAGTGTTCACGAACACTATTACCGCCATTAACAAGCGTTCTGTTCTCTACTACAGTTTTCCAGAAAAAATGAGCTGCATTATTATAAGCTGCATCTTTAGCCAGTTCTGCTATTCTTTTAAACCCAATTACTTTAGGTATTTGCGTATTGGCATGCAAACCATTCAGTTTGTCTTCGTTACTTTTTAGTGGATTTAAAATACGGAGGTCAGAGAATTTATAGGCTAGATCTAAAAATTTTTGATTGCCTGAGATTTCATAAACATCGGCTAAAGTTTCATTTAAACCTCCATGTTCTGAAATTAATAACTGTTGAATTTGCTGGTTGCTTAATTTAGCAGTTAACCATAAAAACCAATCTCCATAAGCCAATAACATTACCTTAGCTTGCGCATTACCTGTATAAGCATAAGCATCTTTCAGTCCAGCAAATATTTTATGGATATTATATAGTGGCACCCATTTTTTGTTCAAATCAAAAGTTCCTACCTGTATTTTACCATTCGCAATATCATTCCACAAGGCATTACTACCGGGAACGCCACCTATGTAGCCATTGCCATTTTTATCTTGAACTCTTTTTAGCTCAGACAAATAATACTTTAACTTTTCTTCTACTTTTTTATCATTAGTACCGGCATACATTAAAGCTAATGCTGATAGGTAATGTCCACCAATATGCCCATCTAAACCAGTATTTTCCCAATTGGGATAACTTTCTGCCTTTGGTGTTAATCCAGCCTCGCGCAAATAAGGCGCTAATAAACGATCTGGATCTAGTGATAATAAATATTTAAGATCAGTTTGCTCTGCAGCTTTGAATATACTTGGTAGGAGTTTTACATCTTGAGACTTAAATAACTGTACAGTCTTATCTTGTGCGGTTGTTGTAAAACAGAACAACACCCCTACTAACAATAATGTTAATTTACTATAGATGTGATGATTAGTTTTTTGTAATCCCATATTACATTACTGATAGCTTACTTTAAGCATGGTAAAAGAATTTGGAGCTAGATTTAACGCTGCTTTTTTACCTTTTAGGGTAAACTGTACTTCGTTTGGAGCAAATATTTGAGGTTGATCGAAAGAACTTTTATCACCTAGATCACCTTTCATAACTGTTATTTTAGCTTTAGCGTTTAATTTTTTATTTCCTTCAAAAACGATTGATTTATTTTGCGCAGTTGTTGAAGTATTGATCACTTTAACAATAATCTCTTTTTTAATGGTATCAATTACCGAAGAAGCATAAATTCCATCTACATTACTAATCGCTTTTGATGCAATTGAAGCATCTAATACATGTGTACCTTTATTAGTAGAAAACAACTTCTGCACATAATAATTTGGCGTACCATATACATTTAAATTATTAACCCAAATTAAATCTGGTGCCCACTGCCATCCTTCTGCATTTGCAAATAATGGAGCGTAAGACGCCATTTGTACCACTTCAGCATTGCGCTCTAAACCTGTCATAAACGCAGCTTCGGCAATTGCAGCTTCCCAAGTATTTTTATTACTTCCGGTTATTTTATTATCAATGTGTGCAGCAAATTCTCCTGCAAACACTTTAGCACCTTTTCTATCGTAGCTATCATAACGTGAAGCATTTTTTAAAAACCAATCTGGCGAACGGTAATAATGTTCGTCAATAACATCCGCATTCATTCCACGTAATTCTTTATCTAAATAGTGGAAACGCTCGCTATCCGGATCAGTACCAGAGCTATAAATTAATTTGATATTAGGATATTTCTCTTTAATTTTTTGTTGAAATAGTTTTGCTCGCTCAATGTATTGTGGACCCCAATTTTCGTTACCTACGCCTACATATTTTAGGTTAAATGGTTTTGGATGACCCATACTCGCTCTAACTTTACCCCATTCGGTATTTACATCACCATTGGCAAACTCAATTAAATCTAAAGCATCTTGAATGTATGGTCCCAGTTGTTCAATCGGCACCAATTCTGCTGTATTGTATTGGCAAGCCATACCGCAATTTAAAATTGGCAATGGTGCAGCGCCTATATCGTCAGCTAATTGAAAATATTCATAAAAACCTAAACCAAAGGTCTGGAAATAATCTGGCGCAGGGCGATGAGCAAACTCCACATTCCAACGGTTCATGATCAATTGACGATCTTCTATCGGACCAATTGTTTTTTTCCATTGGTAACGATTAGCCAAATCCATTCCTTCTACAATACAACCTCCAGGAAAACGAATAAAACCTGGCTTCATATCTGCTAACATTTGGATCATATCTGCACGCATACCACCTGGCCTGCCCATCCATGTATCCGTAGGGAATAAAGAAATCATATCCATATCAATCAACCCATTTCCTTCAAACCAGACGTTTAATTTTGCCTTTTCTACTGTTGTATTCGCAGTAAAACTGATCCCTTGTTTATGCCAATTTGCATCAACTGTATTTGGCTTAAGTGTAGTACTTCCTATTACTATATTTTTGGCATCAACCAGCTCGATGTGCAAAGTCACATTACCACGCTGTAACCTATACATTAAAGAAAAATCGTATTTTAAATCTTTCTTAATGCCCATGCCCTTAAAGCCCTCGTTGGTAATACCAGCTTCGCCTTTTGCTGCATCTTTAACATTTAATCTCAAAAACCTAGGGTTAGCTAATTGTTTTTCTTGCCTATTCAACACTAAAGCATCACCTTCTGTAATCTTTTTACCTTTGATACTCCATCCCATTAATGGTTTCGAAAATTCGAATGATCTATTTTTAACCAACTCGGCATAAATACCGCCATCGGCTCCCATGTTGATATCTTCAAAAAACACGCCCCACATGGTAGGTTGAATGGCTGCAACTGGTTTTTGAATATTTACGATAAGTGATTGCTCGCTTTGGGCTTTAACGGTTAAACATGAAGCGGCTAAAAGCAATGATGCGATGTGTTGTTTAAAGTTCATTTCTATAAATTTATATCTGGTAGATATACCAATTTAATTGGTTTTATTAATCTGGCATTGCTAATGTAAGAAATTATTAATAAACGTTAAAGTAACATTTATTAATTTAACGTAAGAAATACGATACAGATAGGATGAATTGCTCTAATAATTTAAAATGAATTGTAGAATTACTTTCTAATTCCTTCGGTTGTCATCACTATTTTTTTGATGCTTCCATCCCTGTTATAGTATAAATAATCTATACAAACAGACCTGCGGTAACTACCACCATTGGTATTAATGGCTCCGTTATGGTAAATAAAATAGTCTTTGCCTTTAAAATTAATGATAGACTGATGATTGGTATTGCTATTGCCAGCTATTTCGTTGATAATGCCTTTGTACTCCCAAGGTCCGTTTACACTTCTACTCATGGAGTAAGCAATTTTTTCAGGAAATTCAGTGGCATAAGAAAGGTAGTACCAACCTTTTCTTTTGTGTATCCATGGTGCTTCAGTGAAACGACGTAAACCATTGATTATATTAATTGGGCCGTCAAATTCTATCATATTTGACTTCAATTTAGCATAATAACATGCCGTATTTCCCCAAAAAACATATGCTTGCCCATCATCATCAATAATAACCGAAGGATCAATATCATCCCAAGTAATTTTTGTTTCGGTTGTCATGCTATTGGTAACCAAGGCTGCACCAATTGCATCTTTAAATGGCCCTCTTGGATTATCTGCCACAGCTACACCTATAGCCTTACCACCTTTTTGATGTTCTACCGCTGCAAACCAATAAAACTTGCCATTACGTTCAATTACTTGCGAAGCCCAAGCATCTTTTTTAGCCCAGCTAAAAGCCTTTACATTTAACGGTGATGGGTGTTCTTTCCAATTGATCATATCTGCCGAAGAGTAGACTAACCATTCGTTCATTACATATGAATTTACGTTATTTGGAGCTTCGTCATGCCCTGCGTATAAGTAAACACTATCCTTATAAACTACCGCTGCAGGATCTGCTGTATACTTATTGGTGATGATTGGATTTTGCGCCAAACTTTTACCTGCTAAAAATAAAGCAGGTAAAAGCAGTAGGCCCAATTTAATTAGAAGCCTATTATGGTTGATCATTTAATATGGTTTAATTACTATTTTAAAAATTTGTAGGTAGTACTTGTTTTATAAGTCTCACCTGGTTTTAAAACAGTTGATGGGAAACTCGATTGATTGGGTGAATCTGGGAAATGTTGTGTTTCTAAACAGAAAGCAGAACGCAAAGGGTATGATTTACCACCCTTACCATCTTTATCTGCCCCAGTTAAAAAATTACCACTGTAAAACTGAATTCCAGGTTCTGTAGTATAAACTTCCATTACGATACCTGTACTCGGACTTTTAACTACCGCAACAGGATGATTATCTTTATTTTCATTCAATGCGAAATTATGATCGTAACCTTTACCATTTTTCAATTGTTCATCAGTAGTTTCGATATCTTTTCCAATTGTTTTGGCAGTTGTAAAATCAAATGGTGTTCCTTTAACTGGCTGTATTTTACCAGTTGGGATCAAAGTAGTATCTACCGGTGTAAACCCATCTGCGGCAATCATCAGTTCGTGATCTAAAATCGTTTTGCTACCCTCACCATTTAAATTGAAATAAGCATGATTGGTTAAATTTAAGATTGTTTCTTTATCTGTTGTGGCGGTATAATCAATTTTTAAACCGTTATCATCTGTTAAGGTATAAACAACTTTAACATTTACATTACCAGGATATCCAGCTTCGCCATCTTTAGATAAGTAACTCATTTCGATAGTTTGTTTATCAACTTGTTTGGCATCCCAAACTTTGCCATAAAAACCATCGGTACCACCGTGTAAAGTATTTACCCCATCATTAACTTGTAACTGATAGTCTTTACCAGCCAAACTAAATTTACCTTTGGCAATACGATTACCGTATCTACCTATAATTGCACCAAAAAATGGCTCTCCTTTTTTCTGATTAGATTTTACACTATCATAACCTAATACAACGTCTGTAGGTTTATTGTCTTTATCTGGCACCACAAGAGAAACAACTCTAGCACCATAATTAGTAATATAAGCGACTACACCATTTTTATTTTCTAGTTTAAATAGATTCGTTTTTTTACCTGCAATATCAAGCTGATAGGCCGAGCTATCTAGTTGCACAACTTGGTCTGTTGTTGATTTTGCTGTTCCATTTTCTTTTGCAGCTTGTTGACAAGAAAAAAGAAAACAAGAAATAAGTAATGCTGAGGGAATAAAATTCAATTTCATTGTTCTAATATTTGGTTAAGTTAACTTTTACTAAAGTAGAGAAAAATTAATTAAACGTCGAAATTACATTTATTTAATTTATGTTATTTTGACGTTTATTATTGATAATTAGTTTTAAATTAATATTTTTAAGGGAAATGGGACAATAAGTATTGTTTTATTTACAATATAATAACGAATGAAGTTAGCTGACAAAACAAAAGATAAAAGCTTAAAAACATATAAGTACCCAAAGCAACCGCCAACGCTAGTGGCTGTAGATTGTATCATTTTTGGGTATGATGGCGAGCAATTGAAAATTTTATTGGTGAAAAGAGCTTTAGAACCTCATAAAGACCAGTGGAGTTTAATGGGTGGTTTTATAGCAGCTAGTGAAAACTTATATGGTGCCGCCGAAAGAATTTTATTAAAAAATACAGGACTTAGGGATGTTTACCTTGAGCAATTAAAAGCATATGGGGCACCAGATAGAGATCCGATTGAAAGAACCATATCGGTTGCTTACTTTGCATTGATAGACATTAATAAATATAAGGAACAGATCAATGATGATTACCATGCGGAATGGTTTTTAATCAACGAAGCACCAACCTTAATTTTTGACCATGATAAGATGGTAGAAAAGGCGAAAAATAGAATCAGGTATAAGGCAGCCTTCCATCCTATTCTTTTTGAATTGCTACCTAAAAAATTTACGGTACCACAATTGCAAAATTTGTACGAGCAGGTTTACAATGCCAAAATAGACAATAGGAACTTTATAAGAAAAGTAAACTCTACCGGATTGCTAATTAAACTTGCTGAAAAAGATAAATCTAACTCCAAAAGAGGAGCGTTTTATTACAAGTTGGATATGAATAAGTATAAAGCTAAATTCTCTTCATTCATTAACTTTATTCCAAATCCAGAGAACCTAATATCTTAATTTACAATATAAAAAAATTAAAAAAGGCTGTTCATGATAAAATGAACAGCCTTTACTTTTTACTTATTATTTATTAGGCAATTAACCTAGATATGCCTTAAAATAACATATCTAGGTTCGAAACTTATCTTATTGGGTACTTTCATCAGCTACGGCTTCTTGCCAAGTAGACCAAACTGGTGTACCTGGATTATAGCCTGTATAGCCAAAATTTTGCATCAGCATACCTTTTTTGTTAGCAGTGATTGCAGTATTTGGAATTGGCCAGTATAAATTACGTTTATCCATTTTGTAATTTAAGGTTCTAGCATTCGAAAGAATACCTCCTTGATTATACATTTTACCATATTTAACCACACGTTGATACCAGTAACTACCACCGTTTAAATCAGTACCTTGAGATTTATCGTAAGTATTCACATTGTAAACATTTCCAAATTCATCAGGTTTACCACTTAATGCTAAACAATAAGAAACTCTACTTAATTCTGTATGGCGCCATTCTTCAAGATACAATTCACGGGCACGTTCGTCCATGATATCACCAATGGTAACTGTAGAGTACAAACGTGTACAATTTGCTCTTCTTCTAACCTCATTCACGTCTTCAGCAGCTGATGAAGTTTCTCCTAAATAAAATTTAGCTTCTGCTCTTAACAAAAATGCTTCTGCTAAACGATATAAATACCAATCTCCATTACTTCCTTTACTAGCACCTTGATAAGCATTACTACCTAAGTTGGCTTCTTGCTCAACATCTGTAATGTAAAGCTTGTAATGTGGCCATTGGTAATAACTACGAATGGTATCGGTACATAAAATAGCATTGGTGGTAGGATGATAAAGCATTACATTCTGTCCGCGGTTTGGAGAACCAGCAGTAGAATATTTCAAATCTTCCATTCTTACCCAGTTGCCACTACTAGCACTATGTCTTAAATCTGTAGCATCACTCTGCCCATTTACTGCCCATAAACCATACTGAGCAAACGGCGTAGGACGAATGGTACCAATACCACGACCTACAGCTCTACCATAATCCAAATCAGCACGATAATTGCTATTGTTACGAGCATATAAATCCATCGCATTTCCTCCCGATGGAGTTTTCAAGTTAGCTGAATTATATAAAGGACTAAAAATACGCATGGTAGCAAATGCAATATTTGACTCTACCCCACGATTAGGCATACCCATAATTACTTCCGTATTACTAGCAATCAACTTGTTCTCTGGACGGTGTAAGTCCCAAATCACGTTTCTTGTAACTGCCCATGTTGATGGCTGTGCACCTGGATAGAAAGTACCAAAGTTATTTTTCATCAAGCTATAACCAGATTGATTAATCAATATATCTGCTTGTTCTTTAGCTTTTTGGTATTGGCCAGTTGCCAAATAACATTTAATTAACAGCATTCTACATGCCCCTTTATTCACCATTCCGATACTTGTCATATCTTTCTGATCAGGAACCCATTGTACTGCAAACTCCATATCCTTGGTAATCATATCCAGAATAGCAGCTTTTTTAGTACTACGATAGTTTTGTTTTGGAACCTCTATCAATTTAGTTACCAAAGGTACGTCGCCATATTGAAAGGCTAGTGCTAGATAACGATAGGAGCGATGAAAAAATGCTCTACCCTTGTAGGCATTTTTAATGGCATCACTTAAAGTAGTTACTTTATCTACATAAGAAATTACGGTATTTGCATACTTGATACCATTATAGGTTTCATCCCAATAATGATTGATATAATTACCATCGTTACCGGCAGGGCCGCCAGCTCCACTAGTTGGCTGCAATCCATCTGCAAAGTTAAAGTTAACGCTATTTCCGTCTACATCCGACTTACCATAAACCGCCAAATCAGAAAATAAATATTCAGTTCCAATAACTACCGAATTTGTGTTAGCAGACGTATTAGTCCAATAAGAACGAAGGTGTCTATCACTAATGGCCAATGCTGCCTTCAAACCAGACTCTGTGCTAAAAGTAGCTTCTGGCTCAAATATCGAAAGTGGATCTGGTTTAAGGAATTCTCTTTTACATCCTCCCATCATCGCTAAACTACCTAAAGAAACAGATAGTGCAAGTATGGTTAAAGTTTTTTTGTTATTATATTTAAATATGTTCATATCTGATTTTTTAAAGGGTTACATTTAAACCAACTGAAAAAAGACGAGTTGCCAATCCACCTGTTTCAGGATCGCCATACTCCCAATCTTTTTGCCATGTGGCTACATTACGTACCGAACCGAATACTTTTACTTTTTGAATATCCCATTTACTGGTTAAGTTTTTAGGCAAACTGTAACCAAAAGATATATTTTCTAAACGAATAAATGAGCGATCATACAATTTGTTTGCACCAGCGCCTGCAGGTGCTCTTGCATCCAATCTTGCATATTTGTTAGTTGGATTTTCTGGTGTCCAATATTCTTTTGCAAAAGTGTTATAACCGTAAGTAATTAAAGAGCCTCCATTATCTTGGTTAAGATAATTACCATCTAAACTCTTATGTCCCATGTACGAATAGATATTAATACCTAAACTAAAGTTTTTGAAAATGGTAAAATCATTTCTTAATTGCCAGTTGATTGGAGGAGCTGTCTGCCCTAAGAATTGCTTGTCATTATCATCATAAACCGGTGTTGTACTTCCATCAGCATTTTTAACATCATTAGCTGTATAGCTATTCTGTACTTTAGGATCACCAGGACGTTGATTGTATCTTGCTGCCTCTGTTGCTTCATTTGCTTGCCAGATACCAGTAACGTTGAAGTTCCAAATTTGACTAATCGGTTTACCAACAAACCAATTGTTAGCTGTATCATCTCTTTCTCTACGTCCTACTACATTCCCAGATGCATCTACAATATCTTGGTAGTCGTAGTAAATATGTTTGATTTTATTTTGATTGAAAGAGAAGTTTAAACTTGTTCTCCATTCAAAATTATCACGTTTGATATTTAATGAACTTACAGAAAATTCGAAGCCTCTATTTTGTACCTCACCAAGGTTTGTGGTTACACTGCTAAAACCAGTAAATCCAGGTAAACGTTCTGACATGATCATGTCATTGGTATTCATCGAATAGTATTCCATTGTACCTGTAATACGATCGTTGAGGAAGCCAAAATCTAAACCAACGTTAAATGCAGCTGTCTTTTCCCACTTTAGATATGGATTAGCCATACGGTCTACTAAAAGATATTTAACTTCTTCCATACCACTGCCTACTAAATAGCCCATTGTTCCACCTAAACCAGAACCTAAGTTAGCTAATGAAATGTATGGATCTGCTAATGCTCTATTTCCATTTTCGCCATAAGAAACACGAAGTTTACCTGAACTCATTGGCTTCCAATTGAAGAATTTCTCGTTAGTAAAGTTCCATGCTAAAGCTACTGCCGGAAAAGTAGCATAAGGGTTGTTTTGTCCAAACGCTGAATAACCATCACGACGTACAGATGCAGTGATCATATATTTCTCATCGTAAGAATAAAATACTCTACCTAACAATCCATCTGCTGTTTGGCGTGAGTCGTAACTTGAAATATTATTATTTGCTCTTGTGCCATTGGCAACATTATGGAAGCCTAATGCATCAGTTGGTAAGATATTTCTTGCTTCTATTCGCTCTTGCCATGACTGACGTTCTTCAGCTTCTTGTACCAAAGTAACGTTTAAACGATGTTTAGTTCCAAATGTTTGTTCCCAGCTTAAGGTATTATTTAAGTTCCAATCAAAGTTTTTAGAAGTCTCACGATCTACACCACGGTTAACAGCAATAGACTCTGGCATAGCTGCTGACATGAAATAGCGGTTGTAAAACCATTGGAAACGAGGTGAGGCGTTAAATGAATAAGTGATATTAAAAGGCAATTTAACTTTAGCATTAAATAGGGTATTCAATACATTATAACCTCTTTCCAACTCCAAATATTCTCTGTCAAAATCATAATTTACCCCTCTTTTAACACTACCATCACTCATCGGAAACTGAGATAAATTACCATTATCTTCACGGTAGCGGCTATAAGGCGAATTACGGATTTGATTGGCATCCCAATAATTCAAACCAAGGCCAGGTGTTAAATCCCCATCACTACGGTTTTGAAAATTCACATTTGCACCAATTTCCAACCATTTATTAACCTTACCCTCTAACTTTAGGTTAGAACGAATAGCTTTATAATTATTGTAATTTACAGCACCTTCATTTTCAAGATAGCCCATCGACATGTAATAATTCATTTTATCACTAGCACCAGATAAACTTGCATTATAGTCTTTGTTAAATCCCGTACGGAAAGTATGATCATACCAATCATAAGTTCTTCCAGCTAAATAATTATTTAAAACACCACCTTCGGCTAAATTTAAGCGTCTGGCATAAATACTCGCATCAGACTCGCCTGCGGTATTTGTAGTATAAGCACGCCATTGATCAAGGCTTACGCCATATTTACCTAAGTTAGCAGGGTTTTCATATAATCCAGGTTTAGTTAAAGTAGCAGCAGATCTATACGCTTCATAATTACCTGTTGCTGTATTTAATCCGTATGTATCTTTTCTGTACCAATCTTCACGATAGTTCATATAAGCTTCAGGACTGAAAACTTCTCTGTATTCACTTTTTACAGTGGTACCAATATTTGAACTGAAATTGATAACTGGTTTGCCTTGTTTACCTTTTTTAGTAGTAATGATGATTACACCACTTGCTGCTCTAGAACCGTAAATTGCAGCTGCAGATGCATCTTTCAATACATCAATTTGCCCTATATCATCAGGATTAATCTCAGAAAGTTCTCCGTAAAAAACCATTCCATCTAATACGATTAAAGGCTCATTATGCCCTCCCCCAGTATAAACAGAACGTTGACCACGTAATTGCATTGAGCCACCGCCCTTTGCCGAAGCATCGTAACCTACGCTTAAACCTGGAGTTCCACGTAAGATATCCTGCACCGTCTTAGGGTTTTCATTGGCGATATTATCGGGAATGATCTGTACAATAGAACCAGTAAGGTCTTTTTTTCTCATTGTACCATAACCTACCACAACCACACCCTCTAACGTTTCTGAGCTTTCTGTTAAAGTTGCATTGTAAACCAAGCTAGAAGTTAATGTAATTTCTTGCTTATCGAAACCAACATAACTGATCTCTAAAATACCTGTTGCAGGCACACGAAGGGTAAATTTACCGGCTTCGTCAGAACTGGTACTCACATTAGTGTTTTTAAGTTTCACTCCAGCACCTGGAATTATTGCTCCGGTTTTGGCGTCCTTAACGGTACCACTAATTTGTCGGTTGGTGTCTTGTGCCATACCCTGCTGTAGCCCCAATCCTACCAGCAAAAGGAATATCAAAAACCCCAAACTTACTTTTGTAAACTTAATGTTCATAATAAGAATTTAATTGTAAAAAGTTAGTTAATTATAAATGTACTTTTGACGTTTATAATCGAAAGTAAGTTGCAACAACCATCTCTTGAAAAGAAATAGATTACCCGTAATAGATTTAGAAACAGCTTAACATTCGGTTATAATCAATAGCCTACGGCTATTAAATCGGCACTAAATTAAATAAAGATTGTTAATCGCAAAATTATAAACGTTAAATAGACGCTTATAATCTATAATGACCTGATAATAAACATATTAAATTTAATGTTATTACACAGTTTATTTTGATAATTTAACGCTATTACCTCCCCCAGCCATGCAAGATTAAATGCCCAACCCTTTCATGATCTTAAAAAGTCAAGTCTTGCACAATATTTAGAGCTAAATCACTAACAGACCATTATTCGACCATAGATTTGATCAAGGAAAAATATTTATTTGTATCATTTTTAAAAAAAAAGATTAAAAATTTTCTTTTCACAAAAAATAAACGTTAATTAGACGTTTATAATTTGTATGAGCACAACCAAATATGTTATTGGCATAGATTATGGATCAGACTCAGTTCGATCTGTAATTGTAGATGCATCAAACGGAGCTGAAATTTCATCTGCCGTTTATTACTATAAGAGATGGCAAGAAGGTTTATTTTGCCAACCGTCAAAAAATCAGTTTAGGCAACATCCTTTAGATTATATTGAAGGATTAGAAACAACCATTAAAGAATGTATCGCAAAAGCTGGCGACGCTAGTATTGCTGCAAATATTAAAGGGATTGCAGTAGATACTACTGGCTCTACTCCTGTTGCGGTTGATGAAACTGGTACTCCTTTAGCTTTAACCCCAGCCTTTGAGAATAACCCAAATGCAATGTTCGTTTTGTGGAAAGACCACACTTCGGTTAAAGAAGCTGCAGAAATTAATGCACATGCTACAAAATTCGACACCAATTACTTAATGTATGTTGGTGGAATTTATTCTTCTGAATGGTTTTGGGCAAAACTGCTACATGTATTAAGAGTAGACGAAAGTGTGAGAAATGCTTGTTTCTCTTGGGTAGAACATTGCGACTGGATTCCTTTCTTATTAACTGGCGGAACAGATGTTACTCAAATTAAAAGAAGCAGATGTGCAGCTGGACATAAGGCACTTTGGTCTGAAGAATTCGATGGATTGCCTCCTGATGATTTTTTCAGTAGCCTAGATCCCTTATTAAAAGGTTATACCGATAAATTATTTAAGGACACTTATGCTTCTAATGAGCCTGCAGGCACCATCAGCAAAGAATGGGCAGAACGTTTAGGTTTACCACAGGATGTTGTAATTGGCGTAGGTGCTTTTGATGCGCACATGGGTGCTGTTGGAGGTCAAATTGAGCCATACCACCTGTGCAAAATTATGGGTACCAGTACCTGTGATATTCTAGTAGCACCAACAACTGATGTAAATGGCAGGTTAATTAAAGGCATATGCGGACAAGTTGATGGTTCAGTTATCCCTGGAATGATGGGCTTAGAAGCTGGGCAATCTGCTTTTGGAGATACTTATGCTTGGTTTAAAAAACTGATCAGTTGGCCTTTAGCACAATTAAGTAACTCAACATTAATTGATGAGGCAACAGCTACCGCACTAAAAACAGAAATTGAAAACAAAATCATTAATGAATTAAGTGTGCAAGCTGCGCAACTTAGTGATGATGAAAGTACTGAAATTGCAATAGATTGGTTAAATGGTAGACGTACACCCGATGCCAACCAAGAATTAAAAGGAAGTATTACTGGTTTGAGTTTAGCATCAGATGCGCCTAGAGTATTTAGAGCATTGGCCGAAGCAACGTGTTTTGGTGCAAAAAGCATTGTAGATCGCTTTAAAGAGCAAGGTGTTCCTGTTAACGGAATTATCGGAATTGGTGGTGTGGCCAAAAAATCTCCATATATTATGCAGATGATGGCCGATGTATTAGAGATGCCAATTAGAATACACCGTTTTGAACATACTTGCGCCTTGGGTGCAGCCATGTTTGCCGCAGTTGCTGCTGGCTTATATGCAACTGTAGAAGAAGCAATGGGAGCTATGGGAACAGGTTTCGAAAGAACTTATGAACCAAACCCAGAGAAATATGATTTTTATCGTAACCATTACCTTAAATATCAGGCATTAGGAAAGTTTACTGAGCAACAATTAATAGGCTAAGGCAACCATGAGTAAATTTCAACATATAAAAGAAGAGGCTTACCAAGCCAACATGCAGTTACCAGAGCTTAACTTGGTACTTTTTACTTTTGGTAACGTAAGCGCAGCCGATAGAAATGAAGGTGTTTTTGCCATCAAACCTAGCGGTGTTCCTTATCCAGAATTAACGGTAGAATCTATGGTAATTGTAGATTTTGATGGCAATACTGTTGAAGGTAGTTTAAGACCATCTTCTGATACCAAAACACATGCAGTACTTTACAAAAACTGGGACGATATTAATGGGATTGTACATACCCACTCTACTTATGCCACTGCATGGGCACAAGCACAAAGTGATATTCCTATTTTCGGAACTACACATGCAGACCATTTAACGGTAGATATTCCCTGCGCACCACCAATGAGCGATGAAATGATAGCAGGTAATTACGAATACGAAACTGGTTTTCAAATCATCAATCATTTTACTGAACTAGGTTTAAGCCATAAAGAAGTGGAAATGATTTTGGTAGGCAACCATGCGCCATTTACTTGGGGCAAAACAGCTGCAAAAGCAGTTTATAACAGTGCGGTTTTAGAAGCGGTGGCACAAATGGCTCTGTTAACAAGACAGATCAACCCTCAGTCTCCAAAACTAAAAGACGCTTTAATTAAAAAACATTTCGAACGTAAACATGGACCAGATTCCTATTACGGACAATAAAAATCATCAAAAATAGTATAACAAAAAACTAAATGATCAACTTAAAAAACCTTGAAATCTGGTTTATAACTGGAAGTCAAAACCTTTATGGTGAAGAAACATTGAGACAAGTTGCAGAACATGCGCAACAAGTAGCAGCAGGATTAAACAGCGCTAATCAAATCCCTGTAAGCGTAGTTTACAAACCGATTGTTAAAACTCCAGAAGAGATTTTCGACACCTTACAACAGGCTAATGTAGCTCCAAATTGTATTGGTGTAATTACTTGGATGCACACCTTTTCTCCAGCTAAAATGTGGATTAGAGGATTAAATATCCTTCAAAAACCTTTATTACACTTACATACTCAATTTAACCGCGATATTCCTTGGGATACCATTGATATGGATTTCATGAACCTGAACCAAAGTGCTCACGGAGATCGTGAATTTGGTTTTATGGTTACCAGATTGCGCAAAGACAGAAAAGTAGTAGTTGGACATTGGAAAGACGAAGAAGTATTAGATCAAATTAATACTTGGAGCCGTGCTGCTGCTGGATGGCATGATTGGCAAGGTGCCAAATTTGCTCGTTTTGGAGACAATATGCGTTATGTTGCCGTTACTGATGGAGATAAAGTTGAAGCTGAATCGAAATTTGGTTTTTCTGTAAACACTTATGGTATTGGCGATTTAGTAGCTATTATTGAAAATGTTAGTGATGAAGCCGTTAATGAGTTATTAGACGAGTACGAAACTACTTACGAAATGGCAGATGACCTTCGTAAAGGTGGTGCTAAACACCAATCCGTATTTGATGCTGCCAAAATTGAGATTGGTTTACGTAAGTTTTTAGTTGATGGAAACTTTAAAGGATTTTCAGATACTTTCGAAGACCTACACGGCATGATCCAATTACCTGGAATTGCTGCGCAAAGATTAATGGCAGATGGTTTTGGTTTTGCTGGCGAAGGCGATTGGAAAACTGCAGCATTAGTAAGGGCTTGTAAAGTTATGGGTGCTGGTTTACCAGGTGCAAACGCATTTATGGAAGATTATACTTACCACTTCGACCCGGCAAATGCCATGGTTTTAGGTTCGCACATGTTAGAGGTTGATGCATCATTAGCTAAGGGAAAAGCAAGTTTAGAGGTACATCCATTAGGTATTGGAGGTAAAGCAGATCCAGCTAGATTGGTATTTAACGTATCTGGTGGTGCAGCGCTTAATGCATCAATTGTAGATATGGGCAACCGTTTCCGTTTAATTGTTAATGAAGTGGAAGCTGTTGAAGCTGAAAATGATTTACCGAACCTACCTGTAGCACGTGTATTATGGAAACCATTACCAGACATGAAAACTGGTTGTGCAGCTTGGATTTATGCAGGTGGTGCACACCATACTGCTTACAGTCAGAATTTAACTACAGCACACTTGTTAGATTTTGCAAATATTGCAGGTATAGAATACATCAACATTGGCGAGGATACTAAATTAGATCAATTTAGAAATCAGTTACAGTGGAATGAAATTTTTTATAAATAATTTAAACCAAAATAACATATTATGAACAGTTTTACCACGATAGACTATGCTGTGTTTATCTTTTATTTCATTCTGATTACCGGATACGGATATTGGATTTACAGCCGCAAAAAAAACAAAGAAGTATCGGGTAGCCACGATTTCTTTTTGGCAGAAGGATCACTTACATGGTGGGCAATTGGTGCATCATTAATTGCTTCTAATATCTCAGCCGAACAGTTTATCGGTATGAGCGGACAGGGCTTCCAAGTTGGTATTGCCGTAGCAGCATACGAGTGGGTAGCAGCAATTGCATTAATTATTGTAGCCGTTTGGTTTATCCCCGTTTATTTAAAAAACAAAATCTATACCATGCCTCAGTTTCTACAAACGAGGTATAATGAGACGGTAAGTTTAATTATGGCTGTTTTTTGGCTGTTTTTATACATTTTCGTTAACCTAACTTCTATATTATATTTAGGAGCTATTGCTATTAGTAGCATGGTAGATCCAGAATACTTTAAGTATATAGTTTTAGGTTTAGCCGCTTTCTCATTGTTGATTACTCTTGGTGGTATGAAGGTGATTGGCTTTACCGATGTAATTCAGGTAGTGGTATTAATTATTGGAGGTTTAGTTACAACTTACATTGCATTAACTATGGTTAGTGAGCACTTCGGTTTAGGAAAAGATGCAGTTGCAGGTTTTAAAATGCTGATGCAAGATTCGCCAGATCACTTTAAGATGATTATGGATAAACCTGATGCCAACTCCTCTCAAGAATACATTAATAAATACCTTTCATTGCCTGGTATCTCGTTATATTTTGCAGGTATCTGGATTGTAAACTTAAACTATTGGGGCTGTAACCAATACATCACTCAAAGAGCTTTAGGTGCTGATTTAAAAACTGCTAGAACAGGTATTTTATTTGCTGGTATATTGAAATTAGGTATGCCAATTATTGTAATGTTACCAGGTATTGCGGCTTATGTTTTACATAGAAATGGTGCACTACAACATGAGATGGCACCAAATGGAAAAGTAATTGCAGATAATGCTTATTCTGCTATATTAACCTTCTTACCAACTGGATTAAAAGGTTTATCGGTAGCAGCATTAACCGCAGCTATTGTGGCATCTTTAGCTGGTAAGGCAAACAGTATCTCAACCATTTGGACTTTAGATATCTACAAAAAATACATTAACAAGCTTGCAGACGATAAAAAATTAGTTGCTGTAGGAAGATGGAGTATTTTAGTATCTATCGCTGTTTCTGTAGTTTTAACTTGGGATGATTTACTAGGTATTGGTGGTGAAGGTGGTTTTACTTTCATCCAAAAATACACAGGTTTTATTAGCCCCGGCGTATTTGCCATGTTCCTTTTAGGTATGTTCTGGAAACGTACTACAGGTACCGCAGCAATTGCCGGTCTAGTTACTGGTTTCTTGCTTTCTGTAGTATTTAACAACTATGCACCATCTTGGTTTGGGCATGATAATTTCTTGTATACTGCTTACCTAAATAAAGATGGTGTATACGAAATTCCATTCTTAATCTGTATGGGTTTATCATTCTTATTTACAATGATTGTGATGGTTGCTTTAAGTTTACTAGGTCCTAAAGCTAATCCAAAAGCATTCGAACTAGATAAATCAATGTTTAAAGTTGCTCCGTCAACTATGGTATTAATTGTATTCACATTATTGTTGATTACATTAATATATGTTAAGTTCTGGTAACACATAACTTAAGTAAAAAGGGTTCCAGATTTTATATTTGGGACCCTTTTTTTATGATTTTATTTTATCGAAGAGGCAAATAAGTTCCTTTTAACTCCTCCCCTTTTTTGTGGATGATTACTGCCGTGCATTCTTTTTCATTCCCTATCTCAAATGCAATTCCATCATTGCTATCCCAAACGTCTAATTGATTATTAACGGTTTTAAAAGACTGGATTTTATGAATGCTGTAGGCTTTTTTAATTTCATCAAGAGATGATGACACCCCAATTCCGTTCTGCGTTTTAAATTTTGGCGAAGTAACCCTTATCTGCTGTACCCTAGCCTTTGGCATTTCACCTGTATCTCTAACGGCATAAATTGAGGTAGAATGTTTAATATCATCTTGCTCATTAAACCAAAATGCGACCATTTTTTGCATAGCAGCATCGCTTGAATCTGGCTTACCTAAAACTTTAAACACCTCTTCTGTATCTTCATTAATTTTGGTTTTACCTGCTGCGACACCAGGAGTTAATTCAAAATCAGTATTGTCATTTGCATTTATATTGCTGCCACTATCAATGGGTGTATTCGCTGTTGTATCAACATTGCTGTTTTTGCTTGTGTTACTAGTACAAGATAACAATCCCATGCCCATACAAAACACTAAGGCCATTCCTATTTTTAAATTTTTCATGTTTTCAATCCATTTTATTTAAGAACCATTTAAATCGAAGAAAGGTTTGTATAAATTGTAATTCATTAAATTTTAAAGAGGATAAAATGCCCATAAAATGCATTTATATTTAGTTTTTTTCTTACTTTCGCCGCCCCATTAAGCCATAAACCTTTTTTTGATTTACCCCCCCTATTAAGATGGATAAGTATTTATACGGAATAGATTTCGGAACAACCAACTCTGCTTTGGCAATTTATGATGAAGAGAAAAAAGAAATCATCGATACCATTATCATTCCATCGCTAATTTACTTTCCGTCCATTTCCAGTCCAAGCCAAGAGAAATATGTAATTGGCGAGAAAGCAATAGAATCTTATTTAGAGGATAATATGCAGGGAAGATTCATTAAATCTATTAAACAGATTTTATCAAGAAGCAGTTTTATTGAAACACGCATCCAAAACAAAAGATACAACGCATCAGATCTGGTTGCACTTATCCTTAAAGAATTAAAAGAAAGAGCCGACCAAATTGTTGGCTATGACTGTAAAAAAGCAATTATTGGGAGACCTGTATTTTTTGATGATGATAATACCTTGAAAGATACGCTGGCCCAAACTAGGCTAAATAAGGCTGCACAAAATGCTGGCTTTACTGATGTACGTTTTCAATTTGAGCCAATTGGTGCTGCTTTTGCCTACGAAAAAACGATTACGCAAAAAGAAAATGTATTGGTAGCCGATTTAGGTGGAGGCACAACAGATTTTACTTATCTAATACTAGACCCTAGCAAGGTTGGCAGTAAAGATAGAAAAAATGATATGATGGCAACTGGAGGCATTTATGTTGGTGGCGATAGCTTTGACTCTGCTTTTATGTGGGAAAAGGGAACTCCGTACTTCGGCAAACACACCGTTTATGAAGCTACCCCTGGCAAACCCTTAACTGTTCCAAAATCTTTATTTGCCAATATCTGTACTTGGGATAAAATGAACTTTTTTAATGGTTTGAGGATAAAGAAGGATATTGAAGATTATTATTATTACTCAGGTAAAGATCCGCTGTTTAAAAATTTGATTACGCTCATCGATAATAATTTGGGTTACTCTATTTTCCAAGCTATAGAAAAAACCAAGATTGAATTGTCTAACCATAATAGATCTGATTTTTTTTATAAAAAAATGGATATCAATATCAATGAACCAATTTCTTTGGCTAATTATGGAGATATCATCAACAAAGATGTGCAACGCATAAGTACGTATCTTGATGATTTTTTGTTCAATAATACGATCAAACCTACGGATATAGATAGTTTATTCTTAACTGGGGGTACATCTATGGTTGCTGCAGTACAAAATTTATTTAAAACCAGATTCCCACACTTGAAAATAAATTCTGGCGATAATTTTAAAAGTGTTGCCAAAGGTCTGGCCTATAGCGGTTATTTATTTGAGGATTAATTGAATAGCTATATCCAAATGATTTACGTATACCTACAAATAATAAATAGGTAGCCGCGAATAATTAAATACGCCTTAAACAAGCTTTCAATAACCTATATTAGTCTTTGTTAACAATAATTAAGACTTATGGATAACGAGGATAAAAACACACCATACTACGGAGATTTAGAAAAAACAAATATTATTGCAAATCTACTTGCTGTAGCTAAAGCAGAAAGAGACCAAGAATGGAACGAAGATTTTTTGGAAAACATACCTGCTGCAAGTTTTAAATGTGGAGATCCGCAACTCATATCTGGGCCAGATGGTTTCCCTTACTTCCAGCTGTTTTTACCAGAACCAGGCGTGGGCTTTCAGTGTTATGTTATTGAAAAAATGAAGGATGATTTTTTGCTGGAACATGGTTACGGAATTGTTTTTAATTTGGTAAATGGCGAGCCAGATTATGTTCTATCTTATGGCGATATTTTAAACCTACACCTAAACCAGTCTTTTTATACCGAAGATAGTGTATTTACCAAGGCCACAGCCGACGAGGTGATTAAAGAGGATGAACAGGTAATGGTTGGACAACCAAACGAAACAATTTTACCTCAATATACCAAAAAGTTATTAGGCGATTATTTAAGGTTAAATGGCGTTAAAAATCCTAAACTCTTACTAATGATGAGAAAAAGCGGAGAAAAGGTAACGCAGGATATTGTATTTAATGTAGCTATTACAGATTTTGAAACCGAAGAAATGTATAGGGCTGTAATGCGCAACCTAAGTTGGTACATGCCTAGGCATTATGCTTATGTAGGTATGGATGAAGAAACCTTCCCAAATGATTTTTCATCCATTTAAACCTATTGAATTAATTTCTGCTATTTGGCACAATATTTACCAATGCCTGAAAATTGGTGCTGTATCTTTTCTTGTCTAGTTTATAATAAAAAGCTCCTTTTTTTGAATTCAACTTATCTTTTTCGTTAAGTTTAATCATAAAGCCAGTAGCTATAATTTTGCGGGTAAAATTTCTATTGTCTACTTTAATATCGTTAACTTTTTCGAACAGATTTTGAAGTTGGGGAAGCGTAAATTTCTTTGGCAGCAATTCGAATAAAATTGGGTAAAGAATGGCTTTTTGGCGCAGTTTTTTCTTTGCATCCTCTACCATTTCGTTATGGTCGAAAATCAGTTTTGGTCTTTCGTTGATGACAAACCACTCCGCATGATAATCTGTGTTAAGCTGTTGTTTGTATTTATTAATATCGATTAGCGCAAAGTAAACGACAGAAAGTGTTCTTTCTATCGGGTCGCGTTTAGGCTCTCCATAAATCTGTAATTGATCAAAATATACACCCTCTAAACCTGTTAAATCTTTTAAAACACGAATTGCGGCAACATCTGGCGTTTCATCAGGACCAACAAAACCACCCATTAAACTCCATTTGTTAATTTCTGGTTCGAAACCCCTCTGAACCAATAAAATTTTTAATTCTTCGCCATCAAATCCAAAAACAATACAGTCAACCGCTACCAGATAGTGCTTCTGGTCATCATATTCTTTCATGCAAAAATTAATATCTAAGTAAAACGTTAAACCTTAAAGATACTACGAGTTTATAGATTTCCTAGTGCTTCTTTAAGCTTGGGGCAAAATATTTATTTTAATTAGAATAAACGTTGTAGTAAAACGTCCTTCTTTTGCGGAGATACTTCTATTTCTGCTCCATCAGACAATTCTAATGTACCTCCATCTCCTTTGCGGTATTTAACCACAAAATCGAGGTTAATAATTACAGAACGATTGATACGCATAAAATGAGCATCATCTAATACGGTTTCGTATTCTTTTAAAGTTTTAGAAACTACAATTTTCTTGTTATCAGCCAGTAAAAATACACTGTAGTTACTCATCGCCTCCACCCTTATAATATTCGTCTTATCTACTAAGTAAACACCTTCTGCAGTGGGTAGAGCCAGCCTTGTACTTTGTTTTTTATCTTGTTTAACTGCCTTGTACATCGATTTTTCTGCAACTCTTCTTCTCAAACGGGTAATTGCAGTTTTCAGATCATCTTCATCTACAGGTTTAAGCAGATAATCTACCGCACTTAGGCGTAAGGCCTCCAAGGTATAACTATCATAGGCGGTAGTAAAAATCACTTCAAAATTAAAGGTGCCCAAACGTTCCAAAAATTGAAAGCCATTCATACCTGGCATTTCAACATCCAAAAAAAGCACATCTATGCCCAATGCGATAACGGCATCTAAAGCCTTTGCAGGTTCGTTAAATATACCTACTACCTGCAATTCGTCTTCAAATACATCCAATTTATGAGCAAGCAATTTACTTCCTCTTATTTCATCGTCTAAAATTGCTGCTTTTAACATGGTATTTTTATTTGTTTGTGAGTACAGATTAAGTATAATTGACTTATTACTGTAACTTAATATATATTTTATAGGATATTATTTACCCCTTCATTTTTTTCATTGCGGCCTCAATATCAATTGGCGGACCAACAAACTCATTGTTCTTCATGATATCTTTCAAAACTTCAGGTTCAAAATTTTCCTGTAACATTTTTGGGTTCATATAACCAAGTTTGCTAAAAACTTGATAAAATTTTTCTAAACTAGGAGAAATAGGTTGATGGATGATCAAAAGTTCCCCCGGATTATTATCAATAGGATTCGCATAAGTATGCGCCAAACCTCGAGGAACAAAAACAGTATCACCTGCGTTTCCCATCATAAATTCATCTCCAAGTTGAAAAATAAACGCTCCTGATACGACATAAAAAATTTCATCATCTTGGTAATGAATATGCAAACCAGGACCTCCCTTTTCTTTGTTAGAATTTTTAGTATCTCCAGCAATGTATAGTTGATTAGCTGTATCTGCAGAAGAAACCATACAACGCCCAAAATTAGCCCCTGAAGCATTATTTATCCCAAAAAAACGACTTTCATTAGCCCTAACCAGAAAAGCTTTTTTGGTTTTTTTAAAAAATGAGCTATCTGTCCATTTTGCAAAAGCTGCAAATGGCGCAACTAATAATGTGGTTAGCAGAAAATTACGTCGTTCCATATTTTCATTAAGTTTAAAAACATTAAGCTTATTAAATTTCGTTTATTTATTTGGTGTATGCAACAACGATTTTATTTCCTTGTTCCGCTAAAAAGCACATAATCGTTTCCTATTTTAGTTTCAACTTCCAGTTTATTGTTCAAAATAACACCAAAAGCTTTCGTCTGCTCATTATAAAAACAACCATCTGCTAGCTTTTCATAAGCTTTTGTAGTGATAATATAATTTCCAGAAGTAGGATTGCTGGTATAATAGGACTTGGCAGCATCATTATCAAATTTGAAATAATAATTATCAAAAAGAACCGCTCCAGTATTTAACAACATAATTGGTGCTTCATATCGTTTTCCTGTAAGCGATAATTCGGCATCTTGCTTTTTATTTAAAGCCGCTACAGGGATACCAAGCGTAGCTGAGTTTACAGCAATATTTACCAATTTACCATCTTGAAAATCACAAGTAAATTGGCCTCCATTAATGTTTGTAGTAAATTTATTGTTCTCAAATGTATAATCTACTTCTCTTTTTTCACTTACCCAAACAAACCAAGCTTTATTGGCTGAGGTAGGTATCAAGGCAAAAGGTAATTCTGGTCCCTGTTGAAAAGTGAATTTTCCTGCAATGTAGTGTTGCATCAGATCTACTTCAGCAACAACCCTATCTTTTTTACAAGAGGCAAATAGCATTAGGAGACAAATTGATACTATTTTCGAAATATTGATTAATATTTTCATCAGTTATGGTTTATTTAGTTTTAATCAATTACTACAGGATGGGTGTTATCGTACACCCTAACTGTCACTGTACGCCCATCAACTATTGCCTTAATGGTAAAATTTTCTTCCCAATTTCTATTGGTTAAGTCAATATCATTGATCTGCCAATACCCAATTTTATTAGCCGTTACCGGATATGTTCTATTGATCCTGTCGATTGGTCCTTTTCCTTTGGTAATCGTTTCTTTCTGCGGATTAACAAGCTTTTCGTAGTACGTACTTGTAATATGTACTTTCACTTTAGCATAAGGCTCTGCATAACCATAAATCGCATATCTCCCCCTAACTTTTTGATTGTTTTTAGGGGAATATATTTCGAGCCTTGGAGCCTTAGCATTATATATCCTAGGTGTAGTTGGTTGCACCTTAATTTTTGTAGGGGCTATTTGTAAACCTCCAAAAAAGATAAAAGTAATTAAGATTAGAGTTTTCATCAGTTTCTTTGTTTTAAAAATTAAAAAGTATATTTTAGGCCTAAACCACCATTTTCTGCAGAAAAACCGCTACTTGGGCTGATCATGAACCCCGGTTGCCAATCCGCACTAATAGCTAAGGGAAGGTTTTTAATTTTATATTCTAGTCCTAATATTCCCGCAACACCAAAACTGATTACTGGGTCATATCCACCTCCCTTGTAAGAAAAATAGTTTACATGACCACCACCACCTACATACCAGCGTAAGCCTTCTACGGTTTTAATGTCTGAATGGTGTTCGTATAAGCCACTAAATGCGATATTACTTCCTAAACCACCAGCACCATTGTATCTTAAAATGCCTTCTAATGCAGCATTATCTTTGATAAAAAATTTGCCTGTAAAAGAAACCCCATAAATAAACTTTAAACCTAAGGCAGTTTTATAGCTGCTAGCGCCTGCATTTGCTTTGGTTTGTTTAGTAGATTTAGCCACAACTTTCTCTTCCTTTTTTACAGGACTGCTAGTTGTAGTTGTTTGAGTGGGCGCTGTTTTTGTGGTTGTTGTTGTTTGAGTAGGTTTTTTTGTAGTTGTGGTTTTTTTCGCTGGAGTAGTTTTAGTTGTTGTAGATGTTTTTGGTGCCGGCTTTTTGGTTTGCGCCTGTGTTGATAAACCTAGTACGCTAAGCATACTCAAAAGGATAATAAATAAATTTTTCATGATAATTTGTTTTATTGTTTAAAAATATGTTTTGTTTTTATTTGGCTAATTACAAACTCTCTTAGCCGTATTCTTAATAGAATTTACATCGTCAACGGCAATTACTTTACCACCACCTTGCAATCCGATATATAAGCCATCATTGGTCATACTGAGCTGGTTATTTGCTCCTGCATTATTGTTAAAACCCCACCACCAAGCGATGTATCCAAATTCATTGTCTTTACATAATTTCATTAATAACCTGTAGTTAATATTATAAGCAAGTCCGTTTTGGATATCTGCGATAGCCAACTCGCCAAACACGACAGGTAAGCCAGATTGTTTTAGCGCAGTGAGATCAGCTGTTATTTTTGCATCAGAATAATTACCAAATGGTCCATTTGTTGGCCAATAGGCATGCACACTAAATAATAGATTGTGTAAAGGATCTGCATCCATTAAAGCTTTACCTTGGTATAAAAAGAATACATGGTCTTTTCCCCAATTTGGTGCATCTAGCATTATTGGGCAAGTGTAACCAGCATCTCTTAAACTTTTTACTGCTGTTAAATTGGCATCTCTATAGCTTGCGTCTGAGGCTCCCCCGTTATCGGGTTCGTTGGCAATATTTAATATGATTGACTTTTGGTATTTTAAAAGCATGGCCTTAATATCATTACTGTTCCACCATTGCACAGCTTTTGGCAAATCTGCTGTTACGTTTGCAGTTCCAGTAAAATCATGTAACTCCAAAATCGGGATCATTCCCTTTGCAATGCTCGAAGTAATGATCGGTTCTATTTTAGCAGCAGTTAAGGAGGTAACTGCACCACCATTAGCCCAATCTTTATAAGTTCTCTCTAATACAATACGTACGTTATTTGCACCGGTTTTTTCAATTTCTTCTAATTCTTTTAAACCAAAGTTTACCGCGTAAATACTTCCCATATTTACTCCTCTAAGAATCACTTTGTTACCGCATTTATCGGCTAAATACTTACCATCTTTTACATGTAAACCAGTTGTGATGTCTGTATCTGGCAACTGACGATCTTTTTTGCAGCTTATGCAAATTGTAATGGCAAAAATTAAGGCTAAACTTATTTTTAAGGTCTTCATAATTTAATATTTTAAATTGATAATTAGTCTTTGGTTAATGAGCCATACATAAACGATTCGGCATTGGTACCGCCCATTTTCATACGCACTACGATGAGTTTTCCATCAATAACTAGAAAATACCTCTTAACACTATCGATGAAAGACATCGCAAATACATTTTTGATAGGAGTGATAACGTAATCTAATGTTGGATCACTGACCATTTCTTCTCCAAACTGTGTTTGATTAAATGCATATCTAAAAGGAAATGCATTGCTAACAAGTCTGGCATTTAACATTCCGCTATAGTTACCAATAAATTGATTGGTAGCTGGAACTTTATGGAGTTTAACATTTTTAGGCTGATTAACAAAACCACTAACGGCGGTTATAACTTGGTCTTTGATCGTAAATTCCCAATTTGAACTTCCATATGTTATTTTAATGTTATCATTCTCTAGTTGATGAGAGATAGCTTCAGGTGGTGGAGAGCTAAAGCTATAAAGTGTAGATTTTTCATCATCGTTAAAGACAATAAGAAGAGGTAGATTATAGGTTCTTCCTCCTGTAAATTCGGTCGGAAATTCCATTGTAATAAAATAATTTGTCAAATCTAATTTAGTATCCTCTGGCTTTGGGTCGTCTTTTTTATTGCAGCTAACAACTACTAATACAAGTAAAATTGATAGGCATAATTTGATAGTTTTCATGATAGATCAATTTATATTTTAAATGATTTGATATTTATTGTTTAGTAGCAGTACTTACTATACCAGCTCTTTCTAATAATAAAATTGGTGTGGTAATATTTTTCCAATTAGGTACGCTAATGCCAAAAAAGTCATCATCGTTTGATTTAAAACCTAAATTATTAAGAGAGTAAAATGGTTTGGTAAACTCTGGTGCAGCAGCCATAATTGGGAAAGGCTCTCCGTTGATTACAGTGGTACCAATTCGTCTGATTTGAATATCCCATTCTATAGAACTAGCACTATTTAGTTTAAATTGAAAGGTTCCGATTTTAAAGTTGGAATTTGTAAAAACTGGGCTATCTGATTTTTTCACTAAAATTGCATGATCTATCTTTAATGAAGGGGTAGTTTTATCGTTTAATGAGTAATTTTTAAGCTTAACTGATCCTGCAGCATCTTTTTCAAACTCAAAATTATATAGCCTATTCGCATTAGCATCAAAATCTAAAGAGAACTTAGAATTGGCAACTACTGCATCCGAAACACGTAATGCTCCAGTTAAGTGCATATTTGCTTTTACAGTACTTCCCTCTTTACTAAAGTAAATAACGAATAATTTTTTAGTGCCATTTGTTTCTCCAACCAGGTAATAGTTTTCTAGATCAGTAGCCGAAACGCTGTTCGCTAAATTTTGATTTGGATCTTGACCCTCTGGATAAATTTTGTCTTTTTTACAACCTATTGTTACTGATAACAATAGGATTGCTAACATGCTCAAAGTATTTTTTAAAGTTTTCATAATAGATGATTTTTATGGTTGTGGTTGAATTAATTTCTTAACCAAAAGAACAACTCTTTAGCTTCCTATTTTTTGAGAATGAGTGAATGGGCAACTTTAATGAGTGAATAAGGTTATGGGTTAGCGAAGGGGGAATTTGGGTTACGCTATTTATTGATTTTTACACCATTGTGATTTGTTATCAATTCCTTAGGCTGGATGGCAAACTGTAAGCAAACCATTGAGATTGCATACAGAACGCTTATAGTTTGCCTGATTAGGCGAGTACCCTTTAATCATAGCACTAAACACAGTAACATAAACCCGACCTACAGCGTTTTACCATTTTTATAGTATTAAGCAAGGGGCGGGACTATATAAACCAAAGCACCAAGGTATTGCTTTTCAAAAATTATAGTCTTTGGTTTTCCGTAAAAAAGCCATTTGTATAAATTACACAAATGGCTTATGCGAAAGATATTTAATTTACAAGTCTTTAATATTTAAAAGACTTTTGATTAGTAATTAGTAATATCAGGTTATTTTTCGGCACAAATTTTTAAGGTTGATAAAGGATTACTTTATTTTGCCCGTGGTGAGCTGCTAAAAGACCTAACTTACCATCGCTGGTTTTTATAAATGCTAAGCCATAAATAGCGCCTGTTGATTTAATCTGTGTGCTTTTCCCAGAGTAGCGCTCTTCGGTTTTGAGCGAACTGGCCTTAAGCAAAGTAATGGTACTATTTTCTGGTGAACTTACAGCTACTAAATCTCCATTAGTAGCTACATCTACTAGCTTGTTCATGCCACTGATGATAAAAGTTTCGTTTAAACCACCGGCAGCTGTTAGATCAGATTTAAACAACCTATTGCTGGTATAGCCAGTGGTATACAAAATATCGTTTGCAATGGCTAGGCCCTTTAAATTGCCAAATGTACCTGCAACAATGGTATTGGTTCCATTTTCAAATGGATTGTTAAACCTTAGTAATCGATCATTACCATCATCTGCTAGGTATAGCCTATTGCTACTATCAAATGCAATTCCTCTGGGGTTGTTGAAACCTCCTTGATAAGTTTTCCATGGATCGTATCTATCTAATCCGTTTAGGCTAACCTTTTTATAGACTTTAATTGCAGCTGTCTGTTCGGTTTCTACTACATATAGGTTATCGTCCTTATCAAAAGCAACTGCTTCTGCTGCTATATTTTGTAGGGTAAAAGCAGGGGCTTTATTGGTCATTAGGTCGCTGTAATTGTTCCAGATTTTTGTAGTACCTATAGAGCCGTATGGTTGTTTATATTCTGTAATGGCAATTTTACCGCTTTGTGACACCCCAATTGCACAGGGATTTGTCAACGCAACACTGGCTATAGCACGTAATTGGGGTACACTGTTTACACCATTATCTGGATTGTTATTTTTATCCTTTTTGCACGCCATAAAGCTTAAAAGCAATAATAGCAGGGGTAGCATTCTTAAATTTTTCATGATTATAGTTTTAATTTACAATCCAAAAAAACAACTATAATACTTTCTAATTTTTGACAATGAGTGAATGGGTAATTTGAATGAGTGAACAAGGCTATAGATTAGGGAAGGGGGATTTTGCTTGCACCGTTTAAGTATTGAAGCGCAGTACCTGTGTAAAAATCAAAGTTCGTCCCGCTTTTGCTGCAATCTTTTTTTGAGATCTCCTTTTGTCATTTCGAACGCGGAGAGAAATCTGTTAGATAGAAGCAGCTCACTTTGAGATTTAGCTTCGCTTTCTTTCAGTTCTCAGTCGTACCTCCTTCGAAATGACACAAAAAAAGGATTTCTGCGGCAATCGGGGCTAGGAATTAAAGGCCGTGCAAATATTAGGCGCTTAACCAGCAGGATGCCCAAAAGAACCATTGCCTTTGTAATATAAACCCGATTGTAAAGCGGGGCTGCAATAGCAAATTACTGCTAACATTGTTTTTCTAATTTTATTGAAATTGCTATAAATTGCCTTTTAGTTTCCTTTTAATTTCTTTTGGAGGTATTGGTTGCGGATTGAGAATTACCTTGTCTTTAATAGGAACTACTTTGGGTCCCATTTTTTGATCGGGTATTTTGTGGACTTGTACGTAGTTGGGCTGTATGTTTGCGTACCACATTGCCGATTTTTGACCAGTATGTATTTGATAAATCGAGAGCATATACGTGGTTCTGCTGTGGTCTACTCTAGTGTTTGGTATAGAATTAGGCAAAGGTTTAATGCTTAATCCCGTAATTTCCCAGGCGCCCGTTTTACTGTCGGGCATTACATGTTTCCTTACGGTATTGATTTGCTTACTATTAGATCCCTCCATATAATAGTTCATTTGCAAATCGGCGATAATAACTGATGTAGGATACCATACACTTTTGGGTATTTTTGTAAATGGAATACCCTTAACATTAAAAGGAAAATTAACTTTTATTGTGCTTGCGCTGAGGTAACCTTCTACTTGCGGAGGTGTCAAGTTTTGTGCAAAGCCGATGTAGCATAAGCTCATTAAAATGAGGTATAGAATGTATTTTTTCATGACTTGAATTTTTTAAAATTTAATTAATTGATTTTATTTACTGAAGGTTCCATTTACACTAGTATTGCTGTTACCATACTGCCTGTAACCTTCCAACTTCCCGTCTGATAATACCCAAAAGCTATCTACCCGATTAGTAACATCGTAACTATAAGCCGCTATATTTTTAAATAATTGATAGGTTTTGTTCGGCGGCGGCAAATTAATGGAAGCTTCGCTGTAATGGGTATCTGTAAACTTTACACTTGCTACTGAGGTTAATAAACTTCCCTCAGATTTCCAGCCACCATTGTAAGTATTTCCATTTAACTGATTTTCCGCAGGAATTTTAATTAGCTGGTATGAAGTAGTTATTCCGCTAAGTTTCTTCGATGCAATGAGGTTGTTTTCAATCTTAAGTTCCGAATTAACTCTTCCGTCGTATAGTAATTTTAAAACGCCATCTGCATAGCTATAGGTAAAACCATTATCGGGAATTTGCCCACCTTCGTTAAAAACAATAGATTTATTTTGAGCTTCGAAACTTTTTACACTTATATTTACAACCCAGTTGTTATTATTCGTTTGCCTCGTTACAAGTACATATTGTCTGATGTCAAATGGTTCCTTTGTTTCTTGCGGTGCAACACTATCTTTTTTACATGCTATAAAACTTACCAGTAATAATAGCATCATGGTTATTTTTAAAATTCTCATAATCGTATTATATTTTTGTTATTTATAGTGATGAAGCCCTGCCTACCGCAGGCAGGTATCAGCTTTATTTATCCCACTGTGTGGTTTGAAATATCATGATGGTTTCATCACAACTAAGTTTTATAATTAGTTTTTATTTAAAGTTCCAATCGAATAATTAAACCCATTAGCACCTGGTGCTATTCGAGCAACTTCGAGTACATTACCCATAGCTATAAAAATAGATTTAGTGCTACCGCCCACTCCTACTTTACTCACTGCGGCCATATTACTAATCAGTGTATAGTTAACATCTGGAATTACATTACCAATTGATGGTATTTCGCCATATAAATCAGTAGCAAATTTTAAATTAACTAAAGCCCTAGTATGATCAACTTGTTTTGTTAAAAACCCCGAGTAATTATGCCCGTTTAAAGTATTTACATCAGGCACTTTTTTCAGTCCATGATCCGCAAATCTCAACCCCGAAATAGCTTTTACTTGCTCACCTTCAACTTTAAATTCCCATTTGGTTTCACCAGGTCCATAAATCAATGTTAAAACATCTCCTTTTAAGGTATATTTCCCTTCAAAATGAACATCTGCAGACCAATAGGAAGTTGTGTTATTTGCACCGAAGCTGATAATAAAAGGCAGTTCTTTATCGCCAGAAAATAGATATTGATAATACTTACCAACTATTGCATATTGCTTAAAATCTAAAGCCTTATTTATAGACTCTTTTTTGCATGCCATAAAGCATACAAGCAATAATAGCATTGATGTTATCTTTAAAATTTTCATAATTTGTTGTTTTTAGGAATTGATTGTAACCTAAAGCTATTGCAACCAAGCCACCATTTTGGTATACATTTTATCGGTCCACTCGCCACCGCAATGGCTATTGCAATTGTTATCTGTTATACCTTCGCTTTTTGCCTTAATTGGTGAATTTGCTGGAATTTGATCGTACAAAGCCTTTCCATTAAAGTTCCCTTCGTTGTTACCACTACAATTGATAGCAAAAATTGGCACTTTAAAATTTTGTGCATTCCAGGTACCACTACCGCCACAAGCACCTAAAACGCCTTTAGTATAATTTAAAGTTGTATTTGCAGAAACGTCTGAGAATAACATAAACGATGCATAAGAAAATCCACCTACTACCGATTTGTTTTTATCGATACCGTACTTGCCAGAAATAGCAACTATGGCTCTATTAAAGTCTTCGCCTAATAATTTTGCTCTTGCATTCCAATCTGAACCAGCAGGTGGTTTTTGATAGTTAACAATGGCAGCAGCATAACCATTAGCAGCGGCCTTTTTGCAAATTGCCGTTTCTGCAGCGCCATTTATTGCACCTTCTGATGGATTATTCTCATCATTACCACTGCCTATCACTAAAATACCTTTGTAGGTTGTAGCCTCTTTAGCGGTAAATAATTTATAGGTTATGCCGTTTAAGGTCTCAGTAGTTTCTTTAATGTCTCCATTAATTACTACTTTATCTTTGTCTTTTTTGCAGGAAACGATGATGCATAAAATGAGTAAAGGAATAAGAATTAAGTTTTTCATGGTTTTTATGTCTTTTTAATAAAATGATTTATGTGATTTGCTTACTCAAACTTAACTAGGTTACGCCTCGTATTTTTTAACACTGATTGAAGCAAGAGTTTAAATGAGTGAAGGATAGGATAAGTTGAGGGAAGAATAAAGACTAAAGCGGAAAAACCAAAGCGGAAAGACTAAAGCTGAAAGAGTAGAGACCAAAGCTGAAAGACCAAAGAAGTACTGTCATCTCGACGCTAGGAGAGATCTGTTAAGTTCCATAAATAGATTACTTTACGATCATCCGATAGCTATCGGATGACGGTTTACTTATACTAATGCTTAAAGGCAGGATACGTTATTTTTTGAAGCGCAATGACAGTACAATTATTGAAGTTAGTCCCGCTAACCGCTATACTCCCTGCGGTCGTGTTCGCTTATATCGGGGCTAGATAACAGGGTACGGTGCAGAAAAACCCCTCATCATTGCACTGCAGATGTGAACTAAACCTGATCGTAGCGAACAATAGGGCTAACCTTTTCGGTTGCCCCTATTAAAGCGGAGCGCAGGACTGGACTAGCCTACAGAGAACTGTAATTGCTTTTCTCAAAAATTCGATTAGGAGCTAAAAGACCAAAGCTGAAACCTGCCTGCCGCAGGCAGCGACCAAAGGCCAAAGCCTACGAATAAAGACTAAAACTTTCCATCTTTTGAATTCCAAACAATTTTAAGGATAGTTTTGGAGGTAAAATCACTGGCAGTATAGCCATTGTCGCCTTTTATACCAGCTATTCCTCCTACCCTAAAGGTAACCTCCGGCTTGCAATCGGCATTATAATAAACAATAGTGGTTGAGCAATCTTTGCAATTAGCCAATTTTGGATCCACCCGATGTTCGAAACCGTATAATACTTTACCCTTAATACGTACTTGTACAATTCTATTAACACCCGCCCTCCCTAACGAATCGGTATTGCTTAATAACTTTTCAATGCAGTTAGCTACAGGATCTTTTTTAGCACCAAACCTAATATCCGGATAGCCAGCCTTGCCTAACTCTTCGGCAGTATAACCATAGTCTATGTAAGCTCTTGTCCCTCTTCCTCTTAAAAAACTAGCAATTTCATTGCAATTTTCATCATAGAAAAGAGTTCCATTGTGGCAATCCATGCATTGTGGGACACTTTTAACAGCAAACTGATAAACGGTTCGGTTAGCCTTTAATTTAATAACTCTTTGGAATGTGGTGGTAGTAAGGTTTGTTTTTTTGTTTAATCTTTTAATACATGGTGGTAAATCTTGTGCGGTGCTACTGCTGCTAAACACCAGCAACAGTAGGTTAAGTAGGATCCAGTTTTTCATAGATAATCGCTATTAATTGGATCTGATAATTTAAAAACAAACCCTTATCGTTAAATTTATAGTGCTTTGGTTTTCATCCGGGTAACATTTGCCTTTATTGGGCGTACCAATTTGCCATTTTCATTTACCAAACTTGCAGTAATGGTATACGTGTTTGCCCAACAAGAGTAGCCGTTAATCCTTTTAATAAAATCGATTTCTGGTGTGCCCCAAATACCGTTGCTCCTTACCGTATAAGTAGCCCAAATACCATCGTTAACCACTGTTGTATTTCTATCTACACCTGGAAAAAACATAGGCCCAAAATTCTGTATGGTGATATTCGATTTACTTCTGTAACCATAATACCTAACCTCTACCCTAACAGTTGCGCCAACTGGTGCAATGCCAGCAATACCAAAACTATCATGCGCTACATATTTATTATTTTTTGGAGAAGAGATTTGGAATGGCATTGTATTTTTATCATCCTCTCCTTTTCTAATTCCTCCATCCGTTTGTGGTTGTCCACTTGGTTTTTCCTCTTCCTTAGGTTTTGCAGGAACCTTGATTGTTTCCATGATCATTGTTAATTTTGGGGAAGCTAAATATTCAGTATTGCCACTTTGTAAAACTTTGGAACCCCATATTTGGTTAACAGATGCGAAAATTCTTCTATCAGTTGTTTTGCTATCAAACATCACTTCTATTAAGGGACTTTGCCATACGCCTTTTTCATCTGCTTTAGCTCTAAATTCTTGATGTTTATGATTAGCCGTACTCACCACTAAAATTGGCTTGCCATTAGTGCTTTTTGGCAACTTATAAATTGGCGTTACCGCTATATTGATCCAAGTATTTGGCTCAGCTTTGCCTACCAATACAAATGGTCCATCTACAGTAGAGCCAGCCACAGGCGAAGTAATCATTGGCTTTACTTTACCTTCACTAGGATCTACTGATTTTTTCTTTGTTAATTTTTTACCTACTTGAGCATCTGCATTAATGCTAACTATAATTAATAGACAAAATGATATTGCTATCTTCAATAAGTTTATGACTTGCTTTTTCATGATGATATATTTTAAGGTGTAATAGATTGATATTTTATTTTCTTAATCAAACTTATCAACCTAAACAATAGCATTTTAAGCCAATGATTGAAAGCCATGTCTCAATGAGTGAAGTATACACAAGGATGAGCGAAGCTGAAACCTGCCTTCCGCAGACAGGGATTAAATGCCAAAGCAGAAAAAACCAAAAGATACCTGGCTGTGGTTTATAAAACAAACTATTCAGCGGGATTTAGACGGCCATTTTTAGGCTATTGAGCGAATAGGTAGTTTAAATGAGTGGAAGGATGATCTGGGTTAGTTTAACTTGATGATACTTGGTATATTTATGTGTTATTTTGACATCATACATCTAATAGCTGCAAGAATAGATTTTATTATGAAAATCAACAACTACAAATTAATTGGTAAAACCATCCTTTTATTCATCATAATTGTTATGATGCCAAAAAATATATGGGCACAAAAACAAGGTTTGGCTGCTATAGATTCGATGAATAATTTATTGAAACCTTCGCAAAAGCCGGATACCGCTCAGGTTAAGATTATTTACCGAATTGCAGCTGCCTATAGAAATATCGATACCGATTCTTCCTTAAAATATACTAAAACAGGCTTAGAAAATGCGCAAAAAATAGGTTGGAAAAAAGGTATCTCCGCTTTTTATGATATGTTGGGCAGTATTCATTCTTCGCAAAGTGAATATGATAAAGCGCTTTTCTATTATAATAAATCTCTTAAAATAATCTACGAAATAGATTACCCAAGAGGAGAAGCTAGTTGCTTAATTAATATTGCCGTTGTTTATGAAAATATTGGAAAACGTACTGAAGCTTTAAGTAACTACTTTAAAGCCCTTAAAATAACTCAGAAAATAAACTATGATCCATATACGGCATTAATTTATGGCAATATCGCTAACATTTATATTACTCAAAAGAACCATAAACTAGCACTTGATTATGCTTTTAAAAGTTATGAAACCTATAAAAAAATAAAAGACGGTCATGGTATTGCACAATCTGGTTATATAATTGCCACTGTTTATTTTAGTAACAATGAGCTTAAAAGTGCAAGTTCTTTCGCCTTAAAGAGTTTAACAATATTTAGAGAATTAGATGAAAAAGTTGGGCAGGCTAATGTATTAGGTTTATTAGCAGTTATAAACGATGAGGATAAAGACAAGAAGCTAACTTATTTATTTCAATCTCAAAAACTACATAATGAAACCAATCCAAATTCTAGCAGTTCAATTACCAATACTGGTAATATCGGTGGCACTTATGCAGATATTTACATCAATAAAACCAAAGACAAATTCAAAAAAAACAATGAAATACCGAATGATTATGATTCCATTTATAATAGAGCTATTTTTTACTTAACTAAAGCTGTAAATACTAGCAAAGAAGCTGGAGAACAGGATAACATCAGTTATTTCTCAGACAATTTGGCCACATTACAAGAACATAAAGGAGATTATAAAAACGCACTTATCAATCTTAAAATTTCCAAAAAAATTGACGATTCATTGTATTCACAAGAGAGCAAAAATCAAATCGCTACACTCGAAGCTCAATTTGCTTTTCAGAAAAAAGAAGATCAATACAAACAACAACAGGAATTGGCAAAGGTTAGAACCCAACAAATTTACCTTTTTGCTGGTCTAGCTATCGTATTGATCAGTTCTATTTTACTCTATTTATTAAACAGATCTAACATTAAACAACTACGCTTAAAAAACCAAATTTTAAGAAAAGAGGCTGAAGAGCAAACAAAAGAATTATTGCATCAAAGTAGATTACTTGAAAGTGAGCTGAAAGCCATCCGCTCACAAATGAACCCTCACTTTATTTTCAATGTGCTCAACTCTATCGAATCTTATATTATGGACAATGATAAACGTACCGCCGCAAGATTGGTGCAAAAATTTGCTTCCTTAAGTAGATTGATACTCGAAAACTCAACCAAAAGTTTGGTAACTGCAGCTAAAGAATGGAAAGCCCTAACCTTATACACCGAGTTAGAAGCGATGCGTTATAACCATGTTTTTAGCTTCAACTTTATTGTAGATGAGCAGCTACAATTAAAAACGCTTTTATTACCTCCAATGCTCATACAACCGCTAATTGAAAATGCCATTTTACATGGATTGATAGAAGAAAATAAGCCAGATGCGCATTTAGAAGTTCAATTGAAAAGTACAGTCTCTGGAATTTGCATCACTGTAACAGATAATGGATTAGGTATCCACAAGCCTAAAATGGTGAAAGAGAAATTCGATAGTGTAAAAGAAAAATCAATCGGTATCGAATCTATTAGAGAAAGGATAGAAATAATCAATCAGCAGTATCATACTACTACCGCTAGTTTTACTATTGGCCCAGGCAAAGATGATGTTGGAACTGTTGCAATTGTATGCTTGCCCGTGTATTACAACAATGACATAATTGTTAAAAATTAAATAGGGCATCATTATATTTTACAAATTGATATTCAATCTATTCGATAACGTATCCAATTTTAAAATTTAAAAATACAGTATAGTCTAGCAATTCTCAAACTCAGGTTATTAGATTAGAAAAGGTAGACTGCAAGAACTCTTCGATGATTTATCTTATACTAGTTATACCTGAAACCTAACACTTTCGTATCTGGATCGGCTCTTATTCGTGAATTGTTCGAGAAAAACTCGAACAATATACGAAGCCTTCCGGAATGTTTCCCGAACACTTCCCGAAGAAGAGTCGAAGGTTTCCCGAACAAACCTCGAAGCGGAGTCGAAGAAATGTCGAACAATTTACGAAATGTCCTATACTGGAATAAGTTTACAATTAGAAAGTGTTTTACTGGTTGTTGTTTACAATTAATTTCGTTTTACTGGGTGTTGTTTACAATGTTAGTTTTTCTTGCTGATATATGTTTACATAATCGGTTTTATGTGTATTTTCCGGGGTTCTGTAGTTACAGCTGGTATGCAATCTGAGGTTGTTGTATTTATAGATTGCATGATCGACAGCATTTCTGGCGTGGTCGTGCGATCTGAATACTTTATAGAGATCGAATTCACTTTTTAGTATTCCGTTAACCCGTTCAGCAATGGCATTATCGTATGGGCTTCCGGTTTGGGTCATGCTAATTTGGATACCGTATTCATTGAGCCTGGTCACATAATCATCACAACAGTACTGTGTTCCCCTGTCGGAGTGGTGGATAAGGGCGTTCTGGGGGTAATATCTGCCCTTAACAGCATCGTTTAGTGCTTTTATACATCCTGCGGCCTTAAGGTTGACAGCTAAACAATAGCCTACTATTTTTCTAGAATAGGCGTCTGTTACCAGCGACAGGTAATTAAAACCGTTGATTGTACTGATGTAGGTAATATCACTAACCCATACCTGCTCTGCCCACCCCGCCGGCTTTCGCTGCACAAGATCCGGATGGATTCTGTACCTGTGGTGCGAATTGGTAGTGCAGGTATATCTTTTTCTGGATTTGATGAGCATACCGTTTTCACGTACCAGATCGAATATCGCATCCCTTCCCATGGATATGCCAAGCCTTTGCAGGAAGCCGTTATTAAGCTCTTTATAAAGCTTGATGCATCCTGTTCTGGGCAGTTCTTTCCTGATCTCGCGAATTCTTTGGAGTACGATGTGCTCCTGAAACGCCTGCAGCTCGAACCTTTTCAAATGATTGTACCAGGCCTGTCTGCTATAGCCGAATACCGCACAGATATTATCGATGCTGTAAAACCTGCGTGTTCCGCGTAGTTCGTCAATCACCGGGTAGCAGCTTTTTTTTTAAGATCAGTGTTATATTCCTCATTGGCGATCGCAATCACCTTTTCAAGTGCAGCGATCTTCAGCTCTGCAAGCGCTAATTTTTTCTCCATTGCCCGCAGGTCCATGGGGTTTTCGGATGAGGGTTCGGGATCAAGTGGGTCTTGTGGCATGGCGGGTGTCTGGTTTTCCTTGTACCAATTTACGAAACGATATACAGATCGCTCAGCTAATCCGTATTTTTTTTCTATTTGGGACTGGCTATAGTCACCGTCAAGGTATTCCAAAGCAACCTGGATCCTAAAACTAAAACTCTTCGAATGGGCCGATTCCCGACCGCTTTTGCCCTTGTGTGGCTTCTCTTTAATCATAGTGTTTCTCTGTTTTGAAAAACTTTCTATGTAAACTTTTTTTAGGAATGGACAAAGCGGAGTCGAAGAAATGTCGAACAATTTACGAAAAACAATAATTTATTTACCGGTCAATTTTTTAAGCCAAACTACCAAGTCATATGCCGCTTTATCATTCTCCACACCTAATTCTTTTGGCAATCTGCCATTTACATACTCATCATACAACCATGGATCTGAAATAGAAACCACGTGTCCTTTGCCATGTGTAGCATAAGCAATAATGGTTGCACCAGCAGCATTTTTTAAAATTGGTTTAGCATTGCCAGTGGTAGCAATAGCGCAAACATCTTTCATAAAGATCTTCTTTGCCGTTTTGAAGATTGGGTTGTTTTGGACAACAATCGTTCCATCCTCAAAATGTTTATCATCAATTACTTTGTTTTGCATATCATCATTGAAATGCATTCCGAAAACATTGGCCAATTTATTAAAATGAGACAATTCTACATTGGCGCTATCATTAGTAAACATTACCAACACCCCACCCTGTTTTACCCATGCGCTAATATTTTTAACATCTTCTGCTAAGATGTAATTTGGTTTCGGATTTTCTTTAGGTTTATCAGGGTCTACGATTATGTATACATCGCTCCCTTTTAAATTAACTGAGGTTGGCGCTGTTTCCAAAGATTTTAAATTAAAGCCTTCTTTTTTAAATATGTTGCCTAAAATAAAAAAGCTGTTCTGATCGTGTTCTTCCCAAATGTAATGAAACCTTGCAATTTCGCCGCTTTTGGTTTTGTGCGTCTCGCGGTTAAAATGATAATCTAACGTAACCGTTTGGGCAGTGGCAGTTAAACAAAAAAAGGTAATGGCAATTAAAAATGTACGGTGGATCAATGTTTTCATAAATTTTGCAAAAATTAGATGTTCAAACAAATGTAAGGTTTTTAGCATTTTATGCCTATTGATTTTCGTAATTTAAAGGTTAGATGGATGAGGCTTGCTAAAATCAAATGTCTTTAACTTTATAGCAATTAAAATTAAAATGATTGGTTCTGAATTATTTAAAGTAAAGTTGAGCTGAAATTTTCAAAAAAATTTGATTAGCATATTAAAAGTCGTACTTTTGTTGCTCTGAAAAAACACGGTGGTTGTAGCTCAGTTGGTTAGAGTATTGGTTTGTGGTGCCGAGGGTCGTGGGTTCGAGCCCCATCAGCCACCCGTGAGCCCTTTAAGATATCTTAAAGGGCTTTTTCCTTTTTATGGGATTTTAAAATCGTAGAATAGAGGAGATAGAGACCGATTTTTGGTTCGAGCCCTATATGGGTACCATGACGGTGCAAAAGCTTGTGGGTTGTTAATTTTTAGTTATAATATATTATACGTTAATAAATTATAATTTGTGTTGTAGATTTTTTTGGTTCGATGTTGTTAACTTTAATTGGATTGCAAGTTTACGAACTTGAAGTGTTTTGAGCCAAATAGTTGTGATTCTAGGGAATTTATGGGAAAATATCATCTCCCATTGAAATTTAGTAATGGGCTACATATATCCTTAGCTTGTTCAGTAAGAAAAAATCAGGAATTATTGCGTGTCATTTCTGTTTATCGATCATATATATTAATGCCTTTTTTCTTTAACATTTTTTAACCCTTTAAGGGTATTTTACAAGGTCTATCTTTTATATTTGAAATAGTGTAAAAGTCCTGTAGATTCGAACTTATGTCTAAAGCCTTGGTGGAAACTTCATCTAAACTGTTTTTTTAATATTTCCATGAGATCGATCATTATTATTTATCTATTTATATCATCTTTACAAAGTTTTGGCCAACGCTTAGTAAAAAGCCATGTACCAGAATTGAAGTCGCTTTCTTTAGATTCAAGTTACAACTGGTTGGACGAGATCTTTGGTGAACAGATAGCAACCGATGTGAAATTTGTAGGATTGGGAGAGTTTACCCATGGGGGAAGGGAAACCATCCTGTTTAAGTCTAAAATGATACAATATCTTGTAAGGGAAAAAGGATATAGACAAGTACTGCTGGAATATCCAAATGTAGCATTACACCCACTCAATGATTACCTAAAGCGCAAAAACTCAAGCAACCTAGATAGTGCAACCATAATAGCGCAGGAATTATTTGAGAGGACTTTCTTGAGCAATACCTCTTTCTATAATTTGATTACCTGGATAAAACAATATAATTTAACGCATCCCGATGATACAATTAACCTGCGGGGTATCGATATTGAAGGTGCATCGGCGGGGCTTGCAGATTACTTTATGCAACATTACCTGTTGCCGATCGATCGATCCCATGCTTTAGAAATTAGTTCAAAATGGGGAACTGCCATTAAAGATTCTTTGGTAATGGCAGAAGTGGACTGGTTTAAAAAGAATCATGAAATGCTTGAAGAGCGATTAGGTAAGACGGCGTACCAGAATCTAGGATATGATGTTGAAGCTGCGAAGGATAAATTGACTCATGACTCATTGCAGAAAATAAATATCTATAAGGCATCGGCATTTAGGGATAGCGTAATGGCGGCATACACTGTAGCCTTTGGTGGCCCTAAATCGATTATTTGGTCTCATAACATACACGTCACTACTTCAGATTACGTAGTGAGCCTAGGTAATTATTTAAAAAAGATAATTGGAAATCAGTACTATAGCGTGCTAACTGATTTTTCCCATAATGCGACCGTTTGGTCTATATCGAACAAAGGCGAACTGTCCAAGAAAACATATATCTCAAATGACAAAACAGTTGCCTATAAGTTGGGTAAGAAGCAAGGTATTGGCCAAGGGGTCTTGTTTTTTGATGATCTGAAAGCCAGTCAGGCCAGGGTTAATTATCTTGATAGGGCAGGTAATCAAATGGTATTTGGGAGAGGTCATACATTTGATGCACTCGTTGTTTTTAATGATGTTGAGCCGTTTATGTTCAGGTAAGGAAATGAAAGCCATGAAGCTCTTTCATGTCATTTTGTGGGATTCAATATTTTAGTTTTTTTAAAAAGATATTTGATGCAACTTTTTCAATTTAGTCCCATCTTATGGGCAAATACAGCTGAATACGTTTTGAGGTAACTCGCTAACCATTCTATTAAAAATGAAATATTAGCCCGATCCTCATAGTCATTTTAGGTGTTATTTTGGGAATACATTGATTAAAGCAAGTCTTAATGGCCCTAGCTGGCAATACATGCTTAAAAGTACATAAAATGCTCACGAAACTGTACGGTGAAGGATTACTTATTAATTTATTCTTCCAAAATCTTAGAAAAACTGCCTGTTTCTATCAATTCGCCAACAAAATGGTTCGAATTACGCACCGCCACTGGCCCCCAATTTCAAAGCATTCCGATAGCTATCGGAACTGAAAAGAGCTGCTTTTTTTGTTTAAAGCGTCGTCATTTCGACCATAGGGAGAAATCCATTAAAGCTTAAGGAGACCAAACAAAAAAAATGGGGAGTATCAAAGATTAATTAAATTTGCCATAAACACATTATTTGTACCGTGTTCCGACTGTTCAATTCCAAAAAATCTGATTGGCATCTAACGCCGATAAAATAATTTTTAATTTTATTACTTTTAGTCCAACTAAATTAGATTCTCTAAACACTGTCAGATGAAGTTCCTCAGATTATTCTTCCTTTCTATTGTTCTTTCCATTAATTGTTATTCACAGTCACGTGAAACCACACAACATATAATGTTGGCTTCAAAAAAGGTGATTGAAATCTATAATAAGGATACGCCCAAGGCCAATAATGTAGTTAAGGTGGTCTACTTTTATGGCAAGGGTCATAGGCTTTCGGCTGACTTTCATCCGCGCTTAAGCCGTACATTGGCGGCTGTAAGTGATTTTTACAAAGATGAGTTTGGTCGGTATGGTATAAAATCCAGAGGAGTGAATTTTGATAAATCTGGCAACAAGTATAATATCACGTTAGTTGAAGGAGACTTGGATTCAAAAAGCTATAATGTAAATTCATCTGCTCAGTTACTGGCGGAAATAGCTGCTAAAACAAATGGAAAAATAGATTTTTCGAATGATCATGTACTAGTAATTACTGGACTCTATTATATGAAAGATAGTACAACCTATGTTTTTGATTCGCCGTATATGGGCATGGGTTCATCCCAGAGAGGAGTGAGCTTTGCCGCAGACTGTCCGATGCTCGATCCAAAATTGCTTAGGGATAAAGTTAATACAATTAAGTATGCTGAACCAAGCAGAGCTGACAGGGAGTGTAGTGTTGCTGAATTTAACAGCTGGTATATCGGTGGCATCGCGCACGAAATGGGGCACATGTTCGGCTTAACTCATGATTTTGGTAATCCCTCCGAATTAAATGCATCAGCTATATCCCTTATGGGTGAGTATGGAAGCCGTCATTTCAAGGGAAGTCTTTGGGGCGATACGCAAACGTCCTATATTTCTGCAGCAGGGATATTGCAGTTACTCAGCCATCCCGTGTTTACCAGGTATGCTAAATACAAAAAGGATTATATAGAATTATCAATCAGCGATATCCATTGTGGCATTGCCGATGATGGCATTTTCTTAAAAGCGGATATTGCCAGCAGCTTATCGCCCTATGCCTTATCGGTCTTGGTTCATTCCCTGGATGTGACAGAGTATTTCAATGAGAGTACCGTCTATCCCATTCGGAATGTGGGACCTATTAATGTGCCACTAAAAAAGTGGAAGGAAGGAAGTTACTTGATGACTTTAATCTTTACGTTCCCCAATGGAGTGACGTCTTGGTCTTCCAAACTTCTTATCGCTAGCAAGGATGGTGCTGAGATTAAAGATCTTCCAGACAGGAAGATCTTTGATGTGAAAGAATTGTATACTCAGTTGTCATCCATGGAAAAGACGCCCGAAATCAAGAAAAAGCTCCGTATACTTGAAAGGGTTATTAATCCCACCCCACTTGTTGATCCAGTAATCTATACCGGCGACAGTCTATTCCTTTCGGATGCAAAGTGGGAGCTTGCCAATGTAGGCTGGGAAGAACCAGCACGTAATTATTTTACTAAAGAATCCGAAGATGTTTTTTTCCTGGCTAACAAGGGTGAGATTTATGAAAATGGATTATTTGCGCACTCACCGTCTGTTTATTCTTTTCAATTAGATAAGAAATGGAAACGGTTTTCGGCTATTATAGGCCTAAGAGATATGGCTCATCAGCAAGGATCAGCAAGGTTTACCCTAATCGGCGATGGTAAATTGCTTTATGAATCGCCAGTGTTGAGAGTTGGCCAGCAGCGTAGAATGGAAATTAGCATTGAGAATATAAGTAAACTCGAACTGAGGTCCGAGGGCACAGAAGGACATAATTTCAATTCATGGGCTATCTGGGCAAATCCATTGCTTAGTAGGTAATTTTTTTTGGAGATAATAAAGTACGCTCAACAATCCATCAGATATCCTATTCCTTTGTTCTTTGCAAATGCTTTGACCATTTCATACACGGAATATATATTCTTTGTTATCGAACCCCGCAATCCTCATTTTTCTAAATTTTCAAAAATCCCCAATTTCAATAAATTCGTCTACAAAATGGTTCGAATTACGCACCGTTACCGACACGTGAGCCTTTTAAGATATCTTAAAGGGCATTTTTATTTTTAGGGAGTTTCCAAATCGTCGAATACAGAGAATAGAACCCGATATCTGGTTCGAGCCCTGTAGAAGCACCCTGAAGGTGCGAAGTTGATTTTGGTCAAAGTAAGTTCGTCAACAAGCTATTGGTGAGTATTTTACGTCTTAAATTGTTGCTTTTTTTGATTCGATGCTATTAAATTCTGTTGATTATAAGTTTTGTAATTATTGAAAGGCCCTTTGAGTTTAAAGCTCTATATAGCCACAAAACAAATTAACCAGATGTAATATCACGACCAATTCTTTTAAAGAAATTATCTTTGTAGGTCTCCGTTATAGGTATTAATTTTTCCTTAATATTGATTCTTCCCCTTTCAATAAACTTAATTTTATCGAACGCAACGATATATGATTTATGAACTCGAATAAATTGATCAACTGGTAACAGCTGTTGAATGCTTTTCATGCTCTGGAGTGTCAAGATCACCTCTGTTTGCGTGTGGATCACTACATAATCCCTAGCACCTTCAAAGTAATAGATATCGGCCAGATTAATCTTCATAATCCTGTTTTCAGTCTTAATGAAAATATGGTTTACTGTATTTGGTAAAATGACTGTATCAGTCAGGGCCCTGTTCATTTTAGATCTTTCTACTGCCTTATCAATCGCTAGCATGAATCTGGCCATTGTAATTGGCTTTAACAAATAATCAATTACCTCAAAATTATAGCCCTCCAATGCATATTCGCTATAGGCAGTAGTTACGATGACCATACATCTTTTTTGTAGCAGGTTTAAAAATTCAATCCCATTTAATTCGGGCATTTGCATATCGAGAAAAATCAGGTCAATTTCCTCAATTTTCAGATAGCTAATTGCGGCTAATGGATTAGACACGGCCCGTACCAAGTTTAAGCCTGGCATCTTCGAAATGTAATCAGACAAAAGTGATAAGGCCAAAGGCTCATCATCAACCACCATGCAATTTAGATGTTCAGCCATTAATCACCATTTTAAGTTCAATATGAAAGTAAGTTGCAGTTTCATCTATGATCAAGTTATATTTTGCAGGGTTTAGTAACTCTAATCTTTTTTTGATGTTCTCTAAACCAATTCCCCCTGTTGCATCTTTTCTGTTTTCGTTTTTTTGATTACCTACATTAAAAGTCAGTGTATCTTCTTTAACTTCCAGGCTAATAGTTAGTGGATGCTCAGGGTCTTTCAGGTTTCCATGCTTAAAAGCATTCTCTATAAATGGAATGAGGGATAGCGGAATAATTTTTATTGCCGGATCAATATCAGCTTGAATATTTATCTCTCTTTCCGGTATGTAATCGTACCTCATCAATTGCAGGTCTATAAAGTTGTGCAAGTATTCAACTTCCCTAACCAAGGGTACAAAATCATCTTTTTGATACAACATGTACCGTAATAAATCAGAGAGCTTGCTAATCGCTGGAAGTGCATTCGCCGAATGCTGATAAACTAATGTAAAAATATTGTTGAGGTTGTTAAACAAGAAGTGAGGATTAATCTGTGATTTAAGGAATGAAAGTTCTGCATTACGAGCCTGAAGCTTTAGCTCCTTTTCTTTTAACTTCTTAAATCGTTCATATTGCACTCCAAAAAAGGCAATCCCTACAAAATTATAATAGATGGTAAAGTATAGGTTGTCGAAAACGTAATACTTTAGTGTAAGATATTTTGGGTTATAATTATGATGCCCAGTGATATAAAATAAGATTACCTCCTCCACAACAAAGCGCAGCCCAATCATAATGGGCAGACCAACTAATAGGTACAAGATAAGGGTAACAATAATCCCCTTATTTGGGTATAGAAAATAGAATAGCAAATAGGTTAATATGTTATCTAAGAGAAATACCAAAAAAGAAGAGCTAATAAAAACCTTAGTGATATCATTAATAAATACAGCGAAGCCCCAGATTTTATCTGGACGATTTAACCATCCTGCACTATGGCTAAGGAAATAAAATGTGCAAAAGCAGACAATAAGAATAGGTATTTTAAGACGCATTATTCAAATCTACAGTATTCAAAACAGCTAATCCAAGTATTTTTATAATTATTTTCATGAGCTGATTTGGCCCAAAATTTTGCAGATGATATCCATTATTTTGCAGTTTGAATTACGCCTTTTAAAGATTTCATTCTTTGATTAGCATGACTGTCTTCAACTTTATAAAAAAAATAAATGAAGAAGATCTATCTGTTAATTGTTATTAGTCTATGCTGCTTGCCAGCACTATCCCAGCAAAATATAACTATAAAAGGCAAGGTATTAAATGAAAACCGAGCGCCCATTGCTAATGCCACGGTCTCCTTATTTTCGGCAACAGATCAACCTATACTTAAATTAGTTACCAATGAAAATGGTTTGTTCTCTTTTATAAAACCTATCCAAAAATTTTATGTCAACATCAATTATTTAGGGTATCTACCCTTTAGAGTAGATGAGTTTAATGGCGACAGTATCATCATCGTGCTAAAAAATAAAAGTATGCAGCTAAACGAAGTTAGTATTAGTACAACCAAGCCTTTTATTGAACAACAACTAGACAAAATGGTTGTTAATGTTAACGGCGATGCAAAAACTGGCGTAAATGCGATAGACATTTTAAAGAAAATACCCGGTGTAGTACTCAAAAATAATGAAGAGCTAATGGTAGAAGGGAAAGGTGTTACGGTAATGATGGATGGTAAACCAACCCGATTATCAGGAGCTAATCTCATGTCGTTTTTAGAAGGGATTTCTTCTGCTAATATCAGTCAGTTCGAAATCATCTATAACCCTTCTGCAAAATTCGATGCTGCCGGTTCTGGTGGTTTAATCAACATCAAAACGATTAAACGAGAGAAACCTGGTTATGATGCCAACATCAGCATAACTGGTGGTCATGGCTGGAAATTTCCAACAAGTAGTAGTACCGTGGGTCTCAATTATAAAACAGGAAATACCAATTTTTATGGTTCTTATAGTTTTAGCTTAGGTAAACAATACCAAGAAATACAAACCAATACGTATCAAAGCGATCTTAACCAAAGATTACGGGAATCTGCTACTTATAGGAGTAGGTACGAATCTAATAACATGCGTTTAGGCTTTGACCATTCTTTAAATAAAACTGATGTATTTGGTGTGATGATCACTGGATCGCACAATCTCCGTAACCCTAACTATTTTTCCAACACAGAAACCTATGGCGTAAAGCAACCTAACCCTACAGCACTTACACATGCTAACAACATTAACTCAACTACTGGAAGAGGAATAAATGTAAACCTCAACTATAAACATGTAATTGATGTTAAAAATCAACAAGAGATTAGTTTTGATGCTGATGCAGGTACTTTCGATTACCACAATCAAAACACGAACAATATCTCCATCATCAATCCCTTAACTACAAATCGATACCAAGCTTATAATCAAAACGGGCTTACCAAATCTGAAATTTATAGTTTTAAAAGTGATTATACCAAAAAGTTAAGCAAAGGTCTTTTCGAAACAGGTCTCAAAATCAGTAATGTAAAGATCAAAAACAATTTCATTTCCCTATTTAGCAATGATAAGCAACAGCCAAGTGATATGGGAAGCAATGACTTTTTATACAGAGAAACCATCCTGGCGGCCTATGCAAGTCAGAGGCTGGCTTTGGGAAAGTTTTCGATGTTGTTAGGACTGAGGGGAGAGCAAACCTTTACCAATGGTAATTCTATTACCTTAAGTAATGAAGTAAAAAGGCAATATCTTAATCTTTTTCCAAATGCTACGCTTGGCTTAAAGCTAAAAAACAGTTCGATTTCTTTAGGCTATTCAAAAAGGATTGGAAGACCCTTGTATAATGAGTTGAACCCATTTATAATGGTAACAAGTGCCTTTACTACCCGAAGCGGTAACCCGAACCTAAGCCCATCTTATACCGATAACCTTAGGTTAGCTTTTACCCTAAAAAGTAAATTCACCATCGCAACTTCTTATAGCTATGCTAAAAATATAATTACAGATCTGCGAACACGGGATCCTCAAACCCAGATCACCAATAGTTTTAAAACTAACCTAAGTGCTTATCGTAACATAGGCTTTAACACTTCTTACAGCAATAAACTCTTTAAAATTCTGCAGCTTAATTATGGTTTAGGCATTTCGAACAGTAACTATGATTTTTTGTATAACGCTGCTAGCGAAAACATTAATCAAACTACCGGATATCTTTCATTGGGAAATAACATTGAGATTTCGCCAACGTTATGGGCCGAGGTATTTTTTTATGGTCAATCTAGGGTAACTTATGGCAACAGTGTGAATTTGCCATTTAGCACAACCAGTTTGAGCTTCGGAAAAAAAATATTTCAGGGAAAGGGAAGCCTAAACTTAAATATCAATGATATTTTTTATACAGGGGTTACCAGAAGTGAAGCTAATTATGGCAATATTGTTTATGATTTAAAAAGCAAATACGATAGCAGAAATATACGCCTGAACTTTTCATATCGATTTGGAAATTCGAAAATCGAAACCAGAAAAAGAAGTGTAGGATCTGAGGAAGAGCAACGAAGAAATCAATAGCCTTTATTCTTTAAGAATTTCGCCCCCCCCTATTTCAATCAATTCGTTCACAAAATGGTTCGAATTACTGACCGCCACTGAACCCCAGTTTTAAAGCATTCCGATAGCTATCGGAACTGAAAAGAGCTGCTTTTCTTGTTTGAAAGATATTTTTATTCTAATCTTTTATCAAAACCCGCATTTTAAAAGTGATATCAGTTGATATCCGACTAGCATTTTCGAAATGAGAAAGCATAATTTTTTTAAAAACCTCATTAGCATGGCCAAAATTTTTGACGTTAACAATTGCCTGATTTTTGTACATGCACCTTACTAAAACAATATTTAACTAAGAATTGTCTTAATATATGAGCATACGTTTGATGGCTTTATGGTTAGTTAGCGATAAAATGTGCTTACAGCTTCCTAATTTTTGTTGATTAAAATACTGAGCAATGTTTAAGGTAATAGGTATAAATTTAGTGGTGTTTGTATTATATGGCTTGCTGATCATTTTAAATACTGCGAAGGCAGACCTAGGGTTCAGTATAGCCATAGGCATGGGTTTATGCATCTTTATTCATGTGATGCTAAATGTGGTTGCTGGATTTATTTTTTTAATAATGGGCAAACGAGATCTTCTCAAAGCCTTTTTTATTAGTGCAGCTGTGCTAGCACCTTTAGGTTTTGTTACTTGGCTTATCTTATTGAGTATTTATGGCTGATTTGAAAACCTAAAGCTTTATTGACAAATACCACCTGCTTAACCATTATTCCTTAACCTTATCTTATCATTAACGCAACAGAATGTTAATGGATTTTTTTAATGTTTGCAATGTTTTGTAAATCAAATAATTGTGATCATTTTTATCATCCTTGTTCTCGTTTCGTTAACGGCTTGTTGCTTAGGGTTTCCTTTTTGTAACGGCTTAATTGATAAGCCCAACCTTCTTATTTTTCAACTTCGTGCCGATAAAATTAGTATCCAAATACAAACAATTTTAAAAGCAAAAATGAAAACACTTTTTACTTCAGTAATTTTATTCTTAGCTGTTTTAACAACCCAGGCTCAAAGCCATGGCGTAATTACAGGTAAGGTAATCGAAAAAATGACAAAGGCTTCACTCCCAGGAGCCACCATTAAATTAAATATCGGTAACAGATATACCATTTCTGACCAAACTGGAGATTATGAATTCCTTAAAGTTCCAGAAGGCAGTTACGAGGTAGAAGTAATTTACATGGGTTATTTAAGTCAAAAACAAACCATTAAGGTAACAAAAGGAAATAACGCTGTACTTAATTTTTCTTTAGAAGATGGTACAGTTTCCATGAACCAAGTGGTAGTGATGGGTGATAGATTAAGAGGTCAGGCAAGAGCGCTTAATCAGCAAAAAAGCAATGCCAATATCACAAACATTATTTCCTCAGACCAAGTTGGGCGTTTCCCTGATGCTAATATTGGCGAAGCCTTACGTAGAGTTCCTGGTATTACCATGCAGAACGACCAAGGCGAGGCTCGTAACATCATTATAAGAGGTTTAGCACCAGAACTCAATTCAGTTACCTTAAACGGCGACCGTATTCCATCTGCCGAAGGCGATAACAGAAGAGTACAAATGGACTTGATCCCATCGGATATGATATCGAGTATCGAAGTTAACAAAACCCTAACTTCAGATATGGATGCGGATGCAATTGGAGGTTCTGTAAATTTGATTACTCGTGCTACTCCAAACGGCGAACGTATATCAGCTACGCTATCTAGTGGTTACAATCCTATTAGAGATAAAGCATTATACACAGGCGGTTTTGTGTATGGCAATCGCTTTGCTAACAATGCCATTGGCATGGTGTTTAGCGGATCTTATAACAACAATATTTATGGTTCTGATAACGTAGAGGCAGTATGGGCCAAAGATGATTTTGGAAATACTTATGTGGAAGAGATGGACATCCGTAAATACGATGTACAAAGAATAAGAAGAAGTGTAGCGGCTGCAATGGATTTTAAATTAGGAAAAAACCATACCATATTCGCCAACGCCATGTATAACTGGAGAGACGATAGAGAAAATAGGTATCGCATGCGCATAGACGATATTGAGCCACAATATAATGCAAGCAATAACATTGTTAATTATACTGGCCGCATTGGCTTACAAACCAAAGGTGGTATAGATAATGATAGAAACAAAATGACACGTTTAGAAGATCAACGTGTGCAAAACTATTCTTTACGCGGCGAGCATTTGCTTGCCCCAAGTTTAGATATGGATTGGACCGCCAGTTATTCAACTGCTAAAGAATTTCGCCCTAATGAACGTTATCTATTATTTAGAAGAGGTAACCAACAGCTTAATTTTACAGGAAATGGAGATTTCCCTAACTTCAGTGCCATTAATTATGATGCAGATGCAACTGGTTTAAATACCTTATCAGAAAATACAGATCTAACTACTGAATCTGAATTTGGAGCAAAGCTGAATTTCAGAGTGCCACTTTCTATAATTGACGGACAAAAAGGTCGCTTACGTTTTGGTGCCCGCTTAAGAATTAAAGACAAATACAGGAATAATAGTTTTACTGAATTTGAACCTATTAATGGTGATTTAATCCCTAATATTGGTCAAATACCAAACACATTTTTTAGTGGTAAAAACTTCCAACCAGGTAGCCAATATACCCCAGGTTTGTTTGGAAGTAGAGCTTATTTAGCCAGTTTAAACTTAAGCAATCCAGCAGTTTTTGAAGCAACAGATGCTGCAGCAGAGTATTTAGCTTTAAATTATAATGCTAAAGAAAATATTTATGCAGGTTATTTACGTTGGGATCAAGATTTAAATAACAAACTATCAGTAATAGCAGGCTTGCGTTTAGAGCGTACTAACATCAATTATACAGGTAATGTTATTGAAGATGAAGAAGATTTAACAGGCACAAGAACCTCTAAAAATGCTTATACAGATTGGTTGCCAAATTTAAGTTTTAAATACCAAGCTAACGATGATTTGGTATTGCGTACTGCATTTACAACTGCACTTGCACGCCCTAACTATTATGCCCTCACGCCATTTGTAGGTATTATAGCAGGCGATGAAGAAATTTCGGCAGGTAACCCTAATTTAGACGCTACTTATGCCTACAACTTTGATTTTATGGCAGAGCAGTATTTCAAATCTGTTGGTATTTTATCTGGTGGAGTTTTCTACAAACGCTTAAAGAACTTTATCTACACTTATAGCGATAGAGCTTATACTACCACTAAGTTCTCTGCCGATTTCCCAGATTTAGCTAATTCTATCCCTGCTGGAGAACAATGGGCATTTACCCAAAATAGAAACGGCGAGAGTGTAGATGTGTATGGCTTTGAAGTAGCTGCACAAAGACAATTAGACTTTTTACCTGGTAAATTTTTAAAGGGTTTCGGTGTATATGCCAATTACACTTATACCAAATCTAAAGCAAAAGGAATTACCAATAGCGATGGCGAATTAAGAGAGGGTGTAATGTTGCCAGGTACTGCTCCACATATGTTAAACGGTTCAGTTTCATGGGAAAATAGTCGTTTCTCTGCCAGAATTTCGGCCAACTACACCGCAGCTTATATAGATGAATTAGGTGGTGATGCATTTACTGATGTATTTTACGATAAACAGTTTTTCTTAGACGCCAATGCTTCATTTAAGCTAACCAAAGTAGCAAGGTTCTTTGCTGAAGCTAACAACTTAACCAATCAGCCTTTAAGGTATTACCAAGGTATAGTAAACCAAAGCAGACAAATGGAATACTATCGCCCTAGGTATAATCTAGGACTAAAATTTGATTTTTAAACCAAAATAATGGGCAGTAGCATTAAACACTTAAAAGAAAGTATATTTATCATATTAATGGTTTTTTGTGCATTGGGAAAAGTAAATGCACAAAATACTACTGCCATTAGAGAAGAAAACGATCGTTTGGAACACAGTGCTTTACAGCAATCCGACTCACTTTTTATTAAACAAAACGAAAACTATAAACAAGCAAAGGAAAATGGAAATATACTTGCTCAAGCAGAAGCCTTGCAAAATATGGGGCAAATTTGCTACCAATTAGGCTTATTTACCCAAGCGCTAAATTACCATGGCAAAGCTGATGAATTGTTTCGTTCTAAACATTACCAAAAACAAGCAGCAAATAACTTAAATGATTTAGCCATACTGTTTCTGCTATCAAAGCAGGAAAAAGAAGCCAAAAGAGCCATTTTTAAAGCATTAGCTACCTACCAAACCTTTAATGATAGCACTGGAATTGCTCGCACATACGCCAATTTGGGTCACTTTTACGAGAAAACATTACAATACGATAGTGCTTTTTACTACCAACAAAAGGCAATGCAGCTATTTCATATCCTGGGCGATGCAGAAGGTGTGGCACTTGCACATGAAAATTTAGGGAGTATTTATGAAGATAAGGGAGCATTTCATAAGGCCCAATTCCATTTCACAAAAGCCCTAACTTGGTTTGAGCAAGGAGGTAACTTAGAGATGTTAATTGATGCTTACAATAACTTAGGCGATGTTTATCGAAAAAAAGGAGATTATGGCAAAGCCTTGTTTTACACCAAAAAAGCAGTGCAATTAGCAAAAGGCATTAAAGCTAACAGTCGCTTAAGTAGCGCTTATCGTGATTTAGGTAAAACCTATAGCTTTCTTCAAAATACAGATAGTACATTTTATTATCTCGAACTTAGTCGCCAATACTTTTTAAGTACCTATTCTCAAGAAAGCAAAAATCAAGAAGCATTGCTTAAAGTAATTTATGGGCTCGACCGAAAGGACATTAAAATTGCGGAAATGGCCCGTCAAGAAAAAATAGCAACGGCAATTTACCTTGTATCTGGAGTAGCTGCCGCAGTATTCATTCTCATTGCCATCGTCATCATTCGCAATCAACGCCATCGTATATTAAGAGAAAGAGAAACTAGAAAACGAGAAGAGCAAATCTCATTAACCAAACAGCAGTTAATGGAGGTAGACTTGAACAATAAAAAACTTCAAGAAAATCAATTTAAAGAAAATTTACAAACCAAGGCAAAAGAAATAACTGCACATACTTTGCAAACCATTCAGAAAAACCAATTATTAGAAGATATTAGAGAAGCATTGGCTGAAATGATTAAAAGTGATGGAAGAAGCTATAAAAAAGAATTGAGACATCTCTTAAATAAAATTAACCAGAACTTTAACAAAGATACTTATTGGGACGATTTTAGAAGGATTTTTGAAGAGATCAACCAAGATTTCTTTGATCATTTACAGCAGATCAATCCAGGCTTATCGGCAACAGATATCAAATTTATCTCTTTAATTAAATTGAACATGAATGCACCAGATATTGCCACTTTATTAGGCGTATCAACTGATAGTTTGAGGGTAGCACGTTACCGTTTACGCAAAAAACTTAAATTAGAACAAGGAACTAGTTTAACTGCTTTTATACAGTCTGTATAAAAAACAGCCGATGTTGCTGTTTTGATTACTCCATTTTAAGTATTGTTAACTATTTGTAACGCTCATTTTTTGATATAACAAGCTTAAAATTCAACATTTGTTAGCAACAACAAATTTAACCAATTACAATTTCGGCAATTAAAAAAATACACATGAATAATTTAAATAATATATGGATAGCTTTTATCTTACTTACCATAAGTGCTTGTAGCAGTAAAATTAAAACCTCAAAAAACACCAAAAATCCAAATACTGTACAGGCAACTGTAATAACCGATAAAGTACAATATGACACTGATGACCCTGCTATTTGGATAAACCCTGCTGATGCAAGCAAAAGCTTAATTATTGGTACAGATAAAGATGCAGATGGCGCATTATACGCTTTCGACCTTAATGGTAAAATAGTTAAAAAAATTGGCAACATCCAACGTCCTAATAATGTGGATATCGCCTATGGCCTAATTTTAAATGGCAAAAAGGTTGACATTGCCGTAACCACAGAGCGTGGAGCGAATAAACTGCGCATCTTTACGCTTCCGGATCTACAACCTATAGACAATGGAGGAATTGATGTTTTTACAGATGAACTAGAGAAAGATCCAATGGGAATAGCACTTTATACCAGACCATCAGATCATGCCATCTTTGCAGTTGTAGGCAGAAAATCTGGCCCAGCAGAAGGTTATTTGTGGCAATACCAATTGAGCGATGCGGGTAACGGAACAATTACAGGTAAAGTTGTGCGTAAATTTGGAAAATATAGTGGCAAAAAAGAAATAGAAGCTATTGCTGTAGATAACGAATTAGGATTTATTTATTACTCAGATGAGCAGGTTGGTGTAAGGAAATATTTGGCAGACCCCGCAGCTAATCATAACGAACAATTGGCGCTATTTGCCGAAAGCGGGTTTTCTGTAGACCATGAAGGTATCGCCATTTACAAAACTGGTGCAAAAACAGGTTATCTATTGGTATCTAATCAAGGATCACAAAGCTTTATGGTGTACCCAAGAGAAGGTAGCCAGAATAACCCACACCAGTATAATTTGATTACTGAAATTCCGGTAAGTGCCATAGAAACAGATGGCGCAGATACTGTAGCTGTTAATTTAGGCCCAAATTACCCAGATGGAATTTTTGTAGCGATGAGCACCGATAAAACATTTCATATTTACGATTGGCGCCTGATCGCAACAAAGATAAATGCAGCCATTAAAAAATAAATCCAAAGTTTGGCATGAAATTGTTGTAACAACGAAATAGATAGTGGCCTCAACCTCTCTTAATTTTGTTGCCACCTACTCCCCTGCCCTTTGCTAAAAAATGTACAATCGGTTATACTTACAATTTTTTCATCGTTATCCGAGAAATAAGGTACTAATGAATTGAATTGATGTAGAATAATGAAGCAATAATCTCAACGGTCATCAATTAACCTGTCGATACTTCTCAACTAGGTTTTCGCTATAAAAGCCAGGGATTTTGTAGGGAACACATAGGGGTTTGCTTGCGGAAAAGCGCTATAAAACTGCCCTGTAGGTAGTGTAAAGCTAATTTTTAAGACGTTTTCCCTACTCTAACGTTAGAACGACGGTTTTAGCAGTGACGAAGAAAGAACAACAGGAACTCTTACTATCGGTGGATCTCTATTCTCTTTGGCTTCCTTCTATAAAACCAATAAGCCCCATAGCAAAAATGCTATGGGGCTTATCAATTAGAATTTTAGGCTTTTATTTATTTACAGAAAGTGCTTTACTAATGGTAAAATTCAAAGCAGTTCTATGTGCTTTAGTTTGTTCGTCTGTACCAGTTGCAGTTGCCAACTGATCTTTAACTTTTACCAATGTAGCTAAGGCAGCAGCTTTACTAGCATTATCATAACCTCCAGGAGAAGCTACAATAGCTGCTGTAGCTTTTACAAATTCTGTCTGTAAATTCTGACGGAACAAGTTCACATTACCTTTTAAATCCGCAGCGAAGATATCATCAGACAAATCGTTCATTACACTAGCAACAGAATAAGTATTACCATATAAACCACTGTTGTTAATTCTGCTTAAGGTACTTGGATGCAACAGTTGCGCCAAAGTACTCATCTGTAAGGATAAGAAATTAGATTGTGGTTTAAAATCTTCGTTGTTTCCAGAGAAGCCAAATCCTCTACGTTGAATTTGCAAGTATGGGAAAAGTGACTGGTCTGCTGCAAATGCATCTGGTGCAAAAACATAAGTGTTTAACAATGCCAAAGCTTTCTTTTGGTAAGCCTCTGGAACTGGTGTAAATGGAGCTGTTGTAGTTTTTTGTCCAACAAAGCTTCTATCTACATAAACACCACCAACAAAACGGCTTAGTGCTGCGGCCATACTTGAGCGTTGACCATTTAATTGCTGGTAACGGCTACGTAATTCTTGGTAACTTTGACCTTCCTTACTAAATCTCTCCTTTAGCTTAGGCATCATGGTATTGATTAATTTAAATCTATCTTCACCATAAACTACCATATCATTAGTTTGATCGTTGATATTTACCCTTGGATCAATACCGCCACCTGGGCTACGCATGTCATCTGCATCGTTACCAAAAGCCAATTGGGGATCTGTACTTCTGCTTAAGATTTTATTCAATCCAGCTTCTTCCTCTTTTTCGGTGAATGGAGTATAGCCATATTCAATAGCCCATAAATCATATGGTCCAGCCTTAGTGGTATAATAATCACCTTGATTCTTGCGATCGCTACTTACGTTGATAGCCGGATAATCCATTACTGAACCTTGTAAACCAATTTTATGGGTAATTTTGGTATCGTTCATTTGTGCAGGACTTAACATCTGACTAGCTTTCATATTGTGATTAAGACCTAAAGTATGGCCCATTTCATGCATAATTAGGTAATATAAAAACTGCTTGTGCATTTCTTTAACGGTTTCAGCACGTTTAGCTTCAGGTATGTCAGCATCCAAAACTTCGATTGCAGATAAACCAGTTTGATATTGCATACTTAACTCATGCGCTAATGCACAAGTAGCCATGTGGTTTTTCTTTAAACCTTGAAAACCTTGTTCAGTTTGTGCCAATGCTTGCACTGGGTTTTCCCATGGCAGAGCCATCGCTGCTGCATTTCCACCATTGTATAGATCTTCTAAAACTGCAGTTCCTGCACCAGATTTCCACTCAACAGTAATATCTGCACCTAAAATTTGTCCTGTTAAAGGATTAAAGAAACTTGGGCCAATTGCGCCATATGATGGGTATGCAGAAGATACCCAACGGATCACATTATAAGCAACATCAGAAGGATCCCAAGTGGCATTATCTGGCATTTGTTTCATTACCACCGCATTTTTAAAACCTGCTTTTTCAAAGGCTTCATTCCATTTCTCTCCTGCTTCTTTTATAATTGGGCGAAAGGCTAGTGGAGTAGTATTTTCAATCCAAAATACAATAGGCTCTACTGGTTCACTTAATTTGGCTGAAGGATCTTTTTTCTTCAAATTCCAACGACTGATAAAATCTTTATAAGGAGTTGAGGATAAAGAAGTTAAATTATCGACCTCTGCACCAAAATAACCCACCCTCGGATCGTCTCTACGTGGACGGAAATCATTCTGAGGAACTTCTAAAAAAGTATGTTGCATTTTTACACGCACATACCTTGCATCGGTTATGTCCTTTCCTCCATTATTAAATGGCATAGGGTTATCGTAAGCCAAATCTACCACTACATCGGTATTACCTGGAAAAGATTTTACATTTTGATATTTCGATTTCGCTAAGTTTAAGTTACCTAAATTGAACATTGCACCCGGAGGCATTCCTGGAGGAGTTGTCGGTTTTACTGGATCTAATTTATCACTTAAGAAAAGTCCGTCAACAGAAATTAGGTAGCCATTCTCGTCACTAGCACTAAATTTATCAGCAAAAACTACTGCATCAGATACATCAACATTGGCTGCTTTGCTTACCGGATTGGACTTATCATAAAAGAAATTGGTATTTTTTTCTAAAAACTCAATTTTATCATTGGCTTTTTTCACGTTAAATAAAACCGTGCTTCTAATCATATTTTGGTTGAGGAACAAAGTTGTTGGCCCACCCATAGAAAAACTTTGATAAATATAATCTTTATCTAATTGGTCTTTTTTCACATACATCTGCAAGCTACCAGTAACCGTATCTTGATAAAGTGTAAACAAGCCATCAATCTTTTTACTGGATTTAATTTTGTCTGCAATGCTCGGCTTTGCCGGAGGAGCAATCACTTTTTTAACAGAGTCTACTGTTTTCACTAAAGCTTTTTGTACGTCTTGGGCAGAAGCATTAAAAGCGAAGCCTGCTGCGAGAGGCAGTAACCATAAATGTTTTCTCATGAAATATTTTTTTAACTAATATAAGAATATATAACTAAAATATAAATGATTAATTACATTCAATGGCTTGAGAATGCTTTTTAACACATTTTCACAATTAAACATGATTTAAGAAAATTAACTACAAAGAAAATCTGCACAAAATATGTATACTAAAGTTTGTAGTATCTAACAAGATCATTAATTTAGAAATACATTTTTTACATTTTATACATGAGGCTTTGCTTTATACTATTGCTAAGTATATTACTTCCTACAACTTCGAAATCGCAAGATCTGCATATTACTGGACAAGTTTTAGATGCGATTACACAAAAACCTATTGTGGGTACAACCATAGGTGTACGTAGCAAAAAAATATTTTTCAGAACAACAGACGAAGGAAAATTCGATTTTATGGATCAAAGGTTAATGGCCACTGATACCTTAACCATATCGTATCTTGGCTATCAAACACAATATAGGCTAATGGGCAAAATCAAAGATCCGCTTATAATCAGAATGGAAACCAACATAACTTCTCTAAACCAAGTAACAGTTAGCAGAATTAAAATGGACGTAGGTAGCAAAGCGCTAGCTCATAAGCTTACTGGTTCTTTCTTTCCTAATACAGACGCTGCCATGTTTATGGTTGGCTCTAATGGTAAAAAAGGCACTATCTACTCGGTGGGCTTTTATATAAGTGATGGTCATGTTTCTATTAAGGGTGATTCTAAAGCGCCTTTCAGAGTAAAAATTTTTGAGGCATCTATTGATGGGCTGCCAGGAAAAGAATTAACTAAAGACGTGATCGTAACATCGGCAACAGCAAACAACGAGTGGTTGGATATTGACATGTCGCAATATGGAATAAAAATACCAAAAAGAGGATTTTTTGTATCCTTTTCCCTACTAAACGAAGAATATTATCTGCTAGGCAAAGACTATAAACAAGATAAGCTAATTACCAAAAGCAAAGATATAATTACTCCTCGTATTGGAATAACAGCTACTAATGAATTTAAAGAAAGCTACTGCTTTTTTAAAAGCCATAGTGGGCTTTGGGATGGAAAATGGATAAAACACCCTTATCACAATAATTATATGATCCGAGCCACCATTAACTTAGGCAATTAAACCACTTCCCTTCTTTTATTTGATATATTATTTCGAAAAAACAAAGCCCTGTAGTACAATAGTTGCAATACAAGGCTTCAGAATTCGCTGTTTGATATTACATCCTTAATCTTTAAACATTTTATTTACTGCTTGTTGCACTTTAGCTACATCTTCTGTAATGGTTTTTTGAATACCAGAATCAAAGGATGCCGTAAATCTTGGTTCGATTGAAATTTGCTCCAGGTCATTGGTAATATTCACCCTAAATATATGTTTACCAAACTTAAATCCTGCTCCAATTTTAGTAACGTTAGTTTCAACAGTCTGTACAAACTCGTAGCTATTGCTTACTTGATCAAAAAAATCTTTAATGGCTTGAAAAACAAAATCAGTTTCTATGTTTAATCCATTGATGATTATGGTCGCATTTTCCAATGCACTTTTGAGCGTATCATTACCTTTAACAGTAGTATGGATATCTTGTAAAGTTTCTAATAGATCCTCGCTGAAAATAATATTTCTTTTATCTGTAATTACGATATCGTCACCATTATTGGCAGCATTGGCAACTTGCTTAAGGTCTATTATATCGTTACCATCTTTAACTGTATATTCATTTGCCGATTTTTGTTCCACTTTCGAATCAGCTATGGCTTTCGTTAAAGTCTTTACAATATAGGCTAAGGCTAGATATTCTTCTCTTTCGTTCATTGCGTTATTTTTTTTTACAAAGGTAAGTTTGCAAATCGATTATCCTAAATATTGGGAATAAAATGTATCCTTTTTTCTAGTTAAAAATAATCTTTACTGCAAAAAAGCTAGCTTTGTATTACTTTATGATAGAAATTTATACAGATGGTGCGGCAAGCGGAAATCCTGGCCCTGGTGGATATGGGGTGATTTTACGTGCCGGCGCACACTACAAAGAACTGAGTGGCGGCTTTCGTTTAACCACTAATAACCGAATGGAATTACTTGCTGTTATTGAAGGTTTAAAAGCGATAAAAAAACCCGGTCAGCAGGTTACTATCTATTCTGACTCTAAATATGTGGTAGATTCTGTAGAAAAAGGTTGGGTATTTGGCTGGGTAAAAAAGGCTTTCAAAGATAAAAAGAACAAAGATCTTTGGATCCAATACCTTAACCTGCACAAACTTCACCAAATTAAATTTATCTGGATTAAAGGCCACAACGACCATCCAGAAAATGAACGTTGCGACCGTTTAGCGGTAGCCGCTTCACAAAACAAAAGTGCATTAGCTATTGATGCTTTTTTTGAGGCTGAACGAAAACTTGCTTAATTATAAATGCTCTAGTCTGCTCTAAGGGTTATAAAATTGCAGGTAGCAAGTATTTTTCTACTATTTCATCAGACTGGATGTGGGCAAATGCTTTACCGTAGGCAGAAGCAGTGATAACTATCACAATAGGCAGGTCTTTGAACATGTAGATCTTGTTGCCTCCATTTCCACTGCTATAGTATACTTCGTATGATTTGCCAGCTACAACAAAAGCCTTGTTCCAGAAAAGAAGTCCATAAAAACCAGGTGTATTAGTTGGAAGGGTCTGTAACGGCGAAAGACTTTTCTTTACCCAAGATTCTTCAAGCAGTCGCTTGCCATTATAGATGCCCCCATTTAAATACAACTGACCATACTTCGCAAAGTCGAGCGCACGTAACCTAAGTCCACCACCACCAAAAGGCTTGCCTTGGGGTGTTCGTGCCCATTCAAACTTAGCTATGCCCAAAGGCGAAAACAAGCTTTTATTAGCATATGCCTCTATGCCACCCGGTATATTTTTGTCCAAAATATCCATTACCAAATTGGTACCAGCAGTAAAATAGGCCCAGCTCTTGCCATTCTCACGGTCTGAAACCATAGGAAGGTCAAGTGTAAATTTTGTATAATCGGTAGTTGGATACATATTCTCTTCATTTCCAGCAGAAGTTTCCACCTCATCATTACCCTCAAATGCAGCGCTCATGCTCAGTAAGTCTACAATTTTCACACTGTCTTTTTTGCCACTATAGTTGGCATAATCTTGAAGTTTATAAAACTGCTTTAGCATTTGGTTTTCTGACTCAATAAAACCATCCTTAATTGCCATCCCAGTAAGGGTTGCTGTAATTGATTTGCTTACAGACCTTGGATCATGCAAGGTTTCCCTTTTCTCACCATTGTAGTATTGCTCTAAAAGCAGTTGCTCTTTTTTTAGCACAACAATACCATTGATCATGCGATATGTCTGATCGGCAATTTTTGTATTTAGTGCAACAATAAGTTTCTTATTCAGCTGCTCTTTAGAAAGCTTAAACCCACTTTCTTCGGCTATGTACTGTGGCCCCATTTTCGATGGATCGATTACTTTTGGAATCCTTGTCATATTTATTCGTGCCTTTGCCAGTACCGCACCATATTTGGGTTCATTTTGGTTAATATAAGTACTAATTTGTATCTCCAAGACCTTTGGCTGTGCACTTAAAAGGGAAATTCCTGCATTTGCCATGAAGCGGTCCCAAAGGTTAATACTCCATAAGCCAGATCTGCTTGAGCTAAGTAGAACTATATCCAAAGGGCGGTTGGTTAGCTTATCTTGTGGCAGGATAGCTCCTGGCCCTAGGTTTTCTGTATAAACCTTTTTGCCATCAACATAAAATCCGAAGCTATAGTTACCAATATTCAGTAACTCTTCTGTTTTTAATAAAGGGGCAAGTTTGCCAAGCTCAGCTTGAAGAGAAACATCTGGCGATAACAGCAGATACAGGTCCTTGTCTGAACCAACATTATAGGAAGAAATAGCATGAGCAATATGTACACTGTCTCTTGTAGGCCTGAAATCAAAAAAAGACAATTTCTGTGCATAAGATTGTAGTGCAAAAAGTGTTAGCACAAAAAGAAGGATAATGGCATAAAATCTTTGTATCATATTTTTTTAAGCAAAAATAAGGTAGTGCAATAGTTAAATATAGAATGAGATTAACATCTCACTAATAATTAATGAGCCGTCTAAAAAGAAATGGCCTATCTCCGCTAATGGCTTTAAAACACCTCACCATGTGACTATGATCCGCAAAGCCACACTGATGGGCAATCGAACTAAGTGAACTTCCCTTAACAGAGAGCTGAGCAAATGCCCTTTCTACCTTTAACAGGCGAATATACTCGGCGAGGGTGCAACCGAAGTACTTTGTGAACGATCTGGAGAGGTGCACAGGATGGATGCCTAAAACAGTAGCCATCTCCTTAAGTTTTGGTGGACAAAAATAATTGTCTTGCAGCAGCTCGCCTAACTGATCTACCCATGAGGGCTTGAACCTTGAATCTCTTGTACCTGCAAAGAGTGAACTGGTAGCCTCTATCACTAGATTTTGAATAGCAAGTGTTGTCTGATCATCAGTAATCTTACTTTCTTTTAACAGCTTGTAAAACAAAATTTTTGTTTTAGGACACTCTATCTGAAAACTTCCTTCTTTTACATCTTGGTTAGCGTACATTTCGTTAAGCCAACTGCTTTGGATCTCAAGATGCATCCCACTGGTTTCCCCCCTAGGCATGATGTTATAATGCGATTCTTGGGCATTATGAAATAGTATGCTTCCTGGTGAAAGATTTACTTTTCCCTTTTTATTACCCTCTATCACTTTCCCCTTTAAAATGAAGGTAAAATAGACATTCTCATGGTAGTGCCAATCTACATAATCGTGGGTATAAGCAGTATTGGTCAAAATCAGTCCACCTGTTTCCAGCTTCTGATCCGTGATGCCGAAAAATTCACCCGAACTCAATTTTTCCATTGTCATTTAGAGGTTTTAATGGAATAATTGTTACAATCGGAAGCAAAATCCAACTGGGAAACTAATGACAAATGAACTATGAACTAATCTATCCCTCCTATTACACCTAATTCTTCCAACTTTTCATCGGCTGTTGTACCAGAAAGCGGAGCAACTGGAGAGAATTCTGCCATCAGTTCTTCCGCAATTTTTACCATTTTTGGAGAACCAATAATTATAGAAGTACGTTGGTGCAATTCTGTTGGAACGATATCTAAAATCCGGTTCAAACCATCAGATGCTATGCCGCCGGCCTGTTCAATAATAAAAGCCATCGGATTACATTCGTACAATAACCTTAATTTTCCATTGGGCGAAGCAGCGGTTGTTGGGTACAAGTAAATACCACCCTTAATTAAATTACGGTGAATGTCTGCTACCATAGAACCGATGTATCTGGAGGTATAAGGCCTATTGGTAGCTAAATCTTCTACCTGCGCATATTTTAAATATTTTTTTACGCCTTCAGGGAAATGTACATAATTGCCCTCATTAATAGAGTAAATTATACCATCCTCCGGGATTTTCATATTGGGATGCGACAAGCAGAACTCACCAATAGACGGATCTAAGGTAAATCCGTTTACCCCTTTACCAGTAGTGTACACCAACATGGTTGATGAACCATAGATGATGTAACCTGCAGCTACCTGATCAGTTCCCTTCTGTAATACATCAGCTAAAGTGGCATTTCCGTCAATAGATTTTCTTCGATAAATGGAAAAAATAGTGCCTACAGCCACGTTTACGTCAATATTTGAAGAACCATCCAAAGGATCTATACAAACAATATATTTGGCATTTTTTGATACAGGGGAATCGATAGGTACAAATTCATCTTCTTCCTCTGTTGCTACGATACAGCACTCGCCCCCACTCGTTAATGCAGCTATAAATTGCTCGTTGGCATAAATATCCAATTTTTTCTGCCCTTCTCCCTGAATATTTGTGGTACCAGCATCTCCTAAAATATCTACTAAGCCAGCTTTATTCACTTCTCTGTTTACAATTTTAGAGGCAATTCCAATATCTCTTAATAATCTTGATAGTTCGCCTTTGGCGTAAGGAAAATCCAATTGTTTTTCAATAATAAACTGACCGAGTGTTTTGATACCTGACATAATCTACTTAGTGTACTTTTTACGTTATCTAATTCCTAATTCTATGGCTTCTAAGGTATGGATTTTTTCTTCAGAAATACTAAAACGAATTAAAGTTCTTACTTTATGCCAGCCATGTTTTCCTGCTGCACCGGGGTTTATATGTAAACATTGTATTTTAGGATCGAAAACTACCTTTAAAATATGTGAGTGCCCACTTATAAATAATTTTGGCGGCTTAGTGTATATTTCTTTCCTAACCGGTGGCGCATAATGATTGGGATAACCACCAATATGCGTCATCCAAACCGGCACCTGTTCGCAGTCGAATTTTAAATGCTCCGGAAATTCAGCTCTTATTTCTTTTCCATCTATATTTCCATAAACACCACGTAATGGTTTAAAATTGGCCAATGGCGCTGCTACTCCAGCTCCAAAATCTCCTGCATGCCAAATTTCATCGCATCCATCAAAGTATTTATAAACCGCTTCGTCTAAGTAGCTATGTGTATCTGAAAGTAAGCCTATTTTTTTCAAGTGCTAATTAATTAACTTTTTCTAACTGCTTTAAAAGTTCCATTTGGCTGAATAAAAAATACAGCTGTAGCTTTTTTATTAGCCTCAACTTCAAATCTAACGCTATATCCTTTTAAAGCCTTTAATTCGAATGAAGTATTTTCTATGAATAAAGTTTCATAATCTGGCTGACCAGGAACAGCTACATACAAAATGTTATTTTTTGAATATACTTTAACAGGAGTTTGACCTAAGGCATATTCGCCAACTAAATTCTGCAAGTCTTTATCGTTTAAAGTTTCTGGCTTAAAAGTAAATAGAACAGGGTCTTTATCTGGATCAAGCTGGATAGTTAAACCGTTTATCTTTCCTGCATTATTGCTCATAAAATTAAATAGCATCTTACTAGAAGAAGTATCAACCACACCTTTTTTGTCTACAGATTTCGGCTCAAAAACATCATAGTGTAAATGTTTTAATAACAACTTATTTTCAGCAGCTTTGGCGTAGAGTTGGTTATTCTCATTTTCTACTTTAATTAATCCGTAAGCCAGATTTTCAAAAGAACCAACATAACTGCTTAAAGCATGAGATGGAATTGTATTTAAAATCGGCTTCTTTTTTTCATTTCGTTCCTCAGCCTTTTTTAAGTCACTAGCAGCCTTCATCATTTCTTTTACCTCTCCATTCCAATCAATAGCCGCAAGTTTCAGCATTCTATCAGCAATAGTGTTAGTAACAAGAGATGGTACTTGCGAACCATTTTGGTTGGTTAGCACAACTATACCCAATTTATCCGTTGGAAAAAAAGCTACGTTGGCAGAAAACCCATTGATATTACCACCATGCTCTACGGAATAGTGCCCTCTGTACGAACCTATCATCCAACCCAAACCGTAATTAGCTAAAAAAACATCCTCATGTTTACTTGGCAAAGCAGCATCCATCACCATTTGAGAACTCGCTGCTTCCTTTATATAGCTTGTAGGCAAAATTTCTTTTCCTTTAAAGGTACCACCAGCAATCCAAACTTTTAACCAGTTTGCCATATCATTTACGCTGCTATTAATGCTACCTGCAGGCCCCATGCCATTGATGTCGTAATAATCGATTTTTTTAATTATACTGTCTTTCACGGTCATATAAGGAAGCGAAGCATCTGCATCTGCCTTAAAGGCTGCCAAACTAGTATTGGAACGTGTCATTCCCAAAGGGTCGAAAAACTTATCTTTGATATTTTGCTCCCAAGTTTTACCACTAATTTTCTCCACGATCATACCTTGTGCTAAGAACATAAAATTGTTGTAATACCATTTTTCACGTACACCAGAAGTTGGTTTCATATATTTAACTCTGCTAATGATACTGTCGCGGTTAGCGGTATTAAACAAAAGCCATGAGTAATCGTACCTAGATAATCCTGTTCTATGTGCCATTAAGTCTCTAACCGAAATCTGATTGTTCATCTCTGAATTATAAAAACTCAATTGTGGCAATAGAATGTTCGCTTTATCATCTAATTTTAATTTTCCATCCTTTTCCAATAGACCTAATAATCCGGAGGTAAAAGCCTTTGTACTGGATCCAATAGCAAAAAGTGTATTTGGTGTTACTGGCTTTTTATTTGCTACATCCCGATAACCAAAACCTTTACTGTAAATTACTTCATCTCCTTTAACAATGGCAACAGCAAAGCCTGCAATATTTTGATCCTTTAAAACTTGGTTTAAAACGGAATCGATACCAGGGATTTGTATTGTAGTTGTAGTTTTAGTACTTGTTTGAGCTTCAGCCGAAAGCGTAATCGCTGTAAGTAATGTTGCAAAATAAATAGGAAGTTTCATGTAATTGGGCTTGAGAATATCGCCTAAAATACGAATTATTGCAACGCCATTAAGTTAATAGCCCAAAAAGAAATCTTTTAGTAAAATCTTATAAGCATTAGTATATACCTTTTCACTTTCATAAATATAAAAGTGTTCGATTGTTGTTTCACCCTTACCCCTGTTTAAATTAACAATGTATCTAAATGCTGGTTTCGAAACGTCTGAATGCAGTTCAATTATTTTTGAAGCATACATATTCAATTGCTTAGCCTTTTCAATTAAAGACTCCGCTTGTTTAATAGGCAACACAAACCAAAAACTACCTTTATCCGCTAAAATTGCATTTACCTTTAAAATCAGATTGGCAAAAAACTCTTCATTGGCATGTCTGGCTATCCCTTTCTTTTCTTCTATATTTTTTAAATCGTTTACAAAAAATGGAGGGTTACTGATAATCAAATCAAACTTTTCGATAGTATGATATTGCTCAATTGCTGTATTGCTGATGTTTAACCGCTCATTGAACACTGATAACTGAAAATTTTTACTAGCCGTTGCTGATGCTTGTTCGTCTATTTCTACTCCTTCTATTGTAGCCAAGGGAAAACGTTGAGCCATCATTAAAGCTAAAACTCCAGTACCAGTACCTATATCTAAAATCTTTGTAGGATTTTCACTTTCTGCTAACGCTGCCAGCAATACGCCATCAGTATTAATCTTCATGGCGCATTCGCTTTGATCTACTTCGAATTGTTTGAATTTGAAAATGCTCATTAAGATCCGCTTGTTTTATTTTTAATTTCTTTTAACACGTTTTTGAGAACTTCGACAAGTAGCAAACTATCCTTAAATATCTAGTATTTCGTCATTAAGAAATCTCCATTCTTTGTTTTCTGTTTCTATCAATGTGTTTTTCTTAATCCTAGACCAACCTTTTATTTCCTTTTCTCTATCAATCGCATCGTTGATATATTGATACCTTTCATAATATACCAAATAAAAACAACTATATTTTTTAGTAAATGATAGTGGGCTATCTCCGTTCTTGTGCTGTTCAACTCGAATTGCAAGATCATTTGTAACACCAACGTACACTACTGTTTTATTGAAATTAGTCATGATATAAACAAAGTAGTTGTGATCTTTCATATTACAATTTTAAATGTTTATTTTCTTCTTTTTCGCATTAATGCTATTTTTTTGTCATTATAAGCGTAGCGAAGAATCTATCTTATAGAATCCTCTTAATAGATTCCTCCAAAGTCGGAATGACAAATTATTATATATGTTGTCAACCAAAACAGCCCTATCATTCAGAACCATTTTTGTCATTCAGAGCGTAGCGAAGAATCTCTTATAGAATCCTCTTAATAGATTCCTCCAAAGTCGGAATGACAAATTATTATTTATGTTGTCAACCAAAACAGCCCTATCATTCAGAACCATTTTTGTCATTCAGAGCGTAGCGAAGAATCTATCTTATAGAATCCTCTTAATAGATTCCTCCAAAGTCGGAATGACAAATTATTATTTATGTTGTCAACCAAAACAGCCCT